>Ga0081538_10001871_pt1 | contig 21210 bp, 25 predicted proteins | sample TabmetS5T2R1_FD_71022 | JGI IMG/M metagenome (GOLD analysis project Ga0081538, IMG submission 71022) | Tabebuia heterophylla rhizosphere microbial communities from the University of Puerto Rico - S5T2R1 | ecosystem: Host-associated > Plants > Roots > Rhizosphere ...
ACCTCTGCATCGGGAACAACGCGACCGTGTCCCAGACCTCTCTCATCGTAAAGGGCAACCTCGACCTCTCGAACAACGCCGCCGTCTGCGCCTCGACGAGCATGGCGACCCGGGTGGAGACCTACGTGGGCGGCCAGTGCAGGTACGGCGGCGGGTCGTGGGGCAACCCCTGCTCCGGAAACCAGGACGCCCGGCGGATCTATTCGAAGATGAACCCGCCGAACTACGTCGTCGGCGTCAACACGACGACGCCGGTGATCGCGACGCCGGCTGCCGATTTCGCCACTTGGTACACGAACTCGTCGCCTGGGCCGACCCAGGACTGCACGACCACGAACGGCGCCAGGAGCGGCACGCCCCCGACCTTCGACAACGACGGCGTTCGCAACAACAGCGTCGCGACCGTCTTCGACCTGACGCCCGCATCGTCCTACACCTGCCGCGTCGGCCCCGTGAACAATCCGACCGGTGAGATCTCCTGGAACGCGACGACGAAGGTCCTCACCGTCATGGGCACGATCTACATCGACGGCAGCGCGAAGTTCGGCAACGGCCAGCTCAATCAGTACAACGGCCAGGCGACCCTGTACCTCTCCGGCACCTTCTGGTTCGCGAACAACACGAAGATGTGCGGCGGGGTCGTGAGCGGGAACTGCGACTTCTCGGCGTGGAACCCCAACACCGAGATGCTCACGATCGTCGCCGACGGGAGCGGTGGCCAGGCCGGCACGGGGAATTCGATCCTCGTCGGGCAGAACGCGCAGTTCCAGGGCGGCCTCTTCGCCACCTACAACCTCGTCTACGAGAACAACGCCCGCTCGGACGGCCCGATGGTCGGCGACGTGATCGTCCTCAGCAACAACGTCAACAACGACCAGTTCCCGACGATCACGACGGTGCCGGTCGGGATGCCGGGCAACCCCCAGGTTTACGCTCAGCCCAACCCTCCCCGCCTCTACAGCGGGTAACGGCGCACGCCGATAGAAGGGCGAGATGGACGTCGCCCTCGCAGCCTTCGTCTTCCCGCCCGCTCTCGCCCTCGGGAGCTTCCTGAACGTCGTCGCCGCGCGTCTACCCGAGCGGCGGTCCCTCGTTCACCCTCGCTCCGCGTGCATGGCTTGCGGCGCGGAGATCGCCTGGTACGACAACCTGCCGCTCGTCTCGTTCATCGCACTGCGCGGGCGCTGCCGCTCCTGCGGCGCCCGGATCAGCTGGCGCTACCCGGCCGTCGAGCTCGCGACCGCGCTCCTCGTCGCCGCCAGCTTCCTTCGCTTCGGACTGACCGGTGACGCGGTGGTCGCCGCGTACTTCTGCGCGGCCCTGGTCGTCCTCTCGGCCATCGACGCCGAGCGGCGCATCCTGCCCGACCTGATCGTCCTTCCCTCGTGGGGCATCGTCCTCGCGGCGAATGTCGCGCTCCACCCCGACCGCGCGCTCGAGTACGTCCTCGCGTCCTTCGGTGCCTCCCTGTTCCTCTTCCTCGCGCTCGTCGCGTACCCGAGGGGCATGGGCATGGGAGACGTGAAGCTCGCGCTCCTCCTCGGCGCGGCCCTCGGGAAGTCGGTTGCAGTCGGGATGATGATCGGGATGGTGGCGGCGCTCGTCTACTCGACGGTTCTCTTCGCCCGGCACGGCCTCGGCGCGCGCAAGATGGCCATCCCGTTCGGGCCGTTCCTCGCCTTCGGCGCGATCGTGGCCCTCTTCGCCGGCGAACGGCTGCTCGACGCTTATTTGGGCCTCTTCTAGCGTCACCCATCAGGGGGAGGCGCGCTGCTGCCGATAAGAGCGGATAGGTGGAGTTCGACGATCTTCCGAATCTTCGCGGAGTACCCGCTGCGGACGAGGAGACCTCGTCCGTCGAGCCGACGCCCCCGCCGGGCGCCGGCATCTCGCCGAACGCAGTCACAGAGCTCGTCGCCGACCTGATCGAGACGACCGGGCTCGTCCCCCCGGATCGCCTTGCCGCCGTCCGCTCGCGCGCCGGCGTCGGCTCGTTCGCACAGGCGATCGTGGACGAAGGGCTGGCCGCCCCGGGCGTGGACGTTCCGCCGCCCAGCCCCTTCGCGCACGTACGGGGCCTGCACGGTCACCTGCCGAGGATCGATCTCAACGCGCACGGCGTCGACCGCACGGCCGCCCAGTCGATCCCCACCCACGTCCTCGAGCGGGCCGTCGCGGTCCCCTACAAGCTCGAGGACAACCGCCTGTTCGTCGCCGTCGCCGACCCGACCAACGTGCAGGCGATCGACGAGCTTCGGATCGCCACGCGCCACGCGCTCGAGATCGCCGTCGCGCCCGTCGAGGACATCGAGCTCGAGCTGCGGAAGCTCGCGCGTGCCACCGAGGCGTGGGAGCGCGCCGCGCTCGTCGAGGACGAGCTCGTCGGGGAGGAAGAGGAGGAGGAAGAAGAGGACGACCTCGAAGCCGACGACGGCGTCTCCGACGCGCCGCTCGTTCGCCTCGTCAACTCGATCATCCTCCAGGCGGCCGAGGACGGAGCCAGCGATGTCCACTTCGACCCCCAGGACGACGCTCTCGTCGTGCGCCTCCGCGTCGACGGCGTCCTCCATGAGGTTCAGCGCATCCCCAAGCGGCTCGCGCCGGGCGTGACGACCCGCCTCAAGGTTCTCGCCAAGCTCGACATCGCCGAGCGCCGCAAGCCGCAGGACGGCCGGATCTCGCTGAACGCGAAGGCCGCCGGGCGCCTTCTCGACATTCGTGTCGCGGTCCTCCCCACCGTCGAGGGCGAGGGCGTCGTCATGCGCCTCCTCGACAAGTCGAAGCGGGCTCCGACCCTCACCGAGCTCGGGTTCGCGGACGAGATGCGCAGCGTCTTCGAGGAGCTCATCCGCAAGCCCACGGGCGCCGTCCTCGTCACGGGCCCCACGGGCTCGGGGAAGTCGACCACGCTCTACGCAGCGCTGACGGAGATCAATCGCCCCGAGATCAACATCATCAGCGTCGAAGATCCCGTGGAGTACCGCCTCCCGGGTTTGAATCAGGTGCAGGTGAACCCGAAGGCGGGCCTCACGTTCGCGTCGGCTCTGCGCTCGATCCTCCGCTCCGACCCCGACGTGGTGATGGTCGGCGAGATCCGCGACGTGGAGACCGCCAAGATCTCGATCGAAGCGGCTCTCACGGGCCACTTCGTCCTCTCGTCCTTGCACACGAACGACGCGCCGAGCGCGCTCACGCGCTTGAACGAGATGGGCGTGGAGCCGTTCCTGACCGGCTCAGCGGTGACCGCCGTGCTCGCACAGCGGCTCGTCCGCAAGCTCTGCACGCACTGCTGCGAGATGTACATGGCGACGCGCCAGGAGATGCTGGATGCCCGCTTCACCGAGGAGCAGGCTGCGGCGGCCGACGGCGTCGCGCTCTATCGCAAGCGCGGGTGCCCGCGCTGCAACCAGAGCGGCTACAAAGGACGGATCGGCGTCTTCCAGCTCATGACGATGACCGAGACGCTGAGCCGGCTCGCGTCGACGCACGCGAGCCGCGAGGAGATCGAGCGGGCCGCTCTCGAGGCCGGCATGAAGATGCTCTGGGACGACGGCCTCGCGAAGGTCGTCTCCGGCCTCACCTCGATCGAAGAGCTCGCCAGAGTCTTGGTCTAGCGTGCTAGCGGCTCTGGGGCGGCCGCTCGCAAGGGAGGCCCGCACCGCGGGGCGACGGCAGTGCAAGCAGCACGGCCTAGCCACGCGGGGCGCCGCATCCTGCAGCGAGCGTCGGCAGGCGGAGCGAAGCCGGGCTTTGCCCGGCGAAAGTCCGCCGACCAGTGTCGCTAGCTGATCTCGCAGCCCAGGTACGTCAGAGCCTTCGTGGCCTCGTCCACGAAGGCGTCCGCTTCCTCGCGCTTGCCGAAGCGGTAGGGCCCGGGGCGGAGCGGCTCCACGCGGAGCCCGTCCACCGGATAGACGTCGCACTCGATGACGAACGTGCTGCCGTTCTCGACGCAGCGGAGCGTGACGACCTCGCGGCCGTCCTTCGTGGCCGAGCGGCGGTCTAGCTCGTCGCCGGTGAGGGTTTCCGGATCGACGGCGGGCGCGCCCATCAGCGCGCGTTTGCGACCGCCTGGGCGATCGCCTGGCGGTCCATGTAGCCCTCGGCGCGGTAGATGAGCTTCGGGCCGCGCATGAAGACGAGCGTCGCAGGCGCCCGGCGCACCTCGTACTGCGTCGCGATGGCGCTTACGCGCGCGTTGTTCGTGACGTCGAGTGCGAGGAACCCTGCGCGTGCGGCGAGAGCGCCTGCGCGCGTCTCGCGGGTCTGGATCGTGTCGTAGTCGTCGCCCGGCGCGTAGAAAAGCGCCACGACGACCGCGTGCCTCTGCAAGGCGTTCTGCAGCGGAGTCGTCTTCGGCCCGGATTGCGTGCCCGTGTTGGGATTCGTCTTCTTCTGCTTCGGCCGCTCGAGGGTGTCCGGCTCCTGCGCCTGCTGCTTCGCGGCGATGCGAGCGGCGATCGCGTCCGCGTTGCTCGTCGCCGGCCCCGAGCGCGTGGTCGCGAAGGCCCCCACCCCGAGGCCGAGGACCCCGAGGATCGCCACGGGGAGCAGGACTTGCAGGCGAAGCTGGGACGCCATGGCTTCTCTATCGGCAAGAAGGAATGGGTGCTTAAACGAGAAGGGGCGCCGTAGCGCCCCTTCGTTGCTCGTTACATCCCGACTAGCAGAGGCCACTCTGGATGTCGGCAGCCGGACCCGCCTTGTTGTACTGCGCCTGACCGACGGTGCTGTCGATGCAGTACGACGCGGGGGTCTTGCGCACGACGCGGATGTTCTTGATGCCCGCGTCGTAGGACAGCCGCAGGTACGTCGCGGTCATCCCGGAGTAGCCGGTCGCGGTATGGTCGGCGTAGTACGCCTCCACACCGGGGATCGCGGCGCGGACGTTTGCCTGCGCGGCCGACTTCTCAGCACGGCTGCGGAAGCTGAGGTACGACGGGATCGCGATTGCGAGCAGGATCCCGATGATGATGATCACGACCAGGAGCTCGATGAGGGTGAAGCCCCCTTGGCTCTCCTTCTGCGTGATCCGCCTGCTGAGCCTTTGAATCATGAGCGGACTCCTCCTTTATCGAGGCACAAGCGTGCGTTGGCTCAACAGGACGTATCGGCCTCGCGGAGGGATCCGCGGTCCCCTCGAACGGGGGATTTTGCAGGGCCCTTTAGAGAAGCGGGGTGCCTGCCGATGAGTGCCATCGGAGGGAGCCCATGGAAGCACCTCAGCCCGACACTGCCACTTTCTCGATGGACGACCTGCTCGAGCACATGGTCGCGCTCGGCGCTTCCGATCTGCACGTCACGACCGGCTCCGCGCCGATCATCCGCGTCAACGGCAAGCTCCAGCGGCTCGAAGACTTCCCGCGCCTGACCCCTGCCGACACGCAGCGGATGCTCTACCGCATCCTCTCGACGGAGCAGCAGAAGCACCTCGAGGTCAACCGACAGATTGACGTCTCGCACTCGATTCCGGGCCTGGCCCGCTTCCGCGTCAACGTCTACTTCCAGCGCGAGAGCGTCGGCGCCGCCTTCCGCATGATCCCCACAGAGCTGAAGACGCTCGAGGACCTCGGGCTGCCGCAACACCTCCACGAGCTCGCCAAGAAGCCTCGCGGGCTCGTGCTCGTGACCGGGCCGACGGGCTCCGGTAAGTCGACGACGCTCGCCGCGGTCATCGACGAGATCAACCGCACGCGCGACGAGCACATCATGACGATCGAGGACCCGATCGAGTTCCTCCACCGCCACAAGAAGTGCATCGTCAACCAGCGCGAGATCGGCCCGGATGCGACCAGCTTCGCCGAGGCCCTCCGCGGCGCGCTCCGCCAAGACCCCGACGTGATCCTCCTCGGCGAGATGCGCGACCTCGAGACGATCGCCACCGCCCTCACGGCGGCCGAGACCGGACATCTCGTCTTCGCGACCCTCCATACCCAGGATGCGCCCTCCACGGTCGACCGTCTGATCGACGTCTTCCCTGCCGCTCAGCAGGAGCAGGTCCGCGTCCAGATCGCCTCGACGATCCAGGGCATCGTCACGCAGGCGCTCCTCCCGACGCTCGACGGGACGGGGCGTGTGGCTGCGTGCGAGATCCTCCTCCCGGACGACGCCGTCCGCAACCTCATCCGGCAGGCGAAGGTCGAGCAGATCTACTCGGTCATGCAGACCGGCTCGAACAAGGGCATGCAGACGCTCGAGCAGTCGCTGGCCGACCTCGTCAGCCGCGGGATCATCTCGCAGGAGGTCGCTCTCGCCCGGTCGAGCCGTGCCGACCAGCTCCTGGGCCTGCTTCAGCGGGCCGGAATCGCAGCCGTCGAGACGCCGCAGCCCGGGCTACGGGTGGCGGGGAGCTAGCCATGGCGAAGCAGACCGTCGGACTGAAGATCGGCGCCTCGCAGCTCTCGGCCGCGTGTCTCGAGGCGAACGGCTCCGTCAAGCTCGTCCAGGTCGCACGCGAGCCGATTCCGCGCGGGATCGTTCTCGGCGGCGAGGTCCGCGACATCGTGGCGCTCGGGAACGAGCTCAAGTCCTTCTTCCGCAAGCACAAGCTGCCGCGGCGCGCCGTGCGTATCGGCATCGCGAACAACCGCATCGGCGTCCGCACGATCGAGGTCGCGGGCATCGAGGACGAGAAGCAGCTCGCGAACGCAGTGCGCTTCCGCGCCCAGGAGGCTCTCCCCATCCCCGTCGACCAGGCGGCGCTCGACTTCCAGGTGCTCTCCGAGACCGTCGAGGACGGCGTGCCGAAGAAGCGGGTGCTCCTCGTCGTCGCCTACCGCGAGCTGATCGACTCGTACGCTCTCGCCTGCAAGCAGGCCGGCCTGCGCCTTATCGGCATCGACCTCGAGGCGTTCGCCCTCCTCCGAGCCCTCACGCCCTCCATCGAGCTTCCCGGCCCGCGGAGCGCGCTCGTCGCCGTTTCGATCGGCGCCGAACGGACGACGCTCGCCGTCTCGGACGGCTACGCGTGCGAGTTCTCCCGTGTCATCGAGTGGGGCGGGACGTCGCTCAGCGTCGCGCTCGCCCGCGTCCTCGACATCGACATCGAGGCCGCGGAGATCCTCAAGACGCAGATCTCCCTCGACAGCGACGACGTGCCGCCGGGGCTGACCCCGGAGCAGGCTGCGACGGCGCGCCAAGCGCTGCTCGCGGCCCTCCAAAGCTTCTCGCGCGAGCTCGTGTCCTCGCTCCAGTTCTATCAGAGCCAGCCCGATTCGCTCGGCATCCGCGAGGTCGTGCTCGCAGGCGGCACAGCCATGCTGCAGGGCCTCGCGCCGACGCTCTCGAACCTCGTCGGCGTGACGGCCCGGGTGGGCGATCCGCTCGTCGGCGTCTCGGTCGGCAAGAAGCTCCGCGGGGGCGCACCGGACGCGTCGCTAGCCGTCCCGATCGGCCTCGGCATGGCCCTCTAGGCGCGCACATGGTCGACCTGCACAAGGAGATCAAGCTCTCCGATCTCTTCCGGCGGAAGCCGAAGGGGGATGAGGCGTCGGGCGCCGAGCCTGCACGGGAGAAGCCGCCCAAGGAGAAGAAGCGCAAGGAGCCGAAGCCGCGGAAGGAGCGCAAACGTAAGGAGGCGCCCGTCGCCGCGCACGAAGCGCCGCCGCTGCCGGAGATCCCGCTCATGCGCGCGTTCAACCTCCTCCCGAAGGAGGAGGTGCGCCAAGCGAGGGAAGGGCAGAGCCCCATGCCCTACATCCTCGTCGCGCTCGTCGGCGTGCTGCTCTTCGCCGCGCTCGCCGCCTTCTATCTGATGGCCGGAACGGACGTGGAGCGCAAGAAGGGCCAGATCGAAGACCTGCGCGCGGAGCTCGCCGGCTACCAGGCCTCGGCGCGAGACGCCTCCCTCGACAACAAGTCCGCTTCCCTCGCAGGCGAGAGCGCCGGCCGGAGCACGGCTCTCTCCGCCGCACTCGCGAGCCGGCTGGCCTGGGACCGCGTCCTGCGGGAGATCGCGCTCGTCGTGCCCGACGACGTGAGCCTCACGGTGATCCAGGGTACTTCGCCGGTGGCTGGAGCCGCGCTGCCCACGGACGGAAGCGAGCGAACCGACCTCACCCTCACGGGGACGGTTGAGAGCCATGCGAATGTCGCCGAGTTCATGGCGCGCCTGTCCGTCATTCCCGAGATCACTTCCGTCCGGCTGAAGGAGGCCGGGACCTCGTCGAACGAGCCCGGCCGGGTTGGCTTCACCATCACGGCGACCGTGCGGAGGGGGCCGTGAAGAAGCAGCTCCCACTCTGGCCGGTCATCGCCCTGGGCCTCGTCATCCTGGCCGTCGTCGCGTACTTCGTCCTCATCGGGCCGAAGCGCTCCGAGGCGGGCCGGCTCGCGGACGAGATCGCCACGCTCGAGACGCAGGTGCAGACGGCCAAGCTCGCAGCGGAGCCGGACGCGGCCGACGAGGCCCTCAAGGTGGCACCGATCTTCGAGCTGGCGAAGGCGATGCCCGACCGCGACGACATGCCCGGGATCATTCTGGAGCTGAACGCCGTCGCCGAGGCGGCCGGCGTCACCTTCAAGTCGATCGCGCCACAGAACGCGGTGGGCGGCCAGGGATACCGCGCGATTCCCATCAGCCTCGCGTTCGAGGGGAACTACTACGACCTCACGGACTTCCTCTTCCGGCTGCGGAATCTCGTCTCGGTGCGCGACGGGCGGCTTTCTTCCACCGGGCGGTTCTTCACCCTGGACACGCTCGACCTCCACGAGGCCGGCCTCCCGAAGATCGAGGCGATCCTCGTCATTTCCGCATACGTCTACGACGCATCCGCTGTGGCCACAGGGGCGACCGTGCCCGCCGCGGTGCCGCCGACCACCACGACCGCGCCTACTGCGACCGGCCCCGATGCCGCCGCAGCGGAGGGCCTGCCCTAATGGCCAAACGACTTTCCCAGGCGGCGATCATGGCCGAGAAGACGCGCAAGCAGAAGATCCTGCTGCTCGCGCTCGTCCCCATTTTCCTCGGGCTGATGGTCTGGCAGGGGCCGAAGACCTACAAATCGCTCACGGGTGGCTCCGCGCCGCCTCCTCCGCCGGTCGCGACGCCGACGACACCCGCTCCGACCGGCACGACGACCACCACGACGACCACGCCGACGTCGTCCGGGGGCCTGGCGGACTCCGATCCGCAGCCGAGCCTCCTCGACGGGCAGCTGCTCTCTTTCAGCCGGTTCTCGGGCCGCGATCCGTTCCGTCCGCCCGGCGCCGCCGCCGATGACGACGACTCGCCGTCGACCTCCGAGGATGCGACGGTCGAGGTCAACGGCACGGCCGAGGACCTCTCCGTCGGCGATAGCTTCCCCGCCGACGATCCGACGTTCGAGCTCGTCTCGACCGGGGCCGGCACCGCGACGATCGGCCTCGTCTCGGGCACATTCTCGAACGGCGACGAGACGATCACGATGAACGTCGGCGAGACACTCGTCCTCCAGGCCGACGACGGCGCTCGCTACGCCATCAAGCTCGTTTCCGTCGCCGCTTAGACGCCCGTCGACTCGTCGAACGAGGAACCGAGCCGTGCCCAGACGCGGTAGGGCGAGGTGCTGTCGCGGACGACGACGGTCACGAGCTTGAGGAGCCTCCCGCCCGTCGAGCCCGAGCTGAACGTCTGCCGCCAGGTGATGTACGTGTCCACGCGGTAGGAGGCTCCGTCGGCCCCGGTGACCGTCTTGGTCGGCACGGAGTCCGTGCACGGGGCGGTTCCGCACTTCGGGAGGTCGACGAGTCGGATCAGCTGCACGGTCGCGCCGCTCGAATGCGCCGCTGGCGTCGAGCCAAGGTAGCCGCGTCCGAGGCTCTCGCTCGAGCCTGCGCTGTCGACGATCGTCCAGGACGTCGTGCCGGCGCCGCCGCTCACGAGGATGAACTCGGAGTCGACCTTGACGATGTACGGCGCGCCGGCCGGGAATCCCGTCGCCGAGGCGACGGACATCGTCAGCTGCGAGGAGGTCATCGCGGCGGTCAGCGTCGTGGTCGGCGCATTCGCCAGGTAGGCGCCGTCTCCGGTGTAGGTGCCGTCGACACCCGCGAGGTCCGAGGCGGCGAGGCCGATCGAGTCGAACCGGATGGCGCGGTAGCGCTCGATCTCGGCGTCGGCGATCGCCTGGGCGGTCGTCACCTTGCTCGCCCGCCGGATCTGGGTCATGCCGGCTTCGAAGACGGCGAAGAGCGCCAGGACGCCGACGAGGAGGATCGTGAGCGCTGCGAGGAGCTCGATCATGCCGAAGCCGTGCTCCCGCCGGGCACGTGCGCGGAGGATGGTCTGGAGCCGCAACACCGCCAGATTCATCGGCACCGTCGCCTTCGCACTCAAGGCAGGGAGGGGGGATGCCGATTCCACCGCTGGTATGGCGTCCTACGCCTACACGGCGATCAACGCGTCCGGCCTCGAGCTCGACGGGCAGGTACACGCACCCGATCTCAGCGCGGCCCGCGAAGTGCTGCGTCAGCGCGGCCTCGTCGCGCTCTCCCTCGAGGAGCAGGCGGCGAGCTCCCAGGGCCTCGCGATGGCCGTCAAGAAGATCAAGCCGAAGTCGCTGCAGGTCTTCTCGCGCCAGTTCGCGACGATGGTCGAAGCGGGCCTGAACGTCGTCACCGCGCTCGTCATCCTCGAGGAGCAGACCGAGGACAAGAAGCTCGCGCGCGTCGTGGGAGAGCTGCGCGCGGACGTCGAAGGCGGGCTCCTCCTCTCCCAGGCAATGGCGCGCCATCCGCGCGTCTTCTCCCGGCTCTTCATCTCGATGGTCGAGGCGGGTGAGGCGGCGGGAATCCTGGACGTCGTCCTCGACCGCGTCGCCTTCCAGATCGAGAAGGAAACGCGGATCAAGCGCCGCGTGAAGGGGGCGATGATGTACCCCCTCATGGTCATGGGCTTCGCGACGCTCGTCCTCATCGGGATGCTCATGTTCCTCGTTCCGATCTTCCAGGACATCTTCGCGACCCTCGGGGGCGACTTGCCCAAGCTGACCCAGATCGTCGTGACGTGCTCCGACATCCTGCGCGGCTACTGGTTCATCGTCTTCCCCTTCTGGGCGATTCTGATCTACGCGTTCTTCCGGCTGAAGAAGACGGAGCGCGGACGGCGCGTCTGGGACGCCTTCCGGATGCGCATCCCCTTCGGGGTCGGCGCGATCGTGACGAAGGTCGGCATGGCGCGGTTCTCGCGGACGCTGTCGACGCTCGTCGCCGCCGGCGTGGACATCATTCGCTCGCTCGAGATCACCGGGTCGACCGCCGGCAACAGCCTCATCGAGGACGCGACCGCCGTCGTCCGCGAGCGGGTCCACCAGGGCGTTCCCATTGCGATCCCGCTCGAGGAGGAGAAGGTCTTCCCGCCCATGGTTTCGCAGATGGTCAAGGTGGGCGAGGAAACCGGCGAGCTCGAGAAGATGCTCGGGAAGATCGCCGACTTCTACGAGGACGAGGTCGACAGCTCCATCGCCACCCTGACCTCCGTCATCGAGCCGCTGATGATGATCGGGGTCGGGATGGTCGTGGGCGTGATCATCATCTCGATGTACATGCCCATGTTCAAGCTGCTGACCCTCATTCAGTAGCTTCCTTCAGGCCCTGCGCCTGGGCGTATTCCTCGGCCACTCGCTTCGGCACGCAGAACGCCCAGGCGTCCTCGACGAGCTCCTGCATCTCGTCCTCGTCGATCGCGGCGAGCCGCACATGGACCCAGTGGTAGCGCATGTCCGACTCGCTCGGAAACGAGAACTTCCCCGGCTCCGACTCGACGAGCGCGTTGCGCCATTCCTTGGGGAAGGCGAACCCCATCGTCGAGCCGTCGCGGGAGAAGGACAGGTACACGATCCGCCCGATCCGGAACTTCACCCGTCCGCGGACGAAGGCCTCGCTGCTTCGGGGGAGCGTGCTCGCAAAGGCGCGGACCTCGTCGACGGTTACCACGGCCGCCCAGGATAAGGACTGACAGCAGCTGATAGTCTCTTACATATGTATTTGACTGATACCTGCCGGTGAGGAGGCACCATCCCCGCCGCCGCCGCGCCCGGGTCGAGCGCTTCGCCGAGCCGTCGCTGCTCCTGCTGCTGCGGGAGCGGCCCATGCACGGCTACGAGCTGATCGAGCGCCTTCCGGAGATCGCCGGGGGAGAGACCCGGGTGGACGTCGGCAACCTCTACAGGCTGCTGCGCGGGCTCGAGGAGGAGGGGGTCGTCTCCTCGGAATGGAGCGCAGACCTGCCCGGCCCGGCGAAGCGGACCTACGAGCTGACCGATGCGGGGCGGGCCCTGCTCGATCGCTGGGCGAAGAGCCTGCGGGACGCGCAAGCGGTCATCTCCGCCTTTCTCGAACGCTACGAACAGGGCGAAGGGAGGTGAACATGCACCGTCGTCGTGGATATCGCCGCGGGTGCGGTCCGGCCTTCGGCCGCCGCCGCGTCCCTGACCGCGAGGAGTGGCTCCGCCATCTCGAGGAGTACCAGAAGGACCTCGAGCAGGAGGTGGCGGACGTCGCCGACCTCATCCGCCGCCTCAAGGAGGAAAAGAAGGAGACCGCGGAGGTCTAGCGACTCTGGACGGCGGGCTTCCGCCGGGCAAATACGCCTCCGCGCTGAGTTAGACGTTCGTCGCTCGTCTTCTCAACGCGAATGCGTGCTCGCGGTCCCTCGCCGTCCCGCGTGCACGGTCTCGGGCCCGCTCGCTTGCCTCCCGGGCGAGCGCCGCCTCAGAGCCACTAGCCGCTCAACTCGCGGGCGCCGCGCGCAGCCGGCCGACGCCGTACGGAATCCACCACAAGGCGAGGCCGGCTGCCAGGGCCCAGAGCAGGTTGAACTGGAAGCCGATGACGCCGACGAGCAGGGCGAGCATCCAGTCCCGCGCGCCGCCGAGGTCGCGGAGCAGGCCGATGTGCAGGAGGCCGGCCGCCGCGAGCAGCCCGGCCAGGATGGGAAGCGGGAACGCCGGGAGGAGGCCCGCGAGGCCCGCGCCGGCGCCCACGGCGAGCACGAGAAGCGCCGTTCCCATGGCGAGGGGTGCACCCGCGGTCCTGGCGCCGAAGGAGTAGTGGGCGGTCAGGCCGCCAGCGCCGTGGCACACCGGCATGCCGCTGATCGAGCCGGCGAAGAGGTTCGCGAAGCCGTAGGTGGTCGCCAGGCTGCCGGGGGTCACTCGCTCGGCGCGCTCGCCGAAGTAGACGCGGGCGGCGTCCGCCGGAGCGAGGCACGAGTTCGCGAACGAGAGCGGGGCCTGCGGCAGGACGAGGACGGTGAAGGCCGTCGCCAGGGTCGCGAGGTCGAGCGCGGGGAACGTCAGCGGCGAAGGCCCGAGCGCCGCCTCATCCGCCGCCAGGACGAGCATCACGACCACGCCGGCGCCCACCAGCGCGAGCGAGATACCCGCGCGCTTGAAGGCGAGGGCGAGCGCCAGCGCGCCGACGCCGAGCGGCAGAGCCCACGCCATGCTCGCCGCGTGCTCGGCGAAAGCGCTCGGAGGATCCGTGACGAGCCCCCAGGCGATCTCGAGGAAGAGGAGACCAACGGTCAGCTGGATGCCGCGAATCAGGGCCCGTGGGAACGCCCGTGCGGCGAGATCGAGCAGCCCGAGCCGGCCCGCGACGAGGAAGAGGGCGCCGATCAGGAGCGCCCCGGCGGCGATCTCGTCGGCGCCGAGCCCTTCCGCGATGGCGATCGCGCCGAACGCCTTCAGAGGCTGCGCGGGCAGCGGCAACCCGTACCAGAGGGCGTTGCCGAGATAGAGGAACGCCGCCGGCAGCAGGACTGCCGTCGGCGAGAGCCCGTTGGAGACGATCAGCGCGACCGCGATGGGGACGAAGACACCGAGGTCGGCGACGGCGCCGGCGAGCTCGGTCCGGGTCAGCCGCACGCCTCGTATCATCCGCCGCGGGTGTTTTTCCGCCAGGTACTCCACGAGGATCTCGGCTGCGCATCGTACGTCGTCGCCGATGGGGGGGAAGCGGCCGTCATCGACCCGAAGTGGGACGTCGAGGACTACTTGGCGCTTGCCGACGAGCACGGCTTTCGGATCGCGCACGTCCTCGAGACGCACAACCACGCCGATCACGTTTCGGGCAAGGGGCGCCTGCAGAAAGCGACCGGTGCGCGGATCCACGTCCCGGCGGCGGCCGACGTGCAGTTCGAGCACGAGGGCCTCGCGGACGGGGATTCGGTGCGCGTCGGCGAAGTCGAGATCACAGCCGTCTCGACTCCCGGGCACCGCCCGGAGCACCTCGCCTATCTCGTCGCCGACGGCAGCCGCGGCGGCGACACCTGGCTCGTCGTGACGGGAGACTCGCTCTTCGTGGGCGACGTCGCGCGGCCGGACCTCGCAGTCCAGCCCGACGAAGGAGCCCGAGACCTGCACGTGTCCCTGCGCCGCCTCCTGAAGCTGGACGACTACGCGGAGGTCTGGCCCGGGCACATCGGCGGCTCGCTCTGCGGGGGCGCCGGGATGAGCGAAAAGCCCGGCACGACCATCGGCTTCGAGCGGCGCTTCAACCGGCTGCTCGAGCTCGAGGGCGAGGAGGAGTTCGTGCGCGAGCTGACCGCCGACCTCGCCCCCCAGCCGCCCAACTTCGAGCGCATCGTCGAGCTGAACCGCGGACCGCTCCTGACCGACGCTGCGCCTCTCGAGCCGCTCGTGCCGGCGCGCGTGAAGGAGCTCCTGGACGCGGGCGCCACCCTGCTCGACGGGCGCTCGCCGCGGGAGTTCGACGCCCAGCACGTGCCGGGGTCGGTCAACGTGACGACGGCGCGCTCAGCGGTGGGCACGCGGGCAGCCTGGATCGTCGATGCCGAGTCGGAGGTCGTCGTCACCGCGGCGACGGACGACGAGGCCAAGCGGATGGCGCGCCTCCTCGAGGCCGTCGGCTTCCGCCGGATCCTCGGCTACCTGGCCGGCGGAGTCGGCGCGTGGCAGGCGGCCGGGCTCGACACGGGCTCGACGCCCGCTATCGACGTCCCCGAGCTCGCCGACCGGCTGCGCAAGGACGACGTCGCGCTGCTCGACGTGCGCGAAGACGACGAGTGGGAGGAGGGTCACGTGGCCGGCTCCATCCACGTGCCCTACCACGACCTGCGCGACGGAGCCCCCGCCGGCCTCCAGAACGGGAAGCAGCTCGCAGTGGCGTGCTCGATCGGAAACCGCAGCTCGATCGCCGCCTCGCTGCTCAAGCGCGCGGGATTCGAGAACCTCGTCCACGTGGCCGACGGAGGGATCGCCGACCTCGCCGACGAGGGAATCGAGCTCGTTAGAGGGAACTAACCCCCTGCTACACTCCGCCGGCAGGGCGGCGTAGCTCAGTTGGTTAGAGCAGCGGAATCATAATCCGCGTGTCGGAGGTTCGAGTCCTCCCGCCGCTACCTTTCAGGGGTCCCTTTAGGTAAGGAGAAGAAGGAAGAAACGTGGCTACAGGAGTTCGAGTTGCGATCACGCTCGCGTGCACTGAATGCAAGCGGCGCAACTACCAGACCCAGAAGTCGAAGCGGAATACCCCCGACCGCTTCGAGACGAAGAAGTACTGCCGCTGGTGCGGTAGCCACACCGTGCACCGAGAAACCCGGTAATGGCTCGTAACCGCTCATCGCGCACCCGACGTCGCAGCCAGTTCCAGCAGCCCGCCACCGGAACCGCGGATCGCGCCCGCGCGCGTAGGCGCGAGATCAAGCCGGTCGGCCAGCCGAAGAGCCAGACCGGCGCCCGTCGCGAGCGGCGAGGTGGCCTGCGAGGGTTCGCCGGCGAGTCGGTTGCCGAGCTGAAGAAGGTCGAATGGCCCGGCCGGCGCCAGCTGTTCTCCGCGACGGTCGTCGTGATCATCGCGGTCGCGGTCGTGGGCGCCTACCTGTGGCTCGCCGACCTCGGTCTCTCCCGTTTCGTCAAAGACGTCCTCCTGAATCTCTAAGAGCGACCGCTTCCATGTTCCGCTGGTACGTCATCAACACCTACTCCGGGCACGAGAACAAGGTGAAGGCCAACCTCGAGCACCGCATCATCTCCATGAACCAGCAGCCGCGGTTCCGCCGCGTGATCGTCCCGACCGAGCAGGTCGTGGAGACGAAGGACGGCCAGAAGGTGCAAACCGAGAAGCGCGTGCTCCCCGGCTACGTCCTCGTCAACATGGACATGTCCGACGAAGCGTGGACGGTGGTGAAGAACACACCCGGAGTGACCGGATTCGTCGGCTCGGGCACGAAGCCCGTCCCCCTGTCGCAGACGGAGGTCGACCGCATCCTCCACACGGCGACGATCGGAGCCGAGCGCCCGCGCGCGCTGGCCGACTTCGAGCTGGGGGAGTCCGTCAAGGTGACCTCCGGTCCGCTCTCCGACTTCGACGGCGAGATCGTCGACGTCAACGCCGACCAGCAGAAGCTGAAGGTGCTCGTGAACATCTTCGAGCGCCAGGTCCCCGTGGAACTGTCCTTTGATCAAGTGAAGAAGCTGGACTAAATGGCGGCCCCCTTTCTCACATCTCGGGCTTCCGGCAGCGCTGCAAAGCGTCGCCTCGCTGTGTCCTCGGTCGCACCCGTAGCCTCCAGCTACGAGCGCTCCCTGCGTCCGTGCGAGGCTCGCTTTTCGCGCGCCGGCCGCGCGACCTGCTCGGAAGGTGACCGCTGATGGCAAAGAAAGTCCTCACGCTCATCAAGCTCCAGATCCCCGGCGGTCAGGCCAACCCGGCGCCGCCGGTCGGTCCTGCGCTCGGGCAGCACGGGGTCAACATCATGGAGTTCTGCAAGGCGTTCAACGCGCAGACCGCGCAGGAGGGCGGGCGCATCACGCCCGTGGAGATCACGGTCTACGAGGACCGCTCCTTCACCTTCATCACGAAGACACCGCCGGCCGCGGTCCTGATCAAGGAGGCGCTCGCGATCCCGAAGGGATCCGGCGAGCCGAATCGCGAGAAGGTCGGACGGCTGACGCGCGACCAGATCCGTCAGATTGCAGAGACCAAGCTCGTCGACTTAAACGCGCGCGACATTGATCAGGCCATGAAGATCGTCGAGGGAACCGCTCGAAGCATGGGAGTGGAGGTGCCCGCATGAGTCAGCACGGCAAGCGCTACCGCCAGGCCCGCGCGGGCATCGACCGAGAGCAGACCTACTCGCCGCTCGAGGCGATTCGCATGCTCAAGAGCGGGGACGGGGCCAAGTTCGACGAGACGGTCGAGCTGCACCTGAATCTCGGCTTGAACGTGCGGCACGCCGAGCAACAGCTGCGCGGCACGCTCATGCTTCCGCACGGAACCGGCAAGGACACGCGCGTTGCCGTGTTCGCCGAGGGCGAGAAGGCCAAAGAGGCGGAGCAAGCGGGAGCGGACTTCGTCGGCTCCGGAGACCTCGCGGGGAAGATCGAGGAAGGCTTCGACGACTTCGACGTCGCAATCGCGACGCCCGACATGATGGCCACGGTCGGAAAGCTCGGCCGCATCCTCGGGCCGCGCGGGAAGATGCCGAACCCCAAGGCCGGAACCGTGACGTTCGACATCGGCAAGGCGGTCCGCGATTCGAAGGCCGGCAAGCTCGAGTACCGCACCGATCGGGGCGCGAACGTCCATCTCACGATCGGCAAGAGAAGCTTCGACGAGCGCCAGCTGCTCGAGAACTACGCATCGGTCGTCGAGGAGATCGTCCGCGCCAAGCCGAGCGCGGCGAAGGGCCGTTACATCCGCTCGATCACGCTGACGAGCACGATGGGCCCCGGCATCCGCGTCGACACGACGCGCACGCGGGGCATCGCGGAGGAGCAGATCGAGGAGGAAGCGCCGGTCCCGGCGTAATTTCCGCTACAACATCGCTGTCGCCGCAGACAGCTGGCAGTCCGCAAGGGCAGAAGCCCAGCCGAGGCGCTCGAATCGAGACTCGTTCTCCCTTCGGGCCTGCTTCGGTCGGGCCGGAGGAGGTTGAACGAGCAGAATGTTGAGACAGGAGAAGGAGCGGGTCGTCGCAGAGCTCGTCGAGCGTCTGCGCGAGTCGGACACGCTCATCGTCGCCGACTATCGCGGCCTCAGCATGAGCGAGATCGACGGCGTGCGCACGGAGCTCCTCAAGCACGGCGCCCGCTTCTCGGTGGTCAAGAACAGCCTCACGAAGCGGGCCGCCCAGGAGGCGGGGGTCCCCGAGCTCTTGGAGCTCCTGGAGGGGCCGACTGCGATCGCATTCGTCGGCGAGGCAGACATGGTCGCGGTGGCCAAGTCGCTGAACGACACAGCGCGCCAGACGAGGATCCTCTCGCTGCGCGGAGGGATCCTGCAGGGCCAGCCGGTGAGCGCAGACCAGGTGAAGAGCCTCGCGGCGCTGCCGCCGGCGGAGATCCTGCAAGGCCAGGTGCTCGGTGCCGTCGTCGGGCCGCTGAACGCGATCGTCGGCCTGTTCACCGCGCCGCTACGCGATTTCGCGGGCGTCATCGACGCGCGCATCAACCAGCTACAAGAGCAAGGCGAGACGGCGGAAGCTCCGCCCGCGCCCGAAGACCAGGCGGCGGAGGAGCCTCCAGCCGCGGAGGAAAGCGAAACACAGGAGGAGGAGCCAGCGAATGGCAACTGACACGAAGAAGCTCGTCGATCAGCTCGGCAAGATGACCGTCCTCGAGCTCGTCGAGCTCAAGAACCAGCTCGAGGAGGAGTGGGGCGTGACCGCCGCCGCGCCGGTCGCAGTCGCGGCGCCCGGTGCTGCTCCGGCAGGGGGCGGCGACGGTGCGGCCGCGGCCGAGGAGCAGTCCGCGTTCGACGTCGTGATCTCGGGTGCCGGCGACAAGAAGATCCAGGTGATCAAGGTCGTCCGCGCCCTCACGAATCTCGGGCTCAAGGAGGCCAAGGACCTCGTCGACGGCGCGCCCAACACCGTCAAGGAGGGCGTTGCGCGCGAGGAGGCCGAGCAGATGAAGACGCAGCTCGAGGAAGCGGGAGCGACCGTCGAGCTGAAGTAGTTGCTCGTAGGGGCCGGGCAGGCGCCCGGCCCCTAGTTCAGCGAGGTCTAGTGTCCCCAGACGTCGAGGCGGTACGTGCCTGCCGCGTTCACGCTGCCAAGCGCGGCAACGTTGCAAGCCCGCAAGGTGACCGTGTCTGCAGCCGAGACGAAGCCCATCACGATCAGGCTTGCCTGCCCCGAGATGTTGGGGGCGCCGACCGCCACGGTGTCGCCCACGGCCGCGCCCGTGACGGTCGTGGCGAAGTTCGAGCAACTGCCGCCCGAGATATTGGTCGTGGGGCCCGGCACGGTCACTTGCCCTGAGCGGTGGCGGGTGATCGCCGTTCCTCCGCCGATCGTGAGATTCCCCCCGACCGAGAGGTTTCCGCTCACGTCCACGGCTCCCGTGTCGCTGATCACGAGTCGGTTGACGTTGTTCGTGCGCAGCTGAAGCGGTTGGGCATCGGTCGTCCCGAGGAACTGGTTCCCCGGGTTGATGCCGGTGTTCCCCGTGAGGTTCCAGGTGTCGACCGCCAGGTCGGCGGAGGTGACGGAGTTGTCGAGGATGTCCCCACCGATCCCGCCTACGACCGCGCCGTTGGCGAGCTCCGCGCTCTGAATCGCGTTGTCACGCATCTCCGCGTTGCCGATGGCGTCGTCCAACATCGCGGCGAAGTCGACTGCGTTGTCGGCGAGCTCCGAAGCTCCCACCGCGGCGGGCCCGATGTCGTCCGCACCGACGGTGTTGTCCTGGAGGTCGCCGCCGAGGCCGCCCACGACTGCGTCGTTCGCCAACTCGGAGGCCCCGATCGCGGCAGGCCCCACGTCGTCAGACGTGATCGAGTTGTCCTGCACGTCCCCACCGGAGCCGCCGACCACTGATCCTGGAGCGAGCATGGAGTCGTTCACGCCGTTCCCGGCGATGGAGAACTCGGTTCCCACCAATGCAAGCCCCGCCCCTGCCGTATAGCTGGCGCTGTCGTCTCCGTCGGCGATGTCGGCCGGCACGCCTGTGAGATCGTCCCAGTCGCCCGTCGTCGCGATAGCCGCGAGCGAGGGCGTGCCGCTGAGGTCTGCGTAGTCACCTGACGTCGCGACGGCGGCGAGGGAAGGCGTGCCGATGAGGTCGGCGTAGTCCCCCGAGAAGGCAACGTCGGCCAGGCCGGATGCACCGACGGGGAGGCACTGGACGGTGCCGTCGGCGTTGATGGCGAAGATCGCCTCGCCTGGGTCGCAGACCCCGGTCACTCGCAGCTGGAAGTCGCTTGCAACCTTCCCCTGCAGCGAGTTGGCCTGAGGCACCGGCCCCAGCTTCGATTCGTTGATGTCGGCGCCCTTCAGGGAGTTGGGCTTCACCTGGGGGCTGCCCACGCTGTTGCGGGGAAGAGCGCCGAGCGCCTCACCCGCGATGACGAAGAAGACACCAAGAAAGATGGCCAAGAGCCGCACGACGTCCTCCTTTCTCCCCCGATTCCGCTTATCGCGCTCTGGCTTTCAGCAAAGCAGCGCCATCGGTCAGCACCGAAAGCCCAAAGCTCCCGCGTTCGGGGGAGGCCCAGCTCCCCCTGAAGGTTGATCTTGCGCGGGGGCCTGCACGTTTCCGGCCCGGGCGGCGTCTAGATGGGCATGAGACTCGGTTTCAAGGCCCTCATCCTGATGCTCGGATTCGTGCTTCTGTGCGTGCCCGCCGCCTTCGCCAAGGGCGGCAACGGCAACGGCAACGGGCACGGAAAGCCGTCCTGGGCCGGCGGTAACGATGGTGGCAATGGGCATGGCAAGCCTGCTTGGGCGGGCAAGGGCCATGAGAAGAAGGCGAAGCCCGAGAAGGCCATGGGCTTCGAGAAGAAGGCCAAGAAGGACAAGCAGAACAAGCCCGAGGCCGAGGCGGAGCCAGAAGCGGCCGAAGACGCCGAGGACGAAGAGCTCAATCTCGACGACCTCAACCCGGCCTGGTACTGCAAGACGCTCGAGGCGATGATGAACGACGCCGACGCCGAGGCTGCCGAGGGCGGCGCGGAGCAGGGCGAGACCTCGTCCTTCGATGCCGAGTTCGGTGAGAGCGACAACAAGCGCAACTCATTCGGCAAGTGCGTCTCCCGCCGTGCTCACGGCGAGGACCTCTCCGGCGCGCTTGACGGCGAAGGCGACTCGGCGGACGACAAAGACGACTCTGCCGGCGAGAACGAGGACGAAGGTGAGGAAGGCGAAGACCAGGCAGAGGAAGAGGGAGACGACGAGGACGAGGACGGCGAGATGGCCGCCTTCACCCGCGCACTCGTCTCCTTCATCCGCCTGTAAGCCCCCTTCACATCATCGGGAGGGAGAGG
>Ga0081538_10001872_pt1 | contig 21210 bp, 21 predicted proteins | sample TabmetS5T2R1_FD_71022 | JGI IMG/M metagenome (GOLD analysis project Ga0081538, IMG submission 71022) | Tabebuia heterophylla rhizosphere microbial communities from the University of Puerto Rico - S5T2R1 | ecosystem: Host-associated > Plants > Roots > Rhizosphere ...
CTGCCCGTCCAGCACATCTCGCCGCTCGTCACGCCTGCCGACCTGACGCGCGTTCGGGTCGAGGGCGCGAACGGGCTCCGCCTCGGTGACTTCGCCGAGGTCGTGGAGGGACACCAGCCGCTCATCGGTGACGCCGTTGTGGACGACGGGGAGGGGCTCCTTCTCGTCGTCGAGAAGTTCCCGGAGGCCAACGCGCTGGAAGTGAGCCGCGGGGTCGAGGACGCCATCGACGCGATGCGTCCCGGCCTGAGCGGCGTCGAGTTCGACACGAACGTGTACCGCCCGGCGTCGTACATCGACGAGTCGATCGACAACGTGATGCTCGCCGCGATCCTCGGGGCCGGTCTCCTCGTCCTGCTCATCGGCGGGTTCCTGTTCGCATGGCGGCCCGCTCTCGTGGCCGTCGTGAGCATCTCGCTCTCCCTCATCGCCGGAACCCTCGTCCTGCATGCACTCGGAGAGACGATGAACGCACTCGTCCTGGCGGGGCTGGTAGCGGCGCTCGTTCTCGTCGCCCACGAAGCGATCGTCGGCGCCGAGAACGTCGCCCGGCGGCTGCGTGAGCGCCGACCCAGCGATGCGAGCTCGACGACGGCCGTCGTCCTCGACGCGACGCTCGAGGTGCGAACCGCCGCTCTGTACGGAGCGTTGATCGTCGCCGTGGCGGTCATCCCGCTCCTCTTCCTCGAAGGCATGGCCGGCACGCTCTTCTCGCCGATCGTCATCGCCTTCCTCGCCGCGCTGGGCGCGTCGATGCTCGTGGCGCTCACGCTGACACCCGCGCTGAGCCTTCTGCTCGCCGCCAAGCGGCCGCGTGATCGCGGCGAATCGCTGGTTGTTGCCCGGCTTGCGAGCCACTACGCCCGAGCGCTCGGGTGGATCGTGGGCCGCCCCCGGATCGTCTACGTCGCCGCCGGCGCGCTCCTCGTTGCCGGCGTCGCAGCGGTGCCGTTTCTCGGGCACTCGCTGCTACCGACGTTCAAGGAGCGGCAGCTCCTCATCCGCTGGCAGGGCCCGCCCGGCACCTCGCTTCCGGAGATGAACCGGATCACGACGCGGGCGAGTAGCGAGCTCCGTTCGATCGAGGGTGTGGAAAATGTCGGCGCGGACGTCGGGCGCGCGATCACCTCGGATCGGGCGGTCAACGTCAACTCCGCCGAGCTCTGGGTCAGCATCGATCCCGACGCCGACTACGACGGGACGGTGGCGGCGGTGGAGGAGGTCGTGAACGGCTACCCGGGGCTCGCGGGCAGCGTTCAGACCTTCTCCAACGAGCGCGTCTCGGAAGCTCTGGCGGGTGCCGAACACGACATCACGGTGCGGCTCTACGGCGAGGACCTCGGCGTTCTCCAGACCAAGGCGAAGGAGATCGAGGAGGCAGTCGCCGGAGTCGACGGACTCGTCGACGAGCGCATCGAGCTCCCCGCGACCGAGCCGACGCTCGAGGTCAAGGTCGACTTGCTCGCGGCTCAGAGGCATCAGGTCAAGCCCGGTGACGTTCGCCGCGCGGCGGCGACCCTTGTCTCGGGCATCGGGGTGGGCAGCCTCTTCGAGGAACAGAAGGTGTTCGACGTCATCGTCTGGGGGACTCCCCGGACGCGGAGCAGTCTGAGCAGCGTCCGCGGCCTGTTGATCGAGAAGCCGAACGGTGGCCACGTTCGCTTGGACGAGGTCGCCGACGTGCGCATAAGTCCGAACCCGACCGTGATCGAGCGGCACGCGGTCTCGCGCTACGTCGACCTGGTGGGGAATGTCGAGGGCCGAGGTCAGAACGATGTCGCGAACGACATCGAGACGGCGCTCGGCGACCTCGCCTTCCCGCTCGAATTCCATGCTGAGTTGCTGGAGGCCGGGGGGCAGCCGACCGGCCGGCTGATCGCGCTCGGGACCGCGGCGGCAATCGGGATCTTCCTCCTCCTCCAAGCAGCTTTCGGCGTCTGGCGTCGGGCCGCGCTCGCTTTGCTGACCTTGCCCGTCGCCGTCGCCGGCGGCACGCTCGCGGCGCTCGTGGCCGGCGAGCCGCTTTCGTTCGGGTCGTATCTAGGCCTGCTGGCCGTCCTCGGCCTGGCCGCGCGAAACGGTCTGCTCCTGATCAGCCACTACCGCCGGCTCGAACTGGACGACAGCGGCCGCTTCGGCCGCGAGCTCGTCGTCCGCGGCGCACGTGAGTGCCTCGCGCCGATTCTGCTGACCGGGCTGGCGGCCGTGCTCCTCGTCCTGCCGCCACTCGTTCTCGGTGGCCGGCCCGGGCTCGAGGTCCTGTACCCCCTGGCGGTCGTGGTCCTCGGCGGCGCGGTCACGGCGACGTTCGTGAGCCTCTTCGTCGTGCCGGCCTCGTACCTGCGCGTCGGACTGGCCCGCGTCGACCCGACGACGAGACAGCTCGAGGCATAGGAAAGGGGGCAAAGATGCAACAGTGGCCTAGGCGACGGACCACCCTGTGGGTCGCGGCGGTGTTGCTGCTCGGCACCGTCTCGGTCGCCGGTTGCAGCGGCGGGGAGGAGGACGCAGGGGCGGCCGACGAGCCCGCCAAGGTCGAGCCGGTCGAAGGATCGGAGGGCCTCTTCCAGGTCAGCCTGACCGCGGAGGCGGCGGAGCGGATCGACCTTCAGACGGCCGTCGTTCGCACGGAGGGCGAGGGCGCCGCGGAGCGCACGATCGTCCCCTACTCGGCGATCGTCTACGAGACCGACGGCGAGACCTGGGTATACGCGAGCACCGACGACCTCAGCTTCGTCAGAGAGCACATCGTCGTCCAAGAGATCGAGGGGGATCGCGCCGTTCTCTCGGAGGGCCCGCGGGCAGGGACCGAGGTCGTCACCGTCGGAGTCGCCGAGCTGTTCGGGGCCGAGCACGGGATCGGCGCCGACGACGGGCACTGAGGGGCGGGTTCTGCCGCGATGATGCGCTGGATCGTCGGCTCGAGTCTGAGGTTTCGGTATCTCGTCGTTGCCGCCGCGGCGGCGCTGATGGTCTTCGGCGGCGGCATGCTTCGCGACACGCCGGTGGATGTCTTCCCGGAGTTCGCACAACCCCGGGTCGAGGTCCAGACAATCAGCACGGGCCTCACGTCAGAAGAGGTCGAATCGCTGGTCACCGTTCCCCTCGAGCAGGCGCTTCAGGGAGTGCCGGGCGTCGAGGAGATTCGCTCGAAGTCCGTTCCGCAGCTCTCGGACATCCGGCTGCTCTTCGAGCGCGGCACCGACCTCATGCACGCACGTCAGGTCGTGCAGGAACGGCTCGACACCGTCGCGCCGACCCTGCCGAGCTGGTCGGCTCCGCCGTTCATGATCCAGCCCCTCTCGTCGACGAGCCGCGTTATGAAGATCGGCCTCACGTCCGACGAGCTGTCGCTGATCGACTTGTCCCTGGTCGCCTACTGGAAGATCAGGGCGCGGCTGCTACGCGTGCCGGGCGTGGCGAACGTGCCGATCTGGGGCGAGCGCCTCCATCAGTACCACGTCCGCGCCGACCCGGACCGGCTGCGGGCTCACAACGTCTCGCTGATCTCGCTCCAGGAGCAGACGGCCGAGAACCTCGACGTCGGGAGCCTCGTCAGTTGGTCCGACGCTGGAGAGGTCGGCACCGGTGGATTCATCGATGGGCCGAACCAGCGGCTCAACGTCCGGCACGTGTTCCCGGTCGTCACGCCGGAGGACTTCTCGCAGGTGACGATCCAGAACCGGTTCGGCGAGACCCTTCTCCTGAGCGATGTGGCCGACCTCGTCATCGACCACCAGCCGCTCCTGGGCGACGCCGTCATCAACGACGGGCCGGGGCTGATGCTCATCGTCGAGAAGCTCCCGTGGGCGAACACGCTCGACGTGACGCGGGGCGTCGAAGACGCGATCGAGACGATGCGTCCGGGACTCCAAGGCATCGAGATCGATACGACGATCTTTCGGCCGGCCACGTTCATCGAGACCTCGGTCGACAACCTGACGAGAGCGCTTCTGATCGGCGCTCTCCTCGTCGTCCTCGTCATCGGAGCGTTCCTCTTCGAATGGCGCGCCGCGCTGATCAGCGTCGTCTCGATCCCGATCTCGCTGGTCGCCGCCGGGCTGGTGCTCCATCTACGCGGCGAGACGATCAACGTCATGGTCCTCGCAGGGTTCGTGATCGCCGTCGGGGTCGTGGTCGACGACGCCATCATCGGCGTCGAGAACATCGTCCGCCGCCTGCGCGAAAGCCGCCGGCAGGGGAGCACGAAGCCGACCGCGTCGATCATCCTCGAGGCAACGCTCGAGGTTCGGCCTCCGATCGTCTATGCCACCCTGATCATCTTCGCGGCGATCGCGCCGATCTTCTTCCTGACCGGGCTCACCGGGGCGTTCTTCAGGCCGCTCGCCCTCTCCTACGTGCTGGCCGTGGCCGCGTCGCTCGTCGTCGCGCTGACCGTCACGCCCGCGATGGCCTTGATCCTGCTCTCGTGGGGCCCGCTCAAGGCGCGGACACCGCCGCTCACCAGGTGGCTCCAGCGCGGCTACGAGAGCGTGCTCGCCCGAATCATTCGCACTCCCGTCCCCGCCTATGCGGCCGTCGCCGTCACGGCGATCGCAGGCCTCGTCGTCCTCCCCTTCCTCGGTTCGTCGCTGCTGCCCTCGTTCAAGGAGCGCGACTTCCTGATGCACTGGCTCACGAAGCCCGACACGTCCGGGCCCGAAGAGACGCGGATCTCCGTGCGCGCCTGCCAGGAGCTCCGACGCATTCCGGGAGTGAGGAACTGCGGCTCCCACATCGGCAACGCGTTCCTCGGGGACGAGCCGTACGGGATCTACTTCGGGGAGAACTGGATCAGCGTCGACCCCGAGGTCGACTACGACGAGACGCTGGCCCGGGTCCAGGAGGTGGTCAGCGGCTATCCGGGGCTCGTCAGGGACGTACAGACCTACCTGAAGGAGCGGATCAGGGAGGTGCTGACGGGCTCGAGCGACGAGATCGTCATCCGCATCTTCGGCGACGACCTCCACGTCCTCGAGGAGCAGGCGCAGAGGGTGCTGGACGAGATCGAGGGCGTCGAGGGGCTCGTCGAGGCGAAGGTCGAGCTCCATGACGACATCCCGCAAATCGAGGTCGAAGTCGACCTCGCCGCCGCCGAGCGCTACGGGGTGAAGCCGGGCGACGTCCGGAGGGCCTCGGGCATCTTCCTGGCAAGCGAGGAGGTCGGCGACATCTATCGCGGCGGCAAGGCCTACGACGTGCACCTCTGGAGCACGCCCGAGGCCAGGCACAGCGTCGAAGACGTCCGCGCCCTCCCGATCGACACGCCGAACGACGGCCAGGTTCGGCTCGACCAGCTGGCGACCGTGCGCATCGCGCCGACGCCGAATACGATCGAACGCCAGGACCTGACGCGGCGGCTCGAGGTCAGCGCCAATACGAGCGGCCGAGATCTCGGGTCTGTTGCGCGCGATGTCGCCGACCGCATCGAGGACATGAGCTTCCCCCTGGGCTACAGCGCGACCGTCCTCGGCGAGTACCAGGAGCGCCAGGCCGCTCAGCGCCGCATGCTGCTCTTCTCGATCGGCACGGCAATCGCCATCTTCCTCCTCCTGCAGGTTTCCTTCAGGAGCTGGCGTCTGGCGACGCTGTCCTTCTTGACCCTGCCGATCGCACTCGTCGGCGGCGTACTGGCGGCGGGCATCGGCGGAGGCGTGCTCTCCCTCGGCTCGCTCGTCGGGTTCTTCACCGTGTTCGGAATCGCGGCCCGCAACGGGATCCTGATGATCAACCACTTCCAGCATCTCGAGCAGCTCGAGGGCGAGACGTTCGGACGCGACCTCGTCCTGCGCGGAGCGCGCGAGCGCCTCGCGCCGATCCTCATGACCACCCTTGCAGCCGGGCTGGCCATCCTGCCCCTGGTCGTGGCCGGCGAGATCCCTGGACACGAGATCGAGCACCCGCTGGCCGTCGTCGTCCTCGGCGGACTGTTCACGTCCACGCTGCTCAACCTCTTCGTCGTCCCCTCGCTCTACCTCCGCTTCGGAAAGCCGCGGGCAGCCTGACGGGGTCGTCGAGGGGTCAGAGCCCGTACGCGGCCCGCTCCAATGCGTCGACCACGTCTTCGGCGGCCCGCCCGGGCGCGTCGTTCCAGGCGTGCACGTCGCCGGCGGCCGAGCCGCCCAGCGATCGCGCGAAGCGAAGCACCCGGGCCTCCATCTCGGCCCGCGCGAGCCCGTGGTCGCTCCCGGCTTCACCGATCGCGCCCGCTGCGCAGAGCGGTCCACCCGCTCTCCAGGGCCCCTGGCGCAGTCCGCGCTCCCGCACGATCTCCGCGGCGCGAAGCAGTACGGGATCCGGCTCGGCCGGCGACTGAGCTTCCTGCGGAACCCACGTCTCGACGCTGATCATGTCCGCCACACTGCCCTCCTTCGGCAGGTCGGACGGGGCGCTTGAGTGGCTCTCTGGGTGCGAACAGAGCCGTGACACCTGGACTCGCGCAGGATAGGAGGGACAGATGAGACGAAGATGAGAGCTCGGCCCTCGGGTCGCGGCGAGCCGCACTTCCTGACGATCTCGAAAACCTTCGCCGACGTGACTAGACTCGACCTGTGGAACGGGAGCCGCTGGGAGTCCTCGGCGCCGGGTGGGTGGGCCTGGTCACAGCGGCCTGCTTCGCCGAGCTCGGCCACCACGTCACGGTTCGTGACGTCGACTCGGAGCGCGTCGAGGCGCTCGCCTCCGGTGAGATCCCGATATACGAGAAGGGCCTTGCCGACCTCTGCCGGCGGAACCGCGACCGGCTCCGGTACACGCTCGACATCGACGACGTCATCGAGAGCGCCGGCATCGTGTTCGTTTGCGTCGGCACACCGCCCTTGTACTCCGGCGACGCCGACCTCTCCGCCGTTTGGCGAGTCGTGGACGAGCTCGCAGGCGTCGAGGACCGATTCGTGCTCGTCATGAAGAGCACCGTTCCCGTGGGCACGGGCGAGCGGGTGCGGGCCAGGCTCGACGCCAGAGGCCTCGCCCACGTGGGCTACGTATCGAATCCGGAGTTCCTCGCGGAGGGAACGGCGATCGCGAACTTCACCGAGCCGGATCGCGTTGTCGTCGGAGCGATGGTGGAGGCGGACGGCGATCGCGTGGCCCGCCTCTACGAGCCCCTGGGCGCGCCGCTCGTCCGCACCGACGTCGCCTCGGCGGAGATGATCAAGCTCGCCTCGAACGCGGCGCTCGTGACCCGGATCAGCTTCATCAACGAGATCGCGAACGTCTGCGAGCTCGTCGGCGCCGACGTCCAGGAGGTGGCGCGCGGCGTCGGGCTGGACCACCGCATCGGGGAGCACTTCCTTCGGGCCGGCATCGGCTACGGTGGATCGTGCTTCCCCAAGGATGCGTCGGCGCTGAAGCAGATCGCCGCCAACTCGGGGTACCACTTCCAGCTCCTCACCGCCGTGATCGAGGTGAACAAGCTGCAGAAGCGGCGCGTGATCCAAAAGCTCCAGGCTCATCTCGGTCAGCTGCGCGGACGGACGGTTGCGTTGCTCGGCCTCGCGTTCAAGCCGCATACGAACGACATGCGCGGCGCACCGAGCCGGGTCCTCGCGCCGCGTCTCATCACGGAGGGCGCCGTCGTCCGCGGCTGGGACCCCGTCGCGCTCGAGGAGGCGCAGGCCCTCCTCGCAGGCGTGGAGTTCTCAGAGTCGCTTCTGGAGGCCGTCGAGGATGCCGATGCGGCCGTCATCGTCACCGAATGGCCCGAGCTCCGCGGCCTCCCCTCGCCGGAGGTCCGAGAGGCGATGCGAACGCCCCTGATCGTCGACGGGCGGAACATGCTCGACCCGGCCGCAGTCCGCGCGGCCGGCTTCTCGTACGAATCGGTAGGCCGTCCCTCGGGCGTCTTGTCGGCGGCCGTCCGCAGTTTGACGACGGCCTCCTGACTCGACTCGCGGTCAAAGCCGTCAAGGCGTTCCCGGCAACTTCGCGACTTCGCCTGCCCCCAGCCAGCGACGTCGCCGTCGCGGACCATGAGCTGCGTCGCCCGCCGGCTCGCCCGACCTTTGTCCGCGACGGATCCAGTGTCGCTGGCTACTATCGCCCCGACGATGAGCGCGAGAGCGCGACTCGGGCGGCCGGTCACCCTGGCGATCGGGCTCGCGGCGGCCTCCGCTCTCGTCTTCGAGCTCCTCCGGCGCCGGGTCGGCGTCGGGCTCTCGAGTGACTCGTACTCCTACCTGGCTTGGGCGGAGCGCTTCCTCGGCGAGGGCACGCTCGACCACACGCCGTACGACTTCACGGCTCCCAAGCCGCTCGAGCTGCTGGTGGCGACGGCCGGAGAGGCGGTCGGCGCTCCGGTGGCGGTGTTCGGCACCTGGGCGGTGCTGTGCTACGCGGGCGCGGTGGTGGCGGCCGGGGCGCTCGCCAGGCGCTTCGCGGGCTGGCCGGCGGCGCTGGCCGCCGGGGCTCTCGCCGCCACGATGCCCATGCTCGTCCGAGCCGGCTGGGCCGGGGACTCCACCGCTCCGTACGCGGCCTGCGTCGTCGGCGCGGCCGCTCTGGCGCCCGGGAGGGTGCGTCCTGTTGCCGCTCTGCTCGGCCTGGCGGGTCTTCTTCGCCCCGAGGGCTGGGGGCTCGCCGCGCTCCATGCGGCGCTCTCCTGGCGCGGAGCGAGCCGGGACGAACGCATGGCCGCCGTCGCGGCGGCGATCGTCCCGCCGCTCCTCTGGCTCTCGTTCGACTGGATCGCGACCGGTGACCCGCTCTACGGCGCTCACGCGACCGAGCGGTTCGGCGTGGTCGCGGCGCCGCTCCAGGACGTCCCCGGCGAGCTCCGGCAGCTGATCCCGGATCTCGTCGGCTGGCCGCTCGTCCTGCTCGGGCTGGCGGCGCTCGCGGCGGGCGTGCGCCGGCGCGCGACCGATCCCGCAGTGCTCTTCCCGCTGGCCCTGGCGCTCGGGCTTCTGATCGAGCTCAGGCTCGGGCTGATCGGCACCGTGCCCCTCGGGCGCTACGCGCTCCCGCTCTTCCTGTTCCTCCCGGCGGGCGCCGGGATCGTGCTCGCCCGGGCACCGGGGAGAGCGCGGCTGCCGGTGCTGGCCGCCGGGACGATCGCCTGCCTCGCCCTCCAGGTGGGCTCACTGCGGGACCTCCGCGACTTCTTCGACCGGCGGAGCAATCTGGCCGCGCAGCTCGAGGAGCGGATGGCGCCGGCCGTCGAGCGCGTGGTCGCCGGAGGCGGCCTGGTGGCCACGGAGTCGGAGTGGGGAGGAGCGCTCGCCGTCCACAGCGAGGTTCCACGCGACCGGATCGTCCCGGCGAGGGCCGTCGGTAGGGCGGTCGACCCCGAAGAGGTGCGCGCCTATCTCGTCATCCCGGAGCTTCAGGTACGTCGCGACGGCCCGGTCGGGGCGATCGACGAGAGCCGGCCGGTGGCGAGCTCTGGGCTCTGGCGGCTCTATGTGCCCACACGCCGGTGACCCCGCGAGCCGGAAAGCAGGGAAGAGCCGCTCGCCCTCACGCGTCCTGAGGGAGGCGCGCCCAGAGAGCGCATGAGGAAGGAGCAAGGATGGCAGACAGCGTCACGCAGATCCTCAACTCTGGTCCACCGGGGGCGAAGCTCAACATCGCGGTCCTCGGCGACGGCTTCGCGGCCGCCGACCAGACGGCGTACAACGCCAAGGTCCAGGACCTGCTCCTGGACGGCGTCTTCGCGCGCGACTACTTCTACGAGGACAAGTCCGCCTACAACATCTTCCGCGTCAACCTCATCTCGGTCGACTCCGGGGTGAGCCAGCGGGTCTACGACGAGAAGGGGACGCCGACCGACGCGTCCGACGACACGATCGTCTCGACGACGATCAAGAACACCGCCCTCGGCTACATCTACAGCGGCTCGTGGGCGCACTGCTGGCTCGAGGGCGGCGCCGGCACCGGTGCGAAGGTGAACGCCGCGCTCACGACGTGGGTGCCCGACTACGACCTCGTCGTCATCATCCTCAACGAGCCGGGCTTCGGCGGCTGCGGCGGGGGCGGGTTCCAGATCGTCACGCTCGGCTCGAGCTGGGCGGTCATGGCGCACGAGTTCGGCCACGGCACCGGCGGGCTGGCCGACGAGTACTGCGCGAACCCCGGCGCGTATCCCGGCGGCGAGCCGGGCGCGCCGAACCTCACGATCAACACCGACCGGGCCACGCTGAAGTGGCGGCAGTTCGTGAATCCGACGACGCCGCTGCCCACCGGGACCGGCAGCTGCGCCGACTACAACGCGGGCCCCAAGCCCGCCGGGTGGAGCGACTCGGACGACGCCGGCCTCTTCGAGGGGGGAGGCACCTGGTCTCGCGGCATCTACCGCCCGGTCGTCAACTGCCGCATGCGCGGCAACTCGCCGCCCTACTGCCCCGTGTGCTACACGCGCATGAAGTCGAACGCGGAGCCCTACGCCCAGCACACGTTCGAGAACGTCTACGCGGGCGACTTCAACGGCGACGGCAAGGACGACATCCTCGTCCACAGCGGCAACGCGATCCACATCTACCGCTCGAACGGGTCGCAGCTCGACGTCGTCTTCAGCGCCGTCGAGCGCGTACCCGGATCTTGGCAGTTCACCCCCGGCGACCGCTTCTTCGTCGGCGACTTCAACGGCGACGGGAAGGACGAGGTCGCCGTCTTCAACGGCACCAACTGGGTCATGGAGTACCTGGGCCTGCTCGCCGACGACGGCGCCAACGGGCTCAGGCTCATCGCCCGCTACGACAACTCGATGCCGGGGTGGGACTTCACGCCCGGCGACCGCTTCCACGTCGCGGACTTCAACGGCGACGGGAACAAGGACCTGTTCGTCTTCAACGGCTCGAACTGGGCGATCCCGTACGTGGGGATGCTCCGCTCGACCGGCACGGGCTTCGCGCTCGCGAACCGCTACGACGGCTCGATGCCCGGCTGGCAGATGCGGCCCGGCGACCGCCACATGGTCGGCGACTTCACCGGCAACGGCAAGGAGGATCTCTGGGTCTTCAACGGCTCGAACTGGTCGATCCCGTACCTCGGCATGCTCCGCTCGACGGGGGCGGCGCTGAAGATGTCGAAGCGCTACGACGGGTCGATGCCCGGCTGGCAGATGCGGCCGAACGACCGCCACTACGTCGGCGACTTCAACGGCGACGGCCAGGCCGACCTGTACGTCTTCAACGGAACGGACTGGTCGATCGCCTACCTGGGCATGCTCGAGTCGACCGGCAGGAAGCTCGCCATGGTCCGCCGCTACGACGGCAACGCGCCCGGCTGGCAGATGCGGGCGCACGACATGCACTGGATCGCGGACGTCAACCGCGACGGCAAGGCCGACCTCTTCGTCTACAACCACCAGGACTGGACGCCGGAGTACCTCGGGACGATGATCTCGAGCGGCACCGACCTCGTCTCTGCGTGGAAGGAGGACTGGGTCGGCGAATGGAACCTCGGCTCGGTCGACCGCTTCGAGCCCTGCGACTTCGAGGGCGTCGGCGGGCGGCGCGACCTGATCGTCCACAACACGGACTGGCTCGGGATGATCCGGGCCACCCCGACCCTGTCCCTGCGGCGGATCTACCACAAGTGGATCCACAACTACCGCTACGGCCGGAACTGGTGAGGTGAGTCATGGCTGACGAGAGAATGCAAACCGGTCGCGGGATCAAGCCGGTGGTCCGGAGCTCGAGGCTCCCGCGGATGACGGACGAGGCTCCGCCTGCGAAGCCGATCGGCGGCAGGACGCTGCTCATGGCGGCCGAGCCGAAGGCCGACACAGGCAAGACGCGGCGGATGTCGGCCGTGAGCAAGGCCACGGCGCGGCAGCCGAAGGAGCACCCGGAGATGAAGGCACGGGCGACGCGGGCGGCCACGCGGCGGAAGGACGGGTACGTGCACCTGCGGGTGCGGGTGTCCGAGAGCGGCAGGCTCGCCGTCGTCGGCGCGCAGGCCGTCGAGGGCCCCCTCGTGAGCTCGAAGCTCCAGGGCGCCCTGGCCTACGAGGTCGCGCTCGGAGGCACGCCCATCGCCTCGGGCTCGATCCCCGATGCCGGCGAGAAGCGGTCCTTCCCGGCTCCCGACGCGGAGATCCCCGAGATGAGGGGCCACCACGTCACCCAGGTCCCGACCTACGACGTGAGCGTCCGCGTGCCCAAGGCGGAGGTGCCGGTGGCGGAGCTCCCGAAGCTCGAGATCGCCCTCTACCGCATCAAGGAGGAGCTTCCCGAGGAAGCACCCGCGATGGCGGCGGCGGCGCCCATCGGCGAGCAGTTCGAGCGCGAGCTGCGGCCGGTGGGTCGCCTCAAGGGCATCAGGCCCGAGAAGCTGGCGAAGCCGGTCGCCGACGAGGTGAAGAAGGCCTTCAGGTAGTCGAGGAGAGGATGCGAGCGCGCCGCCCTAGAGGGCGGCGCGCTCGGCTCCGCGCTAGCAGAAACGGGGCGTGATCACGGTGGGCGGCGTTCCGACGTGCACGTTGAAGTGGAAGTTCAGGAACGCCTGCTGCAGGTGCTCGTTGCCGCACCTGGGCGGCCCGACATCGACCGGACCAGCCGGCGTCATGAGGACGTGCTCGTGCGGCGGCGGCGGCGCCTGTGCGCCCAGCGGAACCACCAGGAGGGCCCCGACCGTCAGGGCCAGCATGAGCAAGACCACGAATCTCCGCATCCTCGACCTCCTGCCTGTGAAATGGATGCGCCCGGCGGCGCAAGCATGACAGAAAGTGACGATTGGGGCTAGGCCGCGCGCTCGGCGATGTCGACGAGGTAGGCGGCCTGAAGCAGGCGCTCGAGGCGGCGGGCATCAGCCGTGGTGATCGTCTCGCTCGCGAGCACGCCGAGCTCGTACGGGTAGGCGAGCTGCGCCCGGTACCCGGCCGAGTGGGGGAGGACGCGGCCCCAGAGCTGGACGCGCCCGAGCACGATCGGGTTCGGCAGGGCCGACTGCGCCCAGCCGGCCCACTCGAGTGCCGCGGCGTAGGTCGTGACCGCGTAGATGCCGCACCCGCAGGAAGGATGGGGCAGCTCGTGCTCCGGGCAGAAGGCTGAGAACGGCTCGCGCTCGGGCCAGGGGTCGCCGTAGACGCACGACTCGAGCACGGGCACCACTGCCTCCGTCTCGGGGTCGATGCGCAGGCGCCAGCTGCGCCAGGCCGGAATGGGCTCGGTTCGGGTCAAGCGGGCGTGGGCTCAGGATCTCGTGCAGGCACGGGAGCGGGGGCCGGCACCTCGACCGGACCCGGAACGGGCTCGACGCCCGGGATCACGTCGATTTCGGGCTCGAGCGGGTCGGGTACGCCGATGTCCGTCACGCGTCGTCCTTCCTCGGTTGTGCTTGCGCCATTCCCTGGACGCGAAGACCGCAGTCGCGGTCGGGGCCGCAGATCTATGGTCGCAGCGTGGGTGCGGTCTACGCGGAGGTCAACCCCCCGAAGGGCGAGCTAACCGCGTCCGAGGAGCCGTCCGAAGGCGGCTACGAGCTCCTCCGTGCGCTCCTCGCGCAGCTCCTCGGACTCGGGGCCGAGGACGCAATGGCGCGTGTGGCTGTCGAGGAGGCCGAGCGCGACCTTCTCCAGCGCTCCCTGGATGGCGCTGATCTGCGTCACCACGTCGATGCAGTAGCGGTCTTCCTCGACCATGCGCTCGATACCCCGAACCTGCCCCTCGATGCGGCGGAGCCGGGCGACGAGCTGTTCCTTGGACGCGCTGTAGCCGCGTGTGGGCGTGGCCTTGGCCATGCGTTCATGGTATACCCCCATGGGGTAGATGGTGGAGCTCTCCTACACCGTTGCCGGCATGAGCTGCGCCCACTGCGAGCGGGCGATCTCGACCGAGGTCGACAAGGTCGCCGGCGTCACGGCCGTCGCCGTCGACCTCGACGCGAAGACCGTCGTCGTGCACGGGAACGCGGTCGACGACGCCGCTGTGCGGGCTGCGATCGTCGAGGCGGGCTACGAGCCCTCGTCGTAGGCTCGGGCGGCGGCCTCGACGGCCTGCTCCTGGAGCCAGCTCAGGTACCCGAAGACCGAGAGCTCGTACGCGTCCGGGTCCTGCGGGTCGATCTCGCGCGCGTACGTGTCCTCGGTGACGTCGAGGCGCGTTCCGAGCGCCAGGCGCAGGTCGGTGAGGGCGCGGAGCCAGGCGTCGAGCTCCTCGGCCGTGAGCCGGTCGCGGCCGGCGGTCTCCGCCAGCAGGAGCAGCGCCTCGCGCCGCCCTTCCTGCAGCTCGGCGTGCATGAGCCGCCGGTACTCCTCCTGGCTCTCCTCGTCGTCCTCGTAGGCAGGCGGGAAGAGTCGCCGGAGCGTCGGGTCGCCGGGCTCCTCGCGGAGGAGGCCCAGGAGCTCGCCGCTCACCGCCCGCAGGAGCTCGCGCTCGGCGTCCGAGAGCCGGAGCCGGTAGTCGCCGCCGCGCGTGCGCTCGATGGGGCGGTGGACGAACACGCGTCGATTGTCGCCCACGGGAGGGAGACCGTCAGCGGGTGACCCCGGATCTGAGCTCGTCCTACGCGCGCTCGGCCGTCCAGTCCGGATCGCCCCGCCTTCGTCGCCATGCCCGTACTCCGTGCAGCACGGCGGCCCAGATGAGGAAGAAGAGCGTGAAGGTGTAGCCCTGGTGGAACGTGACCTCGGGGCCGAACGGATCGAACGCGGCCCGGGCCATCAGGAGCGTCGTGACGATGCCCATGGCGGCGCACCAGCCTCCGCCCCGCAGCCCGAGCACTCCGAGGAGGAAGCCGAGCGAGGCGAGGGAGAGCGTGACCACGGCGAGGGCCGACGCGTCGTCCTCGACCCGTTCGTTCAGCCGCTCGCCCTCGACGATGCCGCCCTCCGGGACCGACCAGGTCACGAGCTGCGCGCCCGTGAACGTCGTCTCCGCGCCCTCGCACGAGACGGTTGCGAACGGGAGCAGGAAGCAGAGCCCGACCAGGACGAAGAGCGTCGGCGAGTGCCAGCGGCGGAGAAGTGCGCGAGCGGCCATGTGCCCGACGGTACGAAGCGGCGACGTCCGCCGGAACCGGGCGGGCCACGGACTCACCTCGGGGTTTTCCCTGAGCTCGGGCCCGCTCGATCTCGGGGCTGGCGCGGTAGCCGCCGCCCGGCGGATGTGTGACGATTCCTACATGGCCTGGACCGTGCTGGTCGTCGACGACCACCCCGCGTTCCGAGCCTCGGCCCGCCGCCTGCTCGAGCTCGACGGCTTCGAGGTCGTGGGCGAGGCGGGAGACGGCGCCACGGCCATCCGCCTCACCCGTGCTCTCCGGCCGCAGCTCGTCCTCCTCGACATCGGGCTGCCCGACCGGAGCGGATTCGAGGTCGCCGAGCGGCTGTCCGGCGCTCCGGCGCACGTCGTCCTGATCTCCAGCCGCGCACGCGCAGACTTGGGGAAGCGCGTCCGGGAGAGCGGCGCCATCGGCTTCATCTCCAAGGAGCAGCTCTCCGGCGAGGCGATCCTCGCCCTGCTCGACCGCGCGGCATGAGGGCGCTCCGCCTCGCACTCGCCGCCGCAGGAGCCGGACTGGGCGTCCTCGCCTACCAGGTTCAGATCGACAACCTCGGTTCGCTGACCTCGCCCACCAGGGCGCTCGCCATCGTCGCCGTCGCCTGGGCGTTCCTCGGCGCCGGGTTGATCGCCTGGGCGCGAAGGCCGGAGAACCGCCTCGGGCCGCTCCTGACAGCCGCCGGCTTCGCTCTGCTCGCCCGCCAGCTCCGCTACAGCCACGACCCGATCGTCTTCACGGTCTTCTTCGCGCTCGGAGAGCTCTCCTATGCGCTCGCGGCCCACTCCGTCCTGGCCTACCCCTCGGGGCACGTGCGGGGGCGCGCGGAGTGGCTGCTCGTGCGGGTCGGCTACGCCTCGATGCTGCTCTTCCCGCTCGCGATCCTGCTCGTCTACGACGGGAGCGAACGGCTCCGCTACATGGACCTCCGCCCGCACGAGAGCGTGCTGGTCGTGTGGGAGGACATGGGCCTCGCCCTCGCGCTGCAGAAGGCCTTCGTCTTCTTCGTCTGGGGCGTTCTGGCGATCCTCTTCATCGCCCTCGTCCTCCGGCGGCTCGCCCGGGCGACCCCGCGGGCGCGGCGAATGCTGGCCCCGCTGCTCCTGGCCGCGGTGGTGTTCGCGCTGCGGGCGGTCTACGAGGGGATCTTCATCGTCGTCGACCGCCCGGCGGCGATCGTGGACGACGTCCTCTTCTGGTGGCAGATCGCGGGGTTCATCGCGCTCCCGATCGCGCTGGTCGCCGGAATGCTGCGCGCGCGGCTGGCACGTGCGAACGTGGGCGAGCTGGTGCTCGAGCTGGAGCGGACGCCTCCCGAGGGGATGCGCGACGCGCTTGCGCGCGCGCTCGGCGACCCCGGTCTCGAGGTTGGATTCTGGCTGCCCGAGCGACGCGAGTACGTGGACGGCCGCGGAAGGCTGCTCGTGCTGCCGAGCGAGGACGGCGAGCGCGCGGTCACCCGCCTCGACCACGCCGGCGAGCCGATCGCGGCGATCGTCCACGACGCCTCGCTCGTCGACGAGCCGGAGCTGCTCCAGGCCTCGGGCGCCGCCGCCCGGCTCGCGCTGGAGAACGCGCGCCTGCACGCGGACATGCTCGCCCAGCTCGCGGAGGTGCAGGAATCGCGGGTCCGCATCGTCCAGGCGGCCGACGAGGAGCGCCGCCGAATCGAGCGCGACCTCCACGACGGCGCCCAGCAGCGCCTGGTCGCGCTCGCCCTGCAGCTCCGCAGCGGGCAGCGCCAGCTCGGCGAGGTGGCCGACCCCGAGGTGAGCAGGCTGCTCGCGGAGGCCGTCGACGAGCTCCAGGTGGCCGTGGAGGAGCTGCGCGAGCTCGCCCGCGGCGTGCACCCGGCCATCCTCACCGAGGACGGGCTCGCCGCCGCGCTCGAGTCGCTCACGTCGAGGGCCCCCATTCCGGTCGCCCTCGACGTCTCGGAAGGACGCCTGCCCGCGCAGGTCGAGGCGACCGCGTACTTCGTCGCCTGCGAGGCGCTGGCGAACGTCGTCAAGCACGCCAACGCGTCGCGGGCCACGGTCAGCGCGCGCCGCGAGGACGGGGTGCTGGTGATCGAGGTCGAGGACGACGGCGTCGGCGGCGCGCACGCGGAGAACGGCTCGGGGCTGCGCGGCCTCGCCGACCGGGTGGAGGCGCTTGGCGGCCGCCTGGTCGTCGAGAGCCCGACGGGGGGAGGCACCCACGTCGTCGGAGAGATTCCGTGCGCGTCGTGATCGCCGAGGACTCCGTGCTGCTGCGGGAAGGCCTCGCCCGCCTGCTGGCCGAGGCCGGCGTCGAGGTGGCGGCTCAGGTCGGCGATGCCGACGCGCTCCACCACGCGGTGCACCGCGAGCGGCCCGACGTCGTCGTCGTCGACGTGCGCATGCCGCCGACCCAGACCGACGAGGGCGCGCGCGCGGCTCGCGAGATCCGGGCGCAGCATCCCGAGGTGGCGATCCTCGTTCTCTCCCAGGTCGTCGAGGCGAAGCACGCGCTCGAGCTCTTCAGCGAGCGGCCCGAGGGATTCGGCTACCTGCTCAAGGACCGCGTGCTCGAGGTGGACGACTTCCTCGAGTCCGTGCGCCGCGTCGGGAACGGCGGCACGGCCATGGATCCGGAGGTGGTCGCCCAGCTCTTCGGCCGTCGCCGCGCTCCCGATCCGCTGGAGGAGCTGACCCCGCGCGAGCGCGATGTGCTCGGCCTCATGGCCGAGGGATTCTCGAACGCAGGCATCTGCAAGAAGCTCTTCCTCAGCCCGAAGACCGTCGAGACCCACGTGCACTCGATCTTCGGCAAGCTCGGCCTCCCGCCGGCGCCGGACGACCACCGCCGCGTCCTCGCCGTGCTCGCCTTCCTCCGTCAGTCCTGACGCATGGTCGCCCAGAGCCCATGGGCGTGCAGGCGGGAGACGTCGTGCTCCGCCTTCTCACGCGTGCCGCCGGAGACGACGGCCTTGCCCTCGTTGTGGACCTGGAGCATGAGCTTCGTCGCCTTCTCTCGGCTGTAGCCGAAGAGCTTCTGGAAGACGAAGGTCACGTACGACATGAGGTTGATCGGGTCGTTCCAGACGATGACGATCCAGGGCCGCTCCTGCTCGGGCACGTCCTCGCCCACCGGTTGCTCGACCTCGACCTCGGCGGGGGAAAGGGTGGCGGGCGTCATGCCCTTAAATCTGCCAGCCGGTGTAGCGCGCGAGGCGGGCGGTCGTCTCGACGAGCTGGCCGGTGATCAGGAGGACGCCGAAGGCGATCAAGAGCGACGCGGAAGCCACGCTGACGACCCGGCGGTTGCGCCGGAGCCAAGCTACGAGCCCGAGCGAGCGGGTAAACGCGAGTCCGAATGCGAGGAAGGGCAGTCCGAGGCCGAGCGAGAAGGCCGCGAGCAGCACCGCGCCCTCGGCGGCGCCTCCGGCTCCGGCCGAGAGCGTGAGGATCGCCGCGAGCGTCGGCCCGACGCACGGCGTCCAGCCGACCGCGAAGGCGACGCCGAGGAGCGCCGCCGCGGGCAGCCCCGCTCCGCCCGTGCGGGCCGACAGCAGCCGCAGCTCGCGCGAGAGGATCCCGGGGAGCGGCGTGCCCAGGAACGTGAGCGCCGCCAGGATGACGAAGATTCCGGCCGCGATCTCGAGCGCGCGCCGGTTGGCGAGGAGCGCGTTCCCGAACCACGCCGCGCCGGCCCCGAGCGCGACGAACATCGCCGTGAACCCGGCGACGAACGCGGCGGTCGCGCGCGTGACGGTCCCCGGGCGGCTCCCGAGCTCGTCGAAGCCGACGCCGGAGACGAACGAGAGGTAGCCGGGGACGAGCGGAAGCACGCACGGGGACGTGAAGGCGACGACGCCGGCCGCGAAGGCGACCACCAGCCCTGTCGGTCCCAGCTCGATCACGGAGCTGCCTCTCAGGATAGGAGCGCACGGCCCCGGCGGCGTTCTCGGCGCCGAGTGTTCATCCCGTCGTAAGGATCTTCGGCTACCGTCGGGGCATGGCTCGGCTCGCGGTCGTGGTCCTGGCGGCGCTTGCGCTGGCCGCGTGCGGCGGAGGCTCGGACGAGGAGGGTGCGGAGAGCCGGACGGGCACCACCGCCGAGGCCGGCGTCTCCCTCAGCGGGGAGACGCTCGCCGGCGACAGCCTCTCGCTCGTCGAGTTCCGCGGCAAGCCCGTGTTCGTCAACGTCTGGGCCTCCTGGTGACCGGTCTGCAACAGCGAGGCGGTCGCCTACGCAGAGTTCGTGGAGAGCCACCCGGAGTACGAGTTCGTCGGCGTCAACATCTCTGACGACCTGGGGGAGGCCCGAGGGTTCCTGGAGAAGTACGGCTGGACCTGGCCCTCGCTCTCCGATCCGGACACCGAGCTCGCCGGCTCGCTCGGCCTGTTCGGCCACCCCGCAATCGCCGTTCTCGACGAGAACGGGGTCGTCGTCGCGCGCCACGTGGGCGGCGGCGACGAAGCGACCTGGGAAGCACTGGCCGAGAACCTCTAGCAAGATCCAGCGCGTGACAACCTACGAGGACGTCGCAGCCGCGGTCGGCACGCCCTTCTACGCCTACGACGCCGATCGCTTCCGAGAGCGCATCCGCCGCTTCCGCGCGGCCTTCGGCGAGACGCCGCACTCGCTCTGCTACGCGCTGAAGGCCAACGACGCGCTCGCGCTCGTCGCGATCGCGGCCCGCGAGGGGCTGGGCGCGGACATCGTCTCGGGCGGGGAGCTGGCCAAGGCCCTCCGCGCGGGGGTGCCCGCCGAGCGCGTCGTCTTCTCGGGCGTGGGCAAGCGCCGCGAGGAGATCCGACGGGCGCTCGAGGCCGGTGTCCGGAGCCTGAACGTCGAGTCGCTCGGGGAGCTCGAGGCCGTCGCGGAGGAGGCGCGCGCGCTCGGGCTCGTCGCTCCAGTCTCCGTGCGACTCAACCCGGACGTCCAGGCCGACACGCACGCCTACGTGGCCACGGGCTCCGCGGCGAGCAAGTTCGGCCTCGGCTTCGGCGACGCGCGCGAGGCATACGCACAGGCCGTCGCGAGCCCGGCCCTGGAGCCCGTCGGCATCTCCTTCCACGTGGGCTCCCAGCTCCTCGACCCGGCGCCTGTGCTCGCAGCGGCGCAGACGGCAGCGGACCTCTGGCAGGAGCTCGCGGGCGAGGGCATCGTCCTCCGCGACCTGGACGTGGGCGGAGGCCTCGGAATCGCCTACGACGGCATGGAGGAGGCCGCCGTCGAGCCGTATGCGGAGGCGCTCGTCGCCGTCGCGCGCGAGCTGGGCGCGGAGCTCGTGCTCGAGCCCGGCCGCTGGCTCGTCGGGCCGGTGGGGACGTTCGTCACGCGCGTCCTCTACGTGAAGGAGGCTCCGGGCCGCCGCATCGCGGTCTGCGACGGCGGGATGAACGACCTGATCCGCCCCGCGCTCTACGACGCGCGCCATCCGATCTCCCTCAGCGGAGCGGACGGTCGCGAAACCGGGCTCGTGGACGTCGTCGGCCCGGTCTGCGAGACCGGCGACTTCTTCGCGCTCGGGCTCGAGTTGCCCCTGCCGGAGCCCGGCGACCTCCTGGCGATCGGGCAGGCAGGCGCCTACTGCCGCGTCATGTCGTCCCTCTACAACGCGCGCCCGCTCTGCGCCGAAGTCCTCCTGGAGGACGCGGCCTACCGGGTCATTCGCGAGCCCGTGCCGGCCGAGGAGGCGGCCGCCAGCGAGCGAATCTGACGCCCTACCGTCGCCGTCGTTCGAGCTCGGCCTCGACGTCACCCGGGTCGAGACCGCGCGCCGCAAGCGCCACGTAGCCGGCGAACCAGAGGTCGGCGAGCTCCGAGACGACGCGCTCGTCGTCCTCGGAGGCGACGGCGAGCGCCGCCTCGACGCCCTCCTCGCCGAGCTTCCGCGCGGCCGCCGCGCGCCCCCCGGTCAGGAGCTCGGCCACGTAGGAGCCGTCTGGTCGAGTCTCCGCCCGCTCGCGGATGCGGCGCCAGAGCCAGGGCGCGAAGCAGGATGCGGATCCCGTGTGGCAGGCGGGCCCGTTGGGCCGCACGCGGAGGAGGTAGGCGTCGCCGTCGCAGTCGTCCCGGAGCTCCTCCACCGCGAGCGTGTTCCCGGACGTCTCGCCCTTGCGCCACAACCGCTCGCGCGAACGGCTGAAGAAGTGCGCCTGGCCGGTCTCGCGCGTGAGCCGGAGGGCCTCGTCGTCCATCCAGGCGAGCATGAGCACGCGGCCGGACTCGGCGTCCTGCACGATCGCCGCACGGAGGTCAGTCGGCATCCCTGAGCGGCACCGCCAGGCCGCGGAGCTC
>Ga0081538_10001873_pt1 | contig 21209 bp, 18 predicted proteins | sample TabmetS5T2R1_FD_71022 | JGI IMG/M metagenome (GOLD analysis project Ga0081538, IMG submission 71022) | Tabebuia heterophylla rhizosphere microbial communities from the University of Puerto Rico - S5T2R1 | ecosystem: Host-associated > Plants > Roots > Rhizosphere ...
GCCCCCCGGGTCGTGCCTCGGCGTGGCGATCGCGTACGTGCCCCCCTGCGACGACTCGGCGTGCTGCGAGCTGATCGTCGAGTCCGACGACCCCGCGGACCCGAGCCACAAGCTTTTCGTGACGGGGCACCTGCGCCGCACGCTGCGCTCGGCACTGAAGTGCTGGGCGGCCCAGGAGCTGAACGAAATCCTGGAGGCTGGGTCCTGCTGAGCCGCCGTGTCGGCGGCGGGCGTGGCGGGATTCCCTCAAGTGATCCGCGTATGGTCGGTGCCGAGGACTCGCACTGGCGCCGCCAGTTGGGGGGCCCGCCGCATGTCGGTGCGTTCCGACCGACGGAAGGAGTGCGATACCCGCGATACAACTTTGTGTTCACCGTTGGCGCGAACGTCGCCGCGATGTTCCCGTCGAGCCCGACGGGAATAGTCCGGGTCGAGCACGAGTCAATGGCTGGAGGAAGACCGGACTTCGGGGTTCCGGGTCCCGGGTCAGCGACACCCGGGACATCGACGCCCGCGGGCTGGGTGACGAATAGCGGCTACGCATACCTCGACCCCCTGACACCCTTTCGCCGCCCCGCACATCCGATGGACCCACGCCACGCGCAGGTCGTGCAGTTCGATGCCGCTAGCGCGTGGCCGGTGGGAGACCGGCTGCCGCTGGCCAGAGCCTACAACGACGGCGATCCTCTGACTCCGCGCGCGACCGATGTAGGGACGCTCGTGCGGGAGCCGCGCAATGTGGCGGCGCCCTCGGCGAGAAAGGTTGCACCATGAAGACAGGCACCAAGATTCTGCTCATACTCCTCGGCCTCCTGGCCGCCGTGCTGATCATCTCCTCGCTGCGAGGCGATGAGTCGGAACTGAACTTCGTCGCCCTTGCGGGTGAGCGCGACGAGGTGGATCTCGGCGCGCCCGGGCCGTCACTCGGAGACATGACGGCCTTCAGCGGCGAACTCCTGGACGACGATGAGGATCCGGCCGGGCGTATCGACGGAAGCTGCGTTGTGACGAGCGCCCCAGCAGACGATGAGGAGTGGCGCGAGCGCTGCGGTGTGACGCTGACGGTGGGCACCGAAAACGGGGAGACGGAGCTCCAGCTGCTCGCTGTGGGCCGCGTCGAGGCTGACGATGTGATCTTCAGTGTCGTCGGCGGCGGGGGTCGCTTCCACAAATCCCGCGGCGACGCGACGTTCGACTACACCGACCCCGAGCGCACCGAGATCGTCGTGCGGCTCGAGGACTAGGAACGCCTGGTTGCTGCTCGCGGTCCTCTTACGTACCTGCCGTCGTCCTGGTCGACTGGGAGGATGAGGCGCGCTGGACGTTGGTCGGCCATCCAGGCTACGCTGCCGCCTTCGCCTCGAAAGGCGAATGGCCGACCATCGAGGAGGGCGTCTGGGTGATCGACGACGACCCGGACGGCAGCTTCGCCGAGATCGAACACATGGGCGACGCCAGCGACGGCAACTCAGGCGGGCCGCTGTTCGGCACCTGGCCCGGGGGCCCTACGTCATCGGCGTTCAGACCGGGCGAGTACCGGGCCATCTGGACGCCGTTCGGCGACATCGTTGCCGCGAAAAACAGCGTCGCCGCCGGCGGTAGGGGCATCGTGGAGATGATCCGCACGGCACTCGCCGACCGGCCGTGACCACGGCTCATGCGACTGCCGCGTTTACGGGACGGTGTTCGGCGACGGGCGCGTCCCAGCACAGCGGCTGCGGGAGTGGTTGGAGCGGCTCCACGAGCACCGTCGCGCGCACCTGCACCAGCCCGACTAGCTCGAACCAGAAGGGGGCCGCCCCGGCGTCGTCCGGCAATCAACCGCCTCGCGGATGAGTGCTACGTTTGTGGAGGAGCAGCACCGACGGGTCGGCCGCGGAACTCGTCGGGAGGAGCCGAGCCCGAGCGTTGCCGGGCCGCGGACCTCCCCGCGGTGTCGGCGGCCCAGATCATGCGCGACACCTACTCGCGCCTCTTCGAGCCGCCCTTCCTCCACGGCGGGCTCCCCAACCCGCAGCACTGTCCACGCCGGCCTACCTAGCGCTCGCGCGGCGGCCGCGCGCAGGGCGCTCGCCGCGATGGGGCCGGGTCGGCGCGGGTCGACGTCGGCTTTCCGGGGCCGGGTTTGGCGCCCACGCGGATCACCGTCACCCTCCGCGGGGACACCGGCATCCGCGTCGCAGCCGGCCGCCCCCGACCGCGTCGATGTCGAGGCCCGAGCCACCGCCGAGCTCGTCCCGGCTGGCGACCTCGGCGTTTCCGGCCTCGCGGACGGCGGCGGCTATGACGGGCCGCTGGCGTACGGGCAAGGAGAGCCGATACGCCCCGACGTCGCGGCGGCGTTCGATCGCATGGCGGCTGCGGCACGCGGGGAGGCCGGGCTGTTCCTGTCGATCAACAGCGCCTTCCGCTGCGACGCGGAACGGCGCGCCCGTTGCCCCGAATCCCAACCCCGCAACGACGGGGGGCCCACGCTAGCGCCTACGCCTCACGCGCACCCGCGCATCGGGTCGCCGCGGAGGGATCTCGACGTTCCCGGCGGCATCCGCCGCCCTCGTGTGCAGCCGCCACCGCCCTGGGCGCAGCCGGATCACCACGCCGTGGCGCGCCCGGTACCGCCTCAGCCTCTTCACCCGCCTGCCTGCGCGGCGGCCGAACAGCTCGAGTCGAGTCACTCCCGAGGGCAACAGTCCCCGCTCCGCGCCCGGATCGCTCGTGCGGAATCTGAGGCGGACCCGGCGCCCGCGCCTCTTCGTCACCCGGACGCGGGAGGACGGACTCAGCCGGTCCACGCGGCGCGCCGCGTCCACGGCGCGGCCCGCATCCAGGATCCCCCACCCCAGGTCCGGGGTCCAACTGCCCGAGCCGCGGGCCGTCTGCTTGAGCAGTCGGATCTTCTCCGCGGTGGTCAGGTGCGGATTCAGCGCCCCGACGAGGGCCGCCAGGGCCGCCACGTGGGGGGCCGCCATCGAGGTGCCCTCCAGGTAGGCGTAGGCGTTGGTCCCGCCGATGTCGCGGCGCGGACACCTGGGCAGCACTATCGGCGTGCACGAACGCATGTCGCGCAGCGTGAACGGGCCGGGGTAGGTGGAGATCAGCCCCGGCGCCCCGCGGGTCTCGTCGTAGAAGCCGTACGCCGCGAGTGACACGCCGGGCCCGCGGCCGGTGCCGGCGCGTGTGTCGTCGAAATCCGCCGCGGTCACCACGAGGCCGCGGCCGGCGTCGAGGTTCTCGGCGTCGCCGGGCTGGAGCAGCGAGGCGGGCGCGCCCTGGCGGATCCCCTCGCTGTTGTTCGACGCGGAGGCCACGAGCACGATGCCGCGGTCGTACGCCGCCTGGATGGCGGCGTCGAGCGCCGCGCTGTCCGGCCCGCCGCCGAAGCTCATGTTGATCGCGTGAGGCATGTGCGCGATCGCGAGCTCCAGGCCGCGCACCACGTCCTCGTCGGGGATCCGGCCGGTCACGTCCGCGCCGAGCTTCACCACGTGCAGCCCGCAGCCCCACCCGGCGCCGGCCACCCCGCGCCCGTCGTCGGTGGCCGCGCAGGCCAGGCCGGCCACATGCGTTCCGTGGCCGTCCCTGTCCGTGCGGGGATCGCTGCCGTCGATGCTCTCCGCGCTCAGGATCTTGCCCGCCAGCTCCGGATGGGTGCCGTCGATGCCGGTGTCGAGCACCGCCACGCGAGCGCCGGCCCCGGTGGTCACGTCCCAGGCGAAGGGGAACCCCTGGCGCGCGAGCGCCCATTGGATCGGAGTACCGGGCGCGACGGCGAACTCGCCCTCGGCCGTCGAGAGCGCGGGGTCGTTCGGCACTCGACGCAGCTCCCGGGTCCACTCGCGCGAGACGCGCGCGACCACGGGATCGCGCCGGAGCCGGCGGATCGCCCGCCTTGGACCGCGCAGCGTGACCACGCCCAGGCTCGGCGCCCCCGGACCCGCGCGCCGCGCCCCCGCGCGCTCCAGCAGGCGCTCGACCAGCACTGGCGAGCGAGCCTGGTCGGGCCGCTCCAGCACGGCCAGCCAGCGGTCGGTGTGGGGCGCACCCGCCGCCTTCGCAGCCGGTGCCGCCAGCGTGGCCACTGCGACCGTCGCGAGAGCCCCTGCCAGGCGCCTCCCCATACCCGGATTACAGCACGTGCCTCCGGTTGGGGTGCGCCAATCGGCGCCGGGCGCCGCTAGGGTCCCACCGGCGATGGCCGAGGAGCGGGCCGCTGTCAACGGGATCGAGATCGTCTACGAGAGGATCGGCGATCCCTCGAACCCGCCGCTGTTGCTGGTCATGGGGCTCGGGATGCAGCTGATCCACTGGGACCGCGAGCTCTGCGAGCGGTTCACCGAGCGCGGGTTCCAGGTGATCCGGTTCGACAACCGCGACGCCGGGCGCTCCACGAAGATCGACGCCCCGGTGCCCAACCTGGCGCGCATGATCTCGGGCTTCAAGCTCGACGCGCCCTACCTGCTGGACGACATGGCGGACGACGCCTTCGGCCTGCTCGACCATCTCGGCATCGACGCGGCCCACGTGGTGGGCGCGTCGATGGGCGGCATGATCGGCCAGACGATGGCGATCCGTCACCCCGAGCGCGTGCTCTCGCTCACCTCGATCATGTCCACTACCGGGGAGCGGCGGGTGGGCCGGCCGAAGCTGAGGGTCTGGACCGTGCTGACGCGGCGCGCGCCGAGGGGCAAGGACGCGTACGTCGAGTACTTCGTGCGCGTCTTCAAGCTGATCGGGTCGAAGGGCTTCCCGGTCGACGAGGAGCGTCTTCGCGAGCTTGCGGCCGCGACCTATGAGCGCGGTCACCACCCGGCCGGCACCGGGCGGCAGCTCGCGGCGATCATCGCCTCGGGCGACCGCACCGAGCGGCTGCGGGGGCTGCGCATCCCCGTCACGGTCTTCCACGGGCGCAGCGACCCGCTCGTGCCGTTCCGGGCCGGCCGCGCGACGGCGGAGGCGATCCCGGGCGCGCGGCTCGTCGCGATCCCCGGGATGGGTCACGACCTGCCCCGCGAGGTGTGGCCGCGGCTCGTGGATGCGGTCGCCGAGACGGCTGCGCGGGCGGCGTCTCCTCAGGCCGTCTGAGCCTGAGCCGGCGCACGGTGCTCGGCCGCCAGCCGCCGCGCCGCGGCCAGGGTCTCGTCGTCGAGCTCGCCCGGCACGAGCTCGAAGCGCGTGGCGTACTCGGCGAGGAGGGCGTCCCGCACGGCCTCCCAGAGCGAGCCGCCGGAGGCGGGCCGTCCGTCGCCGAGCTCGTCCTCCACCGCGCCGGCCGTGCCCGGGTCCCACTCGAGCTCCAGTGCCCCGTACACCCTCGCGAGCACGTCGCGCACGCGCTCCGCACCGTGCACGACGATCACCGCGCCCGTGTGGCTTCCCCCCGCCACGACCCGCTGTCCCGTCCCGGCCAGCTTTCGCGCGCCGGCGGCGTTCACGCTCCATCGGCCGGGACAGTACTCACCCGGGACCTCGCCCATCCGTGCGTCCACGCCCACTGTGCTGAGGGCCCGCGCGATCAGCGTGGCCGTGGCCTCGAAGCGATCGTGGATGCCCGGCTTCGGGTCGGCGTCCGGCACGGCGTGGGCCAGCTCCAGCGTCCCCTCGTGGAACACGGCCGCGCGCCCGCCCGCGAGGCGGAGGATCGCCCCGAAGCCGGAGGCCCGGGCGGCCGCGAGCGCGCGTCCGTATCCCGGCGACAGGGCGTCCCGCTTAGCGAAGGCGACCGCGGCCGCGGGGCGCGCCAGGCGCAAGGTCTCGGGCAGCGCGCCATGTGCCACCCGGTGCATCACAGCACGCGACACGGCGGCGTCGAGGGCCGGATCGTCCGGAAAGCAGTCGTGCAGGACGCGCAGCGGGCGCACGCTTCCGAGACTATGCGGCCGGCGCGCTAGTAGCCGAGAGCGAACTTGGCCTCTTCGCTCATCAGCTCGGGCGTCCACGGCGGCGAGAAGGTCATCTTCGAGTGGACGTTGGCCACGCCGTCGAGCTCGCCGACGAACTCGTCGATCTGATCGGCCACCTGCGGCCCGATCGGGCAGCCGGGAGAGGTGAGCGTGAACGTGACGAACACGTCCCCGTCCTCGATCTCGACGTCGTAGATCAGCCCGAGCTCCACGAAGTCCAGCCCCAGCTCGGGGTCGATCACGTTCGTCAGCGCTTCCTGCACATCTTCGACCGTCGGCATCACCCAACAGGGTAGTAGGGTCAAACCGCCATGCCCCTGCCGGCCCTGATAGCGATCTTCATCGTCGTCCCGCTGGCCGAGCTGTACCTGATCCTCAAGGTCGGCGACGCCATCGGCGCGGTCTGGACGATCCTGCTGCTGGCGGCCGATTCGGTGCTTGGGTCCGTGTTGCTGCGCTCGCAGGGCCGGACCGTATGGCGCCGCTTCAACGATGCCCTGTCCGGCGGGCGCATGCCCCACCGCGAGGTGTTGGACGGCGTGCTCGTGATCTTCGGCGGGGCATTCCTCATCACACCCGGGTTCCTGACGGACATCGTCGGGCTGATCCTCCTGATCCCCCCGACTCGGGCGGCCGTCCGGCGGCTGGTTGTGCGCAGGCTCGGCCGGCGCGTCGAGGTGAGGATGCACCCCGCCCCGCCCGGGCGGCCCGAGCGGTGACGGCCGAGGCATTCGCGCTCTCCTTCTTCGACCCCGACCGCGACCTCTACGGGATTGCGCGGTCGGGTTCCACGATCCTGTTCGAGGGCCGGACCCCGGCCGCGCACCCCGGCGGTCCCCAGCTCGAGGCGGACGGCGAGGGCTGGCGCGCCGAGCTCCCGGGGCAGCTGTCCCTCCGCCTGGAGCCCGCCAGCCCCGAGCTGGAGCTGGGCGGCGTGACGGCCCGGATCTGCCGCGTGAGAGGCGAGGCGGGCGGCCGTACGGTGGACTGTCTGGGCACGTACTCCGTCACGACGGTCACGCCGCGCTGGGAGGAGCTCGACGCGATCCGCAGCCTCTCCGCGCTGGTCGACGACCGCACCGGCCTGCTGGCGCTGGCGCGGCGGCTGCGCGGGGCAACCGGCCACGGCGAGGAGCTGGTGCGCGCCGGCCTGCTCGTGGAGGGCGAGATGCGCGAGGTCGAGGAGGCGCGCATCTCGACCGTCTACGACGGCGACGGGCGTCAGCGCAGCGCGGGGCTCGAGCTGTGGCTGCCCGGCGAGGAGTTCCCGCGCCGCGGGTCAGGGGTGGCGATAGCCGGCTCCTCGCTGGAGCTCGACCCGGTGCGCGTGCACGCCGCCGTATTCCGGTGGCGCCTGGACGGGCGCGACGGGATCGGCGCCTATGAGCTGATGGTGCGCATGGAGCCGCCGGCGGCGGCGTGATCCGCGCGGTAATCAGCGACTTCGGCGGGGTGCTGACCACACCGCTCTTGGCCGGCTTCGTCGCCTACCAGGAGGAGGCCGGCGTCTCGCTCGAGGAGCTGGGTCGCGGCATGCAGCGCGCCGCCGAGGCATACGGCGAGCACCCGCTGTACCTGCTCGAGCGGGGCGAGATCGCCGAGGCCGAGTTCGCGCGCCGCCTCGCGGAGCAGCTCGGCGGCGAGTTCGATCTCGAGCGCCTGCGGCAGCTGTACTTCGAGCGCATCGAGCCCAACCCGCCGATGATCGACTACATGGCCCAGCTGCGCGGACGCGGGCTGCGCATGGCCCTGCTGACCAACAACGTCCGTGAGTGGGAGCCGCTCTGGCGCGCCAAGCTGCCGGAGCTCGACGAGATCTTCGAGCTGGTCGTGGACTCGGCGTTCGTGGGCATGCGAAAGCCGGAGCCCCGTATCTACGAGCTCACGCTGGAGCGGCTGGGCGACGGCATGCGCGCGGACCAGTGCCTGTTCCTCGACGACTTCGAGATCAACTGCGAGGCCGCCCGCGAGGTGGGGATGACCGCTGTGCGCTTCGAGCACGCCGAGCAGGCGATCGCCGAGGTCGAGTCAGCGCTGAGCGCGTAGCAGCGCGCCTATCGCCACAGCCATTGCGGACCGCGCGCGGCTCACGCTGAGGCCCTGGTGGGTGCGCCAGCCCTCCCACGCTGGCCAGGCGCACGCCGCCACGAGCGCGGCGCGTACCGGCTCGCGCTCGTCGGGCGGGATCGCCTCGAGCTCACGGCGAAAGACGCGTTCGGCCTCGGCGGCCTTGGCGCGGCGGGCGGTGGTGAGCCAGCCCGCCACCGAGGGCGACTCGTGCTCGATCAGGAGCGCGGCGCGCCGCACGCCGGCGATCAGCTCGTAGAGGCGAGCGCGCTGTCGCGTGAACTGGTCGAGCCGCTCGGCCAGCGGCAGGCTCGCGTCGACCGGCCGCAACGTGGGCATGACGCGCTCGTACTGCTGTCGCGCCACCGCCTCGAAGAGCGCCTCGCGGTCCGGGAAGTGCTGGAACACCGAGCGCTCCGATACCCCGGCGCGCTCGGCGATCGCGGCAGCGGTCGGGCTCAGCTCGCCCGCGTCGAGGAGCCCCAGCAGCGCGTCAACGAGCGCCTGACGGGTGCGCTCGGCGCGGATCGTGCGTCCGTCGCGCCGCTTCGTGTCGGCTTCCATCCCGACAAGCATAGTTCTCTCAGGGATTCTGCAAGAACCCCCCTATACTCACCGTCGTGATGCGTTTCGCGCTGCTCGGCGCCGCCGTGCTGGTCATGCTCGTCCTCGCCGCGCCGGCGTCGGCCCAGGAGCCCACCGGCACCTGCATCGCGGGAGCCACGGCCGGGACGAAGCAGAACTACACCTGCCGGCTCGGGCCGGTCGTCGTGGCCCCCTACCAGGTGCTCCAGCGAGAGGTGTTCTTCAACCCGCCCAAGCCGATGGTGGACGGCCACATCACCGACATGTCGGTGGACGTCGTGGACGAGGACGGCGCGAAGGTGCCGATCAGTCGCCTCATGCTCCACCACATCGTCTTCCTCAACACGGGGTCGCGGCTCGGCGAGAAGCGCCAATCGACGTGCGGCAACTCGATCACCGGCTGGGACTCGCGCACGCTCCTGCCGAACGTCGCCGAGCGCTTCTACGGCGCGGGCGAGGAGCGGGCCGAGCTGTCGCTGCCGCCCGGCCACGGGTATCCGATCGCCAAGGACGACTCGTGGCTCATGAGCTACATGGTCATGAACCACCGCGCGAAGGTGGACCGCGCCTACATCGAGTACGAGGTGACGGTGGACACCGCGCCCGGGATGACGCCCGTCAAGCCGTTCTGGCTCGACGTGGCGAACTGCCGGGTCGATCCCGTGTACGACGTGCCCGGCGGCGGGGCGCGCGGGGCGACGCACCGGCGCAGCTATGTCTGGAACGTGCCCGAGCCCGGCCGCATAGTCGTGGGGGGCGGCCACCTCCACGGCGGCGGCAAGAACCTGACTTTGCGGCGGCCGGACTGCTCGGACGAGCACATCTACACGTCACGCCCGGTCTGGGGCGGCCCGCGCCACCCGTTCTACAACGTGCGGCCCGTGCTGCACGAGCCCGGACCGATCCACATGACCGGGTTCCGGTCAGCCCGCGGCGTGCCGGTGGCGGCGGGCGAGCGCGTGGTGCTCGACTCGAACTACGACGCCGTGCGGCCGCACACGCGCGTGATGGGCATCTCCTTGATCTACCTCGCCCCCGACTCGTCTGTCACTTCGAAGTGCGGCGCTCACCCGCGCGACTTCGAGGAGCTGCCGGCGCCGAAGGGACGGAGAAAGCCCCCACCGTTCACCGTCCCTATCGTCGGGCTGCGGAAGGGCAAGGCCGTGAACATCGACGCCCCGCCCGGACGGCGGGCGAGGCTCGGCCGGCGCGGCACGATCTCCGTCGGCAACATGTTCTTCAGGCGCCCCAACGTGTCCGTGAGCGCGGGCTCCAAGCTCACCTGGCGCTTCGGCAGCGACACGCTCCACAACGTCACGCTGGCCAACGGGCCGCGGGGGTTCTCGTCGCCGAACCTGAGCGACGGGCGCACCTACTCGCAGAAGCTGAGGGTGCCCGGCACGTACCAGCTGTTCTGCGGGCTGCACCCGGTGGACATGACCGCCACCGTCAAGGTCACCCGCAGGCGCAATCGGCGCTGAGGCGATTTTTTTTCGCAACGTGCGGGCTCATCGCCTCTTGTCCCCTTGACGGGTTCTCCACCCGTTGGTCTACTGATGCTCGAGACGCGGACGGAACGCAAAGAGCGAAGCCAGAGGTTGTGAGGCTCGCCGCGCGACAGTCGGCTTCGGCCGACAGGCGCGCACCTCAAGCGTGAAGTCCGCGTCTCATTCTTTGCGCCCCGGCTTGCCGGGGCGCTTTGATTTTCAGGGTCGTCGGGTTCGCTCAGCGCCGGCGCTCGGCGAGCTCGCGCTTGGCGGTACGGCGGTAGCGGCGAATGCTCCCGAGGTTCGCCCGCACCCGGCTTATCAGCGAGCCTGGCGGGAGCTCCATGCCCCGGATCACCTTGTGCGGGATCACGGCCCAGGCGCCGTTTTCCTGGACGAGGTCGCCGCGGACCTGGAAGTTCCGCTGCCATTGGAAGTCCGGACTGTGGTCATGGGCCGTCACGCAGGCGAGACCGGGCTGCCAGGGCACCCCGACCGGCGCACCCTCGAGCCGGAGGCGCCGGGCGTCACGATCGACATCGATCGGCAGGCGCACCGAGAACGGGAAACCGTCCGGGGCGACCAGCGACACCACGGCGTGCGGGTAGCGTGCGCCGAGCTCCTCCATGCGGGTGTCCCATGTGGGTCCGCCACCCTCGGTGCCGGCGTGGGCGCCCGCGGGCTCCTCGTCGTGACCCGACCGGACCTCCTCCATGTGCGCGTCGAAGAGCTCCGGCTCGCGGGCGGGATCGCCGTCCGGCCAGACGTAGACCCGCTCCGGGCGGACGTGCACGTAGACGCGGGTGAAGTACCAGTTGAACACGCGCACGAGGAACTTCGGCGGTAGTTGGCTCTTCGCGCCGGGCGTCTTCTCGACCAGCTCGCGCCGGTAGCGCTCCCTGTTGGCGGCGAGGTCGCGGTCGTCCACCTGGGCGGTGCCCTGCACGAGCACCTGCGGAGCGTGGTCCATCCCGCAGCCGGTGGGGTCGGAGAAGAGCAGCGACACCTTTGGGTTGGCGCGCGCGTCCTTGGCCTTCTTCGGGTAGCCGAGCCCGGTCGTCACGTCGATGCAGGGGTCGCCGGAGCGGTAATACGGGGTGAGGGGCCAGGTGATCGGCTGTCCGCGCCGGTCGACGGTGGTGAACTCGGTGGTCAGGAAGCGTTCGAAGACCTGCTGGACCTCCGGCGGCAGCGTGGCTGTCATGCGGGCGATTCAATCACGCCGCGCCACGTGGCCGGTCGCCTCAGGCGGCCCGCGCGAGGAGAAAGCGCTCGAGCTCGGCCGCCAGCAGCGCGGGAGCGCTCACCGCGGCGCCGTGGCCGTGTCCCTCGAGCGTGCGCACCTCGACCCCGGGGATCGCCCCGGCGAACGCCTCGGTGGAGCGGCGGGCCCATTCCGGGCTCTCCGTGCCCACCAGCATCAGGCAGGCGAGGTCCAGCCGGTCGAGGCCGAGCCCGTCCGTCGCGAGCGCGCGTTCCGCACGCAGCTCGCGCGGCACCGTGGGGGCGGCCGCCAGGCGGTGGTCCCAGGCGGGTGTGTTCTCCATGACGTCGATCTCGACGTGCGAGTAGCCCCCAATGTCGTGCAGGAAGCGCCGAACTGCCTCCTCCGGCTGGCCGGCCGCCAGATCCGCCTCGAAGCGCTCCTGCCACGCCTCGTCCGCGAGCACGCCGCCCATCGGCGGCTCATACAGCGCGAGCCGGGTCAGCCCGTCGAGCCGTCTCGTCGCCCCGATCGCAGCCAGCCCTCCGTACGAGTGCCCGAAGAGCATCGCCCCGTCACCGGCTGCCCGAACGACCGCCGCCACGTCCTCGAACTCCCGCTCCACGGAGTAGTCGCCGCCGTCACCGGAGTCGCCCCGCCCGCGTCGGTCGAGCGCCCACACCGAGAAGCGCGGCTCGAGAAGCGGCCGCACCAGATCGAAGCCCCACCGCCCCGAGCCGGCCCCGTGGACCATGACGAGCGGCGGGCCCGAGCCGGAGACCTCAACCGCGAGCCGGACGCCGTCAGGAGCCGCGACATACCGGAGCACGAAGCGAGCCTACCCCGGAAACGCAAGGTGCAGCGCGCAGCGACAATTAGGCGAGCGAAAAGCAAGCCTGGCAAGGACGCAGGGAGCGTGGCGTGCGTGAGCACGCGAGCGACCGAGGACGCCGCCAGGCGCAGCTTTGCAGCCGCCTAATTGTCGCTGCCTAACCTGTCCCAGCAGTACAGCTCGACCGCCTCCCCGGCCAGCTCCATCAACCGCTCGTCCGAGAGCCAGGGGAGCACGGTGTCGAGCGCCTGATCTTCGCTGACCCCCGCCTCGAATGCGTCGTCCCCCTTGAATCCCGCGGCGATCCGGAGCGCTTCGCGGCGGTGCTCGCCCAGTCCGGGGAAGGCGGCCAGCAGGAAGTCCTTGTTGGCGATCGGCTGCCCGACCTCGAGCGACGCGTGCCACGCCGCCAGGATGGACAGGTCGTCATCGTCGAGCTCATCCACCGCCTTGGCGTAGTGCACCTGGAGCTCGTCGTCCGGGATCTCGTCGACCCATGCGCGCACGACCTCGCCCAGCAGCTGCCGGCGGGCTTCGCGGCCGACGCTTTCGGCGACGACCCTGATCGCTTCCTGGGGCTCGATGAAGCAGAGAGGCATAGGTGCTCGCTCTCCTCCGGTTTGCATGAACGACTTCGTCGGAGGTTAAGCAGGGGTCCTGACGGAAAGGGTGTGCTCCTCGTCCCAGGAGCAGAGCGCCGCGCGGCCTGGGCAGGTGGCGCAGAGCTCGGCGTGCGGCTCGGCGGTGGGCTCAAAGCGCCCTTCGACGACGCCTCGGGCGAGCTCGAGCAGCTCGGCCTCGAGCCCGCCGGCGTCGGCCTTCTCGTAGGCCGCGGCGGCGGGCCGGTCGGGCTGCTCGAGGAAGCAGTGGACGACCTCCACGCGGGCCGCGCCCGCCCGCAGCCCGGCGAGGGCGTACACGACGCGCTGGGTCGAGTAGTTGGCGGCGGTCAGCTCGGCCGGGTCGCGCCCGTCGAGGGGGTCGCTCTTGTAGTCGACCACGAGCAGGCCGTGGCCGTCCTCGGCGGCGTGGACGTCGACCACGCCGTTGACCAGCACGCTGCGCCCGCCCGCCCCGGGCGGCTCGAGCGTGTAGGCGAAGGGCAGCTCGGTTCGCACGCGCCTCGCACGGGCGATCCGTTCGCGCAGCGCCGATCCGGCGAACCGCTCGACCATGCCGCGCAGGTCGGCGAGCTCCTCGCCGCTCAGAGTGACGCCTTGGGCCTGGCCGAGCGCCGTCACCTCCGCCTCGGAGGGCACGCGCGGGCGCCGGAGGTCGAGCCGCTCGAGCATCTGGTGCACGAGCGTGCCGCGAAGCAGCGGCCCGATGCCCCGCTCGGGGAGCGGCTCGGCCGCGAACGGCGGATCGACCGGCGGCAGCCGGAGGGCCCTCTCGAGGTAGAAGCGGTACGAGCAGCGGCGGTAGTCCTCGAGGCCGGTGTAGGACAGCCGGCTGACCGGCAGCGCGCGCGGCGCGGGCAGGGCGGCGAGGCCGAGCTCGGGCTGCCGCACGCCGCCGGCCGGCTCCGGCTCGGCGCGGGCGGGAGCGCGGTCGGCGGCGGGCAGGACGGCCTCGGCGTCCGCCGGCGTGAGACGGGTGAAGCGCACCCGCACCGGCCTTCCTTCGCGCTCGTCCTCGTGCACTCCGGCGTGGTCGCCGGCCTTCGCCGCGGACGGGCAGAACCCGCGCAGCATCCAGCGCATGGGCTCCTTGAGCTCGTCCGGCTCGGGAATCTGCTCGAGGTCCACCGCCCCGCTCAGCACGAGGTGCTGCTGCGCGCGCGTGACGGCCACGTAGAAGATCCGCCTCTCCTCCGCCTCGCCCGCGGTCTTCTGCTCGGCCTTGATGCGCTCGAGCTCCGCGCTGTCGACGCTGCCGCCCCCGATCGACGCGAGCCGCAGGCCGAGGCTGCCGTCGTCGGAGATGCGCAGCGAGCCGTCGTCCTCGCGCCCGTCCTTGCCGAGGTCGGCGAGGCACACCACGGGAAACTCCAGCCCCTTGGCCCGGTGCACGGTCATCAGCCGCACGGCGTCGAGGGCCTCCGCCTCGAGCGGGGCCTCCCCCTCGCGCGTCTGCAGCACGTCGCGCTCGGCGAGGGCGTCGATGAAGCCGCGCAGGTCGCGGCCCTCGTCAGCCTCGAACTCGCGCGCCATCCGCATGAGCTTGCGCACGTTTGCCATCCGTCGCGTGCCCGCGGGCAGCGACAGGATGTGCGCGTCGTAGCCCGTCTTGGTGACGGCGCGGTCGATGAGCGTCTCGAGGGATACCTGCGGCGCGGCGCGGCGCTCCTCCTCGAACCGCTCGACGAAGCCGGCAACGCGGCGCCTGTCGGCGGCGGGAAGCAGCTCGGCCAAGGGGGGTTCCACAAGTTGCGGCCGCATGTTGGCCGTTTCTTGTTGAACCCCCTCCACGGGCGCGCTCGCGCCGGGCCGGCCGAACGCGTCGCGCAGCACCCACCACGGGTCGCGCTTCGTCTCCCGCGCGCGCAGCCCGATCAGCGCCACCGCGTCGAGCGACAGCCCGGCGAGCGGCGACGCCAGCACGCTGTACACGGCCAGCTCGTCGAGCGGGTTCGCCAGCGCGCTCAGCCAGTGGCGCAGATCCGCCACCTGCTGCTGCGACCAGTAGCCGCGGCCGCCGACCACGTGGGTGGGGATGCCGCGCTCCTCGAGCGCGCGCTCGTAGAAGACCATGTGCGTGGTGGCGCGCAGCAGCACGACCACGTCGCGCCACTCGAACCCGCCCTCGGACGCGATCTCCTCGATCCGCCGGGCGAGCAGCCGCGCCTCCGCCGCGCGCCACGGCGTGGCGGTGCGCATGGCCTGCCCGAAGGGGTCGTCGGTGCCGAGCGCCTCCTCCCAGCGCTTCTTGCTCCGGTCGGTGACGAGCAGCTCCACGCACGGGTCGAGCGCCGGCTTTGCCTCGCGGGAACCGGGTGCCTCGCGCAGCGGCTCGAAGTCGTCCCACGTGCGCTCGAAGGCGAGGTCGATCGCGTCGAGCACCTCGCCGCGGCTGCGGAAGTTCACCGTGATGCTCTCCGCGCGCCCGTCGCCGGCGGCCCGCTCCCAGTGCTCTCGGAACACCCCCACGTCGGCGTGCCGGAAGCCGTAGATCGACTGCCGCTCGTCGCCGACGCGGAACAGGTTGTCGCGGCCCAGCAGCTCGAGCAGCTCGTTCTGGAGCGGGTTCGTGTCCTGGAACTCGTCGACCAGCACGTGGACGAAGCGCTCCGCGTATTGCCGGCGCAGCCCGGCGTCGGCGGCCAGCAGGTCGCGCGCGATCAGCTCGAGGTCCTCGAAGTCGAGCCCGGAGCGCCGCCGCTTGCCCTCCTCGTAGCGCTCGCCGTAGAGGTCGAGCAGCACGCGCAGCATCGTGTGGTCGAGGTACTCACGCCGGGCGGTGCAAAGAGCCGTGTAGGCGGCCAGCGCCTCGCGGTACTCGTCGCACGCCGAGCTGCAGAGCGCCTTGGAGCGGCCGGCGAAGGAGAGTTTCTCGAGGTCTGCGGGTTCGGCGAGCTGACCAGGCGGTAGACGGCGGAGAAGGTCGAGACAGCGTTCGATGGCCTTTATTGCTGCCGTTGTCGACGCTGACGGCGGCAGCGCGCCGAGCTCGGCGAAGGCGGTCTGGGCGGAGGATTCGAGGTCATCGGGTTGCGTGGTGATCGCTGGAGGCTCGGCAGCGGCGAGGCGGGGCCGGCGCTCGCCGCGCGAGCGCAACCGCGCATGGGCCGTGCGGACCATGTCGCGCAGGCGGTCGGGCGTGTACGCGGCCACCATCTCGAGCCGCTCGGGGTCCTCGCCCTCGCCCATGAAGGCGCCGAGGGCGGCGTCGAAGGCGTCGGTGGCCACGCGCTCGGCCTCGAGCTCGTCGATCACGCGGAAGGCGGGGTCGATCCCCGCGCTGAGCGCGTGCGCTCGCAGCACGCGCGAGCAGAAGCCGTGGATGGTGGAGATCCAGGCTCCCTCGGCGGCGCGCGCCTCGTCGCGGCGGCCCAGCTCGAGAAAGCGCCGGCGCACCCGTGCCTTCATCTCCGCCGCGGCCTTCTCGGTGAACGTGATCGCGAGGATGCCCTCGACCGGCGCGCCGTCGTCGACGACGGCCCGCACGAAGCGCTCGACCAGCACCGTGGTCTTGCCGGTGCCGGCGCCCGCCCGCACCATCAGCGAGCGATCCCGCCGCGCGACCGCGCGCTCCTGCTCGGGCGTCAGGCTCACGACTCGCTCCGGCAGACCGAGGGGTACATGCAGCCGCCGTTCCAGGCGCAGGAGTCCGGGTTGCAGCGCAGCTCGCCGCGCTTCATCGCGGCGTCCGTCTCGCGGATGCGGCCCAGCGCCCAGTCGAGCTTCTCGCGGAACTCGCCGGGTGGGAGCCGGTCCGTCTTCACGAAGCCCGAGCCGAGCTCCTCGACGTCGGCCGCCACCATCCCCCGCGGGCGCGGCGCGCGCTCGCCAAGCGCCACGTAAACGCCCCCGGCGGCGCGCAAGCCGAGCAGCCGCTCCACGACCAGCATGTAGAGCGCAGCCTGGAAGCGGTTCTCGGGCTCCCAGCTCGCGACCTTGTAGCGGTCGACCCGCTTGCCCGTCTTGTAGTCGAGCACGAGAGCCATGCCGTCGTTCGTGTCGACGCGGTCGATGCGGCCGCGCACCTGCAGGCCGTCGGCGATCTCGACCGGCTCGCTCCCCTCGCCGAGGCCGAAGGTCAGCTCCAGGTGCTCGGGCTCGAACTCGCTGTCCGCCTCGGCCTCCCGGCGCAGCCAGCGCAGCAGGTCGAACTCGAGCCGGCGAACGGCCGCCCGCACACGGGTCTGCTTCGGCGAGATGGGGAACTGCGAGCGGCGCTCGCTCAGCTCCTCCAGCAGGATCCGCTCGGCCCGGGGCAGGTTGCCCGGCGTGACGCGGCGGTCGCCGGTCTGCTCGCGCAGGCGCCGGTAGGTGTGCTCGAGCACGGTGTGGGCGTAGTCGCCGCGGACCATGGCCTCCGGATCGGGCGCCAGCGCCTCGGGCCGCAGGAGGTCCTCCACGAGCCACTTCACGGGGCAGTCGGCGAAGCGCTCGATGGCCCCGGCCGACACCGCCCTCCGCGCCGCCAGACGCTCGAGTAGGGGCTCCGCGCCGAGCGGCCCCGCCGTGTCCTCCTCCCGCCGCGCGCCCGCTGCCGCGAGGGCCCGCTCCAGCTCGGCCGCCGTGGGCGCGTCCTCGGGGGGCCAAGTCACGTCCGACAGCGAACGGGTGCGCTGCTCGGCGCCCGGCGCCAGCAGGTCGCGCACGTCCTCGACGAAGAAGGACTCGGCCTGGGGGTTGCCCTCCTCGTCGCTGGTGCGCGAGGACAGCACGAGCAGCCGCTCGGCCCGCGAGCAGCAGGTGTAGAAGAGGAAGCGCTCCCGCTCGAGCCGGTCCTCCCGCACGGGCAGCCGCAGGCCGCTCGCGCGCGCCAGCGCGCGGCGGTCCTCGTCGGGCAGGAAGGGCTCGGGCGACGCTCCCCTCGGGAACTCCCCCTCCTGGAGCCCGCAGACGAACACGGCCTCGAAGCGCCGCGCGCGGATCGCCTCGGGCTTGGCCACCTGCACGCGGTCGGGCTGGGGCGGCTCGCCCAGATGGACCTCGAGCTCCTCCAGCACCGTCAGCACACGCTGAGGCTCGAGCCGCGTGCGGGGGTCGGCCTCGACCACCGCGCGCAGCTCGGCCAGCGCCTTGCGGGCGGCCGTGAAGACGCGCGGATCCTCGAGCTCCGGGCCGCGCAGCACCGCCGCGCGGCGCCGGTAGGGCCCGGCGAACAGGCGGCCGAGCTGGCGCTCGAGCTCGACCAGGAAGTCGGCCGGCCCGCGGGCCTGGGCCAGGCGGTCGAGGTCGTCGAGCCTCCAGTGCTCGGCCTCCCACGCCGCGCGGGCCTGCACGGCCGAGTGGGCGCCGTCGCGACGCACGCGGGCTTCGAGCCGGTCGGCCAGCCCGGGCTGCTTCAGCAGCCCGGCGGTGCGAAGCCAGGTGAGCAGGTCGTCGGCGCTCGCGTCGCCGCGGGAGGCGCAGCGCACGAGCGCCAGCAACCCGCGGCCGAGCCCGGTGTGGCCGAGCGCCACGCGGCGGTCGATCGAGAACGGGATGCCGTACGCGCCGAAGACCTGCTCGAGGAGGGACGCGTACTCATCCGGACGCCGCAGCACGACCGCCACGTCGCCGGGCGCGACGCCCGCACGAAGCAGCTCGAGCACCCGGGCCCCGGCCAGCTCGATCTCGGCCCGCCGCCCGCCCGCGGAGTGCAGCGAGATCGCCGCGCCCGCGTCGACCCTTTCGCGGGCGGCCTCGAACAGGTTCCGCTCGAGGTGGTGCAGCGCGGCGCGCGACCCGGGCGCGTAGTGGTCGTCGAGCGGCGGGAGGCGCTTCTCGCTCGCTCGCCGGCTGACCAGCTCCCCGTGGACGGTGGCCACCGCCTTGAAGGCGGCCCGCTCGGGCTCCCAGGGCAGCGAGACGGTCACGTCCGCGTGGCACCGGTTCGCGAGCGTGTCGAGCGCGTCCAGCTGGAGCAGGTCGAAGTCGTCGAAGCCGTAGACGAACAGGGGCGTGCCTCCCCAGCGGTCGGGCGCGATCCGCAGGGCGTCCAGCGCCCGCCGGGAGAACACCTCCGGGTCGGCGAGGCCCGCGGCCTCGAGGCCCTCCCGATAGCCGCGGTAGAGGGCGGCCAGCTCCTCGGCGTAGCGGCGGCGCGGGCCGTCCCCCGCCCACGCGCGCAGCGCCTGGGTAAAGCGCGCCGGCTCCACCATCGCCCGCCCCAGCTCCGCGACGAGCTCGGCCGCCGCCCGCACGAAGCCGGGCTGGGCGGCGGACTCGGCCAGGAGCTCGAGCCGGGCGCGGCGCACCGCCTCCTCGACGATCAGCTCGCGCTGGACGTCGGACGCGATCCGCTCGGAGTGGCCGGCACGCGAGGCGATCTCGGCGAAGAGCAACTCGAAGCGCAGCACGCGGGCTCCGAACACCGCGCCGCGCTCGGCCAGCTCGCGCTGGGCATGCTCCACGTCCTGGAAGGCGGGCACGACCAAGATCGGATCCTGCTCTAGGCGCGCCCGCAGGCCGCCCAGCACCTCGCCCGCCTTGGCGGCGTTGGCGGGACCGGTGACGAGGTTGAGCGGCACCCAGAGAGTGTCGCTACTCGGCCGGACCGCCTGACGCGAGCACGCCCTTCCCGGCCGCGGCGGCCAGGGCCTGGGCGAAGCGGGCAGGCGGGAGCATCACCGGCGCCTCCTGCAGCTCCCAGCCCCGGTTGGGGCGCATGATCCAGCGGGCGACGCGGATACGCCGCTCGTCCAGACGCTCGACACGCAGCTCGTCGCGCAGCTCCCCGGACCGTCCGGGGCTCGCGCCGAAGTCACCCACCTCGCCTCGCCGCTCGCCGTTCTCCGGCGGGGCGTCGGTCAGCAGCTCCTTCGTCACCGCCTCGGCCAGCAGGCCGGGCGCGTCGTCGGCGTCGAGGACCGGGGCCGTCCGCTCGATCTGGCCGCCCCGCCAGCTGGCCAGGCGAAGGCCGCCGGGCACCCGCTCCAGCCTGACCTCGGCGCCGTCGTAGGGCCCGGCCGCGACAAACGGCCCCCGGGAGGCGCGCGGCGCGCGGGCGGCGGGGGCGGCCGAGCGACGCTTGGCACCGCTCGTCGAGCGCGGGCCCGGGCTCGACGCCGTCCGCCGTGTCGCCTGGCGCGCGGGATCGAGCACCGTGCCCTTCGAGCAGATCGGGCACTCGGCGAAAAAGCGGTTGTGGCGGCAGAAGGTGGGCACGATCGCAGCCTACGCGGCCGCACTGCGCGCCGCCAGTATGCGCCGGATCACCGCGGCGTTCTCCTCCGGACGACTGATCACGCCGTCAGAGACCGTCTCGAGCTGCGCCTCGGGAAGGCTCCGCCGGACGATCTCGATCGAGCCCTGGAACCAGGCGTTGCCGGGATAGTGGAGGTACCACAGCCGGCCGCCCAGGGCCTGCCCCTCGCTCCGCGACTCGTCCTCGACCCAGGAAACCATCCGGGGCACACCGACCTCGGGCGGACAGTGCGCCTCGATGGCGTCGAGTCGGTCTCGCACGGCCTTCTCGTGCCACTCGTCGTCCCCGCTCGACGCCATCATCGTGTGGAGTCCCGCGCGGTAGTCGGTCGCGAGCAGCCCCAGGAGGGCGTCGAGCACGGCCGGCGAGTTGGCGAGCGCGTCCTTGGACCCGGGGCCGCCGACCCTGCCGAGCGGAAGCTCGCCCGAGACCACGACGGTGTGGATCACGTCGGGGCGCGCCGCCGCCGCCTTTACCGAGCGCCGCACGCCGTCGCCGAGCGCGATCACCAGCGCGTCCCCGCCGGCCTCCTCGACCACGGCGGCCAGGTCCGCGGCATCCGTCTCGATGTCGTAGGGGCCAACGCGGCTCGAGCTTCCCGTGCCGCGCAGGTGGTAGCTCAGCACGCGGTGATCGCTCGCCAGGTCCTCCGCGATCCGCCCGCAGACGGGGGGAGGATGCAGCGCCATCAGCGCGATCGCCACGAGCGGGCCCTCCTCGCCGTCCACCCACCACTCGATCTCGGCGCCGTCGGGTCTGCGCAGCCGTGGCATCGGTTCGATGGTACGCGGTGGCGTGCGCCACAATCGAGCGCGATGCGGACGGCGCTCATCTCCGACCTGCACCTCGGCGCCGTCAGCGGCGCGGACCTCGCGCGCAGGCCGGACGCGATGGAGCGCCTCGCGGAAGCACTCCGGCCGGCCGACCGGATCGTGCTGCTCGGCGACCTCCTCGAGATGCGCGAGCGGCCCGTCGCGGAGCTGCTCGAGGTCACGCGGCCGTTCTTCGACCGGCTCGCGGAGGCGGCCTCGGGCCGGCGCGTGGTGCTCGTGGCGGGAAACCACGACCAGCCGCTGGCGGAGCCCTGGCTCGCGCGCGAGCGGCTGGCCGGCCGGCCCCTCGGACCGGAGAACGAGTGGCCGGTGGAGCCGGACGAGCGGGACGGCCCCGCCGGGTGGATCGCGTCGGTGTTGTCCGGGGTGGAGCTGACGATCGCCTACCCCGGCTTCCGGCTGCGCCCGGACGCGTACGCCACCCACGGCCACTACCTCGACCTCCATCTCACCGTGCCGCGGCTCGAGTCGATCCCCCCCCCCGCCCCGCGGGGCGCGGCC
>Ga0081538_10001874_pt1 | contig 21207 bp, 19 predicted proteins | sample TabmetS5T2R1_FD_71022 | JGI IMG/M metagenome (GOLD analysis project Ga0081538, IMG submission 71022) | Tabebuia heterophylla rhizosphere microbial communities from the University of Puerto Rico - S5T2R1 | ecosystem: Host-associated > Plants > Roots > Rhizosphere ...
CGCGTGTCTGGCTCGTCAACACTGGCTGGGCCGGCGGAGGATATGGTGTCGGCAAACGCATCAGCCTTAAAAACACGCGCGCCATCATCGATGCGATCCACAGCGGTGCTCTCGCAAACGCCAAGACCGAACGTGACCCAGTCTTCGGCTTCGACATCGTCACTGAAGTTCCCGACGTGCCCCCGGAAATCCTGCGTCCGCGCGAAGCTTGGGCGGACAAGTCTGCTTACGAAGCCACGGCAAAGAAACTCGCCAGTCTTTTTAATAAGAATTTTGAGACCTACGCAGCAGGCGCGAGCGCCGAAGTCAAAGGTGCCGCGCCGATGGCTTAAGGCGTGAACTGGCTGTTCGAGCTGCACAAGGCGCAACCCGTAGCGCACGCCGTAGGCGTGCTCGCCTTCGTTTGCGTCGTGGGGATGGCGCTCGGAAGCGTCAAAGTGAAGGGCGTTGGCCTTGGCACGGCAGGCGTGCTCTTCGCAGGCATCCTCGTCGGGCACTTCGGAAAAGCCGTCGATCACCACACGCTCGATTTCGTCAAAGAGTTCGGGCTAATCCTGTTTGTCTTCACCATCGGCTTACAACTTGGCCCCGGCTTTTTAGCGGCGTTGCAGCAGCAAGGCGTGAAATTGAACATGCTCGCCGCGGCTATCGTGCTCCTGGGCGCCGCGGGCGCACCGCTCGCCGGTTGGCTCGCCGGTTTCGATCCGGCGGCAGTCCTCGGAATCTTCTCCGGCGCCTCGACGAACACCCCCTCGCTCGGCGCGGGGACGCAGACGCTCAGCACACTGCCGGACATCGCGCCCGACCGCCTGACGTTGCCAGCCTTGGCCTATGCCGTCACCTATCCGATGGCGATAGTCGGCATCATCGGCACGCTGCTAGTAATCAAGCAAATCTTCCGCGTCGATCCCGTGCGCGAAGCGGCCGACTTCGTCGCAAAGAATCGCAGCCGAGCCGAGCCGCTCGAGCGCCACACGTTGGTCGTGACGAATCCCAACCTCGATGGCGTGCGCCTGGAAGAGATCCCCGGCCGCAAAGAGTCACGCGTCACGATCTCCCGCGTGCGCCACGCTGGGGAAACGCACGCTGCCACGGACGCGACCGTCATTTACCGCGATGATCGGCTCGCCGTGATTGGTACTCGCGCGGGCCTCGATCAATTCGAGCGCATCATTGGCCAACGCTGCGATGAAGACCTCGTTCTCCCGGAGAGCAACGTTACCTTCCGCCGCGTGATTGTAACGAATCGCGACGTGCTCGGAAAAAGCGTCGGTGAACTCGATCTCGGCGACCGCTTTGGCGTCGCCGTTACCCGGGTAACTCGTGCCGATATTGAGATGTCTGCCGTTCCCGGCCTGCGCCTGCGATTCGGCGACGTCGTGCAGATCGTTGGCACTACCGCTGATCTCGACAAAGCCGCTGCCGCGCTCGGCAACTCGCTCAAGGAACTGAATGAAACCCACTTCATTCCGTTCTTTATTGGCATAACTCTGGGCATCCTGCTTGGCACGCTGCCTATCCCCTTTCCTGGGCTGCCACAGCCCCTGCGGCTTGGTCTTGCCGGCGGTCCGCTTATCGTCGCGTTGATCCTCAGCCATCTGGGAAGCATACGCCGGCAGGTCTGGTACATGCCCGTGAATACGAATCTCGCCTTCCGCGAGTTCGGCATCGCGCTTTTCTTCGCTGCCGTCGGACTGAGCGCGGGCGCGAAGTTCTTTGCGACTGTCTTTAGCGCCACGGGTCTCCAATGGCTGCTCGCCGGAGTGTGCGTCACGGTGCTGCCGCTGCTTATCGTCGGAATCTTTGCACGCGTCGTGTTAAAGCTGAACTTTATGGACCTCAGCGGGCTGCTTGCCGGCAGTATGACGGATCCTCCCGCGCTCGCCTTCGCCTCGAACGTTGCGAACTCCGACGCTCCTACCGTCGCCTACGCCACAGTCTATCCGCTGACCACGCTGTTGCGCATTCTCTCTGCGCAGGTCCTCGCCATCGCCCTTTTCCGATGAACATTCCGACTCTCGGCGAGCCCCGCTTCGCCTCAACACGTAGCCACACAATCAGCGACGACCTCCGCATACCCGAGCGGATCGAAATCGGTGCCGACCCGGGACTTCAGTTCGAATTGGCCGGCCCGCGCGCGAAACTTTTCTTCGACCCGAAACAAACGCGCGCGGGCATCGTGACGTGTGGCGGCCTGTGCCCCGGCCTCAACAACGTCATCCGCTCGCTCTTTCTTGAACTGCACTACGGCTACGGCGTCGCCGAGGTGCTCGGGTTCCGCGGCGGTTACCGCGCGCTCGATCCCGCGCGCGGCGTGGAACCGGTGAAGATTACGCCACAGTTCGTGGATGGCATCCATCAAAAAGGCGGCACGATCCTCAGCTCCTCGCGCGGCCCCGTGGATACGGGCAAGGCGGTGGACAATCTCATCGCGCGCGGCGTGGACATCCTCTTCACTGTTGGGGGCGACGGCACGCAGCGCGGCGCGAACGATTTCTACCAGGAAGCGCGCCGCCGCGGCCACACGCTCTCCGTTGTCGGGGTGCCGAAGACCATCGACAACGACGTCGGGTTCGTCTCGCGCACGTTCGGATTTTTCAGCGCCATCGAGGAAGCCGCGCGCGTGCTCGATTGCGCGCACACCGAGGCATGCAGCGTGCCGGGCGGGATCGGCCTTGTGAAACTGATGGGTCGCCACGCTGGCTTCGTCACGGCGGGCGCTATCGTTGCGAGCCAGGACGTAAACTTCGCTCTTATCCCGGAGGTCCCCTTCGCGCTCGAAGCGTTTCTAGCCGCCCTAAAGCAGCGGATGCTCACCAAATCGCACGCCGTCATCGCGGTCTCGGAAGGCGCCGGCCAGGACTTGCTCGCCGCCGACGCCAACGAGCGCGATGCCTCCGGCAATGTGAAGCTCAAGGACATCGGCCCTTTTTTGCGCGAGCGGATCGAGGCGTATTTCAAAGCTGAGGGAATCCCCGTCGTCGTGCGCTACTTCGATCCGAGCTATCAGGTCCGCAGCCGCCCCGCGAACTGCGAAGACGTGCTGCTCTGCGATCTGTTCGCGCGTCACGCCGTCCACGCCGCGATGGCCGGCAAGACTGGCCTCGTCATCGGCTTCCTCCACGAGCGTTTCGTCCACGTCCCCATCGAACTCCTCGCCACGCACAAAAAACGCCTCGATCCGGCCGGCGGCTGGTGGCGCTCTGTCCTCGCCGTGACCGGGCAACCGGAGCGCTTCACATAGATTCACCCTTCCCCCGAACACCACGATGCCGGTCGACATCCAATACGAGGCTAATGAGGCCCGGGTGCCGCATCAAGGCTGCGAGTCCGCTAGGCGATTCTCGCTGATGCCAAACTCCTATGAATTCACCCGAAAATATCCGAATCGGTCTTACAACCGAAGAAATCGAGAAGGCAGTCCGCGACAATCTCCGTTGCGGGATGGGTCGGCTTGAGGCCACGGCAACAAAACACGATCTCTATTTCGCGCTGGCGCTGACCGTCCGCGACCGCCTCTTCGGACACAGTGTCGAGAACATGGAAAATTATGGCGGCGCGAAGTCTCGTCGGATTGCTTATCTTTCCGCAGAGTATTTGCCGGGGCCGCATCTTGCAAGCAACCTGCTCAATCTCGGTATCACTGAAGCGACACGAGAGGCCATGGGCCGGCTTGGCTACAATCTGGACGAGATCGTTGCGCAGGAGGAAGAACCAGGTCTAGGGAACGGCGGACTCGGGCGGCTTGCCTCGTGTTTCATGGATTCGCTCGCCTCAATCGAGATTCCAGCCATCGGTTTATGGCATTCGTTATGAGTTCGGCATTTTCGACCAAGTCATACGCGACGGCTGGCAGCAGGAGGTGACGGATAAGTGGCTGCGCAATGGTAATCCATGGGAGATCCCACGCTCGGAAATCACGTATGGAGTAAAGTTCGGTGGGCACACCGAGGCGTGGACAGACGAGCAAAGTCGGTATCGAGTGCGCTGGATTCCCGAGACCGAGGTGAAGGGCGTGGCTTACGACACTCCAATCCTGGGCTATCGCGTCGGCACATGCAACACCTTGCGGCTCTGGAAAGCGGAGGCCATCGAGTCATTCGATTTCGCCGCGTTCAATCTCGGCGACTATGATCGCGCGGTCGAGGAGAAGGTGGCCTCAGAGACGATCACCAAGGTGCTTTACCCCAATGACGACGCGCATCGCGGCAAGGAGCTCCGGCTGAAGCAACAATTCTTTTTCACGAGCTGCTCGCTCTAAGACATGCTGCATATCCATGCGCTGCTCGGAGGGACGCCCGCCAGCTTCCATGAAAAATGGGCCGTGCAGCTTAACGACACGCATCCGGCAATTGCCGTCGCCGAGCTGATGCGATTGCTCGTCGACGAACATGGACTCGCTTGGGAGCAAGCCTGGGCGATCACACGCTCGACATACGCCTATTACGAACCACACATTGCTGCCGGAGGCGCTTGAGAAGTGGACGGTGGATCTTGTCGGCGCACTGCTCCCTCGGCATCTCGAGATTATCTTTGAGCTGAACCGTCGTTTCCTCGATGAAGTGCGAGCGGACTTCCCGGGCGATGAGTCCCGCGTCGGGCGGCTTTCGCTCATTGATGAAAGCGAAGCCCGCTATGTGCGCATGGCGCATCTCGCGTGCCTCGGGAGCCACACCATCAATGGCGTCGCGCAGCTGCACTCCGAACTGCTTAAGCAGACAGTCCTGCGCGATTTTGCCGAGTTGTGGCCGGAAAAATTCTGCAATATGAGGAACGGCGTCACGCCGCGTCGCTTCGTGGCCGTCAGCAATCCCGACCTCACACAGCTCATTACCAAACGCGTCGGTGACGGCTGGTTGCGTGACCTATACCGTCTCCGCCATCTCGAACCGCTTGCTGACGAAGGCGGAGTTTCAGCAGCAATGGCGCGCCGCCAAGTTCACTAACAAGCAACGTCTTGCCGCGCTCATTGCCGAACGCACCGGCACCATCGTCTCGCCGGAATCGCTCTTCGACGTGCAGGTGAAGCGCATTCACGAATACAAGCGACAACATCTTGCTGTCCTTCACATCCTCACGCTTTATTTGCGGCTGCGGCGCGATCCGCAGACAATTGTGCCCGCGCGCACCTTCATCTTCGGCGGCAAGGCTGCCCCTGGTTATTTCCTCGCGAAACACATCATCAAACTCATCAACGCAGTGGGCGAGACCGTGAATGCCGATCCGGCTCTGCGCGATCGACTCAAGGTCGTGTTCTTTCCGGACTTCAACGTAAAGAACGCCCACTTCATCTATCCCGCTGCTGACTTGTCCGAGCAAATTTCGACTGCGGGCAAGGAAGTGAGCGGCACGGGCAACATGAAATTTTCGCTTAATGGCGCTTTGACCATCGGCACTCTCGACGGCGCGAACGTCGAAATCCGGGCGGCAGTTGGCCCGGAAAACTTCTTTCTTTTCGGCCTCACCGCCACCGAGGTGAGTTAGGCAAAGTCGCGCGGTTATCGTCCGCGGGATCATTACGAACAACATGCGATGCTGCGCGAAGTGATCGACTTCATCGGAAGCGGCGCACTCAGCCGCCGCGACACTGAGTTGTCAGAGCCTGATCAGACGGCGCCACGACGGGATTCCACAACATTTCAAGGCCCGCTTGTGATAACGGGACAGCGCCCGCATGCCGTACGGGCTCAGAAACTCGGAGGTGCCGAGCACTCTCTGCAGGAGGCACGTCAACTTATGCCGGTTCACAGGCGACAACAACATCCGGTCGGCCACATCCAGCTCGGAACGATTGCTGATTCGCGTCATAAGGTGGGCGTTCAACTCGACAAAGTGCGCAACTCGCTTCTTGAAGCGGGGCAACCGCTCCAGAATGTCGGAGCTGAGAGTAGCAGAGTTATAATGGGATCAGTATTGGCCGAACGAAGGCTAACAAGGGGATGAGCCCACCAGCGACCGCACTTGTCCTACCGACAACTCGCCTGGTGCACCACTTGATGCGCTGATCGCGGGCAAGGGCGACGTGCTTGGAGAGGACCGGCTGCAAATGCCGAAATAAATTCAGGAAACCGTGGCGGCGTTGATGGGGAGAAGGCGACGCCATCATCCCCAAGGTTTCTGGCGAGTCGTTCGACTCACTCGAAGGGGGAGTCGACCTTCTCCTCTATCCGGCCCGTGAGCCCATTGCCCATGATGATACGGGCACACGTGTTCCAGTGAAGGAGTGCATCGTCGTTTTTGGGCGGACGAAGGCTTTCGGCCTTTTCGAACCAGCTCATCGCTTCACTGAGGAATTCGTAGGCATCATAATCGGCGCCGGGATGGCCCTGATGCAGCCGCGCCTTGGCCTGGCGCTCGCAGATGATGCCGGCGTAATACGCCCGCTCATACTTATCGCGGAGACGGGACAGAACTTCCTGCGCTTGGGCGACGCCCACCGCGTAGCCTTCGTCGAAGCGGTCGGTCAGGGCCAGCAGCAGAGTGACCAACGCCTGCTGGTTATCCGGATCGATGCTCAACACATCGCGACAGATACTTTCGGCCTCCGCCGGTTCGTTGAGCAACCGGTAGCGTAAGGCTTTCTCCAGTGCCGCCGGGATGGCGTCTTTGGAAAGCCGCTTGAGTTCAAACATGTTTTTCTCCTTTCAGGTTTTTGGGCAAAACAGTTTCAACAACAAGCGCAGCGGATCGTAAAACTCGGCAACTACACGCTTCTTCAGCGGAATAATCGCGTTATCAGTGATGGTGATGTTTTCGGGACAGACTTTGGTCCAGCACTTGGTGATGTTGCAGTAGCCGATGTCGCCAGCCTGCTTCAATTCGGATAGCCGGTCTTCGGTGTTGAGCGGGTGCATTTCCAGCGCGGCGGCAAAGACAAAAAATCGCGGTTCGATGGAATACCTCGTGCTTGTGATGGTCGCGCAGTACATGACAGACGTCCCGACACAGGAAACATTCGCATAAATTGATGATACATGCTCGGCAGCTTCTTTTTGATGTGTTCCGCTGCGTTCGGCATTTTTTCCTTGATCTATCCAACGTCAAGAAACACCCCGCCATGCGGCTGCCGCGGCTGGCTTTGACTTCGTCCACGATGCAGCGCGAGACATGATCGCGGTGAGAAGTTCGGGCTACAGCATCAGCACTTTGAGGCATGCTTGGCTCTCTTTACGCATTTGAGCCATGAATAATGTAGCTCTGTCCCTAGGCACAAACGCCGTTTCAAGACGGTCACCACTCGGCGCGCGTGACGCCTTTGCGTTACCCATGGGAAAGTCACCGTGAAGGATTGAAGATGAAGCTGCGGCCCGCAAAAGAAGGCAGAACAGGACGGTTGACTCCCCAATGGCCCTAACGTGTTTGCGCACCGGCACGAAATCATGGGCGGGTCATATCCTCAGCACGCACCCATTGGTCGAACTCCTCCGAGCTAAGATAGCCGAGTGTGAGAGCGGCATCCTTAAGGCTGGTTCCTTCCTTGTGCGCTTTTTTCGCAATCTTCGCCGCCTTGTCATAGCCAATGTGCGGATTCAGCGCGGTAACAAGCATGAGGGAATTCTTCACGTAATCCGCGATGCGCTCACGGTTCGGTTCAATCCCTGCGGCGCAATGCTCATTGAACGAATCGCATCCGTCGGCAAGCAAGCGGACAGAATTGAGAAAGTTAGAGACAATAACGGGCTTGAACACGTTGAGTTCAAAATTGCCCTGGGAGGCGGCGAACCCGATGGCCGCATCGTTGCCCATGACTTGCACCGCCACCATCGTCAGCGATTCGCTCTGAGTGGGATTCACCTTTCCCGGCATGATGGAGGACCCGGGCTCGTTCTCCGGAATGGTGAGCTCGCCGAGACCGCAGCGAGGTCCTGACGCAAGCCAGCGGATATCATTGGCGATCTTCATGCAGGACGACGCCAGGCTCTTGAGGGCGCCGCTGGCAAAGACGAATTCATTGTGAGCCGAAAGCGCGGCAAACTTGTTTGGAGCGGCAAAAAAAGGCAGGCCCGTCAACGTGGCGATGTGCGCGGCGGCGCGATCCCCAAATTCGGGGTGAGAGTTCAGCCCCGTGCCGACAGCCGTTCCGCCGATGGCAAGGGAATACAGACCGTGCACCGAAGCTTCAACGCGCTCAATGTCCTGGTCGAGAAGCGTCACATAGCCGGAAAACTCCTGCCCTAGCGTGAGCGGCGTGGCATCTTGCAAATGAGTGCGGCCGATCTTCACAATCGAGGCAAAGCTCTTTGCCTTGGCGTCGAGGGTGTCGCGGAGTCTGCGAACGGCGGGCAGCAAGGCTTGGACGATTTGGGAGGCCGCTGCAATGCTCATCGCGGTGGGGAAGGTGTCGTTTGACGATTGCGACATATTGACGTCATCATTTGGATGAACAGGCTTCTTGGAACCGAGCTCGCCACCGGCAATTTCAATCGCCCGGTTCGAAATGACTTCGTTGGCGTTCATGTTGCTTTGTGTGCCACTGCCAGTCTGCCAGATACGAAGGGGAAAATGATCATTCAGCTTTCCCTCGATGACTTCATCCGCGGCCTGAACGATAAGCCTGGCCTTATCTTCCGACAGCTTGCCAAGGTCGCGATTCGCCAGTGCGCACGCCTTTTTCAAAGTGCCGAGAGCACGGATCAACTCCGGCGGCTTGACGTCATTGCCGATATCGAAATGAATCAAGGAACGAGCGGTTTGCGCACCCCAGTAGCGATCATGGGGAACGTGGATGGGTCCCATCGTGTCCGTTTCGATGCGATGAGTTTTCGTCGGGGAGAGGAAGTTTGGTTGGGTATTCACGGAGAATTGCTTGACGGTCAGGGCAGCATGAAGCCGAATAACTACAAGGAAGCGCCGATGGCTTCCTTAGCCGAGGCGGCGGTATACTCGCGGTTCAATCGTGCGATGAAGGCGGTGGATATTCCCGCGGGGCACACGGCCTCACAGGCGTAGTAGTTCGAGCAATTTCCAAACCCCTCCTTATCCATCGTGCGAACCATCTTGAGAATGCGGCGATTCTTCTCCGCCTTACCTTGCGGAAGGAGGCCAAGATGGCCCGTCTTCGCGCTGACAAAGAGCATTGCCGAACTATTCGGGCATGCTGCTGCACAAGCTGCGCAACCGATACAAGCCGCGGCGTCCATCGCGAGATCGGCCACCGTTTTCGGTATCGGAAGAGCGTTGGCATCCGGCGCCGAGCCGCAGCGCTCGGAAATAAAGCCGCCCGCCTGAATGATTCGATCGAAAGCCCCACGGTCAACCGTCAAATCGCGCATGACCGGAAAAGGCGCCGCCCGAAATGGCTCGATGGTAATGACCTCGCGATCCTGAAACTTTCGCATGTAGAGCTGGCAGGTGGTGCCTCTGCCCGGGCCATGAGGAACCCCGTTGATGGTAAGGCTGCAGGTGCCGCAGATGCCCTCGCGACAGTCGTGGTCGAAATTGATCGGCTCGACGTTCTTCTCAATGAGGCCCTCGTTCACGATATCCAGCATCTCAAGAAAGGAAGCATCGGCGGGAATATTGAGGGCGGGATAGTCTTCGAACCGGCCGCTTTGCTGAGGGCCGTCCTGGCGCCAAACCTTCAAGGTAAAGTTCATGGAGGGGTGATGGTTGAGAGGTTTCTCACTTGTAGCTTCTCGTAGCCAGTTTCACCTGTTCATAGACAAGCGGCTCCTTGGTGCGGGTGGGTTCCTTGCCTTCGCCTTCGTATTTCCACGCGGAGACGAACGCGTAGTTTTCATCGTCGCGCAGGGCTTCGCCATCCGGCGTTTGGTATTCGGTGCGAAAATGACCGCCGCAGGATTCGTTGCGATCCAGGGCGTCCCGGCACATAAGCTCGCCGAATTCGAGGAAATCCGCGACGCGCCCTGCCTTTTCAAGCGATTGGTTGATGTTTTCTCCGGCGCCGAGGACCTTGACGTTTTTCCAGAATTCCTCGCGGAGCTTCGGAATGCGCGCAATGGCTTCTTCGAGACCTGCCTTGTCACGCGCCATGCCACACTTGTCCCACATGAGCAGGCCGAGTTCGCGATGGAAGCTGTCGACACTTCGGCTCCCCTTGATGTTGAGAAGACGCTGGACCCGCTCGCGAGCCTCCTTCTCGGCCTCTTGGAAAGCGGGATGGCTAGTTTCAGCGCGCTTCTTGTTGAACTGAGTCGTCAGATAGTTGCCGATCGTGTACGGTATGACGAAGTATCCGTCGGCAAGACCTTGCATGAGGGCCGATGCGCCGAGGCGATTGGCCCCATGATCGGAGAAGTTTGCCTCTCCCAGCACGTGCAGGCCGGGAATGTTGCTCATCAAGTTGTAATCCACCCATAAGCCTCCCATCGTGTAGTGCACAGCGGGATAGATGCGCATCGGACGCTCGTAAGCGTTCTCGCCCGTAATGTTCTCGTACATTTCGAATAGATTGCCGTAGCGTTCCTCCACGACGGCTTTGCCAAGTCGCTTGATAGCATCAGCGAAGTCGAGATAAACGCCGAGTCCGCTCGGCCCCACGCCGCGTCCTTCGTCGCATGCTTCCTTCGCGCTTCGTGAAGAGATGTCGCGAGGCGCGAGGTTGCCGTAGCTGGGATACTTGCGTTCGAGGTAATAATCGCGCGCCTCTTCCGGGATCTCATGCGGAGGTTTGGTGCAATCCTCCTTTCGCTTCGGCACCCAAACGCGGCCGTCGTTGCGAAGCGATTCGCTCATCAAGGTGAGTTTCGACTGGTAGTCTCCGCTGACCGGAATGCAGGTGGGATGAATTTGTGTGTAGCAGGGGTTCCCGAAAAGAGCCCCGCATCTGTAAGCGCGATAGGTTGCGGTGACATTGCATCCCGTGGCGTTAGTGGAAAGATAAAACACATTCCCATAGCCGCCCGTGCAGAGGAGGACCGCATCGCCCGCATGGCTGCGAATCTCGCCAGTCACCATGTCCCGGACGACGATGCCTTTGGCGTGCCCGTCGACCACCACGAGATCGAGCATTTCCGTGCGGGGAAACATCTTGACCTGGCCGGTGGCAATCTGCGCGCTCAAGGCCTGATAGGTGCCGAGGAGAAGCTGCTGGCCGGTCTGACCGCGGGCATAAAAAGTGCGCGACACCTGCGCGCCACCAAAGGAGCGATTAGCGAGCAGGCCGCCATACTCGCGCGCGAACGGAACTCCTTGAGCCACGCACTGGTCGATGATTGAGGCGCTGACCTCCGCAAGGCGGTAGACGTTCGCCTCTCGTGCTCGGAAGTCGCCTCCCTTGATGGTGTCGTAAAAGAGGCGGAAGACACTATCGCCATCGTTCTGGTAGTTCTTAGCCGCGTTGATTCCGCCCTGCGCGGCAATCGAGTGTGCCCTCCGGGCGCTATCCTGATAGCAGAAACACTCGATGTTAAATCCTTGCTCGCCGAGGGTGGCCGCAGCCGAAGCTCCGGCTAGACCACTCCCAACGATGATCAGCTTGAACTTGCGCTTGTTTGCCGGGCTAATGATCTTCGCGTTGTTCTTGTAGATCGTCCATTTTCTCTCCAGCGGACCCGGAGGGATGTGCGCGTCAAGTGTCATTTTACGACTCCATTACCCAGCCCGAAGAAAAGGACGGAGGCCGGTATCGAGACATATCCAATGAAGAGGACCCACGCTAGGATTTGCGCTCCGGTCTCATAGTACGAGCGCATCTTCTGGTCTGTGATTCCTAGCGTTTGGAACAAACTTCCGATCCCGTGACTGAGATGAAATGCCAGAAGTGCCATCGCCACGATGTAAAACAGGCTAACCAACGGATTGCGAAAGCCGACGATGACCATTCGGTAGACGTCGTGGACCTCTCTCCCATGCAGGTCGGCGTGATAATTGGCGTAACCAGGATCGACCAGTAGGAGCGTGAAGTGAGCCAGGTGAAACACAATGAAAGCCAGCAGGATCAGGCCTGTAAGCCGCATCGTTCGCGCGAAGATTGTCGTCTTCATCGGAGCGAAAACCGCATACTTCTGAGGATGGGCTTCCATGTTTTCCTTCCACACCAGCATCGTGAACCAGATGTGAAGGACGACGGTGGTCAGCATAAAGAGCCGTATCAGCCAAAGCAGCGGTCCAAGATCGCGAAGATGCATCGCATACGCGTTAATTACATCAGGGCCGAAAAAGACGGTCATGTTGCCGATCATATGTCCGATGACAAAGAGCACCAGCACGATGCCAGTGAGCGCCACGACGGTCTTCTTGCCGATCGAGGAGAACAGCCAGGCAATTGAGGCGTTCGCGAGTCCCGAGGAAGAAGGGGCGGAGGCGGAGGACGCTGACATTTGTTGACTAATACGCAGCAGCGGGCTAGCTGGAAGCTTTAATTTTCAGGATTCGATGAGATGAGATGACTGACCATGGCGCGTTCTTCCTTAAGTTCGTCGACGGAGGATTCGATTTTAGCTTTGCTGAATTCCTTGAGCACAAGATCCTGCACGATTTCCAGCTTCTTTCCGTCTGAGCGTGTGGGAAAAGAGGAGATAAATCCTTTCTCGATTCCGTATCTTCCGTCAGCACACAGCGCTATGCTGTGCCATTCTTCGGCGGGCGTAGGCTCGATGATTGAGCGCACCGTATCCACTACTCGTTGCGCGGCGGACTTGGCAGAGGAGAGACCTCGCGCTTGAATGATCGCCGCGCGCCGTTGCTGAATGCGTTTGATAAAATCCGTCTGAAGCCATGTGTTGTCGGTGATTGTGTGGCTGACAGGCTTGCCGCCGAGGCGCGCGCGAAAGAAATCCGGAAAGAGCGTACGCGAATGATTTCCCGAGATAGCCAATTGCGTCACGTCACGCCAGTGGAAGCCGGACTTCAGAGCCAGTTGGGGCTTTGCGCGGTTTTTCATCCAGTCGCGTCATGTCAAACTAGTGCAAATGACACAGACATCCGCTCATCGGGTTGAGACGTCAATATGACCAAAGTCCGGCAACGCCGGCCCAGGAGTCACGCGGCAGATGGATCCTAATCGAAGACAGTGCGGAGCAATTGCGCGCAGAAATCGCGCCCAGCATACCCGCGGCACTCACGCTCTGACTCTTCTTTACTATCTTGCATGCAACCTATGACCTGCGTCGTTCCAGTTAAGAAGCGTGTCCCGAAGATCGAAGAGATCAAGGGCGAGAGTGATTTAAACCGGCGCCTCTTCTATCGAATAGCGATTATGAGATTCTACTGATGATGAAAACATGCGCGCGTGAGATACCCCGTGTAGAATCGAGTCGCTTCAGGGCCATAGCCACCACACCCGAATCGTTTATGGCGTAGGCTCGAAGTGCGACTGCCCGAAAACGCAATAGGCGGGCACGGCGACATACGGAAAAGCGTTCAGCAAGATCGCCCACGAAATCGCGCCCTGCGCGGTGCGGACGCCGAGGATGGTGTGGATGGAAGTCAACGCGACGCGCCGCAAGCGCGGACTCACGATGAGCAGCGTGACCATCATCTTCCGACGCTGGCGCCCCCAGCGCAGCGGTGTGGTGAGTTTCGGAAACCTGCGGAAAGTGCATCGAGCAAACGGCGAAACATGCGGGCGAGATATCGCTCCCGTGGAGGCACCCCTGCTTCGTTGAGGTTTCAAGGTTTTGGCTCGGGGCTTTCGGCGCGCGGTTTTTGCGATCAGCCACCACGCGCCGAGGCAGACATCGAGCCACGGATGCGGAGATCAAATCCTCGAAGGTGATTTTGATTTCGCCGAGGCTGAGGTCGATGCTGAGCAGCCAGAACAGGCCGACGACGACGACCGCGCCGAGCATGCCGAGGCCGAGGTGATGCCAGAATCCGAAACCCTGTTTGCTGAAGGTTACGAGCCGGCCCGCGAGCGTGCCGGAAAGCGCGCGCCGATGATAATCCATACGATGATTTTGCCGATGGTCATGGTGTGGATGGTGTGAGTTGGAAATGCGTGAGCGCCCTCGTTCCTCCAATGTCGGAAGTCTGCTCCGCGTAGGCGAGCGCAAACTTCGTGACGGCATCAACGCGGCGGGGAAATCCATACGCCCCAAGGCGCACTGCTTGGTCGCTTCGTCAGTTATCGCCGATCAATTTAAAGTGTACCACCTGTGATCAAATCAAAGTGTACCAGCTTGGGACTGTTGTTTTCTAATTGGGTGTAGGTATTTGTTGCAAGGGTGAAATGGTTATGGGCGGCGCGACCGCGTTTCAGTCGGAGGCTGCTAGTTGTTCCCCTTAGAGGAAGAGTTTGGGGAACCGTGCTTCGCCAAGTCGGCGAATCAAATAGCATCACTTGTTTGTGGGTTGATGCTGTCGGCAGGATTTGGGCTTAGGTGATGCACGTTCGTTCTCACTGTCCTGGAGCCAATAGCTGTGGCCGATGAATCGCTCATTGCCCCCCTTCAGACGTTTCAGCGCCTCGTCCGTCGTCGGTGCGGAATCGGAAATCGGGTTCATGCCACGGGAGTCGGTGCTGCGATCATTTCAACTGCGGCACCGTGCGGTGCCGCCCTCAGCTTTCGAAGATGGCCGCGTTGCGGCGGCTGCGCACGACCGGCTGATCGGTGATGATGACTGTCGTCCCTGGCACGATCGTGTCATAGACTTTCGCCGCAAACTCCGGATTCATCCACAGGCGCGACGCGATTTTCTCGGCATCGACACGGCGGCCGCTGTTGGTCACACACATCCAGCGGCGCCCCTGACGGCCTGGGACCAGAAAGCTCATGCGGCCGGTCGTACCTTCGAGCAGCGAGAACACATGATCGCCGAGTGCTCCGCGTCCGCCGATCTCCACCGGGGCGCGCCCGATCGGGTTGCCGTTGCGATACACGTAGATCGACCTGTCGGCGGCGCTCACGACCATCGTGATCGGGCCGCTCGCGCTGCGCTCGGGATGCCAGTCGTAATCGTTCTTCGCCAGCGGGCGCAGCATCTCCGGCGTAAAATCCTTCGGCGCGAGCATCAGCCCGGGGCTCGACGCAAGATGCGGCACCGGCGTTTTGCCATCCCCCACCACGACCGTACCGCCTTTCGAGGTCGCGCTGAAAAGCAACTGCGAGAAATCAAAAGGCAGGCGGATGCAACCGTGGCTCGCCGGATAGCCGGGCAGATTTCCCGAGTGCATCGCGATGCCCGTCCATGTCAGGCGCTGCATGTTCGGCATTGGCGCGTTGTCATATGTCTTCGAGTAGTGATCCTGCTTTTTCTCGAGAATGCTGAAGACGCCGCCAGGCGTGGCATGGCCCGTCGAACCGGTGCTTACGGTCGAGCGCCCGATGAGGATGCCATTGCGATACACGTGCATAACCTGCTCGGGCACGCTGACCAACACGATGAGCGGCCCGCTCGGGGAAAGCTGCGGCCTCCACCAATACTCGCCCGGCTTCAGCGGCCCCGTCGGCTTGCCAGTCGGCGTGCCTTTGGTGTGCGCAGACGGTTTCTCTACCGCCTGCGCGGTGGAAATCAGGACGGCAAACAGAGCGAGAAGGCGGGGGAGTTTCATGTGGCGTAGTGGGTGGAAAAAGCGGACGCGCAAGGTCATCAGAAAGCCTCCGCCAATGCAAGAGGACTTTCCTCAAGCTGCGGATGAGATCCGCTACCTCCGTAGCACGCGTTGCGACCTTCGTAATCGCGACTATTTCCTCGGAGTCCTCGCCTGTTTGAGTCTCAGGTTTCGCAGATACTCCGCCCTTGGGCTGCTCTGCGGCGCTGCCGAAGACAGCTGTCATGAAAATCAAGCTTGGGGCCAAGGCGATAGCGCTTCCTGAAGGCGAGCACGGTTGGCCGCGTACGATTTCTGAGTACAACCTTGTGCTTCGCATGTGTGTCACTGGATGGGCGTCGTCAGTGGTTGCCTTGGCCGGTCAGAATTTCACGTCTATCCTGAGAATAAGTCGAACGAATTTATCTGATGGAGAGGCTCGCTGTCGTGGTCGAGATATATGTAGCGATAGCCGAACTCAGCGAAGATGTTGCGGGTGAAGCTGACTCCCAAGGTAGCCTGAACATTTCACGCGATCTGCGACCCTGCACTGTAACCCCAGTCGCTTCATACCGTGATATGTCACGATAGGCGAGACCCATGGAAAGAGGCAACGGCGAATGTCCGAAAATTCATACGTTTTCAGCGCAGGCCTTTTCGGACAGTTTCGGACAACTCGATTTCGTAAAATCGGGTAGACACTGCCAAGGTGCGATATCGTTCCTACTAAGCTAATACACGGATTATTAGCTTATTTAGGCGCAATCTTTGACTGTTTTCACGAAGCAGCAAAATGCGCCAAAAGCGGGTCGAGTCCCGCCGCCGGCGGCGTGTCTGCTAATCAAACACTTACAAGCACACTGTGACATACAGGAGGCGGAATGGGAAAAATAATGGGACAACCTTCCGCCAAGTTCATCTATGTTCGTGGATTTCTCTAAATCAACCATCTTGTAGCCCGGGAAATGGACACAAAGAACTTCAATTTCCCTAACTCAGAGCCGCTCTCTGAGCGGGTGATCTCTGCGCAGCGCAACGCGAGCATTGCGATTACACGTTCTAGACTCGTGTAGCCATGGGCTCGAAACATCACGATCGCCTCGTCAGGCGCTGTCATGTAGTCGGAGAACCCGCCAGTGAGACTTCGTGGTTACTAGCCCGTTGTGCAACCAGACACTGCGAGAAAGCTTAGCAGCGACAGCCTGTTCATTTCTTATGGTCACTTGATCACTGATTCAAGAAACGTAAACGAGTTTGTGACGAATGGACTTTGGTAGTGCCTGCCTGTTAAACGAGAGGCGACAGGCGCCCGCCTGATGCCCCTCTTGTTGCTGGCGGGCTACCCTTCGTTAATGTCCTCAGAAGAGCTTAGCCTAGCGGGTAGGTGGTCCAAATGTGAAGACGATCGTTCGCCGACTTCACTCATCAGAATCGGCTCACTCGCCAATCCGCAGCAACTATTCCCATTGGCGAAAGTCGCCTTTGAAAAACCGTTGGCTGAAATGGAGCCGAAATTCGCTTCCGTTCCTTCGGAAGAGCCTTAACGCGTGTCAAAAAGGCTCGCTGTGAGATCCGAGACGAATAAGAAGAAGAATCTCACCGGATGTTCGGTAAATTACAAGCAATTCCGGGCGCACGTGACATTCTCGCATGCCTATCGGCAATCTCTCCGCTACATTTCGTCATTGCCATAGAATTACGCTGTTCTTGCCTGTGTCGCTCTCGAATACCTCAATTGTTATCTTAAGATACTTCTCAGGATTGGCCGGACCCTTGGCGCCGAGAAGCGCTCGGAGCTCCTGTCGGTTTCCCTCGAACGAGGCATCGAATTGGAAGTCGAAATAGATGGCTTGCCCGGGGGGACGGTCTTGGCGTCGCTAGCGAGCGTGACGCCCGACGCATCGACGAATGCCGCCGTTATCTCGATAGGTTTTATTCCCGGTTCGCCAATGTGAACCGCATTGATACGTGCAATCTGCCCTCTGGCTAGGCCAAAAATGCCGCTACTCCGCATCGGTGATAGTTTCATTTTGAACTGTTTCCTTTTGTTTTTTGGCTTATCCTCTCAGGTGCAATCTTCTTTGCCTCGTCCATTTGCCGCAATCATAAAAGCAAAGACCCTTAAACCACCTCAGATCGGGGGCAAGCCTTTGAGCCAATTCTCGATCGCCGATCCGCAACACAGTGCTCCCACTGTCGGAAATCACCTTTGATTGCCTTGCTTTCGGCAACCTGAAACGTCGAGATGGCACAACGTTCGATTCGCTTGCCCGACTTTCCAGAGGCTCGCAAACCCGACGATACTCGCGCGGCAACTGGTAGAGGTGAGAGGCGAAACGGTCACGCTCGACAGGCGTCGAGTGAAGTATGTGAGGAGGCTCACCCTTGGCCCTTTTGTATCCGATCGGGTAGAGGCGCCCGATTCATATCGTGATATCTGACGATGATCGACTCGCTGCAGAAATACATCGGCGAACATCCCGAACCCTGTTGTATCTACGCCTGCCTGCTGTTAGCAGGGCAAATCTCAGCTAGCGATGCCGGAAGCGTGGACGTAGACGCATAAGATGGACGGACTCTAACTCACGGTCTGACCTAACCGCATATCACGTAAGTGCCTATTCAAGGGAGGCGAGGGGAGTTGAACCGTGTCGATAAAGCGCTGAGCGAGACCTTCTATATGCTTAGGCGATCTTTTGTTTCGAAGCGGTGCTGCGGACGGCTGGTTGCGTGACCTATACCGTCTCCGCCATCTCGAACCGCTTGCTGACGAAGGCGGAGTTTCAGCAGCAATGGCGCGCCGCCAAGTTCACTAACAAGCAACGTCTTGCCGCGCTCATTGCCGAACGCACCGGCACCATCGTCTCGCCGGAATCGCTCTTCGACGTGCAGGTGAAGCGCATTCACGAATACAAGCGACAACATCTTGCTGTCCTTCACATCCTCACGCTTTATTTGCGGCTGCGGCGCGATCCGCAGACAATTGTGCCCGCGCGCACCTTCATCTTCGGCGGCAAGGCTGCCCCTGGTTATTTCCTCGCGAAACACATCATCAAACTCATCAACGCAGTGGGCGAGACCGTGAATGCCGATCCGGCTCTGCGCGATCGACTCAAGGTCGTGTTCTTTCCGGACTTCAACGTAAAGAACGCCCACTTCATCTATCCCGCTGCTGACTTGTCCGAGCAAATTTCGACTGCGGGCAAGGAAGTGAGCGGCACGGGCAACATGAAATTTTCGCTTAATGGCGCTTTGACCATCGGCACTCTCGACGGCGCGAACGTCGAAATCCGGGCGGCAGTTGGCCCGGAAAACTTCTTTCTTTTCGGCCTCACCGCCACCGAGGTGAGTTAGGCAAAGTCGCGCGGTTATCGTCCGCGGGATCAATGGAAGAGACGTCCCTTCCAATCGTTGGTTTGCCATGACGCGACTGGATGAGAATCGCGCGAAAACTCAGCTTGCGCTCAAGTCGGGCTCGCACTGGCGAGATGTGAGCAACGCTGCCATCTGGGGTAATCATTTTGGCACCTTGTATCCGGAATTTTTTCAACGCTCGGATCGGAGGGAAGCCCGCAAGCGAGGTGATCTCTGAGCGGGAGGGGCTCTAGACAACATTCGTCAAAACGGTGCAGCGCGCGGAGCGAGGACTCTCTTCGGCGAAATCTGCGGCCCACGGTGCGGTAAAATCCGTCAAGTCCGTTATCGAGGCAACTCCCCCGAGGATTGGCGTAGTGTTGCGCTTTGTTCGGAAGGCAGTTGCGGAATCGAAAAGGGTTTGATTTCTTCTTTTCCGATCCGATCGGACGGTTCCAAGGTCAGCATCGTCCAAGACCTGCCGCTTAATGATTTCGCCGAAGCGAAGATGCAGGCGAGCGTGAACGAATTAAAGGAAGAGCGAGCCATCGTCGGAGAGATGCTTCCTCGCTGACTAGTTTGGAGTTGAACTCGCCGTAAAGGTAATCAGCGCGCAGCGGGAGGCTCTTGTCGTCTAGTTAGCAGCGGCTTCTTTCTCGCCGATCTGCTTGGCGAAGGTGGCGATTTGAAGGATGCCTGCGCTTTCGGGCTTCGCGGAAGCGCAAGGCATCAAGCCGCTGAAGCCCAATTCAGCTCCTTGCCAGATCCGTAATTCCTTCAAGGGCTAACCAACCGCTGATTGCTCCTTAGGTGCGAATCGAAAGCCTGGTGGCATCATTCGCCTCGAGCAGCCCGCTCGTCCTGCATCGTGCACCTGAAGCCAGCCCGTGTCCAAAATTTCTCACAACATTTCCATTCCCAAACTGCAAACGACAAAAACGCCAGCTTCTCTTTGCGAGAAGCGAGCCTTGAGGGACGCAGCGAAGGTCCGTGTCTGGGATAACTTTTTTCCGGGGGCTTGAGCGGAGGCGGGGCTTTTGGCGCTTCGGGAAGTTTTTTGGGACTGGCCCGCGGATGCTGGCTCGGGCATGCGGACGAGGAGCCAAATCTGGGTGCCCGCCTTGCCGAAGTGAATGGCAAGCGGCGAGACGTCTTGCGTGAGGTTTGCGAGGCTCGACTCAAAGATCGTTTCGTTGTTTTCGCCGATGCGCTACACCGCGCGCTGTGTGGCTTTGTCGATTTGTCCGGCGATCGGGCGTTGGTCGCCGGTGAGCGTGCTTTGATAGGCGCCGCTGATGGCGCCTGCGCGGTTCACCGAGATTTGGAAAAACATGACCGGATCACCCTTCTCCTCCTGTGCGAGTGCGAAAACACCGAGCGACAGCCAATCCTCAACAGTCTGCGCCGGCGGTTGTGTCTGGGTCGTCTGAGCTGGTGCGGTGGTCGGCGGTGTCGGTGGCGGTGGTTGGTCGACGTTAACCGCGAGCTCCTCGATAGGCTGCGTGTACTGGTCCGCGGGGATTGGCTGGTTGTCCACATAGACCGTTTCGTCCTCGTAGATGACGTTCACGCCATAATCGACATAAACGGGCTCGGGCGTGATTGCGTCTACGAATGTAGTAACCGCGCCCCATGTGGCAGCGCCCCACCACCACCATGGGTTCGCGGGATAGTGCCCGATCCAACCGACGCCCCAGCCGGTTGCGCCCCACCAACGATCATCGAAAACGTCGTCGTAGAAATCGCGGGTGTTGTCCCAGATCTCCTCGGCGCGGTCGCCGCGATACTCCCACAAATCTTCACGGTGCTGCTGCCAGTCCTCACGGTTTTGGTCCCGCCACATCTGCCGATCTTCGCGGGCGCTCTCGAGGTTGTTCCACCGTTCTTCGCGATTTTGCTGAAAATCATTGTTTGCCTGCTGCTGCTGGTCAGCGCGTTGGTTCCATGCCTCGTGTCGGCTCTCCACGCGCTGGTGCCATTGCTCATTACGGTTCTGCGACCGCTCGCTCCAGTTCTGGCGTTGCTCCGGACGCTCGGCGGCTCTAGCCCGTTCGCCGACACTGCTTCGCTCTGTCGGAAGTTGCGAAGGACGGCTCGCAAGGGCGCCCCCGATTGCACCGCCGGCCGCAGCACCTCCCGCGATCCCAAGGAAATTTCCAACGTCAGTCTTGCTCGGCCGCTGTGCCGGCTTGGTGCCTGGACGATCTGAAATGCCGGCGTCGGGCTTGCCTGGGAGTTGCGAAGGACGGCTGGCAGTGCCACCCGGTTGGCTGGGGAGTTGCGAAGGCCGCTCCGCCGAGTCGGGCCGCGTCGCCGGTTTGGATGGACGTTGCGCGTCGCTCGCACCTGTGCCAGGCTTGGTCGGCTGCTGCGAAGGACGCTCGGCCGCCTCGGGCCGCGTTGCCGGTTTGGATGGACGT
>Ga0081538_10001875_pt1 | contig 21199 bp, 23 predicted proteins | sample TabmetS5T2R1_FD_71022 | JGI IMG/M metagenome (GOLD analysis project Ga0081538, IMG submission 71022) | Tabebuia heterophylla rhizosphere microbial communities from the University of Puerto Rico - S5T2R1 | ecosystem: Host-associated > Plants > Roots > Rhizosphere ...
CGGAGCCGCCGGGCTGGTGGAGCGCGTTCGCGGCGACCTGGGCGCCGGAGGCGGCCGGGCGCCGCGGCTCGAGCTGACCGGCGTGGAGGCGCTGACCCCGGCGGAGCGGCGCGTGTGCGAGCTCGCCGCAGGGGAGCGCACCAACCGCGACATCGCTCAGCAGCTCTTCGTGACAGAGAAGACCGTCGAGCTGCACCTGACGAACGCATACCGGAAGCTCGGCATCCGTTCGCGCTTCCAGCTCGCCTCAGTGCTCGCGAGCGAGTAGCCGCCACGCCCGGAAAGGCTGGGGGAAACCCTGGGGTCCCTCCCATTGTCCGGGCGCCGCGCAGGTTTCAGGCTCTGCGCCATGACTGGTCCGCTCTACCACCTCGGCCGCCTCTGCTCACGCCACCACTGGGTGGTGATCGCCGTCTGGCTCGTCGCCGTGATCGGGCTCGCGCTCGCCGGCCGCGCCGCAGGCGACCGCAGCAGCGACGACCTGACGCTGCCCGGAACTGGATCCACAAAGGCAACCGACGTCCTCGAGGCGAAGCTGCCCGACCAGGCGAACGGCAGCAACCCGCTCGTGCTGCAGTCGACGAACGGCAAGCTGACCGCCAAGCAGAACAAGCAGGCCGTCAACGAGACGGTCAAGCAGGTCAGGAACACGCCGCACGTGATCGGGGCGGTCAACCCGCTCTCGGACAAGGGCTCCGAATTCCTGTCGAAGGACAAGACGGTCGCCTACATCCCGGTCAGGCTCGACGTCAGCCAGAGCGACATCACGAACGACGAGGCTCAGGCCGTGCTCGACGCCGGGGCACCTGCCGAGAAGGCGGGGATCGACGTCGCGCTCGGCGGCTACGCCGGCCAGCAGCTCTCGAAGCCCGACACCCACATGAGCGAGGCGATCGGACTCGGCGCCGCGGTCATCATCCTCCTGTTCGCCTTTGGGACGGCGACAGCGATGGCGCTGCCGATCGTGACCGCGGTGCTCGGGCTCGTGAGCGCCCTCTCGCTGATCAGCATCCTGGGGCTGTTCACGGACGTGCCGACTGTCGCACCGACGCTCGCCACGATGATCGGGCTCGGCGTCGGGATCGACTACGCGCTCTTCATCGTCACCCGGCACAAGCTCCAGCTGCGCGATGGCATCGAGATGCAGGAGTCGATCGCGCGCGCGACCGCCACGGCCGGGGGCGCCGTGGTGTTCGCGGGGACCACCGTCGTGATCGCGCTCGCCTCGCTGCTGTTCGCGGGCATCCCGCTCGTCACGAAGCTCGGGTACTGCGCCGCGGTCGCGGTGGTGGTCTCGGTGGCGGGCGCGACGACGCTGCTGCCGGCGCTGCTCGGTGCCCTCGGACCGCGCATCCACTCGCTGCGGGTGAAGCTCGGGCGCACGCACCCGGACGACCACCGCCCGCACGGCTGGGCGCGCTGGGCGCGCGGCGTGGCCCGCCGGCCCTGGATCTCGATGGTGGCGGCAACGGCCATCCTCGTCGTGCTGGCGCTGCCGCTGCTGAACCTGCACCTCGGTCAGTCCGATACCGGCGCGATGCCGGAGTCGACCACCGCCCGCCAGGCTTACGACGGGCTCGAGAAGGGCTTCGCAGCGGGAACGAACGGGCCGCTGCTGGTGGCCGCGGAGCTCGGTTCGCCCGCCAAGCCCGACCAGAAGAACCTGAACGAGCTCGACAAGAAGCAGAAGCAGCTCGAGCAGCAGCAACAGCAGATCGAGCAGCAGGCGATGCTGCAGGGCGCGACCCAGCAGCAGGCGAAGGCCGAGGCGCAGCAGCAAACGCAATCCCAATCGGACAAGCTCGCGCAGCAGAAGAAGCAAGCCGAGAACCCGGCCACCGACCCGCGCCTGACGAAGCTGTCGAACGACATCGCGAAGACCCCGGACGTCAAGTCGGTCTCGCCGCCGGCGCTCGACAAGCGCGGCACGGCGGCGGTCTACACCGTGATCTCGGACTCGGCCCCGTCCGCCAACCGGACCGAGGACCTCGTCAACCAGCTACGCGACGAGACGATCCCGAAGGCCACCAAGGGCACGGACGTGACCGCCTGGGTCGGCGGCCAGACGGCGGGCTACATCGACCTCGCGAGCAGGATCAGCGACAAGCTGCCCGCGATGATCCTGATCGTCGTCGGGCTCAGCTTCATCGTCCTGATGCTCGCCTTCCGCTCGCTGGTCGTGCCGGCGAAGGCGGCGATCATGAACCTGCTGTCGGTGGCCGCCGCCTACGGCGTCGTCACCTTCGTCTTCCAGGAGGGGCACGGCGCGTCGCTGATCGGCCTCGACGGGCCGGTCCCGATCGTCAGCTTCGTGCCGCTGCTGATGTTCGCGATCCTGTTCGGGCTCTCGATGGACTACGAGGTCTTCCTGCTGACGCAGATCAGGGAGCACTACATGGAGACCAAGCGCCCGACGCACGCGGTGATCGAGGGTCTCGCCAACACGGGACGGGTGATCACCTCGGCGGCGCTGATCATGGTCTGCGTCTTCACGAGCTTCGTGCTCAACGGGGACCCGGTGGTCAAGCAGTTCGGGGTCGGATTGGCGGTCGCGATTGCGATCGACGCCACGGTTGTGCGCTGCCTGCTGGTGCCGGCGGTGATGACGCTGCTCGGCAAGGCCAGCTGGTGGATGCCGAGCTGGCTCGGCCGGAGGCTGCCGCGGATCAGCGTCGAGGGCGAGGAGTACTTCGCGCAGCACCCGCTGCCGCCCGCGGACGCAAAGGCCTGACCTCCCCCCAGCCGAGGTCAGCCGCGGCGGCCCGCACCGCTGCCCGCAGCGCCCTGACAGAAGGGCGCTCGGAGTCGGCGGTGCGGGTCGCCATGAAGATCGTCCGATGGAGTGAGCCCTCGGCCATCTCCCTGACGGCGACGCCGGGGTGAGTCTCGGGGGCGACGAGCTCCGGCAGCAGCGTCACGGCCCGCCCGCCGGCAACCAGGGCGAGGCTCGTGACGCTGTCGTTCGTGCGGTGGCGGATGTCCGGGTCGAAGCCTCCGAGCTCGCGGCAGGTCCTGATCACGATCTCCTCCCAGCCGGAGTCCGGATGGCCGGTCGTCCAGGCCTCGTCAGCGAGCTCGGCGAGCGCCACGGAGCGGCGATGTCGCAGGGCAGCACGATGGTCCTCGGGGAGCACGAGGCGGACCGGGTCGAGGTGCAGATCCTCGCGCGTGACGCCGCCCGGCCGCGACAGCGGCTGGTGCTGCCACTCGTCGGCGAGGACGAGGTCGACGTCGCCGAGCGCGAGCGCCGGTAGCGACTCCTCGGGCTCCGCCTCGACGAGCTCGCAGCGGAGCGCCGGCGCCTCCGCCGCGAGCGCCTGCATGGCCGGCACGGCGAGCTTGAGCGCGGTCGACTGAAACGTCGCGATCCGCCCTCGGCCGGCCACTTCACCCGCGGCTGCCGCGAGCTCCGCCTGCGCGACTTCGGCACGCTCGAGCAGCGCGCCCGCGTGCCCGACGAGCACGAGCGCCGCATCGGTCAGGCGCACGCCGCGGCCCGCAGGCTCGAGCAGCTCGACGCCGGCCTCGCGCTCGAGCACGGTTAGCTGTTGCGAGACGGCCGAGGGGGTGAACTGCAGGGCGTCGGCGACCGCGGCGATCGTCCCGCGTGCGTGCAGCTCATGGAGGAGCCGCAGCCGGTGGAGGTCGAGCGTCACTCCCAAGCGATGCTAATGGATTTTGCTTAAGAATGTGAGTTGTTCCTAATGGCTCGCGGCTGCACCATAGCGCCATGCCACCAGTCGGAATCATCGCCTGCCTAGCCTCCGCCGCCGCGTTCGGCGCGATGGGGGTGTTCGGAAAACTCGCTTACGACGAGGGCGCCACTGTCGGCACCCTGCTCGCCACGCGCTTCGTGCTCGCGGCTGCGCTGTTCTGGCTGTTCGTCGCCTGGTCCGGCGGCGCGCGCGTCCTGCGCGGCCTGTCACGCCGCGACGTCGGGATTGCCATCGCGCTCGGTGCGGTCGGCTACGGGGCCCAGGCCGGCGGCTACTTCGCGGCCCTCGAGCGGCTCGACGCGTCGCTGCTCTCGCTGCTCGTGTACACGTTCCCGGTCATGGTCACGGTGACCGCAGTCGTGCTCGGCCGCGAACGGGCCAGCCGCCGCACGGCGGGGGCGCTCGCGCTCGCCTCGGCCGGGCTCGTCCTCGTCCTGGCCGGTGCCGCCGCCGGCGCGCTCGACCCCGTCGGCACCGCACTCGGGCTCGGGGCGGCCGTCGTCTACACCGGTTACATCCTGATCTCCGAGGGCGTCGTGGAGCGGGTACGGCCGCTCGCGCTCAGCACGCTCGTCTGCACGGGCGCCGCCGCCACGCTGACCGTCGCAGGCCTCGCGGGCGGCGACCTCGACCCGGGCGGCGTCAGCGCCACCGGCTTCGTCTGGCTCGCGGGCCTCGCGCTCGTCTCGACGGTCGCTGCAGTCACGCTCTTCTTCGCCGGCCTGCGCCGGGTGGGGCCAAGCGCCGCCTCGATCCTGTCGACGCTCGAACCCGTTGTGACCGTCGGGCTCGCCTTCGCAATCTTCGGCGAGTCACTCGGGCCGGCGCAGCTCGCCGGCGGCGCGCTCGTCCTGCTGGCGGTGCTCGCCGTCCGAGCCCCGGCCCGCCGGCCGCTGGAGGTGACGGCATGAGCGCGCCGCTCGAGGGCAAGGTCGCGCTGGTCGCGGGCGCCACGCGCGGCGCCGGGCGCGGCACCGCCATCGCGCTCGGTGAGACCGGCGCCACCGTCTACTGCACTGGCCGGAGCACACGGGAGCAGCGCTCGGAGTACGACCGGCCGGAGACAATCGAGGAGACCGCCGAGCTCGTGACGGCGGCCGGCGGCGACGGCATCGCCGTGCGGGTCGACCACCTCGTGCCCGCCGAGGTCGCGGCGCTCGTCGAGCGGATCGACAGCGAGCGTGGTCGCCTCGACGTGCTCGTCAACGACATCTGGGGCGCCGAGCAACTCTTCGAGTGGAACAAGCCGCTCTGGGAGCACGATCTCGACAGGGGGCTGCGGATCCTGCGGCTCGCGGTCGACACGCATTTGATTACGAGCCACTTCGCGCTGCCGCTGCTGATCCGCAAACCCGGTGGCCTGGTCGTCGAGATGACCGACGGCACGCGCGAGTACAACGAGGCGAACTATCGCGTGTCCGCCTTCTACGACCTCGCCAAGTGGTCGGTCCTGCGGCTCGCGTTCGCGCAGGGTCAGGAGCTGGCTCCGCACGGCTGCACCGCGGTCGCGCTCACACCGGGCTGGCTGCGCTCCGAGATGATGCTCGAGATCTACGGCGTGACCGAGGACAACTGGCGCGAGGGCGAGCGCGTCAACCCGCACTTCGCGGCGATCTCGGAGAGCCCACGCTTCGTCGGGCGCGCGGTCGCCGCGCTGGCCGCCGACCCGGAGCTGCACAGACGCAACGGCGGCTCGTTCTCGTCGGGCGAGCTCGCGCGCGAGTACGGCTTCACCGACGTCGACGGCTCACAGCCCGACTGCTGGCGCTACATGGTCGAGGTGCAGGACGCGGGCCTGCCGGCCGACCCCAGCGGCTACCGCTGAGGGCCGGCCGGCAAAGGCGGGATCAGACGAGCGCCTCCTCGCGCACCTGGGTGAGGCGGAACTGGTTGCCCGACGGGTCACGGAACCCGGAGTCGATCCCGTAGGGACGCTCCTCGGGCTCTTCGATGAACTCGAGGCCGCGGTTCTTCAGCGCCTCGACGTCCGCCTTGATGTCGTCGGTGGTGAGGAAAACCGTGCCCGCGAAGCCCTTGGCCATCAGCTCTCGCACGTCCTTCTGGGTCTCGGGATCCATCACCGGCGGGCCCGGAATCGCCATCAGCACGATCGCGATGTCGTCCTGGCCGGGCGGGCTCACGGTGAGCCAACGAAAGTTGCCCATCTCGGGGAAGGTCGCGTCCACGCGCACCTCCATGCCGAGCTTCTCGGTGTAGAAGGCGAGCGCCTCGTCCTGGTCGTGGACCCACAGCTGGGCGGTGCTGATCTTGATCATCGTCGTGCTCCTCGGGGTTGAGATTGGCTGGCACGAACCACGCTAATCAGCAGGGCCGTCGCCGTCTTCTCGAAACGTGCGGTGTTGCGGGCGGCCGTATGCGCGCAGGACACAGGTCGGCAGCTGGGCGCGCTCAATCGCCGGCGGGAAGCGTGCGCGGTAGGCCGTGGGGGACTCGCCGTACATGCGCGTGAAGCTCGTCGTGAAGGAGCCGAGACTCTGAAGTCCAACCGCGAGGCAGACGTCGGTGACCGAGCGATCCGTGTTGCGCAGCAACGCCGCCGCCCGCTCCAGCCGCCGGGTGAGCAGGTAGGCGTGCGGTGTCTCTCCGAACACGCGTCGGAACTCGCGGCTGAAGTGCGCCCGGGAGAGGCCCGCGGCGCGCGCCATCTCATCGACGTCGAGCGGCTCGAAGTAGCGCGCATCCGCGAGATCCTTGGCGCGGACGAGGTGGCGGGCGGGCGGGACGAAGGTCTGAGCCATGCGTCCCGCCCGACGATAACGGCGTGGCTCAGGTCCAGCCGCCGGCGAGGGCGCGCGCACTAAGCAGCGACGAAGCAGCTCCGCAACGACTCCACGCTCGCGCTGTCCGGATCCTCGGCGAGGAGCAGGCCGATCCCGAGCCGGTACTTCGAGATCGAGATCGGCTCGCAGCCGGCCGTGCGCAGCTCCTCATCGAGTCGACCGCCACTCTCGCCGGTCTTGGTCTCAACGAGGCCCACGCCGTTCCGCAACTCGACATGACGGCCATCCATCGCGCGCAGCTCCACCGCCAGATCGAGCGTCGCGCGCTCCCCTGCCTCGCGAGCCGCCAGGGTCAGTCGCTGATAGCTGGTGATGAGGCTCGGCGCGAGATCGCCCGGGGTCTCCTCCCCGGTCAGCTCGGTGAGCGTCTCGTCGAGGAAGGCCCGCGCCTCCGGCGTCATCGTGCCATGGTCGGCGTGGTCGTAGGGGCGCTGGCGTTTGATGGTCTCGTCGCCTGACTGCTTCACCTTGATCTCGAAGAAGCAGGCCTCGGTCTCGCGGTAGTAGCGGCTGCGGATCTTGAAGCGCGGCCGCGCCCCCTCGACGTGGTCACGGAAGCAGCGCAGGTCCGGAGTGTCGAAGTAGACGCTTTCGTAGGTGAACCGACGCCGGCTCTCAATCTCGAGCGCGCGGTACGCGCTCGCGAGGCTTCGGACCGTGTCCGCACCGACACCATCCGGCACCACGTACTTGGAGTCCACACGGCGGCGCAGCTTTGCCTGTTCGTCGAGCTGCTCCAGGCTGATCGGCTCGAGCTCGCCGACCGCACGTTCGACCTCTCTCATCAGGAAGCGCTTTTGCCCAACAAGCCGCCTACTCAACCCCGCTGACCTAGGCTGCGCGCATGTCCCGCCCGCCGCTGCCCGAACACGTCGCAACGCTGGCGGCGGAGCTCGCGGGCCTGGCCGGCAGCGTCGCCGTCGTACTCGGCGGCTCGCGCGCGAACGACACGCACCGGCCCGACAGCGACTGGGACCTCGGCGTCTACTACCGGGGCGCGCTCGATCCCGGCGAGGTGCGCCGACTCGGGTATCCGGGCTACGTTTCGGAGTTGGGCGAGTGGGGACCGATCATGAACGGCGGCGCCTGGCTCACCGTCGAGGACACGCCGATCGACGTCCTGTTCCGAGACCTCGACGTCGTTGAGGGCTGGCTCGCCGACGCCGAGCACGGCCGCTTCGACGTGCTCGTGCAGAATGGCTACATCGTCGGCGCGCCGACCTACGTGCCCGTTGGCGAGCTCGCGATCAACCGGCCGCTGAGCGGCGAGCTGCCGCGGCCGGAGTACCCCGAGCCGCTGGCCACCGCGGCCGCCCAGCGCTGGCACGGTCGCGCGAGCGTGTCGCTGATGTTCGCCGAGACGCACGCGGGAGCGGGCGACAGCACCTGCTGCGCTGGCATGCTCGCCGACGCGGTGCTCTCCGCGGCGCATGCCCGGCTGGCGGAGCGGCGCGAATGGGTCCTGAACGAGAAGTGGCTCGTCGAGCGCACCGGCCTCGCCGAGGTGCAGCCGCTGCTGGCCGCCCCGGGCGCCACCAGCGCCGAGCTCGCCGCGACGGTCGCCGTCGTAGCCGGAGAGCTCGACGTGCCGCCGCTCAGCGCCCGCTGACCGGGATCACTTCGGCGGCAGGCTGCGGGCGAAGCCGAGCCCGCGCTTGAGCCATGAGTCGAGCTGGCGCTTGGTGCCGAGCACCTCCGGCACGACCCGCACCCAGCCCGCCATCACCCGACCGCGCATCTCCATCGGGCTCGCCCCCTGGCGGGCGAGCGCGTCGTCGAAGGCGTGCGGACCGACCCGCACGAGCAGGCCGCCCTGCGAGGAGACGGCCACCGCCATGTTGCCGTCGATGAGGAACGCGAGACCGCCGAACATGCGCTTCTCGCTGAGCCCGCGCTCGCCGGCGAGAAGCTCCCGGACACGCTCCGCGAGGCGCTCGTCGTAGGCCACGGGCGAAAACTAGCCTCAGACGGCGAGCGACTCGATCCGCGCGCTGATCGCGCGCTCAGCGCGATCGAACACGGCCGGATCGTGCATCAGCTGGAAGTGCTGATGGGCGGCCGCCCCGAGCGCGTCGAGCTCGAAGGCGATCTGCTCGGCCTCGACGGTCCGGTCGATGTCGCCCGCTTCCTGGGCCTTGCGGACCTCGCGCGTGAGGAAGGCCAGGAACTCACGCGCGTCCTCGGTCACGACCTCGCGGACCTTGCTGTCCGGGCGCCCGTCGAACTCGGCCTTGACCGCGTAGAAGAAGCAACCACCCGCGAAGACCCGGTTGCGGTAGTACTCGAGCCAGTCATGCAGCAGCGCCTCGAGACGGGCGCGCCCGCGCGGCAGGTGGCGCGACGGCTTGACGACGCGATCCACGAAGCGCCGGCGCGCCGCGTCGATCGTCGCGAGCTGAAGCTCCTCCTTTGAGCCGAAATGCGCGAACAGGCCACTCTTGCTCATCCCGAGCTCCGCGGCCAGCGTCCCAATCGTCAGACCCTCGAGCCCGTTGACCGAGGCGAGGTCGGCGGCCGCCTGCAGGATCGACTCGCGCGTCCGATTGCCGCGCCGCCGTCGGCCGTCCGCATCCTCTGCATCCGTATCCGGGCCTGCGACGGCAAGGGTCTCGAGATCGTCGGGTGTTGTCATCCGGCGAAGAAACTAGCACGATCGTTCGTACTGTGCTACAAAGTACGACCGATCGTGCTTTTTGTTTGTACGAGCTGGAGGTCCAGATGACCTACTTCAACCGCGAACCGCACGTCCTGCCGTTCACCCGCCACGTACCGATGCTTCGGGGCGCGCCCTGGCGGCGCGTCGCGGTGCTCGGCGACAGCATCGCCGAGGGGGTGCGGGAGCCGCACGACGGCTACCGCGACCTGTCCTGGATCGAGCGCATCGTTGAGCCGCTCACCGCCGTGGCTCCCGGCCTGACCGTGATGAACCTCGGCCAGCGCGACCTGCTTGCGGCCGAGGTGCGCAAGTTCCAGCTCCCCGCGGCGCTCCGCTTTGGACCTGACCTCGCCGTCATCGCGGCCGGCGGCAACGACGCTTTGCGGCGCTCGTTCTCGCCCGAGCGCGTGGCGGATGAGCTCCACGCCATCGCCGGGCCGCTGCGCGAGGCGGGCGCCGACCTGCTGATGATCGAGTTGATGGACATCGTCGCCTCCGGGCTTGTCCCGAAGGAGTACGAGGCCGACCTCGGCCAGCGCCTGGCCGGGCTCGCCGCGGCCACCCGCGAGGTCGCGGAGCGTCATGGCGCGATGCTGGTCGAGATGCGCGCCCACCCGGTCTGTGTGGACCCCGGCGTCTACGCAAGCGACCGGCTGCACCTGAACGCTCGCGGACACGCGATCGTGGCGAGCGAGGCGATCCGGGTGATGAGCGAGTCGCTCATGACGAGGGTGGCGGCATGAGCGCCCCGCGATTCGAGCCGGAACTCGTGCTTGACCTCTCCCAGGAGGAGATCCTCGAGGACCTCTGCTGGCCGCACCCGCCTCCAGGGCACTGGGACGTCTACTCGGCGAACGGGCGTCCCACTGTGAGCGCACGCCGCAACGGCGCCCCGGCCCCTGCGGGCCGAGCGCTAGGGCAGGACTCTGCGGTCCCAGCCCGAACTGTGCGGGTGGACGTCGCACGACAGCCGTTCCCCTAGGAGGTCCGAATGTCGACTCAACCGCAGTATCAGCCCGATGAAGAGCCGGTCTCCGGCTGGGCTCTCGGAGGCGTCGCCTTCGCAGCGTGCATCCTCACCCTGGTCGGTTTCTTCCAGATCATCGCCGGCGTGGTGGCGATCATCGACGACGACTTCTACGTCGTCGCCAGTAACTACACCTTCGACCTGGACACGAGCGGGTGGGGCTGGATCCACCTGTTGATCGGCATCCTGCTCGTGATCACCGGCTTCGGCCTATTCAACCGTTCCACGTGGGCGGGCTACACCGCGATCTTCCTCGCGATGCTGAGCGCGCTCGCGAACTTCTTCTTCATCCCGTACTACCCGTTCTGGTCGATCCTCGTGATCGCGCTGGACATCTGGGTGATCTGGGCGCTCACCCGCCCGGGCGCAATCAGGACGTGACCCGCGCTTGACAGCGGCCCGCCGGTGACGGCGGGCCGCGTTGTACCTTGCGAGACGTGAGCCGGCCTGCACCTACGAGTGCGCGGCTGCTCGACCGCGACCGCGAGCTTGGAGAGATCCTCGACTGCCTCGAAGCCGCTCGCTCGGGGGCGGGTTTGGCCCTCGTAGTCGAGGGCCCCGGCGGGATCGGCAAGACCGAGCTGCTGCTGGCGGCCGGGCGGGAGGCACGCCAGCGGGGCATGTGCGTGGTGAGTGCGCGCGGCGCCGAGCTCGAGCGCGAGTTCGCCTTCGGCGTGGTGCGGCAGTTGTTCGAGGCCCGCGTGCACGGGCCCGGCGGCGCCAAGCTGATGGACGGCGCGGCGACGCTGTGCGCGCCCGTGTTCGAGCTGACCGAGCCGGGTGAGGAGGACGAGCGCTCGTTCGCCGTGCTGCACGGCCTGTACTGGCTCTGCGCCAGCATCGCGGAGCAGGCCCCCTTGCTCGTCCTCGTCGACGACGCGCATTGGTCCGATCCACCCTCGCTCGCATTCCTCGCCTACCTCGCCCGCCGCGTGGAGGATTTGCGGGTGGCGGTCGCGGTCGCCAGCCGGCCGGCCGTAGAGGAGATCGAGGAGGGACTGGTTGGCCAGGCGGGGGCCGTGCTGGTGCGCCCGGCGCCGCTCACAAGGGCAGCGGTCGGCGCGCTGCTCGTCGCAGACACCGGCGAGGACCCCGACGAGGCCTTCGTCGACGCGTGTCTTACCGCGACGGAGGGCAATCCGTTCCTCGTCCGTGAGCTCGTCCGTGAGCTCGGCGAGCGCGGGATCGGCTCCTCCGCCGAGGACGCCGAGCGGGTGCGGGAGCTCGGTCCACGCACCGTCGCGCGACGGCTGCTCGCGCGTCTCGGCCGGGCGTCGTCGTTCTCCGTCGAGGTCGTCCGCGCGGTCGCGGTGCTCGGCGCAGATGCCGAGGTGCGCCGCATCGCCCGGCTCACGGGGCTGTCGCCGGAGGATGTCACGGCCACCCTGGACGCGCTCGTGGCTGTGGAACTGCTGGCGCGCGAACGTCCGGTCAGCTTCGTTCACCCGATCGCGCGCTCAGCGATCTACGCCGCGATCCCCGCCGGCGAGCGCGCCCGGCTGCACGCCGTCGCAGCAGCCCTGTTGCGCGAAGAGGGTGCCCCCACCGAGCGGATCGCGAGCCACTTGCTCCTGACCGAACCCGCTGGCGACAGAGCGAGCATCGACTTCATGGTCGCGGCCGCCCGTGGCGCGCTGGCGCGCGGCGCGCCGAGCTCGGCCGTCTCGTATCTGCGCCGTGCGCTCGCGGAGCCGCCGGGACGGGATGAACGCCCCGCCCTCCTCGCGGAGCTCGGCTCGGCGGAATCGCTCGTGGGTGACGCGCGGGCCATCGGACATCTGCGTGAGGCGCTCCAGGGCTCGCCTGACAGCGGGCTGCGCAGGGCCGCGGCGCTCGCCCTCGCCCGCTTCCTGGTTCTCTCGGGCGAGACGGGCCGAGCCGCTTCGATCTTCGAGGCGGCCGCCACGGGTCCCGAGGGCTGGGAGCTGCGGCTCGAGGCCTCAGCCGTGTCGGCAGGCGTGGGCGACGTGAACACCGCGCCGCTGATGCGGGAGCGCATCGGACAACTACGAGCACGCGCCGAGCGGGACGCGGATGTGCCGCCCGTTGTGTTCGCCGCACTCGCCATCGCCGACGCTCAGACGACCCGGCCCGCTGAGGAAGCGGCGGAGTTGGCGCGGCGGGCGATCGCGGGCTCACAGCGGCGCGGTCTCGGCTGGGCCACGGGGCTCGTCGCCGTCTTCACCGCCTTGCTCTTCTCCGAGTGCTACGACGAAGCTTCCGAACTCGTCGAGGAGGGCTTCGAGATAGTCCGCGCCCGGGGGTCCGAGGTGCACTTCGCAATGTGCTCGGCGATGCGCAGCTGTCTCGGTCTGCGACGCGGGGCACTGGCCGATGCCGAGGAGGACGCACGCGCTGCGCTCATCGCCGCGCCGCATCAGGTCCACGGCTTCTACGGCATGTTCGCGCTTGCAAGCCTCCTGGAGAGTCTCGTCGAGCGCGGCCGGGTCGAGGAGGCGGAAGGCGAGCTCGTGCGCATCGGCGTTCCCCGGCGCCCGTCCGCGGCGACGTTCGGCGCGCTCATCCACGCGCGCGGGCGCCTGCGGCTCGCACAGGGCTGTGTCGACGACGCGCTCGACGACTTCCAGAAGGCGGGCCGGCATTTCCTGCGAGGAGACTGCACGACACCGAGCGCCGCCCCGTGGCGGTCGGGCGCCGCGCTGGCCCAGCTCGCGCTTGGTCGCCCCGAAGCGGCGCAAGCCTTGGCCGAGGAGGAGGTCGAGTGCGCCAGCCAGCTCGGCGCTCCGCGCGCGCTCGGCCTGGCGCTGCGGGCGCACGGCCTGGTCACCGGCGGCGAGGGCGGGCTCGCCCGGCTCGAGGCCTCCGTGCGAGTCCTAGAGAGCTCCCAGGCGAGCCTCGAGCGGGCGCGATCGCTCGCCGAGCTGGGCGCGGCGCTGCGTCGTTGTGGCCGGCGCGCCGACGCCCGCGAGCCACTGCGGAGGGCGCTCGACCTGGCGACCCGCTGCGGCGCGGACCCTCTTTCCGAGCGGGCGGAAACGGAGCTCCGGGCGAGTGGGGCACGCCAGCGGCATGCCGCCCTGTCCGGGCCGCAGTCGCTCACCGTCAGCGAACGCCGCGTGGCGGCGATGGCGGCCGAGGGAAACACGAACCGCGAGATCGCCCAGGCGCTCTTCGTCTCGCTGCGGACCGTCGAGACCCACCTCACGCATGCTTTCCAGAAGCTCGGAATCGACTCACGCACGCAGCTCGGCGAGGCATTGGGCCGCAACACGACGTGAAATCTCGTGGTCGCACCACGATGCGGCGATGGGCGGGTGTGGAGACGATCGCCCCATGACGACCTCCGCACCCCTCCCGACGACCACCCGTCCGCAAGCGCTGGACGACGAGACTCTGTGTGCCGCATTCCAGCGCACGGCCGCCGAACGGCCGGGCGACGTCGCTTTGGCCGACGAGCGTCACCCGAGCATCACGTGGCACGACTACGGCGAGCACGTGCGCCGCCTAGCCGAGGGCCTGCACTCGCTCGGAATTCGTCCTGGCGACACGCTGGCCCTGCTGCTCACGAACAGGGTCGAGCTCCACCTGCTCGACGCCGCGGCGATCCACCTGGGCGCAGTGCCGTTCTCGGTGTACACCACGTGCGCACCTGAGCAGATCGAGTACCTGCTGCGCGACTCGGGGGCCCGCGTGGCCGTCACAGAAACGTCCCTGCAGGACCGGCTCGCGCGGGCTCTCGAGCTCGGCGAGCGGGGTCTAGACGCACTTGTGGTCGTGGACGGCGCCGACGGCACGCTGAACCTCGACGAGCTCGCACTGCGACGCTCGGCGGAGCTCGACTTCGAGGCGAGCTGGCGGGCGGTCGGACGCGACGACCTGCTCACCCTCATCTACACGTCCGGCACGACCGGGCCGCCGAAGGGGGTCGAGCTGACCCACGGCAGCCTGCTCGCCGGCTGGCGCGGCTTGTACGCGGCCTGGGGTCTCCCACGTCCGGGCGGCACGACGATCTCCTACCTGCCCTCGGCACACGTGGCCGATCGCTTCAGCTGCCACTACGCCAGCATGCTGTTCGGGATGGCGATCACCTGCTGTGGAGATCCGCGCCAGGTCGGAAGCCTCCTCCCCGACGTCCGGCCGACCGCCTTCGCGGCGGTGCCGCGCATCTGGCAGAAGCTGACAGCGGGCGTCGAGGCGGCGCTCGGCGCCGAGACCGACGACGCCCGCCGCGAGGCGATCAGCTGGGCGCTCGCGACCGGACGGCAGGTGGTCGAACTCGAGCAGCGCGGCGAGCCGGTGCCGGAGGAGCTGCGGGGCGAGCTGGCGCGCGCCGACGAGCTCGTGCTGTCCGGAATCCGCCGGCGCCTGGGCCTCGACCGCTGTGAGGTCGCCGTGTGCGCGGCGGCGCCGGTTCCACCCGAGGTGCTGAGCTTCCTGCAGGCGCTTGGACTGCCGATCGTCGAGCTCTACGGACTCTCGGAGACGTCCGCCGTGGCGACCGCGAACCGGCCCGGCCGTCAGCGGATCGGAACCGTGGGGCAGCCGATTCCCGGCGTTGAGCTGCGGCTCGCAGACGACGGCGAGGTGCTGCTGCGCGGCGACTCGCTCATGCGCGGCTACCGCAACCGCCCCGACCAGACGGGCGAGGCGATCAACGCCGACGGCTGGCTCCGCACTGGCGACGTGGGTGTGCTCGACGAGGACGGCTACCTGCGCATCGTCGACCGCAAAAAGGAGCTGATCATCAACGCGGCCGGCAAGAACATGTCGCCGGCAAACATCGAGTCGACGCTCAAGGCCGCCAGCAGCCTGATCGGCCAGGCGTGCGTGATCGGAGACGCGCGGCCCTACAACGTCGCGTTGCTGACGCCCGACGCCGAGACATCGGCGCGGCTCACGCGCGAGGCCCTGGAGGCCGAGGTCGCGGCGGCGGTCGACCGGGCAAATCAGCGCCTCGCGCGCGTCGAGCAGATCAGGCGCTTCCGCCTGCTCGAGCAGGACTGGCCACCCGGCGGCATCGAGCTGACCCCGACGATGAAGCTGAAGCGGCGCGCGATCGCGAAGCGCTACGCCGACGAGATCGAGCGGCTGTACGACTAGGCCCCGTCTTCAGGGCCGTTGCATCGCGGCAGGGTCGGTGAGAAGGTCGGTAGAGGCGACAGAAGGAGGCCAAATGGCCGATCGCATGCTGTTCATCTCATGGGCCGAGCCCGTCCGCGGCAGGGAAGAACGGGGCCTGGACGTATTCAACGAAGCCCTGGGTTTCTACGGGCGCTGTCAGCAGGAGGGGCGCATCGAGAGCTTCGACGTGGTCCTGCTCGCCCCGAATCCAGACATCGGCGGATACATGGAGCTGCACGGCAGCCCGGATCAGCTGGACGCGCTCAGTGAGGACATGGAATACCGGCGCATCCTCGCCGAGGCGACGACCGTGGTCGAGGGCCTGCACGTGATCGAGGGCGCGACCAATCAGGGCATCGCCGAGGAGATGGAGATCTACCGGGACGCGATCAGCAAGGTCCCGCAGACCGCCTGACGGGCGGACCGCCGCGGCGGGATCGCTGCGGCGCCGGAGGCCGCAGCAACTGACCGCCGCTCAGTGATCGTTTTCTCCGTGGCCGTGATGCGGGACCTCCCGGTCCGCGAGCTGCATCCGTGCCTACTCTCAAGCCGCCATGAACACGCAGTTCTTCGGCCGCACAGCCTGGGCACGCAACCTGGCCGCACCACTGCGCAGCTTCCTCACCACCGAGACGAGCGGCGCGCTCGCGCTGCTCGGCGCATCGCTGGCCGCGCTGATCTGGGCGAACGCGCCGTGGTGGGAGTCCTACGAGTCGGTCTGGACAACGGACCTTTCGATCCGGATGGGGGACGAGGCGCTGACCCTCGACCTGCGCCACTGGGTCAACGAAGGGCTCATGACCTTGTTCTTCCTGGTCGTGGGGCTCGAGGCGAAGCGCGAGCTCGATCTCGGCGAGCTCCGCGACCGGCGCCGCGTGGCGCTCCCGGTGCTGGCGGCCTTCGGTGGGCTCGCCATACCGGCGCTCATCTTCCTGGCGATCAACGCCGGGAAGCCGTCGGCGGAGGGCTGGGGTGCCGCGATGTCGACCGACACCGCCTTCGCACTCGGTGTGCTGGCGCTGGTGGCGCCGCGCGCGACTCGTCTGCGCGTGCGGCTCCTGACGCTCGTCGTCATCGACGACCTCGTCGCCCTGATCGTGATCGCGACCGTCTACACCGAGCACATCGAGCTCGTGCCCCTGCTGGTCGCGCTCGGTCTGTTCGCGATCTTGCTCGCCCTGCGCTTCGTGCCGTTTGCGGCTCGGTTGCAGACCGCCGCCCTGCTGGGCGTGGCGATCTGGGTGGCCCTGCACGAGTCCGGCGTCGATCCCGTGATCACCGGCCTCGCCGTCGGCCTGGCGACGACCGCGTATACCCCGGCTCGCGGGGCGTTGGAGCGCGCCACGGAGCAGGCGCGCACCTTCCGCGAGCAGCCCACCCCCGAACTCGCCCACTCGGCCCAGGTCGGAATCGCGGCCGCGCTGTCGGTCAACGAGCGACTCCAGTACCGGCTGCATCCCTGGACCAGCTACGTGATCGTGCCGCTGTTCGCGCTCGCCAACCTTGGCATCCACATCGATGGCCAGCTGCTGAGCGACGCGGCCAGCTCGCCGATCACGCTCGGCATCATCTGCGCGTACGTCATCGGCAAGCCCTTGGGGATCTCCCTGGCGACCTGGCTCGCAACGCGTCCGCGGCTATCCGCCTTACGAGCGTCGCTCACCTGGCCCGTGATCGTGGGCGGGGGCACGGTAGCGGGCATCGGCTTCACCGTCGCGCTGCTGGTGGCGAGCATCGCGTTCAGCGGCCAGCAACTGGCGGAGGCGAAGCTCGGCATCCTGGGCGCGGCGATCATCGCCACGATCCTGAGCTGGATCATCTTCCGCGTCATCATCCCGAGGCTGCCCGCGTCGATGCGCGAGCGCCAGCCGGCCGGCGTGACAGAGCCGATCCTCGACCTCTCGGAGGACATCGACCCGAGCCGCGACCACATCCGCGGCTCCGACGACGCCCCGGTGACGCTCGTCGAATACGGCGACTACGAGTGCCCGTACTGTGGCCAGGCCGAGGTCGTGATCCGCTCGCTGCTCGACTCGTTCGGCGACGACCTGCGCTACGTCTGGCGCCACCTGCCCCTGAACGACGTCCACCCGAACGCGCAGATGGCGGCCGAGGCGGCCGAAGCGGCGGCAGCCCAGGGCCAATTCTGGGAGATGCACGACCGGCTGCTCGACCGCCAGGATCAGCTGATGCCGACGGACCTCGCCCGCCACGCCAACGACATCGGGCTCGACATGCACCGCTTCTGGGACGACCTGCGGCGGCGCGAGTACGCCGAGCGGATCGGTGCAGACGTTGCGAGCGCCGACACGAGCGGGGTGGCCGGCACTCCCACCTTCTTCATCAACGGTGCCCGCCACCAGGGCGCGTACGACATCGACACCCTCTCCGAGGCGGTCCGGCGCGCGCGAAGGCTCGCCGAGCAGCGCCGGGCGGCGCCAGTGCACTGACCAGAGTCGAGCGTGCGGCTAGGGCGTTCGCAGGCTGCGCACCGGGTACGACCGAGACATGGCCACACAGAAGCAACGCCAGACCGCTCGCAGGAACGTGAAGAAGGCGCAGTCGGGAGCGCGTCAGAAGCGGACGATCTCGAAGCTGCCCAAGCAAACGCGCACAGCGCTCGGCCGAGAGGGCGCCAAGGCAGCGGCGCGCAAGCGCGGCGCATCCAAGGGCACCGGCAGCGGCGCGGGCGCGATGACCGTAACCGAGCTGCGCCGCGAGGCATCGCGGCTCGGCATCGAGGGGCGCTCCAAGATGGGCAAGGCCCAGCTGATCCGCGCCGTCGGCCAGAAGCGCCGCTGACGCTGACGCGCCTACTCCTCGAGCGGGCGGAAGCCGGTCAGCTCGTACAGGGCGTTGGTCGTTCGCTTCAGACGGAGTTCGAGCGGTACGACGAACCGATGGACGATCGGATGGCGGCGCACCAGCAGCCGCTCCGCCGCCCGCGCCTCGTCGCCGCTGAGCAGGCGGGCCCGCGCGCGTAGGGCCGCGCCGGTCGGTCTGCCGCGCAGCGTGCTGGGCGCCACCTCGACGTCGGCGAAGTTGCGCAGCCGCCTCACCTTCCAGCTGTCCGCTGGTGTTCCGAAATAGGCCCGCCCGTCCGCGACCGCGAGATTGACCGGCGTGCTGACCCAGTCGCCTGCGCGCTTGCGAGTCCGCAGCAGCACCGCCCAGCTGCGCCCGAGCGGATCCAGTGGCGCGGCGCTCATCGGATCGCCTCGAGCGGGCGCGTGATCTCGACGCCGTGCGCAGCGGCGAGCGCGGCTACATCGTCACTGCCGGCGGCCGCGCGCACGAAGCTCTCGAACTCCATGCCGGGCGCCAGTACCACGAAGGCGGCGGCGTCGGTGGTCGACTCGTTGCGGACCGTGTGCTCGCGGCCGCCCGGGATGGCGACGACCTCGCCCGCCCCGGCCGTCGAGCGCCTGACGCTCCCGTCCTCGCGGCCGATGTAGAAGGCGAACTCGCCGCTCTCGACTCGGTAGAGCTCGGCCGGATCGTGGCGGTGCAGCGCGGGCGGGCCGCCCCCCGGCGGCATGCGGATATCGAAGGCGAGCAGGGCGCCGTCGCTGTCGGCGCTGGTGACGCGGAAGCGAAGCTCGTCTGCTCCGATCGTGAGGCGATCCTGGTCTCTGGCTGGTGCGGCGTGCATGTGGCTCCTTCTCGGGGTGCGATCCTGAAAGACAGGGTGCCTGTCTTGTTCTTTGGCGCGCTAGAATAGACAGGTTTCCTGTCCAATGTCAAGTCACGAGCCCTTCAGAGCAAGCGAGCGCACGAGCCCCGACAACCTCGGCATCCTCCTGCGTGAGCCCTTTCGGATCGCCTCGGCGCGGCTCCACGAGCGCTTCGCGGAGCGCGGGCACCCGGAGGTCCGCGCTCCGCACGGCAACGTGCTCCAGTTCCTCGATCGCGACGGCACGCGGGTGAGCGTGCTCGCAGAGCGCGCCCAGGTCACGAAGCAGTCGATGGCCGAGCTCGTCGCGCACCTCGAGCGCCACGGCTACGTCGAGCGCGTGCCCGATCCGGGTGACCGGCGTGCGAAGCTCGTGCGGGCCACCGCACGCGGCCAGGAGGTCTATGAGATCGCACGCGAGTTCGTAGTCGACGTCGAGGCCGAGTGGACAGCGAAGCTCGGCGAGCGCAAGATCGCCACGTTGCGCAGGCTGCTGAAGGAGCTGAACGAGAAACTGTGAGTGAGCGGCTGAGGAAGGTCGTCGACGAGCTCGACATCCAGCCGGGCGATCGCGTGCTCGAGATCGGCTGCGGGCACGGGGTCGCGGCCGGCTACGTCTGCGAGCGGCTCGAGGGCGGCCGGCTGACGGCGGTCGACCGCTCGCAGAAGATGGTCGACGCGGCGCGTGGTCGCAACGCCCACCACGTTGAGGCCGGAAGGGCCGAGTTCCTCGTCGCCGAGCTCGAGCACCTGGAGCTCGGAGAGCGCCGCTTCGACAAGGTCTTCGCGGTGCGTGTCGGGCTCTTTCATCGTGAGCCCGAGCGGGCACGCGCTCTGGTCGAGCCCTGGCTCGCGGCCGGCGGCACCCTCACGAGCGTGTTCGATCCGCCCGGCTGATCCAGTCGCGCAGCTGCTCGTAGACAGCCCGGTGGCCGAGCAGGTCGAGGTGGTTGAGCCCGCTCAGCTCGAGGCCGTTGCCGGCCTCGAACGCGATCCGGCGGCCGCCACCGCCGCGCCCCGAGGCGCTCGGCACGCGTACGAGCAGATCGCCGAGCAGCGTCCCCAGCGGCCCGTCGCGCAGGCTCGCAGCGACGAAGTAGTAGGCCGCGCCGGGCAGGAAGGGCGTCTCGACGCAGCGGTCGCGCAGCAGCTCGTCGGGGTCGCGGTCGCGCCAGTCCTCCTCGATGCAGGAGCCGTAACGCAGATCCTTGATGCCCGCGCTGCGCGCGTTGAGGACATTGCCGAACGCGCGTGTCTCCGGTAGCCGGCCGAGCGCCCAGGCAAGGACGTTCGCGCCCTTCTCGATGTCGGCGCCCAGGTGCGGGCTGCCCAGGCAGAAGACATGACGGACCCTGTCGCTCCAGGGCAACCCGGCGAGCGCCGCACAGTGACAGGCGCTGCGCGCCACGAGGCCGCCCATCGAATGCCCCACCAGCACGATCTCGTCGAGCGGCACCGGCCACTCGCGCTCGAGCTCGTCGATGAGCTCCGCCAGCCGGCAACCGTTGTCCGAGATGTGGAGGCCGGTGTTGTAGCGGACGTACAGCGGCGTCAGGCCGACCTCGTCGCGCAGGCCGTCGCCGTAGCTGGGCCCCCTGAGGCTCCAGGCGGCGTCGGTCTCACACAGGCCATGGACGAACACGGCGACCCGGGGCCGGGCCTCGTCGTCCGGGTCGCGACGGATCGTCATCGGCAGGGCGAGATCGCTGCCGCGCGCGGCGAGCCGATCGCCCAGGAAGCCGTTCAGGGCACCCAGCGCGATCGAGCCGCGCGGCGTGGCAGCAAGGGCCGAGCCGTCGTCACCGGCGCGCAGCGCTGCCGCGTGGGCAGCGGCGCTCGCGCTGACCCGCAGGCCTGAGCGAACGGCCGCGTAGACCGCGGACGAGATGCCGTCGTGCATGACCTGCGCCGGCCGCGCCACCGGGCCGAGCGCGCCGAATGGCCGCCCGGCGATGCCCTCGTGCATGTCGCTCACGATCGTGCCCCCGGCCGCGAGGAGGTCGCCCGCGAGCTCGCCCAGCGCCGTGATCTCCGCCTTGCGCATGCACCGGCACTGTCCCACACGAGCCCGCCGCGTCACGTCAGTTCGTCCGGCCTCGGTGCGAACATATGTTCGTGCCAGCCGAGGCCACCATCCTGCACGCGGACGCCGACTCGTTCTTCGCCTCCGTCGAGCAGCGCGACGACCCACGCCTGCGCGGCAAGCCGGTGATCGTAGGCGGCGGCGTCGTCCTCGCCTGCAGC
>Ga0081538_10001876_pt1 | contig 21198 bp, 22 predicted proteins | sample TabmetS5T2R1_FD_71022 | JGI IMG/M metagenome (GOLD analysis project Ga0081538, IMG submission 71022) | Tabebuia heterophylla rhizosphere microbial communities from the University of Puerto Rico - S5T2R1 | ecosystem: Host-associated > Plants > Roots > Rhizosphere ...
GATCGGGCCGGGCAGGGGGTGAGGGCATGGGTGCGCTCCAGGTCTCTCGGTGGCCGCCCGCGTCCGGAAGCCGGGCAGGCGGCTCCCACCGGTCCGCGGCTCGCGGGCACCTCCTGAAACACCACCGGCCGCCGATTTCTGACAGCCGCCTGTGCCCGACCGCCGGGATGGTCTCCCAGCAGACCGTCCATCGGGCTCCCCGGGGGAGGATCGGGGCAGCGACCGCGGTCGCCCCCGGCCGCTTGACGCACCGCCCGGTCGGTTCGACGCTGATGAGATGCGGACCGCCGGCGCGAGATCGCCGTTCCCGCCGCGGCGGGGGCAGAAGGAAGGCGGCGCGGGTGCGGACGTTGCCGGTGCCGAGTTGTGCCCGTTGGCGATCCGGCCGGTGCTTTTCGTGGTGGCGGCGAAATGCGCGCTCCATCTCACGGTCGCCGGCCGGTACGGCTGGCAGCGCGACGAGCTGTACTACGCGGTCGCCGGCCGCCACCTGCAGGGCGGCTATGTCGAGTTTCCGCCGGTGACGGCGTGGTTGTCAGCGCTTGCGCGGGTCCTGTTCGGCTGGTCGCTGGTCGGGTTCCGCACGTTCGCGATCCTGGCCGGGGCGGCCACGATCGTGGTCGCCGCGCTCGTGACACGCGACCTCGGGGGCGGACGCCGCGCCCAGACCCTGGCAGCGGTAGCGGTCGGGTTCTCGCCGATCCTGGTCGCGACCAACGGGCTCTTCCAGCCGGTCTCCTTCGACCAGCTCGCGACCATGCTGGTGCTGTGGCTCTCGTTGCGGCTGGCGCTCGGACGGGGGTCGTGGCCACTGCTCGGGCTGGCCGTCGGCGTCGGGCTGGAGACCAAGTACACCCTCGCGGTCGTCGTGGTCCTGCTGCTGGCGGCGTTCTGTGTGTGGCGCCGCGACCTGCTCCGCTCGCCAGGGTTCCCGTTGGCGGTGGCGATCGCGGCGGTGCTGCTCATCCCGAACCTGATCTGGCAGGCCGAGCACAACTGGACCAGCGTCCACTTCTTCCTCAATCCACCCCCGAGCGCCACCGACGAGTCACGCCCGGAGTACCTCGTCAACCTGCTGTTGCTGACCCACCTGGTGGCGGTGCCGGTCGCCGTCGCCGGGACCCTGGCGCTGGTCCGCGACCGCGCCCTGCGCCCGCTGGGGTGGACGGTGATCGGCACGGTCGTGGCCTACCTGGTCCTGGGCGGCAAGTCGTACTACACGCTGCCGGTGGTGCTGTTCGCCCTGGCCGCCGGCGCGGTCCCCTTCGATCGGTGGGCGACACGCCGCCGGCTGGGCTGGGTGGGGGCGGCGTTCGTGACGCTGTTGGTGGTGTTGCTGCCGATCGGCCTGCCGGTGCTCCCGCTGCAGGTCGCCGACCACCTGGGCATCGTGGCCGCCCGCAGCGACTATCAGGACGAGGTGGGCTGGCCGCAACTGGCCCGCGACGTCGAGCGGCAGGCACACGGCGCCGACGTCGTGGTAACGAGCAACTACGGCGAGGCCGGCGCGCTGGAGCTGTTCGGGCGTGGCCTGCCGCCGGTCGCCAGCGGGGATGTGACGTTCCGCTACTGGCGGCCCCGAGTTAGCCGACAGCGCGCCGTGCTGGTCGGGTTCGCGCCGGGCGAGGCGAGCTTCTGCCGTGGCTACCAGGCCGTCGCCCGGATCCAGATGCCCGTCGACAACGAGGAACGCGGCCAGCCGATCGCGCGCTGCACCCTTGACGGCAGCCTCGCTCAGCTGTGGCCACAGATCGTCGCCCAGTACGATCCCCCGTGATCCACAACCCACGAGACGCGGCGCTCCCGCACACCTCCGTTTTCTCGCCGAGTTGCCAGAGGTTTGCCAGAAACGATGCCTCGCTCTGCCCCACACAGCACGGTGTCGCCTCCGTCGGCCACAGCCGTTGAGCTGCGACGTAGTGGTGCGACGTGGGGTGCCACGTAGGTGCGTGTAGCGCGCGCGCTCCCTTCACACGGCAGAGGCCACAGGTTCGAAACCTGTCACGCCCACCAGCACATACAGGTTCCTGAGCCCCCTTGCAGCGCCCAGTTGCCAGCAAATTGCCAGCAAACCACCAGAAGTAGGTGCTCGAACGCTCTGAGCGCTGACCGATTCGGGGGCTTAGGCATCCTCAATGACCACCTGCTTGTAAAGCCAGTTCGAGCAACCCCGCCATTTGGGGAAGTGGTGATCGGCGCAGGTCAAGGCCGCGGTGGTGTTGTCCGTGGCTGTCCGCTCGGGACCGGTCAGGACCGCTGTGAATGGCACGCTCATGGCACGGCCGGCGAGGAGGACGTGGCTCGCACCTGGCGACGACGGCTCCCAAGTCGACGTGGGCGTAAGGCCCGTCGCTGGTGGCCACCGGTGTCGGTGGCAAGCTGCGAAGGCAGTGCCGCCGCCATGGCGGCGAAATCTGCGCAGCAGCCCGCCGGGTCCACCAGCGAAGTCCGGTTGGCCGGCACACTGCATTGACCCTTGTGATTGGCCTGCCTGGGATGAGCCGCCTGCCGTCGCGTCGGTGGCGACGGCGCACCGAGGGGGAGGTCGCATGCCAACGCGGCCACGGTTCGGACCGCTGATCCTGGTAGCCAGCCTGACTTTGCTGGCAGCAGCCTGCGGCGGGGCAGATGACCAGAGCGGAACGGCCTCGGCGACCTCGGCGGCGACGACCACCACCGCCGCGGCCGTCGGCTCGCCCCTGGTGGGCGAGTGGCGCCGGACCCAGACGTGTGAGGAGGTCCTGGAGATCCTCACCAAGGCGGGATTCAACAAGGAGGTCGCGCTGGAGAACATCGCCGGGAACGGATTGCTCCCCGGGGTGTCATCCGCCGACCAGATCGCCGACCCGAAGCACCCTTGCAAAGGCGCCGTACCACAAGCGCATTCGCACTTTTTCACCGCCGATGGGAAGTTCGGTTCCAAAGACCACCAGGGTGATCAGGTGGATGACGGCACCTACAAGGTTATCGACGACCGGACGTTTGTCGTCTCGAAGGAGTTTCCCGATGTCACCTTCCATTATCGGGTCACCGGAGACACGATCCGCTTCGACCCGGTAGTGCCGTCGTGTGCGCCAGGCTGCTTTGAGGCGGTGTGGTCGGTGATGGTGGCGTTCCCCGGCAAAACCTGGGAGCGCGTCAGTTGAGCCTGGGGAACGGCAAGGACCCGTTCAATGTTGCCATGGGCTGTGCGCACCCCGGCACGGACCAGAATCACGAGATCACCGCGAGCTTGGAAAGCACCCTCCGACTGCTCCGGATGGGCTGATCTTCCAGCTCGGCGGGCATGGGCATCAACCGTAGTTGTCCGTGGATGACCACTGCCGACCGATGCGTAGGGCACGTTGGGGGCATGGCCGGCGAGGACGACGCAGCTCGAAGCGTGGCGGCGAGGTCACCAGCTCGGCCGGAGGGTGAGGCCGGTCCATGACGACCACCCGCCTCGTCGGCAAGTGCTCGGAGGGCGCGCGGCAGTGGCGAATGCCATCAACCAGGGAGCAGGCTTGGCGTTTCCAGCGCCGGAACGGCCTGTTAGGATCGCCACCATGAACGCGCTGGTACGGACCGTCCTCCTGGTAATCATCGCGTTCCTCATGCTGGTCAACCTCATGCTGCTCGCCGGCGAGTACACCGGGCCCATTGAGAAGGTGGCCCTCGTTGTGCCTGCGGTGCTGCTTGTCTGGGCGGCTTTTCGCGTGCGCCGCCGCGCTAGCTGACATGCACGACGGTCCCCCGGTCGTCCCGACTTTGGTCTGCCGGCCGAGGACGGCCGCCGGAGGCGGCCGCCCGCAGGCCGGCATCACCATGGACGAGCTCTCAGAAAGACCAGACGGTGGCCGAGCGAGCGGAGCCAGTACGGGTAGCGCCGTCATCGCCCGCGAAGTGATCGGTCGTCAGGACCCAGTTGCTCAACGCGAGACCCCCTTGATCTTCCAGATCTGCCCGCCCAGCGTGACGACGTACGCGGTCTTGCCGATGAACTCGAGCGAGGTCGGCTGGTTCAGACCGTCGATGACGACAGTGAAACTGCCGTCCCGGTTGGCCTTCACCAGGGCGCCGGTGTCCGGTAGCGCAGGAGAACCCGCAGGGCCGCCCCCGAAGATGCCCTGGGACAGGGCGTACAGCCGGTGCCCGCGGCCGAACTCCACGTCGACGAGCAAGGGACTGCCCGATGCCACTTCGCGCACGGTGGTCGACCCGGGCCGGAACGCCACCACCTTGCCGGTCTCGGGCAGGTGGGGAACGGGGCCGGCCTCGGCCATGTAGATGGTCCTGCCCCGCACCTCAAGCCCGGTGGGGACGATGTTGGCGAACGCCCGCAGCACGGTGATCTGGCCGTCTCGAGTGACCCGCAGCACCCGGTTGTGGTGGCCATCGCTGACCAGGAACCCGCCACGATAGGTCTCCAGCGCGTACTGGAGTCCGGTCGGCACGTCGAACGGGGTGGCAGGCGGATGGTCCAGAGCGAACGCGCCGATGTCCGCAATCACGGTGAAGCTGTCCGGCCCGTCCACCCGGTAGATACCGACGACGTCGCTCCCGCCGACGTCGGGGCCGACCAAGGTGACCAGCACGTATGCGGTCCGGCCGAGGAAAGCGATGTCCATCGCTCCACCGAGGCCGATGACCGACCTGGGCAGCCCGCTGGCATAGGTCGTGGTCGCCCCGGTCTTGGGATCAACCCGGGTGACCCGGCCGGCGGCGGTCTCGGTGACGTACAGGGCCCCGTCGGGGCCGACGGTGCTGCTCGCGCCACCCTCCAGGCCCGTGACCAAGAGGTGCGCGGATGCGGGTCCGTGGCGTGGCGCAGCACTGGCCGCGGATGGCGCGACCAAGGCGAGCAGCCCCAGCAGGAGGAGAACAAGCCATCCAGATCGTCGTGGCGCCCCCATGGGATCCCTCTCAGGATGGGCCGTCAGCAGAGGGGACGGCGAGCGGTTGGTCCTTAACAGGCCATGCCTAAGGTCAACACAGCTTCTCCTCACATTTGCCGTCATGACGGGTTGTAGGACCGAAGAGTGTCCAGGCAGCAATACGGGGGGAAGGGCCGCTCGGTACACCGGCCCTCGACGCCTCAAGCGGCAAGCTCGGCGCAGAGGTCGCGGACGCGGCCGTCGAAGCGGAAGGACTCGTTGCCCTGGGCATCGATGGAGAAGACCCAGCGACCCGAGTACAGGAGGAAGAATCCCGGCTCACCGGTCTCGAGATCGAAGGGGAACCCCCAGTTCCCCGTGCCAGCCGCGGTGAGGCTCCCATCTGGGTTCTCGGTGAGGTGAAAAGACCCGGCTGTATTGACAGTGATGCTCTTCCCGGTGCTCAGATTGGTTAAGGTCAGCCTGGCCTGGGGGAACCCCTCGAATCGGCGGGTGGTCCCGTCCTCGTCCACCCACTCGATGACGAGCATGACGCCCGAAGCCTGGCCTTGGATACGGAATCCACACGACTCATCGATGAATGTTTCATCGACGGGCACGCGTTCGTGGGTCGGTGGGGCAGCCTGCGCGCTCGATGTCGCGGCCACATAGGCAGCGAGCGTCAGGAGCAATACGACCGTTAGACGCTTCATGATGCCGATCCCTTTCAGAGGAGGTGATGCAGTTCCGAATGGCCATAGCGCGTCGGGTGGGCCTGTGGCTCGGTCAGTACTTCCAGCGTCGTAGCCCCAGACCGGGAGCACGTTGGCCGAGGCGAACAGGAGCCTAGCGATTGGCTTCATAGGCGCTGCTGGTTCGCGGTTGGTAGGGGTAATCCGCTGCTCATTAGCCGCCACGGCCAGGCTGGCCAGAACCGTTTGGCAGTCACGCAAGACCCTCCAGATGCGTTGCTCGGTCGCATAGCGGTCCTAGACGCATCGCTTCCCGTGGGATATGTGGCAGTGAGCGAAAGTCGTTAGTTGGTCAGCCCGGCTGCAGGCGGGTCAACGAGTCGAGGTCGGTCCCGGCGGCCCAGACCGCCCCGTAGCCGGCCGCGACGTCGTTGGGAATGCCTCCGGCGGCGGTGGGCCCGAGGTCGGTGGTGTCGGTGACCTGGTTGGACGCCGGGTCCACCCGCCAGAGAAGGTTGGCGGTGCCCCTCCCGGCGCCGGCGCTGGTCACCCAGACCGCGCCCTCACCGACTACCACCTGGTGGGGACGCTGGTCGGTGTTCCTCGGGAGCAGGACCCGGGCCGCCACCTGGCCGGTAGCCGGGTCGACTCGGACCAGCGTCCCATCCAGGGTGTTGGCCACCCACAGGGCCTGCTCGCCGGCGGCTAGCGCGCCATCGCAGCAGCGCGGGACCCGGACCACGGTGAGCCGGTTGCCGGCCGGCTCGATCCGGCCGAGGCCACCTCGCTCGGGCAGAGCGACCCAGACGGCCCCGCTGGCGACGGTCAGGCCGCCCGGCGCCTGGCCGACCGGGATGGTGGCCACCACCCGGTCTGACGCCGGGTCTATCCGGGCCACGGTGCCGTCCTGGGTGGCGACCCAGACCGCCCCGGCCCCGACGGCCAGGCCGGACGGCTTCCCTTCGACGGGGATGGTCGCGACCAGCTGGTTGGTCGCCGGGTCGATCCGCGAGACGCTGCCGTCCTCCGGGGACAGCACCCAGACGGCGTCCTGGGTCGCCGCCAGGCTGGTCGGCACCGGGGGCACCGCGATCGAGGTGATCCCCTGGCCAGTTGCCGGGTCGATGCGGTACACCCAGGTCGGGTTCCCGGTCGCTACCCAGACAGCCCCATCCCCGGTCGCCACCGCGATCGGGCGGTTCGTGATTGGGATGGTCGTCACCACGCGGGCCGGCGCCGGCGGGGCGGCCGGGGGCGTCCCGGCCACCGGGTCGGTGGACCGGAGCGTGCGGACCCCCAAGACGGCGCCCCCGAGGACGGCGGCGACGGCCAGGACGGCGGTCGTGGTCCGCTGCCGCCGCCGGCGCCGCCCGAGGGCTTCCAGCCGCTCCAGCACGTCCACCCCCTCGACGCTGCGCTCCAGCGCCCCGGCGGCCCGGCGCAGGCGCTCGTCAATCACGGTGGTCCTCCCCGGAGGTGGCGAGGCGGACGGCCAGGGCCTGGCGGCCCCGGTGGAGCTGAGCCTTGACCGTGCCCTCGGCCAGCCCGAGTGCCTGGGAGATCTCGGCCACCGAGGCGTCGGCCACGTACCGCAGGGCGATCACCTGGGACTGGCGCCTCGGCAGGGCCCTGACGGCCCGCCACACCTGGGCGTCCTGTTCGGGGAGCTCGGCCACGGCCGGGCCTCTACCGTTCAGCAGCCGGGTCAGCGCCCGGGCCTCCAGCAGCCGCCGCTGCACGGTTCGGCCGGCCCGGCGGACCGTCACCTTGCGGACCCAGGCCGAGGGCTGGCGGATGTGGTCCCAGTCGCGGAAGGCCCGCAGGAACGCGTCCTGGGCGATGTCCTCGGCGGCCAGCCGGCTCCCGGACAGGGCGTAGGCGAGCCGCACGACCGCGTGGTACTCGCGGACGTAGAAGGCCTCGAACCCCTCGGCCGCTCCGGCCGCCGGGTCGAGCGGGTCGACCCCCGCATGCACCGCGGGCACCCCCACCGTCCTCTGCCATTCGCCGCTCACATCCTGTACGTGCCGTGAGGGGCGTGCGAGGTTTACTCCAATGCGCTAGCGGCTGCGGCGGTCGAGGTGAGACTTTGCCGCCGTCGACTTGCGGCCAGCTGTCCTTCCGGATCCCCGATGAACAGATATCACAGGCGCAGGTTGGTCAGGTCGCCTTCGACATGGCGTGGTAGACGATCGCGCCCTTGCCGGCCGTGCCACTCGCGTGCCAGAAGCAGCGGTCACGAGCGGTAATCAGCGGTATGTCGCGGTCACTCCGGGGAGGCCGTTGCGCTGGGCGCTGGCCCCTGGCCTGGAGCCCGGCACGAGGCAACACTGCATGGCACGCAAGGGTCAGATTTCCATGACCCGGGTGGTCGCACCGACGATGGACTGGTTGGCCTGGCTGCGCAAGCACCTGGAGCAGGCCGACGCGGACCTGCTGCGGGGGCTGGTGGCGACGTTCGTGCAGGCATTGATGGGTGCCGAGGCCGACGCGGCGTGCGGCGCTGCGCTTGGCCAGCGTTCGCCTGACCGGGTCAACCGGCGCAACGGCTACCGCGAGCGGCGAGTGGACACTCGGGTCGGCACCCTTGAGCTGGCGATCCCCAAGCTGCGGCAAGGCAGCTACTTCCCGGACTGGCTGCTGGAACGCCGCCGCCGCGCCGAGCAGGCACTGATCACGGTGGTGGCAACCAGCTACCTGCTTGGCGTGTCCACCCGGCGGGGTGGAGAAGCTGGTCGAGACCCTGGGCGTCACCCGGCTGTCCAAGTCGCAGGTCAGCGAGATGGCTAAGAGCCTGGACGAGCAGGTGGCCGCGTTCCGGAACCGGCCGCTGGACGCCGGCCCGTACAGCTTTGTTTGGCTGGACGCGCTTACGCTCAAGGTCCGCGAGCTCGGCCGGACCGTCCTGGTCCATGCGCTGCTCGCGGTCGGGGTCAACGCCGACGGCCAGCGTGAGGTCCTCGGCCTGGAGGTGGCCAGCGGCGAGGACGGCGCCGGCTGGCTGGCGTTCCTGCCTGGCCTGGTCGCTCGCGGCCTTGCCGGCGTCCAGCTGGTCACCTCCGACAGCCATGCCGGCCTGGTCGAGGCCGTCGGCGCGACCCTGCCTGGCGCCAGCTGGCAGCGCTCATCTGTGCAGACTTCCGGTCGGCGGGAGAGTCCCGCCCGCCACCTTCACCGCCGGGAGAGGACCTTGGCAGCGTGACCTTCGAGGTCCGGCGTGCAGACCTGTCCCTCCCGGTGGTGGCGGGCTTGGGACTGGCCAGTGGGAGTCGTGCTGCGAGCACCGAGATGAGCGTCCAGCCGAGCGCGCCGGTGGGGTGGCAGCGCTCGACCAAGGAGGGCGCTCGTGCAGAGCCTGTTGCGCGCCGGCGGGCAGCCGGTGTTCGTCGGGATTGACTGGGGCGGCAGCCACCATCAGGTATGCGTCGTGGATGCGGCCGGCATCCGGCGGCGTCAGGTCCGGCTGGCCCATGACGTCGCCGGCCTGGCCCGGCTCGACCAGGAACTGGGTCGGCTTGGGGCCGGGCTGCCGGTCGCGGTGGAGCGGGCCGAGGGGCTGCTGGTGGAGCACCTGCAAGCCCGAGGGCATCTGGTCTACCCGGTCTCCCCGCGGATCGCGGCTCGGGCCAGGGAGCGCTACCGGGCCGCCAGCAGCAAGGACGACGTGTTCGACGCGTTCGTGTTGGCCGACACCCTGCGCCACGAGCACGCCCACTGGCGGCCGCTGCCGAGGTGCAGCCCGCTGCTGGCCGAGCTGCGGGCGCTGACCCGCGACCGGGACCGGCTGCTGGCCACCCAGCAGCGCACCGAAGCGCAGCTGCGCGCCATCCTGGAGGCTTATCACCCAGCCCCCGCACGGCTGTTCTCCTCCATCGACCGGCAGGTCACCCTGTCGTTCATCGCCGACTACCCAACCCCGGAGGCCGCCGCCGCGGTCGGCCCCCAGCGCATGGCCCGCTTCCTGGCCCGCAACCGCTACACCGGCCGGGTCAAGCCCGAGATCCTGGTCGGGCGGCTGCGCGCCAACCTGCTGGCCGGCGCGCCGGGCACGGTGGCCGGCAAGGCCCACTCCGCGCTGGTCTTCGCCGAGCTGCTCGGGCTGCTCAACCAGCAGCTGGCCGACTACGACGACGTCATCGCGCTGGCGGTCGAGCGCCACCCAGACGCGGCCATCTTCGCCAGCTTCCCCGGCGTCGGACTGATCGGGACCGCGGTGCTGCTGGCCGAGATCGGCGAGGACCGGACCCACTACCCAACCCCAGAGGTTCTGCTGGCCGAGGCCGGGCTCGCGCCGGTCACCCGCGCCTCCGGGCGCAGCCGCCAGGTCCGGTTCCGCTACGCCGCCAACCGCCGACTGCGAGAGGCATGCGTGTGGTGGGCGTACAACTCCCTCAAGGAGTCGACCTGGGCCAGCGACGTCTACCAGCAGGCGCGCGCCCGAGGCCAGCACCCCTACCGGGCCCTGCGCGGCCTGGGCGCGCGCTGGATGCGGGTGCTGTGGCGCTGCTGGACCGACCGCGTCCCCTACGACCCGGCCAAGCACCACAGGACCACCACTCAGCCGGCCGACCAGGAGGCCGCCACGGCCTGACCAGCCCCGACCCGGACACCGCGTGCCCGACGCGGCACTTCGGGGTGCCCTCATTCAGCAAGCCAAGCCACCGCCAGGTTGACAGTGGGAGTCTGCCGCACCCACTACGCCCGCAACCTGGCCACCAAGGTGCCCAAGAGTGCCCAGCCGTGGGTGCTCACCCTGCTGCGCACCGTCTTCGACCAGCCCGACGCCACCCAGGTCGCTGCCCAGTTCGCCCGCGTGGTCGAGGCGCTCCAGGCCAAGTTCCCAGCCGCGGCCGACCACTTGGCCGCCGCCGAGGCCGACCTGCTGGCCTTCTGTGCCTACCCTCGCGAGGTCTGGCGGCAGGTCTGGTCCAACAATCCCCAGGAACGACTCAACCGGGAGATCCGTCGGCGCACCGACGTGGTCGGCATCTTCCCCGGCCGTGACGCCATCATCCGACTGGTCGGCGCGGTGCTGATGGAGCAGACCGACGAGTGGGCCGAGCAGCGCCGCTACATGGGCTTGGAGCTCCTCGCCAAGGCCGCCGACCTACCCTGTCGACTAATGACCGCAAGGAGGTGCCCGCCGCCATCACCGCATAAGCTTCCCGCGATCACGTGGTGCCGTCTTCATCCACCACGAACACGGACACGGCCGACGGCCGGTCGTCCTGTCCTTACAACGACAAGGTCACTCCCCAAAGCTGGCGGCGACGGCACGATGCTTATGACGCGGTTGGCGATGCCCCTGACGTCCACTGCAATGTGCTCTGAGTGATCGCCCTAGCCGATACGGCGCTCGAAGGTGACAAGCAAACCCTCGGTTCCGCCAGGTCCCACCCGACCCTTCACGTCCGCGCTGGTGATCGCCTTGAGCTGCCAGCCCTGGGCAGCGTAATCGTTGAGGAGCTTCTCAAGCTTGCCGCCGGACATCTTCCCGCCGACCAGGCTCTCACGGACCTCGACGACCTTGTACTCGTAGCGCTCCGGCATCGGCTTCCTCCCCTCGGCGGTAAGGGCCTAAGCCTAGACCGACCGGGACCGCTTCAGCAGGATCGGAAGCCACCGGTACACGGTGGGTACATGTGGGAATGGCAGACGAGGGACGCCAACGGTCGCCACGGGTACCAAGGAACCACAGGTCAGGGCACCAACACAGCCGCCACCAGAGAACCTTTCAGGAGGTGGCCAGAGTTCGAGTCTCCCGACCGGAGGGTTGTCATGGCCTGGCGGGCCGCTGGTGGTCGGCGTCCTCTGCTGAGGGTCAAGCCAGTCCGTCTGACGTAGCAGTATGCGCAGCACGGAGACCACCGCGGTCCCCGCCGTCTTGTCGCAGGTCAGGGGCCGCAGTCGACGTTCGAGCCGTTATGGGGAGGACGGCCCGAGCCGCTCCTTCCTGACCCGGGCCAAGTCCTCTAGCCCTTGGAAGCCGCGCATCGGCGGCTGCCCGGACTCGCCGATGAGGGTCCGGAGGTGCACCTTCAGCTCACCTATCCGGTAGCCGATGTCGACCGGATGGGCGGTGTCGAGGTCCTCCAACTCGCTGAGGACGAGGCGAAGGGCCTGCCGATACTGCTCCGCGTCCAGGTTCTCGGCCATCAGGGCTCCTTCTCGTGCCGGCGCCGGAGGCGCTTAGCCTAGAAGGTGCTGACGTTGACGAGCCTCTCCTTGATGCCGTCGGGGTCGTCGGCGTTGGTCCAGTTTGCAGTCCCGGCCGCCTGAAGGGCGCTCTTGACCTGCGCGGGCGTGGCCGAAGCATGGGTGGACGTGTACAGCGCGGCCGCCCCGGCCGCATGCGGGCTGGACATGGAGGTGCCGCTGATGGTGGCGTAGCCACCACGCCGATAGGTGGAAAGGATGCACACACCCGGAGCGATCAGGTCGACATCCGCGCCGAAGTTGGAGAAGTTGGCGAAGGTGTCGTCCTCATCTGCCCGGCAGGTCGGGGCGGCACGCCCGGCCGGCTTGCCGTCGAAGTCGGCCAGGGCCGAGATGGTCATGACCTCGTCGTAGGCGGCCGGCACGCGATTGGCGGCGTTGATGTGCTGGTTTCCCGCAGACACCGCGTAGGTCACCCCAGCCGCCACCGACCCACAGACGGCGTCGTGGAAGGCATCACCAGTGGCACACCCCGACCCGGTCGGCTCGGCCCCAGGGCCGCTGAGGCTCATGTTGGCGACTTCAATGATGTTCGCGTTGGCGGTCACCCAGTCCACCCCGCAGATGATGTCGGCGAAGCTGCCCGAGCCCCGGTTGTTCAGCACCCGCACCGCCCACAGCCGCGCCCCCGGCGCAACCCCGACCACGCCGTCGCTGTTGTCCACGGCGGCGACGGTGCCGGCCACATGGGTCCCGTGGCCGTTGCCGTCGTTGAAGCTGTTGCCGGTGGAGCAGTTGACCCCGCCAACCACGTTGAGGTCCGGGTGGGACAGGTCGATGCCGGTGTCGATCACGGCGACGTCGACATCGACGCTACCCGCCCCATCCCCGGACACGGCGCTGGACAATTCCCCGTCGATGCGGTCGATGCCGGTCGGCAGCACCTGCGCGTCGATGGACACCGGACCGTCCCGGCTCACAGAGGCAACCCGCGCATCCGCCCGCAGGGCCTGAACATCCGCCGCGGTCATGAGCCCGCTGTAGCCCTTCAACGCGTGGCGGTAGACATGCCCGACCGCCAGCCCATGGGTGCGTGCGTGCTCGGCCGCCACGGCACCGGGTGACTCTACCGAATCCGTGAGCACCACGATGTACCGGCCAGTTGGTGCCGCGCCCGCCGTTGGCACCCCGACCACCGCCGCTAGGAGGAGGGCCAGAACCGAACCAAACAACAGACGCCGCCGCATGCCCGCTCCCTTCCAGCCACTCCCGCCGGAGCCCCATTGCACCAACCCGGCAAGTCATACCCGATACCTTGCCGGCTTGGAAGCCTACGGGCGGCGCATCCTCCAGCCCGGACCGCCGTAACCAATTCCTCACGAGTACTGGGATGGATAGCGGCTCCCCCGGGGCCGACGCCGGCCGTGTGGCCGCCGCCGTGGGAAAGCTCACTCCAGCAGTCTTGCAGCCCCGGTCAATCGTCCGAGCGTATCGCCTGCGCCGGGACGGCTACCTCGACCGCCGACGTATAGCCAGCCGGGCGCCGAGTGGAGCGCCCCTACGAACCAGTAGTCGGAATCACAATGCGAACGCCCTCGTGCATCATCCCGCCGCTGAGCTGGACACCGACGAGCGTCGGCAGGTTACGATCCCGCCGAAAGTGCAATACGAGTCCAAGGAGAACGGGGCCACAAAGTTCTGGACGGCCCGCTACGGCCGGTATGCCATCCGGGTCGACGCCACCCGGCCCGGCGTTTGCCCCTGGCTCATCACCCTAGAGGGCCGCACGGTTCACAAGGGCGTTGCACCCAACCGCGACGAAGCCGCCGCCGGGGTGAGCGACGCCCTCGATGAGCTGCCCCGCTGGAAGTCGTAGATGTGATGCTCGCCGATCGTGAGCTGCTTCATCGCCGGCCAGAACGCCTCTGACCTGCAGGTTGACCTTCCAGCGGTTGCCGTCGTCTCTCGTCGATACTCGACCTCGGACGGCCTGGCGACGGCCTGGCGGGGCCGCCAGCGAACTCGCCGCGAGGCCGACCACCAGCCGCGGTGGCGGTGCTCGTCGACACGCAGTCGTTGCCATGGGGTCGCCGAGGCGGGAAGATCGACCGTCGCTGACGAGCAGCCGAGGAGAGGGGGCCGCGGTGCCGCTGTACCTCACGAAGTTCAGCATGACACCCGAGGCGTGGGCCAAGCTGATCAAGGAGCCAGAGGATCGCCGGGAAGCGGTCGGGCGGCTGCTGGAAGCCGCCGGGGGCAAGCTCCACGGGTACTGGTACGCCTTTGGCGACCATGACGGCTTCGTCCTGGGCGAGGCGCCCGACAACACCGCGGTGGCGAGCGCGCTGGTGACCGTGGCCGGCAGCGGCGCGTTCAGCTCCCTGTCGACGACGGTGCTGGTGACGGTCGAGGAGATGCTGGATGCGCTCGGCAGGGCGCAGCGCATCACCTACCGTGCCCCGGGCGGCTGAACCGACTCAAGCCGCGTGTGTCCGGCCTGACCCTCGGATGTCCGGCCAGCTGACTGCCCTGGCGTCTGACAGGTGGGGCGAGCAGTGGTGGCCTGGGTGTCGACCGGCGCCTTACGAGAGCTTTCCGGGCCGTCGACTGACCTGAGGCGGCGGGCAGGATGGAGCTGTCTAGCTGGGCGTTCGCTTGCCGCTGCTGTCGCTTGCTGACCGGAGGTTGCTCATCGTCCGCGGGCCACTCGCGGGGTGCGCACGACCAGCGCCGTCGCGACACGGTGCACCAGGACGCCGGTGTCAGCGTCCTGGACCACCGTGACCTGCCGAGTGGTCACCTCGACGCCAGCCGAGGCAGGCGGGCGCCTCCCGGCCAGCCAACCCGTCAGCGATCGCGCCAGGCCGAGCGGGGCCGCCCGCGCCCGTGGGTTGCCCAGGACCTCCACCCCCAGGAGCCCGGCGACCTCGGCGGCTGGCCTGGCGACGGCGGCCAGGGCGGTCGTCCGCCGCTTCGTGGCCGGGGTGGCAGCTCTGGCCGGTGCCAAGGCACGCCTGGTGGGGTCTGCGCTGTCCACCATTGGTTCCTCCCTCGGACAGCGGCATGGTAGGAGCGTCCGCGCCCCGAGCCTGGCAGGCACCTCCCCAGGGAAGCAATTGGTCCTGCGTCGCCGTCGAACGGTCTGGTCAGAGCTGAGCTCTTTGAGCCCGGGTTGACGTGTGTGCCGCTCGTGTCCGTTGGCGAGGGCACTCGAGGGCACGGCTCGGCGGCACGAGGGAGCCACCTCCGGCCGGCGGCGGTCGATCCGCGATGCGTTCAGCGTGCCGATCCGGGTTGCTCGGGAAGGACAGACCGCCTAGTGTTCGCCGGTTCACGAGGCTGACGTCTTGGAGCGCACGATGGCGGGAGGTCACCTGCGCCTGGCGGCCATGCTGGTCGCGGCGCTCGCGCTGGCCGCCGGTGGCTGCGGACAGGGCGAGGAGCAGGCGCGGCGCCCCGCTGGCGCCGTGGGCGGTCCCGCCAGCACCACCTCGGCCCCGACGACCTCGGCGCCGCCGGCCGAGCCACCAACCCAGGCCGAGCTGAACCGGGTGGCGGTGGAGCTGGACCGGGTTGTGCGGCTGCGCGAGCCGGTGGCGTTGGCGGTGGCCAACGACAACACCACCTGGTATGTGGGCGAGCGGGCCGGTCGGGTGCGGGTGGTTCGCGATGGCCGGCCGGAAAAGCGGCCGGTGCTGGAGCTGACCGACCAGGTGGTGGTCGAGGGCGAGGGCGGCCTGCTCGGGGTGGCCCTGGCCCCCGACGGCCGGCACCTGTATGTGAGCTTTACCGACGCCGAGCATGCGGTCCGGCTGGTCGAGGTCGCCGTCGAGGGGGACGTGGTGGACCCGGCCTCGCGCCGGGAGGTCCTGACCATCCGGCAGCCCTCGACCCGGCACCACGGCGGCCACCTCGTGTTCGGTCCTGATGGGTTGCTGTGGATGGGCGTCGGTGATGGCAGCGCGGGCGGAGATCCGGCGAATGCGGCCCAGTCGCTTGGGGAGCTGTCGGGCAAGCTGTTGCGCCTGGACCCCAGGCCCGCTGGCGGCAAGGGCTATACGGTGCCGGCGGCCAACCCGTTTGTGAACCGCACCGGGGCCCGGCCAGAGATCTGGGCGTTTGGCTTGCGCAACCCGTGGCGGTTCTCGTTCGATCGAGCCACCCGCGATCTGTGGATCGGCGACGTTGGCCAGTACGTCGTGGAGGAGATCGACGTCATCGGGCTGCGCCGGTCCAAGGGGGCCAACTTCGGCTGGCGGCGGCTGGAGGGCAGCCGCCGGTTCAGCGGCCGCCCACCGCCGCGCGCGGTGCCACCGGTCCACGAGTACAACCACGACAACGGCCGCTGTGCGGTGGTCGGCGGCCATGTCTACCGCGGCAGCCGGGTCCGCGGCCTGCAAGGCGCCTATGTGTACGGGGATGTGTGCGATGGCCGGATCAGGGCGTTGGTCCGTGCCCGCGGCAGGGCCGTCCGCCACCGCGACCTGGGCCTGCGGCTTCCCGGGCTGGTGTCGTTTGCCGAGAGCCGGGACGGCGAGCTGTACGCCCTCTCGCTGGCGGGCGGCATCTATCGCCTCGCCTCCGCCAGCTGAGCTGGAGGGCGAGCGGGAGCACGATCGGGAGGGATGCTCGCGCGGTCGCAGCAGCCTTCGTCCGGTCCGGGTGGTCGCGCCACCCGTGTGGAGGGTGAGGCCGGTTCCCCAGTACCGTCGAGTCGTCGCCGGGCCGGAGGGCGGCCGGAGGCCACCCGCAGGGCTAGCCTTGAGGATGTGGGGAAGGTCGTAACGACCTCGGCTTGGAGAGGCCGAACCGCTGCCTTAAGAGCGCCAAACGACCGATCTCGCGACCTGCGGTGCGGCGTCGCACACGGCCACCTACCAGGTGATCTGCTTGCCGACACGATCCGCTGTTGACCCGTGGGCGCCGTCGGTCTGTGCCCCCAGTGTGCCCCAAGCCAGCAGCTAGCCTGGCAGTCCACTGAGGCGGCGGGCGCATCATTAGCCGCCTGGTCGCGATCGGCCGCGACCCCGCTGGCAACAGACCGAGAATCGCGGGTGATCATCCAGCGGTAGACGCCAGGCCGGTTGATTCAATGCGGATCGAATGGGGACCGTGCCGGCCCACCCAGAAGGGGACAACGAGCCTGCTCCGCTTCACCCAAGGACGGCAGCTCGCCGTGCCCGACCCCGCCCGTGGGGGAACGAAGACCCGGCGCCTGGCCAGCTCAGGTCCCCTGGACCGGCAGGTCGTAGTCCAGCCACCGATCATCGCGGGTAGCCCCGACCCGCCCATAGACGGCCTGGGCGCGGTGGTTGTCTGTGGCCGTCTGCCAGACCAGCCGGGCCGCGCCGCGCTCGCGGCAGCGCTCCACACAGGCCGCGATCAGCCCCTCGGCCACCCCCAGGCCACGCGCCGCCGGCGCCACGAACAGGTCGTTCATCACCCCCACCCGGGCGGCGACCAGCGTCTGCCAGCTCCAGTACAGGGTGGCGAAGCCGACGGCTCGGCCGGCGTGGTCGCGGGCCAGCAGCTGCAGCCCCTCGCGCTGGGGGTCGGCCAGCAGCGCCCGCGACAGCGCCAGCAGCTCCCGGTCGCTCGGGGTGGCCTGGTAGAAGTCGCAGTAGGCGCGCACCAGCGGCAGCAGCGCGGGCAGGTCGGCGGCGGCGACCGGGGTGATCTGCATGGGGCATCCTCCTCATGCCTCGGGGCTGACCGAGCGCCACCCGGCAGGCCCGCGGCGTCGCAGGCGGGTGGTTGCGAGGGATTCAACCAGTCCAGCGGGAGTGGCTGGCACCGAGCATTTCCCCAGATACAGAGCGGGACCGGGGTGTCCGAGACAGCCCGCTGGTGCCCCTATTGCCCAGGGGTCACATGCCCAGGTATGCCCCAAGGGTGAACGTTCGGTTCCAAGCCGCCTGCCTGAAGTCTGCCGTAACCCGATGGCGCAGGCCATCGGGTCGGGCGGCGGCGTAACGCCGAGGCCACCAGGGTGGACTACGCCCTTGGTGCTCTGACCGAAGGAGACGCCCACATGACCAGCTCGAAGCAGGTCCTTGACCGCAACCTCGCGGCCTACAATGCCCATGACCTGGACGCCTACCTGGCCAACCAGTCCCCGGACGTGGAGGTCATCCTCCCCGACGGCCGCACCCTGCGCGGCCGCGACCAGCTGGGACAGAACACCCAGGCCACCTGGACGGCGTTCCCCGACGGCACCCTGGCCTTCGGCGAGCAGGTCTTCAACGAGGACGCGGCGGCGGTCGAGACCGTGCTCACCGGGACCCACACCGGCCCGCTGCGCACACCAGCTGGCACGATTCCGCCGACCGGGAGGCCGGTCAGGCTCCGCTTGTTGTCGATCCTGCGGATCCGGGACGGTCTGGTCGCCTCCGAGCACGTCTACTCCAACCAGCTCGACATCCTGACCCAGCTGGGCCTCGCGCCGGCACCTGCCAGCGCCGGGTGACGCGCTGGCCGGCGGGCTGCAGGAGGTCGCTGGGAACCGTTCGCGCTGTCCCTGGCGAGGGCGATGCAGCGGCAGCACATCGGGGCCGAAGCAGGGCGGCCTGCTGCGCACCTCGAACTTCCGCGTCGCTGATGGGGGTGCGCCGCCAGGGACTCGAACCCCGAACCGTTGCCTTAAGAGAGACGGACGCCGGCTCCTACGCGACATGGGATGCGGTCTGACCAGCGAAGGCGCGAGGACGCTGCTGGCTGTGTGAGGCGGATTCTCGGGTGAGCGACGGAACGCTGACGGGATGGGAAGCCGGCCGAACATCCAGGTCAGGCGCTACAGGGCGATCAGGCCGGAGCGGAGAAAGCGGAACAAACGGGTACGGCTGCGGGGTCGACTGGCCGGCCGCCCGGCATCTGGGGCATACCCATCCCCACCGACGCGGATGCGCCATCAGCGTGACCTCGGGATGCTTCGTCCACCGTAGGTCCTTTGGTGCCTGGTCCAGTGGCGCTCATGCCCGCTCCGCTGGTGGGTTGCTGGTCCTCGCCCACCTGGGGCGAACATGGCTTCAGGAGCACCGGAACGGCCGGGGTCGAGGAAAGGACCGAAAAAAGTTCATCGAATTAGTGACGGCTTCGAATGGAGCTGAGCGAACTTTTTTCGGACCCTCGACGCCGGACGGGCCGGGTGCTAGCCGCAACCCACCAGCGGAATCGGCCGGTCCGCGGCTGGGTGCAGGGTCCCCAGGCGCGGCGCGCGTAGCGCGAGGCCGATCCTTATTGAGTTCACAAGTGAAGGGTGATAGGTGCTGGGGGCCGCTACCTGCAGAGCAGGGCGTCGCTCAACTCGGAAGGGCATCGGCGCGCCGGGTGAATGAGCCATGCAGCTCGCTCCGGAATGCGCCGAGTTGCGCAAGGGAGGTTGGCAGCGGCATGACCGCGCAGCCTGACCCCACCCGGCCGTGGCAGGCAACCTGACCAGAGCGAACGCCCCGACCGGGTTAAATCACAAGCTTAGTCGAGGTTCCGCCTACCGCCCCGGGAGTAGTCGTCTGTCCAGGCCTTCGTCGGTGGGGGTAGGGCAACTGCCTCCGTGGGTCCGATGCCACAACTCCCCTGGGTCCATAACGTCCAGGGTGATGACAGAACCGTATGAAGTAGGCACCAAGGCGGCGCACGGAGGCAAGCCTTGAGCCGTGCCGGGCGGTGCTGAGGCCTTGGGAGCAGGAGGTCGATCGCTGAGACCAAGTTGGCTGAGGCAAGCGGTTACCAAGAGGAGGTGGCAGATGAACTATCTGCGAGACGCATTGAGGCGGGCATCTGGTTGCAGCAACCAGAAGTCGCTCCTTGATCTAATGATCAATGGTCGCCGTTTAGAAGTCCATCGGGAGATAGGAGCAGCAGCGTCGGTAACTCCGCCACATCGGAAGGCCGCAGCGTGACCGACCGGTCCCGGCTACGCCAGTGGGCGCTATACAGAACGGCGGCCACGCACCAAGATCGGCTGATCCGCTGTTCCGGGGGGCAACGGAACACAGACGGAACACGGTCGCCTAGAACGTGAACAGGACCGCCTGAGCTTGATTCGCTTCGGGTGCCTTGAGCTGGGGGTTTGGTGGGGTGCGCCGCCAGGGACTCGAACCCCGAACCGTTGCCTTAAGAGAGCCGGAAGGCTAGGTCTTGGACCTGCGGCGATCGGGCCACATCGGCTCTGACCTGGGCGCCTGCCTACCGCTGTTGTCCGTTGCTGACCCCTGGTTGCCGATGGTTCGCGGCCCCAGCGCGGCCCAGGAAGAGCACCGCGTACCAGCCGATGTGACCTCTTCCGTGTCAGAGATCCCGGGAGGGTCGCGGCGACCTGCGGGTAGGGGAGTGTGCCCAGTGGCTGGGCAGATGGTGGGCCGGTGGTGACCGATGTTGTCCGCTGCGATCCGGTCGTTCGTGGCCCGGATGTGGCCCCGCCGTGGCCCCAGCGGTCCACCCGAGTGACCCCATCTCCAAGGCAGAAGCGGCACAGGTCGAAGTGGACCTAGTGACCGCGAGTGACTGCCACGAGCTGCCAGGGTCCGCCCCGTATGGCACGCAGGTGGCATGCCCGCCGCAAGCTCGAGGCGGGCGGACTGAACTAGCCCGCCCGCCTCAGTTCACATCAGCTCAGTGCGGGCACGACGGCCGTGCAGAAGTCGTCGGACCGACCGGTCGATCCCTTGACGACACCGAGGAAGGCAAGAAACGTGTCGTCGAACGGATCGGTTGGCGTGCCGCCGTGGTCGATGAGGAGCTCGAACCGGAGCTGACCCGGGTCCCTGGCGATCGCCTTGCCGTCCGCTCCGTAGAGCACGGCATTGCCGGTTGCAAGGACGAGGACCGTCAGCGTGCCATCGCCGTTGTCCGTCACGCGCAGGTCCTTCTCGAACACATTCACGACACCAGTCACGGACTTGCCGTTAGCCAGATTCGTGAACACGTCGGTCCTGGTGCCGTGTTGGAGGAAGTAGGCCAGACGATCAGGCCCGTGCGCGACCGCCTGGACGCGAATGTCCAACACGGTCGCCACCTCCACCGTCAGCCCGGCGTCGCAGAAATTCGACTCGACGAAGTCGAACTCCTCGTGGATCGTCTCCCGAAAGGGAGGCCCGGCGCTGGCAGCCGGTTGGACTATGGCTAGGAGCAGGCCGCAGGCCAGCAGCACCGACAGCGCGCCGAGGCGGGTGCTTCGGGCGCGGGCGAAGGACGGCCACCTTGCAGGACGCATCGCGATCCCCCCCTTTTCTGGCGCGAAGCCGGGTATGGCTCGCGCATCGGGCCAATCTGAGCCGCTCCATCAAGCTGGTCAATGGCCTAATCGGCGTACTACTGCATGAGGGTTCCCCTTCGCCCGTGTCGGCCATCGCTGGCCTGGTGCGGAGGGTGCGGCCGGTGCCCCGGTGACCGTCGTGTCGGTGCCGGGCCGGAGGGCGGCCTCCGGCCGCCCGCAGGGCCGGCCTTGAAGTGGTAGAGAAACTTCTTACGAGCAAAGCAAGCAAAGTCTTGCCGATGCG
>Ga0081538_10001877_pt1 | contig 21195 bp, 17 predicted proteins | sample TabmetS5T2R1_FD_71022 | JGI IMG/M metagenome (GOLD analysis project Ga0081538, IMG submission 71022) | Tabebuia heterophylla rhizosphere microbial communities from the University of Puerto Rico - S5T2R1 | ecosystem: Host-associated > Plants > Roots > Rhizosphere ...
GGAGGTCGAGGTCGGGCTGGAGCTGCTGGTCGAGACGGCCCGGCTGTGGATGTCGCTGGGGCACCACGACGCCGACGGCGCCTGGCACGTCGTCGGGGTCACCGGGCCGGACGAGTACACCGCGATCGTCAAGGACAACCTGTTCACCAACCTCGCCGCCGCCCACAACCTGCTCGGCGCGGCCGAGGCCGCGGACCGCCACCCCGAGCTGGCCCGCGGCCTCGGCGTCACCGTCGAGGAGCTGGACGCCTGGCGGCACGCGGCCGACGCGGTCGCCGTCCCGTACGACAGCCGCCTGCGGGTGCACCAGCAGTGCGAGGGGTTCACCCGGCTGCCGGAGTGGGACTTCGAGGCGTCCCGCGGCAAGTATCCGCTGCTGCTGCACGCGCCCTACTTCGACCTGTACCGCCGCCAGGTGATCAAGCAGGCCGACCTGCTGCTGGCCCAGTACTGGTTCGACCACCGCTTCGACGACCAGGACAAGGCACGCAACGTCGACTACTACGAGCGGCGGACGGTCCGTGACTCGTCGCTGTCGGCCGCCATCCAGGCGGTGACCGCCGCCGAGGTGGGGCACCTGGAGCTCGCCTACGACTATGCCTACGAGGCCGCCCAGATCGACCTGGCAGACCTCGAGCACAACAGCGCCGACGGGCTGCACATGGCCTCGCTGGCCGGCGTCTGGACGGCCCTGGTCGCCGGGTTCGGCGGCCTCCGCGAGCACGACGGGCTGCTGTCGTTCGCCCCGCGGCTTCCGGACCGCATCAGCCGGCTGAGCTTCACCGTGCGCTGGCGCGGCCTCCTGCTGGGGGTCGACATCGAGCCGGACCAGGCCACCTACGCCCTGCGGGGCGGGCCCGGCCCCTCGCTGGCCTTCCGCCACGACGGCAAGGACGTCACCGTGACCACCGCAACCCCCGTCACCGAGCCGATCAGCAAGCGCCCCCCGATGCTGCCCCGCCCGCCGCAGCCGCCCGGCCGCGAGCCCGCCCACCCGAGCGAATCGGGAGCCGGGGGTGGCGGCCAGCGGATGGAGCCGGCTTCCGGCGGGCCGTAGCGGGCTCCCTCAGCGCTTCAGGCTGCGGTACCGGCGGATCAGCGCGTTGGTGGACGAGTCGTGGCCGAGCTCCGGTTCGGCGTCGCTGGTCAGCTCGGGAACGATCTGAGCGGCGAGCTGCTTGCCGAGCTCGACCCCCCACTGGTCGAAGGAGTCGATCCCCCAGATGGTCCCCTGGGTGAACACGCTGTGCTCGTAGAGCGCGACCAGCGCGCCGAGCAGCCGGGGCGTGAGCTTCTCGGCCAGGAGCACGTTGGTGGGCCGGTTGCCCTCCATCACCCGGTGCGGCACCACCTCCGGCGCGGTGCCCTCGGCCCGTACCTCCTGCTCGGTCTTGCCGAACGCCAACGCCTGAGCCTGCGCGAACACGTTGGAGGAGAGGATGTCGTGGTGGTCGCCCAGCGGGTCGAGGGCCTTCCCGAACCCGATCAGGTCGACCGGGACGAGTCTAGTGCCCTGGTGGAGCAGCTGGTAGAAGCTGTGCTGGCCGTTGGTGCCGGGCTCACCCCAGTACACCGGGCCGGTGTCGTAGTCCACCGGGTCCCCGTCGCGGGTGACGTGCTTGCCGTTCGACTCCATGGTGAGCTGCTGCAGGTACGCCGGGAACCGTTTCAGGTACTGCTCGTACGGCATCACACCGACGCTCTGCGCACCGAAGAAGTTCGCGTACCACACCGTGAGCAGACCCATCAGGACCGGCAGGTTCGCCGCGAGCGGGGCGGAACGGAAATGCTCGTCGAGCTCGTGGAAGCCGGCCAGCATCTCGGCGAAGTGCTCCGCGCCGACCGCCAGCATGGTGGACAGGCCGATGGCGGAGTCCATCGAGTAGCGGCCGCCGACCCAGTCCCAGAACCCGAACATGTTCGCGGTGTCGATGCCGAACTGCGCGACCCGTTCGGCGTTGGTGGACACCGCGACGAAGTGCTTGGCGATCGCGGCCTCGTCGCCGAGCTGGCTGATCACCCAGTCGCGCGCGGAGTGCGCGTTGGTCAGCGTCTCCAGCGTGCCGAAGGTCTTGGACGAGATGATGAACAGGGTCTCGTCCGCGTGCAGGTCGCGGGTGGCTTCCACGAGGTCGGTGGAGTCGACGTTGGAGACGAACCGGAAGGTCAGGTCGCGTCGGGTGTAGTGGCGGAGCGCCTCGTACGCCATCACCGGGCCCAGGTCCGAGCCGCCGATGCCGACGTTGACGACGTTGCGGATGGGCTTGCCGGTGTGGCCCTTCCAGTCTCCGGAACGGACCCGCCGCGTGAACTCGGCCATCCGGTCGAGCACCTCGTGAACCTGGGCGACCACGTCGACGCCGTCGACGACGAGGGAGGTCCCCTTCGGCATCCGCAGCGCCACGTGCAGCACCCGCCGGTGCTCGGAGGTGTTGATCGGCGCGCCGGCGAACATCAGGTCCCGGCGCTGTTCCAGCTGGCACTCCCGAGCGAGCTGGAACAGCAGCCGGATCGTCTCGTCGGTGATCCGGTTCTTCGAGTAGTCGAGGTACAGCCCGGCCGCCTCGGCGCTCAGCCGCTCCCCGCGTTTCGGGTCCTCGGCGAACAGGTCGCGCAGGTGTCGTCCGCCGATCTCGGCGTGGTGCTGCTCGAGCGCTTTCCAGGAAGGGCGCTGGCGCAGCGGGATGGTCGGCATCGAACCTTCCTCCGGTCGGTTACGGGTCAGGTGAGCGCCGTGCGCTGTGCGGAAATCCTTGCCATCAGATCGTTCCAGGCTGCCACGAAGGACTTCGCTCCGTCGGCCTGGAGCTCCGCGGCCAGCTCGGCCACGTCGACGCCGGCACGGCCGAACCGGGCCAGCATCGCGTCAGCGTCACCGCCGTCGGCGGGCATCGGCTCGCCGACCTCGCCGTGGTCGTGGAACGCCTGCAGCGTCGCGTCCGGCATGGTGTCGACCGTAAACGGCGCGGCGAGCCCGTGCACGTACAGCGTGTCAGAGGCCGCGGGATCCTTGGTGCTGGTGCTGGCCCACAGCAGCCGTTGCACCCGCCCGCCGGAGTTCTCCAGGCGCTGTGCCCGGTCGGCGTCCATCAGCCGCCGGTATGCCCGGTAGGTATCCAGCCCGATGGCGAGCCCGAGCTGGTCCTTCAGCTCCTCCGGTACGCGCCTGGCGACCGCGACATCCCAGCGGGACATGAAGACCGAGGCGACCGACCCAACCGCCGGATCGAGCTCACGCTCGAGCCGGCGCTCGACGCCCGCCAGGTACGCGTCCGCGGCGGCCCGGTACTGGTCGGCCGAGAACAGCAGGGTGACGTTCACGGGCACGCCGGACGCGATGCACTCGGTGATCGCCGGCAGGCCCTCGGCCGTACCGGGGATCTTGATCAACAGGTTGCGTCGCGCGACCCGCGCGGACAGCGACTTGGCGGCGTCGATCGTCGCCGCCGTGTCGTACGCGAGCAGTGGCGACACCTCCAGCGACACCCAGCCGTCCACGCCGTCGGTGCGTTCATGGACCGGCAGGAACTCGTCCGCCGCGCGCCGCAGGTCCTCGATCGCCAGTTCGAAGAAGAGCTCCTCGTCGGAGAGCCCGGTCCTGGGCTGGGCTCGGATCGCGTCGTCGTAGTCGCCGGACTCGATGGCCTTGTCGAAGATCGACGGATTCGACGTGAGGCCGGTGACCGCGTACTTGTCGATGTAGCGCTGTAGCTGGCCGGAGTCGAGCATGCCCCGGGTGATGTTGTCGAGCCAGAGGCTCTGCCCGCGTTCGTGCAGGATCTCGGTTGCCTTCACGTCCCCTCCTTGCCGGGGTCTGGCAGCGCCGCAGCCCGGCGGCCCGCCCGGTCGAGTGGGCACGGACAGCTTCGCGTCGCCGGCATCACGTGGCATCACCGTCAGCGGCCGTCCCGGTCTGCTGCTGGCCAGAGTCCAGAGGTTCCCGCTAGCGGGTAGGCGAATCGGCCGCTGGCCGTGACGACAGCGTGGGCGGCCAGGCGCGATCATCGGGGGGACGGGCCTGTGCCCGACCGTGCGGGGTACCGGGCCCGGTCCACCACCGAGTTGCTCGCGCGTACAGGAGTCACCAATGACCACGATCACCTCGACGTCGGAGACCGACCTTTCCGCCGGGGCCGAGCTCGCCGCCCAGCTGCGGGTCGACTCGATCCGCTCCAGCACCAGTGCCGGCTCGGGGCACCCCACCTCCAGCATGTCGGCGGCCGACCTGCTCGCCGTGCTGGTCGCCAGGCACCTGCGCTACGACTGGGACCACCCCAGGTCCCCCGCCAACGACCACCTGATCTTCTCCAAGGGGCACGCCTCCCCGCTGCTCTACTCGGTGTTCAAGGCCGTGGGCGTCGTCTCCGAGGACGAGCTGATGACCGGGTACCGGCGCTTCGGGCAGCGTCTGGAGGGCCACCCCACCCCGGTGCTGCCCTGGGTGGACGTGGCCACCGGGTCGCTGGGCCAGGGGCTGCCCGACGGGGTCGGGATCGCCCTGGCCGGCAAGTACCTGGAGCGGCGGCCCTACCGGGTCTGGGTGCTGTGCGGCGACAGCGAGCTCACCGAGGGATCCATCTGGGAGGCGCTGGACAAGGCCGCCCACTACCGGCTGTCCAACCTGATCGCGATCGTCGACGTCAACCGGCTCGGCCAGCGCGGCCCCACCGAGCTGGGCTGGGACCTGGATGCCTACGCCCGCCGCGCCGCGGCGTTCGGTGCCCGCACCCTGGAGATCGACGGCCACGACCTGGCCGCGATCGACCAGGCCCTGGCCACCGCCGAGGGCAACACCGGCGGTGAGCAGCCCACGGTGATCCTGGCCAGGACCGTCAAGGGCAAGGGGTTCGCCGAGGTGGAGAACCGCAACGGTTGGCACGGCAAGCCCTTCCCCCCCGACATGGCCCAGCGGGCGATCGCCGAGCTCGGCGGCGTCCGCGACCTGCTGGTTCGCGGCCCGCTTCCCGCTCCCGCCCGCGCCATGGACGGGAAGCCAGCGCCGGTCACGGCCGACGCGGCGCCGCCGCGGTACGCCGTCGGCGACAAGGTGGCCACGCGCAAGGCCTACGGCGACGCGCTGGTCGCGCTCGGCGCCCGCGACCCGCGCGTCGTCGCACTCGACGGGGAGGTGAGCAACTCGACCTACGCCGACGAGTTCGCGCACGCCTACCCGGAGCGGTACTTCGAGATGTTCATCGCCGAGCAGCAGCTGGCGGCCGCCGCGACCGGCATGAACGTGCGCGGCTACCGGGCCTTCGCGTCCACCTTCGCCGCGTTCTGGACCCGGGCGCACGACTTCATCCGGATGGGCGCCATCTCCGGCGTCGACCTGCGGCTGGCCGGCTCGCACGCCGGCGTGGAGATCGGGGCCGACGGCCCCTCCCAGATGGGCCTGGAAGACCTGGCCATGCTGCGGGCCATCCACGGCTCCACGGTGCTGTATCCCAGCGACGCCACCGGCACCGCGGCGCTGGTCGAGGCGATGGCGGCCACCCCGGGCATCAGCTACCTGCGCACCACCCGCGGCGCCTACCCCGTCCTGTACCCGGCAGGGGAGGCGTTCTCGGTCGGCGGGTCCAAGGTGCTGCGCTCCGGCGACCACGACCAGGTGACCCTGGTCGGCGCCGGCGTGACCCTGCACGCCTGCCTGGCCGCCGCCGGGATCCTGGCCGAGGAGGGCGTCCACGCCCGGGTGATCGACTGCTACTCGGTCAAGCCGATCGACACCGCCACCCTGGCGGCGGCGGTGGACGCCACCGCCGGGCGGATCGTGGTCGCCGAGGACCACCACCCCGAGGGCGGGCTGGGCTCGGCCGTCAGCGACGCCCTGCTGGCCGCCGGCCGGTCCGACCTGTCGCTGGCGCACCTGGCCGTGCGCGAGATGCCGGGCTCCGGATCCGGCGAGGAGCTGCTGGCGTGGGCCGGCCTGGATGCCGACCACATCGCCGCCGCCGCCCGTAACCTGCTGAACCCCGCCCAGGCTCGATCGCGGGGATGAACGGAGGACCACGGTGGGAGAGCCCCTGGTCGCGATCAGCTATCCGGTGACCGACGAGGTGCGCCAGGCCAACCTGGAGGTCCTGGGCGACACCGCGCAGGTCGTGTTCCTCCAGGGTCAGCAGCCGTCCCAACAGGCCGAGACGCTCCGCCAGGCCGAGGCGCTGGTCGTCTGGCACCTGGGCCGCGAGCTGCCGCCAGGTCGGCTTGCGCAGGCCAAGAGGCTGCGGCTCGTCCAGTCCTTGAGCGCGGGCGTCGACCACGTCGACTTCTCGGCCATCCCAGCGGAGATCGTCATCGCCGACAACGCCGGAGCCTATGCCAAGCCGATGGCGGAGCACGTCATGGCGATGACCCTCAGCCTGGCCAAGCGGCTCCCGCAGCGACACGCCGAGCTGGCCCGCGGCCAGTTCGACCAGCAGACGCCGTCACTCACCCTGGACGGTGCAGTGTGCGCCATCCTGGGGTTCGGCGGGATCGGCAAGCGCACCGCGGCGCTGCTGCGTCCGTTCGGAGCGCGCATCTACGCGGTGAACACCTCGGGGCAGACCAGCGAGCCGGTGGATGCCGTCGGCACGCTCGCCGATCTGGACAAGGTCCTGGCCGCCGCGGACGTGCTGGTCATCTCCCTGCCGCTCACCCGGGCGACCCGGGGCCTCATCGGGGACCGGGAGCTGGCGCGGATGAAATCCGCCGCGATCCTCGTCAACGTGGCGCGGGCCGGCATCGTCGTCGAAGGCGCACTGTACGAGCACCTGCGGGCCAATCCCGACTTCTCCGCGGGAATCGACGTCTGGTGGCATGAGCCGCCGCTGGGCGAGGACTTCCGGGTCGACTACCCGTTCTTCGACCTGCCCAACGTCATCGGCTCGCCGCACAACTCCTCCATCGTGGCGGGGTCGCACACCTTCGCCGCGCGGCACGCCGCCGAGAACGTACGGCGGTACCTCCAGGGCGGGTCCCTGGCCGGGATGGTCCGTCGGGAGGACTACCCCGCAACGTGACGGCTTGGTGACGCACCGAAGGAGCGGTGGCCGCGACCCCGGCCGCGGGCCAGGACCAGCAGGTCCATCCTCCGGCGGGCCGCGACCACCTACCTGGTGCCCGGCGCAGCCCCGGCGCGCCTGGCGCACGGCCTGGCGGCCGAGCAGCCCGGTCGGCGGGCTAACGGTCGAGCAGCCGCTGCGCCTCCTTGCCGGTCTCGCGCAGGGAGAAGGCGGCGAAGATCTCGCTCACCCCGTGGACGATCGCCCACGCCCCGACCAGGGTCACCAGCGTCACCAGCGACCGCTGCCAAGAGCCAACCGCCCACACCCCAAGGACCAGCTCGATCACCCCCAGCACCAGCCCGGTCCACCACCACCCCACCTTGGGACCGGCCAGGGCGCCGACCAGGTGCAGGATGCCGAAGAAGATCAGGTACCAGGCCACCAGGATCGACACCACGTACAGGGTGATGCCCGGCCACACCAGCGCCAGGACCCCGGCGGCGATCCCCAGGATCCCCACCACCACGTACAGCCAGCGCCAGCTTTGGACCCGGGTGGCGACCGCCAGCTGGGTGGCGCCGCCGAACAGGAAGGCCACCCCGACGAAGGCGGCCACCGCGGCCGCCCGGGTGGCGGCCGTCGGCCGACCGAGGATCGCGCCGCAGCGCCTGGCTGTCGCCAGCGTCAGCACCCGTTGCCGACCCCTGCCAGCAGGAATCCCGCGATACCCGTCAGCCGCAAGACCGGCCGGAGCGCCAGATGATCCTGGAGGCGTCGATCTCGTGGGTGACGACCCCGAGCTCAGCAGGACGGCGGCGAGCCCCGCGGCGGGGTGGGCGCCGGGTGTGGTCGCGTGGCTACAGCTTGAAGACCAGCTCGGCGGCGATCCCGACGTCGAGGACGCCGCACCAAAGGGCATAGGAGCGGGCCACGACCTTGTCGAGCCTGAGGTGGACGAAGTCCCAGACGCCGTGGCCGAACCAGCCGGCCGCCACCAGGTAGCGGCCCAGGTCCGGGTCCACGGCCAGCCCGGCCAGCGCGATGGCGCCGAACCCGAGCATCCCCAGCGCCTGCACCCGGAACGGGTCGGGCCGGCGCAGCTGCCCGTCGACGGCGCCCCAGACCAGCACGGCCAGCGCCACGGCGGTGTAGACCGCGGCCGGGGCGACCACGTCCAGCGCTCGCAGGACGATGAAGGGGGCGGTCAGGACCACGAGCACCGGCCACGATGCCTGGCGTCGCCGCAGCTTGGCGACCACCAGGTACAACAGGGGCAGGAGCAGCAGCGCCTCCGACAGGCCTGCCAGCCCCTCGGCCGTCCCGCTTCCGCCAAAGGTCAGGGCGGCCATCCCCGAGGCCAGCGCGATCGGCCAGGCATGCTTCAACCGGTCGGTCCAGGGTCGGCCGGCGAGTGTGGTGCTAGCCATCGGCGGAGCCTCCGTACTCGGCGCGGCGGCGCAACATCACCAGGAACATCAGCGGGAGCATCACAACGTGCTCGACCATGAGCAGCGAGTCGCCGGCGAGGAGGCCCAGCCACAACAGGGGGGTCAGCGCCACCGCGGGGGCGACCATGGCGCCGGCCATCCCCACGGTGCTGGCCCAGCGGTGCCGGTGGTGGCGCATCCAGGCGACCATCCCGGCCGACATGGTGACGGCCATCTCCAGGTAGTGGCGGAAGAACCGCCACCTGCCGCGCTGCGTGGGTGGGTGGCTGGGCACCCGCGGCGTGCGGACGTCGTCTGCCGACTTCACCGTGCTCCCTCCTATACAGTACCGGGGTGGGGTACCTGCTTGGGCCCAGGGTAGGACGGCCTGGCGCCGTGGGAATCAGCGAAATCGCCGGTCTTGCGGTCGATGCTGGAGGCCGCCTGGCTGCTGCGAGTCATCGGGACCGCCCGTCCGGGTTACCGCCGACCGCCGTTAGGATGGGGCCATGCTGCGCGGGAGGGAGACAGAGCAGGCAGCGATCGACACCTTCCTGGAGCGGGCCCGTGACGGGCACGGCGGCGGGCTGGTGCTGCGCGGCGAACCGGGCATCGGCAAGAGCGCATTACTGGCCTATGCCCGCGGACGGGCGACCGGGATGCGGGTGCTCGGCACGGCCGGTGTCGAACCGGAGGCCGAGCTGGGGTATGCGACCCTGCACCGGCTGCTGTTCCCGGTGCTGGACCGGCTCGACCAGCCGCCCGAGCCCCAGGCTGGTGCCCTCGGGGTCGTGTTCGCCCAGCGCCAAGGGCCGGTACCGGACCGGTTCCTGGTCGCCCTGGCGACCCTGTCGCTGCTGTCGGGGCTGGCCGATGACCGTCCGCTGCTCTGTCTGGTCGACGATGCCCACTGGGCGGACCGGGCATCCCTGGACGTGCTCGGGTTCGTTGCCCGCCGGCTGGAGGCCGAGCCGATCGCGGTGATGCTGGCAACGCGGACCGATACGGGCATCCCAGGGTCCGACGCTGGCCTCGCCGACCTGCCGCTGGCCGGCCTGCCCAGGGAGGCGGCCCGTGCCCTGCTGCGGGAGCACGGCGGTGACCGGCTCACCCCGGCCGAGCAGGACGAGCTGCTGCGGGCCAGCGGCGGCAACCCGCTTGCGCTTCGCGAGTTCGCGGCCCTGGCCCGCCATCCCGTGGGGGGTGGCGAGCCGTTGCCGCTGGCGGGTCGGCTGCAGCAGGCATTCCTCGAACGGGCCGCGCGGCATCCCGCGACCGTGCAGCGGCTGCTCCTGCTGATCGCCACGGACGGCTCGGGCAGGCGCGACGTCCTGGGTCGCGCCGCCGCGGCCCTCGGGCTGGAGACCGCTTCGCTCGAGGTCGGCGAGCTCGACGAGCTCATCACAAGTAACGGTTCAGGGGTGGCCTTCCGCCATCCGCTCATCCGCTCGGCGGTCTACCACGGGGCCAGCGCGGCCCAGCGGCGGGCCGCGCACCAGGCGCTGGCCGCGGCGCTGGCGGGCGAGCCGACCGAGCTGGAGCGCCGGGCCTGGCACCTGGCACACGCCGCCGAGGGCCCAGACGAGCGGGTCGCGGCCGAGCTGGAGGGGTCGGCCGCGCGGGCGATGCGGCACGCGGGTCCGGCCGCCGCGGCCGCCGCGCTGGGACGAGCCGCCGAGCTGAGCCCGTCGCATGCCGCGCGGGCCCGTCGGTCGGTGGCGGCGGCGGCGGCCTGGCTGGACGCCGGGGACATCACGCGCGCCACGGCCCTGCTCGACACGGCGGAGGCCATCGACCAACGCCGTGGGAGCGTTCGGCGGGACCTTGCCGAGCTGCGGGCGTCGATCGAGTTGCGCGCCGGGACCCCGGCCGAGGCGGTGGCGCTGCTGCAAGCGGCGCTCCCCGACACGGTGGCGGCCGAGGGTGATCGCGACCGAGCCGTCCAATTGCTACTGCTGCTGGGTGAGGCCGGGATCCTGGCCGGCACACCCAGCGTGTGGACGGAGATCGCCACTGCCGTGGAACGGCTGCCGGTGCACGGCAGCGAGCCCGACGACACCCTGCTGCGGTTGCTTGGCGCCCTCGCCGACGTCCTGGCCGGCGCCGACCCCAAGCTGGCGGCCGACGACCTGGCGGTCCTCGAACAGGTCGCCGAGCCCGTCACGTTGGTGCGGGCGGCCGGGATGGCCTGGGGCCTGGGCCACCACCACCTGGCTGGGCGACTGCGGAGCAAGGCGGTCCGGCTGGCCAGGAGGCAGGCAGCGGCCGGGAGCCTGGCGTGGGTGCTGTTGTCGGTGGTCACCGACAACCTGGCAGCAGGCCGCTTCGGGATCGCCGAAGCGGACGCCGAGGAGGGGCACCGGCTGGCCATCGAGACCGGCCAGCCGAACACGGCCTGCCGACACCAGAGTCTCCTCGCCCTGCTCGCGGCGCACCGCGGCCGGGAACACCAGGCCCGGGAGCTCGCCGAGAACGCGCTGGTGGCGGCGACCGCACGGGACCTGCCCGACGCGGCCGCCTGGGCCCGGCATGCGCTCGGGGTGCTGGACCTCGTCGCGGGTCGCAGCGCCCAAGCGCTGGGCCACCTGGAGGCGATGCGCCAGCCCAACGCCCCCTCCGGGATCGTGCTGAACGCTGTCCCGGACCTGGTCGAGGCCGCAGCTCGCGCCGGCGAGCCAGCCCGGGCCACCGAGCCGCTCGCCCGGTTCCGGGCATGGGCCACGACGACCAACGCACCGGAGCTGCCCGCCCTCGCCGCCCGCTGCCGGGCGCTGCTGGCAACCGGGGACGCCGCGGCAACCGAGTTCGGGGCCGCCCTCGAACTGCACGCACTGGCGAACCAGCCAATCGACCAGGCCCGCACCCAGCTCCTGCTCGGCGAGCACCTGCGCCGTGCCCGACGCCGGGCCGACGCCCGGCAACACCTGCGGGCGGCGGTCGAGACCTTCACCCGCCTCGACGCCGCCGCCTGGGCCGAGCGTGCCCGCGCCGAGCTGCGGGCCGCCGGCGAGGCCACCCCGCGGCCGGAACCGGGCGGACTCGCCGGGCTGACCCCACAGGAACTGCGGATCGCCGTGGCCGTCAGCGAGGGCGCCTCCAACCGCCAGATCGCCGCACAGCTCTTCCTCAGCCAGCGGACGGTCGACTACCACCTGCGCAAGGTGTTCCAGAAGACCGGGATCGCCTCGCGCGCCGAGCTCGTCCGGCTCGTCCTCGGACCCTGACCGCGAGCTTGCACCATGCGTCCGTGGTGCCGCCTGTAACGGATCATCGGTTGATTCGGACACCAATCCAGATGTCGGGACGACCGACGAGGAGGGACGACCGGATGAGTCACGTGCACGAACCCGCGCCTGGCGCGGACCAGGGCCACCGACCGACGAACGAGGTCGGCCTCAACCGGCTCGCGAGGAGCGCCACCAACCACTGCCTCACCGGCTGCCTCACCGGCGAGGTGACGGGGATGGTGATCGCGACCGTGTTCGCGTGGGGAGACGTGGCGTCGATCGCCGCGGGCGTTGCGCTCGGCTTCCTGTTCGGCTACGCGTTCACCTCGCTGCCGTTGCTCCGCGCAGGGCTCGCAGTTACTGCAATCATCCCGATCGCGCTCGCGGCGGACACCGTGTCGATCGCGATCATGGAACTGATCGACAACCTGACGATCATCCTGGTGCCGGGCGCGTTGGAGGCCGGCCTCGGCGACGCACGCTTCTGGCTGCCGCTCCTCGGGGGCTTCGCCATCGCCTGGCCGTTCGCGTTCGCCGTCAACCGCGCGCTGATCCGCCGCGGCAGAGGCCACGCCGTCGTGCACGACTACCACCACTGACTCCGCGCCCGCGAAGGCAGTTGGTCATGCGACGTCGGCGCTGCTCAGGCCGGGCGGCGACGCAGCAAGGTCACACGGCACCCGGCCAGGCTCGTCCTCGGACGCCGGTCCCGCGCTTCACGCGCGCGCCGGCGCGGCGGCGATCTGACGCGCCGCGATCTGCTCGACCAGGTGTTGCGCGTCGGCGCCCACCCCTCCCACCAGGGAGGAGGCAAGCGAGTACTGCAACGGCAGCCCGACGAAGTACAGGCCCGGCTCGGCGTCGACCACGCCGCGGTGGTGGACGGGATCGCCGCTGGGACCGAACACCGGCAGCCTGATCCAGCGGTAGTCGCGAGCAAACCCGGTGCACCACACGACGTTGTCGACCTCCAGGACATGCCCGTCGTCGAGCACAGGCCGCCCGTCGCGGACACCGCGCACGCGCGGCGCTCGCTGGACGCCGGCGTCGGTGAGGTCCTGGGGTCGCACCCGGACCAGGGGGGTACCCCGGCCAGCGCCTTGGGCGGCGAACCTGCGGCCGAGCCTGGTGTCGACGGTGAGCAGCCGGTTCATCGCCTGGAAGATGGTGCCGCCGAGGGTGATGGGGATGCGGCCGGTATCCCGGCCGGCCAGCCAGGTGCGGTGCGTACGTGCCAGTTCCAGCGCGATCTCGGCGCCGGAGTTGCCCGCCCCGACGACCAGGACGGCACCCTCGCGCAGCCGACCGGGGTTGCGGTAGTCGGCCGAGTGGAGCTGGACGATGGCCGGATCCAGCTGCTCGGCGAAGCCGGGCACGCGCGGGGTGGTGGCGGCGCCGGTGGCCACCACGACCTGGCGGGCCTCCAGGGACCGGTGCCCTGCCGTGATCAGGAACCCGTTCCCGTCCCGGCCAAGCTCGTCCACCCTGGCCCCCAGCTCTATGGGGAGGTGGAACCGGACGGCGTAGTCCTCCAGGTAGTCGGCCATCTCGCCCTTCGTGGGGAAGTAGCCGCCCGCTGCGGGGAACGGCATGCCGGGTAGGTGGTCGAAGCGTGCCGGGGTGAACAGCCGCAGGGAGTCCCAGCGGTCGCGCCAGGCCGTGCCGACGCGCTGGCCGGCGTCGAGGATGACGAAGTCGGTGTGGTGGCGGGCCAGGTGGTAGCCGGTGGCGAGTCCTGCCTGCCCGCCGCCGATCACCACCGTGTCGAGGCGTTGGGTGCCCACGGTGGTCTCCTTCCGGGTGGTCAGCTGGTGGTTCCTCGGGGCCATGCGCCCTCAGCCTTGCACTTCAACTCAGCTTGAAGTCAACTGGGGGCCGTGGACCTCATCCCCATTGGCGAGGCTGCGCGCAAGCTCGGGGTCAGCGCCTCGGCGCTGCGCTACTACGACGAGCGCGGGCTGCTGCGGCCGGCGGCCCGCCGTGGCGGGCGGCGCCTGTACGGCGCCGAGGAGCTGCGGCGGCTGGCGTTCATCCATATCGCGCAGCGGCTTGGGATCAGCCTGGACACGGCGGCCGCTGTGCTCGACGAGCCGAGCGACCGGTGGCGGGAGGTCGTGCGGGCGCAGATCGCGGCGCTGGAGGAGCAGGTCGCGTTGGCCAAGGGGGCGCAGGCGTTCCTCAGCCACGCGCTGGGCTGCCCGGCCGACCATCCGGCGCGGGAGTGCCCGACCATGATCGGGACCCTCGACCGGCTGGTGGCGGGCATGACCTTCGACCAGCTCGCGGCCGAGCACAGCGACCGCCCATCGGGCCCGGCGCCTCGGCGGGCCGGCGAGCCACGCCTACGACCACGCGGATGGCTTGCCTAGGAACGGACGAGCCGGGCCACCGCGGCCGAGGCCTCGCGGACCTTGTCCTCGGCGGCGGTGCCGAGACCTGCGTGAGCACGTCGATGCAGTACTGGTCCTGCTCGATCATGCGCTGCAGGCCACGGACCTGCCCCTCGATACGCCGCAGCCGCATGAGGTAGGCGTCTTTGCTGCCAAGGTAACCAACCGAGCTGGCAGCCCCGGCGTCAGCTCCGCTGTGCTGGTGCACCCGTTCACGCTCCTTGTCGGTCCGGTGTAGGCAGGCGCGTGCCGGTATCGGGACCACGGGTCTGCGGGCCACGCGCCGTCGGTCTCGGGGCTGGGGACCGCTGGGCCCTGAAGGTCCGTAGCCGCAGGCTGTTGGAGACCACGAACACGCTGGAGAACGCCATCGCCGCGGCGGCCACGATCGGGTTGAGGTAGCCGAGCGCGGCCAGCGGCAGGGCAGCCACGTTGTAGGCGAACGCCCAGAACAGGTTGCCCTTGATCGTGGCCAGGGTGCGCCGCGACAGCCGGATGGCGTCGGCCGCGGCCCGCAGGTCGCCCGAGACCAGGGTCAGGTCGCTGGCCTCGATCGCCACGTCGGTACCGGTCCCGATGGCCAGGCCGAGATCGGCCTTGGCCAGCGCCGGGGCGTCGTTGACGCCGTCGCCCACCATGGCCACCACCCGCCCCTCGGCCTGCAGCCGAACGACGACCTCGGCCTTGTCGCCGGGCAGGACCTCGGCGACCACCTCGCCGATGCCGACCTGGGAGGCGACCGCCCGGGCGGTGGCGGTGTTGTCGCCGGTCAGCAGCACCGGGCGCAGTCCCAGCTCCCGGAGCCGGGTGACCGCCTCGGCGCTGGTCGGCTTGACGGTGTCGGCCACCACGAACAGCGCACGGACCTGACCGTCCCAGGCGCCGGCGACCGCGGTCTGGCCGTTGGCCTCGGCCCGGCGGCGGGCCCGCTCGAGCGTGTCGGGCAGGGGCAGGGACCAGTCGGCCAGCAGCGCCGGCCGGCCGGCAACCACCGCGTGCCCCTCGACGATCCCCTCGACCCCCAGGCCTCGGCGGCTGGTGAACGCCTCCACCGGCGGCAGCGTACCGACCCGCTGGCGGGCGCCGGCGGCGATGGCCTTGCCGATCGGGTGCTCGCTGGCGTCCTCCAGCGCCCCGATCAGGCGCAGCGCCTCGGCCTCGGCCGGGACATCGGCCGCTTCCGCCCCGTCGGCCGTCACCCCGACCAGGGCCATCTGCCCGCTGGTGATGGTGCCGGTCTTGTCGAGCACGACGGTGTCGACCCGGCGGGTGGACTCCAGCACCTCGGGGCCCTTGATCAGGATGCCCAGCTGCGCGCCCCGGCCAGTGCCGACCAGCAGCGCGGTCGGGGTGGCCAGGCCCAGGGCACACGGGCAGGCGATGATCAGCACCGCCACCGCCGCGCCGAACGCCGCCGTCGCCGCGAGGCCGGCGCCGAGCCAGAACCCGAGCGTTCCTGCGGCCAGGGCCAGCACGACCGGGACGAACACCGCCGACACGCGGTCGGCCAGCCGCTGGACCGGCGCCTTGCCGGTCTGGGCGTCGGTGACCAGCTTGGCGATCTGGGCCAGCGCGGTGTCCTGGCCGACCTTGGTGGCGCGGACCACGAGCCGGCCGCCGGCGTTGACCGACGCGCCAACCACGGGGTTGCCGGGGCGGACCTCGACCGGGACGCTTTCGCCGGTGAGCATGGACTGGTCGACGGCCGAGGTCCCGTCCTCCACGATCCCGTCGGTGGCGACCTGCTCGCCAGGGCGGACGATGAACCGATCGTCGACGGTGATCTGCTCGATCGGCACCCGCTGCTCGGTCCCTGCCTGGTCGAGGACCGAGACCTCCTTGGCGCCGAGCTCCAGCAGCGCGCGCAGGGCGGCGCCGGCGCGGCGTTTGGCACGGGCCTCGAGGTAGCGGCCGGCCAGCATCAACACCGTCACCGCGACCGCGACCTCCAGGTACAGCTCCCCGGCACCCGTGAACCGCTCCAGCCCGAGCTCGAACGGCATGCGCATGGCCGGGTCACCGGCGCCGAGGAGGAACAGCGCCACCACCGACCAGGCCCAGGCGGCCAGGGTGCCGACCGAGATGAGCGTGTCCATCGAGGCTGCGCCGTGGCGCAGGTTGGCCCAGGCGGTCCGGTGGAACGGCCAGCCACCCCACCACACCACCGGGGTGGCAAGCTGCAGCGACAGCCACTGCCAGGCGTCGAACTGCAACCTGGGGACCATCGCCAGAGCCAGCACCGGCAGCCCGAGTGCGATCGTGCCGAGCAGGCGGCGCCGGAGCGGGATCGTCGGGTCATCCCCCTGCGCCGGGGCCGGCGCCGCCATCCCGGCAGCCAATCCAGGAGCCGGCGGCGGTAGGGTGGCGGTGTAGCCGGCCTGCTCGACGGCGTCGACCAGCATGGCCTCGTTCACCCGGCCAGGGTCGAAGCTGACCTGAGCTCGCTCGGTGGCGAGGTTCACGCCGGCCTGCACGCCGTCGAGCCGGTTCAGCTTGCGTTCGATCCGGGCGGCGCACGACGCGCACGTCATCCCCGTGATCGGCAGCTCGAGCCTGCGCTCGGGTGCCGCCCGGGCGACGGCAGCGGTGCCCGGGCGCGGCGAGCCAGTGGCGCCGCCGGCGATGCGGTCGGTGGTGCTCAGCTGGCCACCTCCAGGGTGAAGGCGGCCGTGTGGACCTGGCCGTCGTGCTGGAACTGGAGGTACAGCCGGTAGCGGCCGGCGCTGGGCAGCTCGGCGCCGAACCCGATGGAGGCGCCCTCGGTGGCCGCGTCGGTGGGGTGGACGTGCAGGTACGCCAGGTCACCCTCGCGCAGCGCCACCAGGTGACCGCGGGCGCCCAGGTAGGGCTCCAGGTCGGTGACCGGCTGGCCGTCGCGCGCCACCCGGAACGTCAGCGAGCCGGTCTGCCCGCCCGCCAGGCCCGTGGGCTCCACGGTGACCTGGTAGCCGTCGGCGGCCGCGGTGGTCGCCGGCTCCGGGAGGTCGACCGGGTCGAACCGGCCGGCGGCGAACACGTCGACCCCCAGCGTGGCCGAGCCCTGCTCGGTGGCAAAGTCGGCGAACACGCGCCACACCCCGGCCTCGGGCAGCCGCAGACTGGTCGTCCAGGTGCCATCGGCTGCCATGGCCGGGTGCAGGTGCTGGAAGCCGGACAGGTCCCGGCGGACCACGATCAGGTGCAAGTCGCGCTCGTGCTTGGTGACGAACGAGGTCACCGGGCGGCCGTCCTGGTCGAGGATCCGGAACGCGAAGTCGACCTCGCGCCCCACCGGGACGCGCGTCCGGGTGGGAACCAGCCGGTAGCCGCCCTCGACGCTGGCCAGCCCGCTGGCACCGGCGCCGCCACGGCCCGAGGTGCCGTGGGTGGTCGCCGTGCTGTGGTGGTGGGCTTCCTTGGTGGTCTCGCCGTGTGCGTCGTGCATGCTCTGCACGGGCTGCACCTCCCCTTGTGGTTGGTTGGGTTCGCCCCCGGCGGCGCTGGTTGGGGCCAGCGTCCGCCCGGCGATCGTCGCGGCGGCAAAGACGCCGGCCAGCAGCAGGGCAAACAGAGCGACACGTGCGGTCCCGGCACGCGTCATGGGCGTACCTGGTACCCGGCCTCGTCGATGGCTGCCCGGATCGCCGCGTCATCGGCGGCGGCCCCGCGCACGGTGACGGTCCCACGGCCCAGGTCGACCTCGACGCCACCGACCCCAGGGACCCGCTGGACCTCTTCGGTGATCGTCGCGCTGCAGTGCCCACAGGTCATGCCGTCGACGACGTAGACCCGCTCCGTCCCGATGCCCATGACAGCTCCTATACCTGGTGGGGGTATGGCTGAGCGCAGTGTTTCATACCCCCAGTGGGTATGCAAGGTCTGGCGCTGCGCGTTGCGGCTCCAGCTCCGGCCGTCCAGAAAGCTGAACATTCCCGTTCGACTTCTTCGGAGGCGGAGCGTACACTAACCAGAACAACAGTGTTCGGGTTAGGAGAAGAGGGATGCGACGCACCGCACCTGCACCAGCCGACCACGGTCATGACCTGCCGGACCCCCGGCGCTGGCAGGCCCTGGCCCTGCTCTGCCTGGCCCAGTTCATGGTCATCCTCGACGTCACCGTGGTGAACGTGGCCCTGCCGGCCATCGGGGCCGACCTGTCGCTGGACAGGGCCGCCCTCACCTGGGTGGTCACCGCCTACACCTTGTGCTTCGGCGGGCTGATGCTGCTCGGCGGCCGGCTCGCCGACCTGCTGGGCCGTCGCCGGGTGTTCCTTACCGGCCTCGCGACCTTCACGCTGGCGTCGCTCGGTGCCGGCCTGGCCGGCGACGGTGGGCTCCTGGTGGCCGCGCGGGGGCTCCAGGGCGTGGGCGCGGCGCTGCTGTCGCCGGCGGCGCTGGCGATCATCACCACCACGTTCCGGGGCCGCGAGCGGCACCGGGCGCTGGGGGTGTGGGCGGCGCTGGGCGGCGCCGGGGCCGCCGTCGGGGTCCTGCTCGGCGGGATCCTGGCCGCTGGTCCCGGCTGGCAGTGGGTGTTCTTCGTCAACCTGCCGGTCGGCCTCCTGGTCGCCGTCGCGGTCCCGGCGACGGTGGCGGCGTCACCTCGACCCGCCGCCACCGGCGTGGATCTGCCCGGGGCGCTCACGGTGACCGCCGCCGCCGGGCTGGGGATCTACGGGCTGGTGCAGGCCGGCGACACCGGCTGGACTGCGGCCGGGACCCTGCTCCCCCTCGGCCTGGGGTTGCTCCTGCTCGGCGTCTTCGTGCAGCTGGAGCGGACGGTCGCCGCGCCCCTGGTGGACCTGCGGCTGCTGGCCGGCCGGCCGGTGGCCGCCGGCTTCGGAACGATGCTGGCCGCCTCCGGGCTGCTGATCTCCGGCTTCTTCCTCAGCTCGCTGCTGCTGCAGCGGGTCATGGGGCTCAGCGCGCTGTCCACCGGGCTCGTGTTCCTGCCGGTCGCGGTGGCCACCATCGTCGGCGCCCAGGCCGCCGCCCACCTGCTCGGGAGGGTGGGTGGCCGGCCGGTGGCCGCCGTCGCGTTCACGCTGGCCGCGCTCGGGATGGCCCTGCTGGCCGGCGTGCCGGCCGACGCCGACCCGGTCACCGACGTCCTGCCCGGGTTCATGCTCGCCGCAGCCGGGCTGGGTGCCGCGTTCGTGACCGCCACCGCCACGGCCATGGCCCAGGTCGACCCACAGCGCGCCGGCCTCATCTCCGGCGTGGTCAACACCGCCCATGAGCTCGGCGCCGCCCTGGGCGTGGCGCTGGTGTCCACCATCGCCGGCGCCAGCATCGACACCGCTTCGGCCGCGGGCCCGGCAGCGACGGCCGGGTTCGGTGATGCCTTCCTCGCCGGTGCCATCCTGGCCGGCCTGGTCGCGGTGGCCGCGCCGGTGCTGCTGCCCCCGGGCAGGCCGACCACCGACGGCCCGCGATTCGCCCACTGAACCACTACCCTGTCGGACGTGGACACGGTCACCGACCAGCAGCGTCGCCGCCGCGCCGACGCCGAGCGCAACATCGCCGCCATCTTGGATGCCGGCCTTGCCTGCTTCAGCCGCAACGCCGACGCCAGCGTCGCCGAGGTGGCGCGTGCCGCCGGCGTCGGCCGGGTCACCCTCTACGGCCACTTCCCCTCCCGCCAGGCCCTCGTCGACGCCGTGTTGGCCCATGCCGTCAGCAAGGCCAACACGGCGCTGGAGGCCGAGACGATCGCCGACGGCCCCGCCCCCCAGGCCCTGTCGCGCCTCATCCACTCCTCCTGGCGGGTCGTGGACCAGCACCGCCGCCTGCTCGCGGCCGCGCAGCACGAGCTGCCACCGGCCCGCATCCGCCACCACCACGACCAGGCCATGGCCCGGGTCGGACGCCTCATCGCCCGCGGCCAGGCCGAGGGCGACTTCCGCACCGACCTGCCCCGCCCCTGGCTGGTGGCCACCTTCTACAGCGTGCTGCACGGCGCCGCCGAAGAGGTCGATGCCGGTCGTCTCGACCCAGCCCAAGCCCCCCGAGTGCTGACCGCCACGCTGCTGGCGGCATTCACCGCCCAACCCGAACAACCCCGACCTGGCTAGGCCGACCTTCCACGTCCGTGGTTCACGCAGCCCGGCAGCGACCACGCCACCGGAACGGGCGAAGTTCTCTAGGTCGGGTTGGCGAGCGTGCCCGCTGCGTGGGGCGCCGAGCCCGCCAGCGGCGTGGTGTCGAGGTACCTGACCTCATAGACGCGCTCGGTGAACTTCCAGCCGTCCGGGGTGCGCCGGTAGCGGTCGTGGTACACGGCGTAGTTCAGCTGCGAGCGGCCGTCGCGCATGCGCCCGAGCTCTACGATGTAGGCACGGCCGGACGCGGTGTCGCCCGCAAGCTGGATCGTGCCCGGGTGCGTGGTTTGCACGAAGTAGTCCCAGAGACCCTGCAGCCGCTCGCTCCCGGCGCGGATCTCCTCCCGGCTGACGGCCTCGGCGTTGATGTCGGGGATCCGCACCGCGCCGTCGGGTGTGAACAGCGACGCCAAGCGGTCGTAGTCGCGCATCATCACCGCATCGGTTAACTCGCCGCGCAGCGCCTCGATCTCGACGCGGTCAACGATGGCCTGAAGGTTGCTCATCGGTTTCCTCTCCTTGTCACCTCGAACCGGTCACGGCTGCATGGACCTGCTGTTCGCCGTTCGTTGCCGCTGAGCTTGTGTGGATTGCCCCAAGTGCTGGCTTGTGGATCCTTGTGGCCTGGGTCACCCCAGCCCTGCTGGGGTTCCATGTGCATGTCCGGTGGCTGGTGCCGGAGGCATGCGCGGTGCGGGGTGGAGCCAGACGCCGCGCTGGGTCAGCCGGTGAAGGACTCCGGGCCGAAGCGGCCCCACGCCACGAAGCCGGCCAGGGCGAGATAGATCAGGTCGCCCACGATCGTGACCCTCTCGCCACGGCGCAGGCGCATGGTCACCGCGCCGACAAACAGCAGCACCGCACCGGTAGCAGCCAGCGGCACCAGCACCGGCGCGATGTCGAGCATGGCGGGCAGGACCAGGCCCGCCGCGGCCAGGAGCTCGAGGGCTCCGATGGCCTTGAGGGCACCGGGGCTGAAGTCTTCGACCCATCTCGTGGCGGCGCCCATGCCGGCCATCTTCTCCTTGGGCACGAACAGCTTGGCGCTGCTGACCAGGAAGACAACGGCCAGCAGTCCGGCAACG
>Ga0081538_10001878_pt1 | contig 21177 bp, 16 predicted proteins | sample TabmetS5T2R1_FD_71022 | JGI IMG/M metagenome (GOLD analysis project Ga0081538, IMG submission 71022) | Tabebuia heterophylla rhizosphere microbial communities from the University of Puerto Rico - S5T2R1 | ecosystem: Host-associated > Plants > Roots > Rhizosphere ...
CCCGCAAGTTTCAGGAGGACCCGCACTGGCGCGATTACCTGTTGTTCTACGAGTACTTTCACGGCGACAACGGCGCCGGCCTCGGCGCCAGCCATCAGACCGGCTGGACCGGCGTCATCGCCCGGGCCATGCATGTGTTCGCGACCAGCAACGCCGAGGAGGTTCTCGAACTCGGCAAAGCAGCGGCCTTTACCGAGTTAGAGGTTGAGGCGCAGGGTGGCTAGAACAACGGTCAAGTATGCCCTGTTTTGCTCCTTCTCCCTCCGGGAGAGGGTTGGGGTGAGGGCTCTGCAGCGCCTGGGACAAGCCCCTCACCCTCTCCCTGGGGAGAGGGGACAGGGATAGTGTTCTAAAAGTGGAGATAGCGGCCGAACTCAGAGATTTTATTGCCATTAAAACAGAGGCTTGTGGGCTTTCTCGAACGCTGTATCTCCACATTTGGAACACCACCCCCGAGGGCCTGGAGCGGCAGCCTCGAAACTCATTGGAGGTATACCTGTACAGTGAAGAATCCCGCTGCGTCATTAATAATTATTGGATGCATTTTATCAACTGAATTGCTCGCTTCCAATGCTTATGCATTTCCAAACAAAGTAGTAAATGCCCCCTTTAAATTACTTGAAAAGCATGCGGTTTTCCCTTATGAAAGCAATGTATTTGAAAAGCATTATAGTTTAATTAAAGATAAAAGTATTGTTCCTGGAAATGATGAAGAGATTTCAGAGTTAGATGCAGAAACGGGGTATTATGTCCAGAAAAATCCTAATAATAAGAGGTATTTAAGAGCAGCCATTGAAACACTAACACTTTTAGGAATGGTTTCAACTTATTATTGGGCAACAAAGGATTCTTCAGATGATTTTGATTATGACGTGAGCTTTTCTACTTTGAAGAAAAAGTTTTCAGGAGAAGCTATACTTTTTGATGATAATTCTATTAAAACAAATTCATTTCCAGGACATCCTATATCTGGATCCTATTACTACTTAATTGCAAGAAATAATAACCTCTCACGCATTGAATCTTTTTTATGGAGCTTTGCTACATCCTCTATACATGAATTTTTTGTTGAGTTTACAGAGGTAGCAAGTATTAATGACTTCATAGTGACCCCTGTAGCAGGAGCGGCTATTGGCGAGGCGATGTATCAATTTGGCAGATATTTCAGATGTGCTAAAAATAAAGACACCTTGACGTATAAAATAGTATCTGCCATGCTGGACCCTATTGCTTTGGTTAATAGTTTTATTTGGGACGATACAAATTATAAATTTAGAGAAACATGTCATTATGAGCCTATTCAAAGTGAATTTGGTATTTTTAGTGGAATGAGCACAGTGTATCATGAAAACACAGCTCATTTTGAAAATGGCTTCATTTTTGGGTTTCATGGCAAACTGTATCTCCTACCTTATTATGGTCAAGTATCAGATATAAAACGATTCTTTAGGGATACAGTCTTGACTGAGATAGGTCTTGAAGGTATTGTGACCGATGCAAGAATTGATGGCTTACGTTTTTTGGCCAAAACAGTATGGTCTGCCTATCATCGACAAAAAATTGCTCGAACCTCTATAGGCAATGTCGCTGGATATAGTTTCTTCGTGGGTCTTACTTCTGCCTTCGAACATACCCAATATAAAACTGGTGAGTTTGAAGACTGGATTGGAGCTGTGCATATACTCGGACCTTCCACGGAATTCACTTATTTTCATAATGATGGTTATATCCGCCTTAACCTTGATATCTTTGGCGACTTTGCCATGGTCAGATCTTTTGCTTTTGATGAATATAAAAGAAATTATTCATTAAATGGCATTAAAAGTATATTAAAGGAGGAGAATTATTACTATGCTTATGGAGTGCATATAAACCCTAAAGTTGAGGTGAAATATGGATCGTACAGATTTTCGGCTGAGTTTAAATATGCCCACTATGATTCTATTGAAGGAGTAGACCGTATACGGTCTACGAATGATTTTCACTTAGTAGATAGATTAAAAGAGTACAGTTTGAAGTGGAGCAGACTTATAGATTTTCTCGACTTTCAATTCTTTAAAACACATCAAACGTGGGTTGAAGCAGAAGTGCGTAGAATAGCACGCTCAGGATTTATCGCCGATAATGATGTTTCACATAACGGTGGCAATACCTGGCTTCTACTTCGCTTCAAAATGCTCCTGTAGCGCGTCGTGCCTGCGGCGCCTTCTTTAGTACGCCTTTCTCCCCATACTCGACCTCGATGGTATACGAGGGCTTCCCGCCCGTGACTGCAACTTGCAGATCGCCTTTGTCCGCATTAAACGTTTCGATGACGAGCAGGGTTGAACTCGCCGCGGGATTGTTGGCCGAGGCAAAGTAGAACCCGACGATGGTTGAGAACATCCCAGCGAACAGGAGGAAGATTTCCCGCGACCGGCGGAATCGCTCGTCAAACCCCCGCCCTTCTGTACTTGCTGAGAAAAACGGCGTGACCAGTAGTGTCCCACCGAAAGTCACAAAGGCGAAGGTCAGCGCCAACAAGAGGACGGCACGTCCGCCTGGAACCGTTTGCCAAGCTGCGGCGCCCATCTGGCTGATGGCGATAATGGTAAGGATGAAGATGATGGCGAGTACGAGGATGCCAATGCTCGGCCCGCTTTGCCCCAGGAAGGCGAGTCCCCGCTCCAGGAGGGATTTCTGGGTGTCTGGCGGGGGCGTCTGTACGGCGAGAATCCGCGATAACACCTTGTCGAGGTCATCGAGTGTCGTCCTGATAGGCGTTAAATCCTCACCGGTAGACGCTGCGGCATACCTGGCCGCCAAGCCGTCGAGGTCGGTTTCAGCATGGGAGATTAGCCGAGCGAGGTCGCTGTCTGGCCCCAGCGTCCGTTTGAGGACATCGATCTTGCCGCGAAGATTGCCAATCACCGTGGCGATTTCTTCCCTTTCTGCCATACTTCATCCCCCTACGTTCCCACTGTCGTCAGCACAGGGCGTAACATTCTTTGGACGACAAGAGTACACGGCCCCTCTCGCCATCCTCCTCCTACGGTTGAATACAAAAGTGCCTCAGCCCTCTCCACTGTGCTGGAGAGGGCCTCCAGGCGCTGTCAGTATCTGCGTCGCGCGTGTGGCGCAGTCAGGACCGGTTCGGTGAGGGGCTAGCGTCTGGTGCTGGTCGTGTGAGTGAGCGGCATCCTAGACTTCATAGCCTCTTGGGTCAACTGGAAAGATGTCACTTTCGTAGGAGGGTTACATCGACACATCACCTAACCAGCCGCCGGGGGTGACAGGGATGAACCACGGTCTCGGACACGAAGCCGTTGGACCGCTTGCCATGTTCCATCTCGGCGAGGTGGCGTTGGGGGATGCCGGTCAGGGTGGCTGGCGCCAAAGCAGTTTTTGCACAGGATGGGGTTATTTGCCCAACCTGCCAACAGGTACATTTCAACAATCCACGGTGAGTTTCTTTGCGAGTTATTGATGGACGCCTGTGGATATAGTGTAACTCCTTCTTGCATTAGAAGGTTCTTCATACCTTAATTTTTTATGGGTTACATCGGTTTCAACCTTCTATGAAAGTTTCATATTTTCTGTTGACATGCGATCCTTTAAAGGATACGATACCTTTACACTCACACAAACTGTCCGAGACTCCAGCCCTGTACCGAGTTGCTGGTGGCGTCACCGTGACGCTGCTGAGACGTTAAACATCGTCTCATCAACTTCTGAGTGGGATTGATGGATGAGACAAGCTGGTGTCATAGAAATACACGGGCTGTCTTATCGCCAAAAATCTCTCCAAAGCTATCGGAAAGCGAGAGGGTTAACGTCGGGCCATACTCTTCGCCATACCTGAGGCGCACATGGTGTCAACTGCTCCGGGAGTGGTGCAGACGGCAAGCATCACTGTCGGGCATAGTCGTGGGAGCATGTTATGTCCTGGTTGCGAACTCTAGTCGGTATAGGGGCTCTGGTGATCCTAGCAATGGTGGCACACCCTCCCGCTGCCCTCGCATTCTTCATCGAAGTACGATCCGGACCAGGGATGACATATGAGATAGTAGCCAAGGTTCCGCCTGGAGGAAGCTACGTGGCTGTGGCACAGAAGCAGGATTGGTACAAGATTCAGCTCCCCGATGGACGTGCAGGATGGATACACCTACACGACACGGTGCAGGAAAAGCCACGCTCACAGACTGCCACACCGCCGGCCCTGCTGTCTCACACGGCCCCGCCGGCAGCCTCTGCTATGCCCTCCAAAGCTCAGCCACCCGCAGCTGCGCCCGGCCACCCGGTCGCGACGGGCCCCGCCCCGCCTACGGCACGTCGCACGGCCCTGGTCATTGGCAATGCGGCGTATGCGGAGAGTCCACTCCAGAATGCGGTCAAGGACGCTGTGGATATCACAGCGTTGTTGCGCCGCCTGAGCTTTGAGGTCACCTTCTTGCGGGATGTGCCCCTGCAGGAGATGCAAGAGGCCGTGAATGCGTTCAATCTACGGCTGCGCCAGGGCGGGATAGGCCTCTTTTATTTTGCCGGGCATGGGATCCAAATGGACGGGGAAAACTACCTGATTCCCATCAACGCCCGGATCGCGCGCCAGCGGGACGTACGCGATCAAGCGCTGCCTATGGGCCGGATCTTGGGGGCGATGGAGGATGCGAACAATGGGCTGAATATCCTCATTCTGGATGCCTGTCGCAATCTGCCCTTCTCGCGAAGTTGGCGCACCAGGCAGGTGGGACTGGCACCGCCGCCCGCGGCGCGCGGGACGCTGATCGCCTATGCGACGGCGCCAGGGGGCATGGCGGCGGACGGCGCCGGGGAGAACGGCGTCTATACCAAACATCTCCTGCAGACCATGGCGCTCCCGGGCCTCAGTATTGAACAGGTCTTCAAGCAGGTGCGCCACGGGGTCGTCGCGGAGACCGAGGGGAAGCAGACACCATGGGAATCCTCCTCCCTGGTGGGAGATTTTGCGTTCATGCCGGCGCAGACCGACGTCGTGCCTACTGGTGTGCCTCCCTCCCCCTCGTCCGCCTCCGATCCGGAGATGGTGCTGTGGAGCATGAGTGAGCAATCGTCGCATCCGGAGGACGTGCTGGCCTTCCTGCAGGCCTATCCGGAGAGTCGCTTTGCCCCTACTGCCCGCCTCCGTCTGCAGCAGTTACGGCAGCAGAGCGCCACCGTGGCTCATGTGCCAGCCGCGCCGCTGCCGCGACCAGCGACACCGTTGGGAGCAGTGGGGGTCCCTCCGTCGCCCTCCACCAGTGCTCCTCCCCAACAGCCCATCGAACAAGCGCTCCCATCTAACGTCTCACCAGGCAACACGCCTCACGGGGAGGCAGGGCGCAACAATCCCATAGATCGTCCGTCGCCTATCCCCTCTTCCGAGAGCTATACGCTGATTCGGCGCATTTATTGCGAAGACATGGGGAGTGGTGTGATTCAGGGGAGCAAGGACTTGCTATTCACGTCATATCTCTCGTGTGAGGAGGCAAAAAATGCACTTCTCGTATGGGAACAGCAGAAAGGCAACTGCAACTTCATAGATAACGCAAGAGAGAGTAAACAAAAAGCGAATGAATGGATCGAAACGCCCAGTTGCAAAATTCTGTCATATGAAGTGTCCCCCACAAACAGCCAGGCCTGGCGCTGATAATTCGCCACAGAGAGCATCCCAGTCCTCCTCTCATGGCGGCGCCTCACACCAAGGGGCTCCTGCCCTCGGGAACAACCGAAGCTGGCTGTGCGCCTCACGCTCCCGGCGCACCCGATCGGCCGCATGCAAGGAAGAGAGTGATATTCCGTACGAGAGCCATAGAGCTATCCTCCGGGGTGTACGGCGGCGCTCCGCTGATCATTTAGCGATACACCAACAGCGTGCGGAGCGCACGGGCCAGCCAGGGGTGTGTCAGCGCGACCGCTGACTGCAGGAAGGGCGCCCACGCTTGGCCAGAGGGCACCCGCGACACCCCCGTGGCTGGTGTGGGGTCAACGTGGGACAGAGACTGCTGGCAGGGCGAGGGGACGGCACGATGGCGGGGATCCTTGGGGGATCACCCTCAGCCATATATGCTGTCCAGTTCGTCTCCGTCTCAATCCTCGCCATGCCCTATATCGCATAAGCTTGAAAGAAAGAGGCGCGCAATCTCCCGTACAAAGCGCCTATTTTCCCGTGTGTTGGTGGCACAATAGACGCACACCTCGCCTATGCTTTCGTTCTGGTGGCCGTCACAGACAGGATTCGTACAAGGTACATCGAGCAGAATACTGCACTTGGCACATTTCTTTTGCATACAAACCTCTTGTGACATCCTGGGACGCTTTGTACGGCGCGGAGGCGAGGTGCTCATCACCCATCGACCGAATGCAGACCAGCTGGATAGCTACTGCTCTGGGCTATCTGCTGGAAGACCGCTGCGCACGCATCGCAGCCCGTCTCAATGACTTGCAGGGCGAAGGCTTCCGTCTGGGTCGCGCGCAGCAGGGCATAGTACCCCTTGATGTCCTGAATTTTTTCCTCCGGAAATGGCACCCAGCACTGATGGGTATAACTAAAGAGGCGTCCATGCAGACTACAATAGCGCAGAGCCATACTTCATCCCTATACATTCTATCAGAGGTTTATTTTTTAGTTTATATAAAACTAGAGCATGAGTATATAAAAGATCATTTTTAGTTTCAAATAAATTAGAAAAATATGTGATTTTGATCCTTTTTGAAGCTTGGAGGTGCCAAGAAGAACGAGGCGGTACAGAGTAGGAAATGGCCTGCCATTTGGGACTTGTTGTTTGTTGGAAGAGACTACGGAAGGGATGCAAGACTCGCGAAGAGAGAGCCAGAAACGGCATACACATACAGGCTATGACGGTGGCAAGGCCCTCGTCACAGGGGCCTGCCACCAAACAGGAGGCTAGCAGAGGGCCACCGGCAGTCTGTCTCGAAGCACAGCCCTCTGGCACAGCTCGAGCTCGGGGCCCGCGTCCTGAACCAGTTGCGCAAGGGAGTGGACCGGTTTTATAGGGAGAAGAGAGCCCTAGAGCGCGCGATAACAGAGTGGCAAGGGTGACTACGTGCCTTGACAAACACCTCCCCTATGGGGGGCCGGTGTAAGGTAACGCAGCAGCCGGAAGTGGCGTACGATTTCTGGCACACCCAGAAGCGCAGCATGCTCCACGTGTGTGTCTGCCATAAGCCAATGGCAGATGTATACATCTGTGCACAGTGGGAACCTCTCTGCAAATTTGCAGAGAAACTGAAAGAGGTCCTAGGGTGGTAAGTGGTAGTATAGCGTAGCAGCTATTTGAGGGTACGGCTTGCAATGCTGTGCCGCGTGCTCTTACGAGGAAAACTCTCTCAACGCAGCTGTAGGAGAAATGCCCATAACCCTTTGATATTACGAATGGAGAATACGGGATTCGAACCCGTGACCTCCGCCTTGCAAGGGCGGCGCTCTCCCATCTGAGCTAATTCCCCACGTCGATTGTCAGGTATCGCGCGGAAGCTTAACGGGTTCAGGACAGGGTGTCAAGACATCGTCCCCCATCAGAATACCTGCTCAAGCAGCGCGACCGCTTGCTCGATCTCCTGCCGTGTCGTGTATCGCCCCAGGCTGAAGCGTACAGCACCCATCCCTAGTTCTGGGGGAATATGCATCGCCGCGAGGACGGAGGACAGGGAGATTTCCCCGGCATGGCAGGCAGAACCAGTGGAGGCTGCCAGGGCTGGCATTTGCTCCAATAACTCAGCACCAATGACACCTCGGAAGTTGACATGCAGGGTGTTCGGCAACCGCTGTTCGGGATGACCGTTGAGCACGACGCGGTCACCAAAGCGCTTCTCGATCTCCTGCCAGAAGAGGTCGCGGAGCTGTCGGGTCTCGTGCTGATAACGCGGCAGGTCGGCCTGCGCGACCTCGCAGGCCTTCCCCAGGCCCACGGCGAAGATGACGTTTTCAGTACCAGCACGACGCCCCGCTTCATGCCCAGCACCGTGGATCAGCGGTTCCAGTGTGCAGCCGGTGCGCATGTAAAGTGCCCCAATACCCTTGGGGGCATAGAGCTTATGACCAGCAATGGACAGAAAATCAACCCCCAGTTCGTCCACCAGCGTGGGGATTTTGCCGACGGACTGCGCCGCGTCCGTATGCAGCAACACACCATGTGCACGGGCAATACGACTGATCTCGGCAATGGGCTGGAGCGTACCCACCTCGTTATTAGCGTGCATAATACTAATCAGGAGGGTCTGGGGCGTAATGGCTCTGCGGACATCATCAGGGTCGACCATCCCCGTCCTATCCACCGGGAGATACGTTACCCGCAGACCTTGTTGTTCCAGGAAACGGCAGGGGGTGAGCGTGGCCGGGTGCTCAATCTCAGAGGTAATAATATGGTGACCTTTGTGCCGGTAGGTGTAGGCAACTCCCTTCAGGACAGTATTGTTCGACTCACTCCCTCCACTCGTGAACACAATCTCAGGAGCGGTGCACCCCAGGAGCGCTGCGATCCTGGCTCGGGCGTTCTCCACCGCTTCTTTGGTGGCCCGGCCATAGGTATGCGTGCTGGAAGGATTGCCGTAGTGGTGCAGAATGTAGGGCTGTATCGCTTCAGCTACCGCGGGGTCCACGGGTGTAGTAGCGTTGTAATCAAGATAAATGGGTTGCATCCGTATCCTCCTCAGCTTCTGAAGCCCTGTGAACTCATTGGACACGATAGCGCTCGGCCACTGCCCTTGATGTCGAGAATATTGCGTGCCACCTGCCCTCCTACCGCACTCATGTAGGATTTCTCACACCGGTACGACAGCGGAAGCGTGCGTACATCCAGGATTTTCATAGCGCTCTCCTTGTGCTGGCTCACGCACTGAAGGCCGGAAGGATGGCAAGAGGCCAGGAGAGAGGAACCGCAGGAGATGGGCCTGGGTAGAGTCGAACTACCGACCTCACGCTTATCAGGCGTGCGCTCTCACCAACTGAGCTACAGGCCCAGAGATATCACAGCTCCTGAGGATGAAGCGGAGGTGTACTCTAACAACTCTCTGGCAGGGTGTCAAGGTGAAAACACCTAGAAAATATCACCCTGCATCACGACGTGTTCGCGACCATAGCCCGTGGAAATAAGCGAGACCTCGCAGTCCACCGCCTGGGCGATACGGTCTAGATAGCGTTTGGCGGCATCAGGGAACGCGTTGTACTCCGTCAGACCGACAGTGTTCTGTTGCCATCCGGGCACCTCCTCATACACCGGCTCTACCTGCTGCAACACCGCAGCGTCACTCGGCATCTCACGTAAAATATCACCCTTATAGCGATACCCCGTACACAGCGCGAGGTGCGGCAGAGGGTCCAGGACATCGAGCTTGGTCAGGGCCAGGCTAGTGACGCCGCTATGCCAGAGACTATAACGTAGGCTCACAGCATCAAGCCAGCCGCAGCGGCGTACCCGCCCCGTGGTGGCGCCAAATTCTTGCCCGCGCTCTTGCATGAGCTGCCCGGTATCATCGTGCAGTTCGGTGGGGAAAGGTCCCATACCAACGCGGGTCGCATAGACTTTGGCGACCCCCAACACATGCGTCACATGCGAGGGAGCAATCCCGGCACCGGCGCACAGGCCGCTCGTGTTCGTATTGGACGATGTGACATAGGGATACGTCCCATGGTCGAGGTCAAGGAGGGAGGCCTGGGCGCCTTCGAGCAAGATATGATCACCGCGCAGCACTGCCTCGCGGACCATGCTGTCCGTATCCTGCACAAACTCCCGTAAGATGTCCCCGTAGTGGATGTATTCGTGGCACACTGCATCGAGGTCAACGGTGGGCAAGTGAAAAAAGTGCTCCAACAGAAAATTGTTCTCTTCCAGATTGGCCTGCACAGCGGCACGAAACTTGTCCGGTTGGATGAGTTCTTGGATGCGCAGGCCACAACGCGCCGCTTTATCAGTGTATGTCGGGCCAATACCCCGGCCAGTGGTGCCAATCCTATTCGCTCCGCGTCGGGCCTCCCTGCCTTTTTCCAGCAAGCGATGGTATGGCAAGGTCACGTGCGCTTTCGGGCTCATGAAGAGACGACCCCGCAAATCAATACCACGGGCGTAGAGGTGCTGGATTTCCTCGACGATGGCCCCAGGATCAATGACGACTCCGGCACCGATGACGCAGCGCGTGCCTGGATGCAGCACACCTGATGGAATCTGGTGAAAAACGTATTTCTCTTCCCCCACGACCACTGTGTGACCAGCATTGGCGCCACCCTGGCAGCGAATGACCATGTGCACCCGTGACGTGAGCAGGTCGATAATCTTGCCCTTGCCTTCATCGCCCCATTGCAGGCCCACAACGGCCACGACGGTCATAATATTGACTCCCTTCGTATGAGCAGATTAACCCTCTCTCCCCCTGGACGTAAGTGCCAGAATAGGGGTTAAGGGCAAATAATATAACGTCGTAGCATCCTCTCCCGCCGGGAGAGGGAACAGAAGTGCCCCGTCTACTAGATCTTCGTGCCCTGGTGTAGACGCGTAATCGCCGCATCCACATGGTCAACGATGTCGGCAAGGGCAAGGCATTCGGCAGTGCCGGCCACCACGTCATGCAGCATCGCTTCATCATCCGTGAGCGGCGCGAGGCCCATCAATAAGCCATAGCGAATGCCCGTGCGCTTGGCATAGTCGAGCGACCCCTGTAAGTCCCGCGTGATAATGTCCCGTGCCACCCGGTGCCCACGCCGGCGCAATTCCCGACTGATCCGCAATGCGTCGCGCTTGTCCTTGCGAAAGTCCATGAGCAAGCAGTCGGCGCCACTGCGGGCCGGCAGAGGATTGGCATGCTCGAGCGCTTCGAGCAAGGCCTCTAGATCAATGGCGAAACCCGTCGAGGGATCGCTCGGGCCATAACAGCCCAGCAGATGATCGTATCGTCCGCCGCTGCAGACACCATAGCCCAGGGTGGAAGTGAAACCCTCAAAGGTAATGCCAGTATAGTAATTAAAGCCGCGGATATCGCTCAGATCAATGAGCACCCGGTCCTCCAGACCATACGTTTTCAGCATATCGTACACCTGGGCGAGATTGGTCAAGGCGGCCTGGGCACCTCGGCTCTGGCTCAGATTGGCAGCCCGGTGCAAGACTTCGGTTTTGCCAAACAACGAGGGAATCTGCAGCAGCACATAACGGGAGCGATCAGTAATAGGACATTGGGCTACCAGGGTTTCCAGAGTCGAGGTATCTTTTTTCTGCAATGCGGCCTGAATGAGCGCGCGCTCCTCCTCGCCTAGTCCAGCTTCCGCCAGGACACTGCGACAAAATTCGAGCTGACTGACCGCCAGACGAAAATCATGTAGACCAACCTCCTGCATACATTCTACGGCAATCGCAATCATCTCGGCATCCGCTTCTGGCGAGTCAAGGCCAATAAGTTCGACCCCGGTTTGATACAACTCCTGGAGATTGCGAGTTTGTGAATCGTTGTGCCGAAAGATATTGGCGACATAGCAGAAGCGCAGGGGGCGTGGTTGGTCTTTGAGCAGCGTGGCGGAGAGTTTGGCGATTTGGGTGGTGAGATCAGGGCGTAAGGACAGCATGCGTCCGGTGCGGCGCTCCTCCAGCTTAAACATGCGCTCTTTGTAGGCCTCCCCCAGTCCTAAGGTGAGCACATCCATATATTCGAAGGTGGGCAGCACCACTTCTTGAAAGCCCCAGCGAAAAAAGACAGTGAGAAGCAGTTCTTCCAGGCGTCGCTTTTTAGCAGCCATAACGGGCAATAAGACGCGGGTCCCGCGTGGAATTTCTGAGCGCAACATAGCAATTAGCCAAAGTTATATTGTAGGCGCAGCATAAATTGAAAGATACTGTCTGGATCGCCACTGCGCAAACCTAACGGGTCGGGGAATCCCTGAATCCGCACATCCGAATTATTCTTCCACCAATCCCCTGTGAGCATATACGCCCCACCCACCCGCAACCAGAGTTTGGGAAAAATATCCCAGTGCAGGTAGGAAGAAAATTCGATACCACGATCACTGTCACCATTGGCGTTTGGACGCGCCGCCTGATCCAGGCCCGCGGCAACGTAGACAAACAGCACGGGGGTGGCATAAAATTTGGCGCGCGCTAACGCCAGGAGGCGGCCATTATAGCCACCTCCAAAATAGGGCGAGACTGACACGTTGTTCAGGCCGGCCGTGGAATCATTCATCTGCCCCAGCGTGATGAGTTCCAGGCCACCACCTTCGGTGTAGCGCGAGGTACCAAAGCCACTATATTGCGAGTTAAACAAACTGAGGAAGGCCTCAATATCCTTGCCACTCCCATCTAACGCCAGACGGCTCCCGCGTTCCCCGGAGATATATTGTACCGTGGCACCAACCCAATGCTTCCCGAGCGGATAGTCAAAGTGCACGTTGGCCATGAAGCCATGGTTGGTCGAACCAGCCAGGCCACGGCGGACAATGCCGGTAGATCCGGAACGCACGTTTTGCCCAAGAAACTCCTGCCCCACATTGTAGACCCCGGACATTTCGAGCAAGCCCTTGCCAAATAATACGGTATTCAATTTCATGCCAGCATAGATTTGGTACGCATTACGACCGGTGCCTGGATTGTCATTGTCATTATCGTCCCAGAAATAGACACTGCCGGTCAGAGCGGTCTTGGAGGAAAGTCCCAGGCGCGTGTCCAGGGCATACCAATTCGAATCATCGGCAGTGGTGCGTATGCTACCCTCAAAGAGCCTTAAGTATGTAAACTGCGTCCACAAGGCCTGGCGCTGGTACGTCAGTTGGAAACCAGTAAAATCGGTGGCCATAATGGCCCAATCGAACTGATCACCCCAGCCGATAATGCCCCCGCGGAATGACAAACCAGGCACCCATGGCGTCTGGATATCGATATAGGCGTTCTTCGTTTCCACATTGACCCCATCTGACCCGGGGGCGCCGCCTGAACCGCGCCCGACATTCGGCAGCCGGCGCCCATCGGAGTCCGAGATGGGAGGATTTTCCGCGCCAAAGGTAATATCGCCGATTTCCATTTTGTAGTTGACCAACACATACGGGTTCGGGCGGAAGTCAAAATACAGACGCAGACGTGTGTCCATGAAGACCTGCGCCTCATTGGCACCGCTGGCCGGGGGAGCGCCAAAAAACCCATCTTGCATATTATGGAAGGTCGTTTGCAGACGGTAATTCCCCCCGATCAGGAAGATCCGCTCGCTTTGTCCGGCCGCAACAGGGACCAAACAGCACAGCGTTAGCAGTGCACTCCACACGCCAAACAGGAGACGTTGCATGCCAAGTGACTCAAACTATAAAGGGGTAAACATACCGCGCTGCTAGCGTCCAAAGACCGCCGGCACAATATCAATAAAGACCGTCACTTCCACATTTTCAACGGCGGCAATCAAAAATGCGGTGCGTGGGCTGTCACTGCCTGGAGCCGCAACAAATGTTCCCACCACGGTCCCACCGCGTGTCCGGCTGCTACTGGTAGTGAACGTGCCTTCTGAAGGGATAAACGTCACGAGCACGTCCTCCACCGGTTGCCCGGTAGCATTTTCAATGGCCACGGTCAGTTGTGGGCGCTGCGTATGCACCATCGTCACTGCGCGGGGCTCCACGCGCACATAATAGCCACCCGGCGTGGTCGGACCATAGCGGTGCCCTGAGATCTGAGACCCGCGTCCCTGGCCTGCACTGAGAGTGACGCTCCAGGCCACCCATCCCAGACAGACCAGCATAATGGCAACAAACGGCGGCAGGGGCTTAGCCGAAATCATATTGTAACCGTGTACCAAACTGCCAGATGTTGTCAGGATGGGGAACACCAGGCCGACGGCCATCAAAGGAGGCATCCGAATTATTCTTCCACCAATTGCCCGTGATGTAGTACCCCCCACCAAAACGGAACCACAGTTTGGGGTAAATGTTCCACTGCGCCCAGAGGTCGAACTCCACGCCACGGCTGTAGTCACCATTGGCATTGCTGGCAGCCGCCCGATCATAGGCGCCAACGACGTGGAGACTGACGCTCGGCAGCACTGGGAAGGCACTGCGCGCAATGAAGAGCAACCGGCCGTTATAGTCCCCATTATAAAAACCGTTCCCAGTGCCCCATTTACTGCTAAAACCGTCCCCCACGTCAATAATCGGTCCGAGTGAAATGATCTCAGGTCCCTGATACATGCGGTTGAAATAGCCCAACCAGGCACCGATGTTTTTCGTGTCCTTGGAACCGCCTTCAAGTTGGAGCTTACTGCCCCGTTCCCCCGTAATGTACTGCACCTGTAAGCCCACCGTGCCAAAGCTCAGCGACACATCGCCAGATAGACTGACGTTCACACCGCTGTTCTTCCCCTGGCGCCGGCCAAAATAGCCCTCACCGTGATTGTAGATAGCATAGCCTTTGACCTGGATTGGACCAAGACCTGAGGTCAGGCGCGAGGTCACCTCACTCGCTATCCAGTATTGATACGGTGTGAAGCCGAGCGTACCCTTATGTTCTTGATCAAGCCAGTAATAGAACGTGGCCGCCGCACGCGTGGCCTCACTGATCTGGAGTTGCCCATCGATGCCAAACCACTGACCATCATCGGCGTTATCACGCGTGTCGCCCTCGAAAAATTTTAAATAGACGAAGTGGGCCGCCACATCGCCGCGCTTATAGAATAACTGAAAGCCAGCGAAATCGTCGGCGATAATATTAAAATCGTAGCGATCACCATAACCGAAGATACCGCCACGGAAGCTCAGGCCCTGCAGGAAAGGCATGGCGAATTCCATGAAAATGTTCTTGGTTTCGACGTTCACACCATCTGCCCCAACCCCTCCCCCAGAGCCAGGTCCTATCACCGGCACCAGGTTTCCCGTCACATCACTGCCGTCTTCCGTGCCGCCACCAAAGCGCACATCACCGATTTCCATGCGGTAATGCACGCGCAAGAGGTCACTGGGACGGAAGTCCCAATATAAGCGTAACCGGGTATCAAAAAAGGCCTTGGTGGCGCCGTCCTGGGTAGGAAAACCACCGCTTTCTCCCCCGCCGAGGAGATTCGCGCCGGCCATGTTACTCGTCACACTGCGCAGGCGGAAATCGCCTCCCACGAGGAGGATTTCTTCTTTGGGAAAGACCGATAGATTTTGGCCCCACGCCTGGCTGACCAGAAGTCCAAGCACGAGACAAAGCACTGCAACATGGCATGTCCTGTGAGCCGACATACAGTAGGATACTCTCTGGGGAAAGACCTCAGGATACGCTAGGCCAGTAGCGGCAAGGCACGCTGCCCTGGCAGGAGACTTTAACGCCCTACAGCAGTTGAGGCTGAAAGCCGGGCGCATGGTACCCCACGGGTCAGGGTTCTGTCAAGCAACTTTCTCAGATTGCAACCTAGTCGGATTGGGTGAGGATTCTTCCTCGTACTTTCGCCCGCAACCATACAATCACAGCGCAAATCAGTACTATCAGCAGGATCGAGACCATCGTCTCGGCCTTGTCGATACCTTTGGCCATACCCTGGTAGGCTTCACCCAAGCCCCAACCGAGATATCCTAAGAAAAGACAGCGCGGGATCGAGCCGTAAAAAGTCCAAAGACTAAACTGTTTGATTGGCAGCCGTAGTAGTCCTGCAGCGGCTGAGATCACGGAGAGTGGAAAGAGGGGCAGTGCACGGAGGAAAAAAATCGAAGTACTCACTTTGCCCGCCTGAAAACGACGTTCCATCGCCTCTATGTCCGACCAGCTAAAGCCCAGGAAACCCTGGAGTCGTTCGACGAGCGGCTTGCCACCGAGATACCCGATCCCATAACCAATATAGGCACCCAGGGTCGAGGCGATGGATCCAGGGAGCACAATCTGCGTCAGTATCGGCCACAAAGCTTCCAGAAACTTGATCTCTGGACTGATGAGCACGAAACCGGCGCCCATAATAATCAGAGGCGAGGGTATGGGTACGATCACCGATTCGATAATAACACCGGCAAAGACGCTCCATGCCCCGTAAGCGCGGATGGAATCCATGATCCAGTTCAGGATTTCAGTCAATGATGTTTCTCCTCAGGTCTCCCATGGTGCTGGCGGAGACGAGCGGCGTACGGTCCGCCGCAGAGCCTCACCCAAGATGCCACTACTAGAGCCGTGTATAGCCGCACGACGCTGTCCCCTCCCCGCTTAGAGAAACAGCGGAGCCAGCACCAGGGTAATGGTACTCAACAATTTAATGACCACGTGCAGCGACGGCCCAGCCGTATCCTTGAACGGATCGCCAACCGTATCCCCCACCACTGCCGCTTTGTGGGTCTCTGAGCCTTTGCCACCGAGGGCGCCCGTTTCGATGTATTTTTTGGAATTGTCCCAGGCCCCGCCGCTATTGTTGAGCACGGTAGCCATGAGAATGCCAGCAATCGTCCCTACCATCAAAAAAGCAGCCACGGTTTCAGCACCAATGCCGAGCTGTTTGAAGACGAGGCCCACGACAATAGGTGTACCGATGATGAGCAAACCCGGGAGTACCATCTGCTTCAACGCCCCGGCGGTCACAATGTCGACGCACTGCCGGTAGGACGGCTGCTCGGTGCCCTGCAGGATACCGGGATGCTCGCGGAATTGCCGGCGTACTTCATTGATCACGTAATATGCTGCTGTACCAACGGCCCGTGTCGCCATAGCCGCGAACAGAAAGACCAGCATCGCTCCCAGCAGGCCACCCACAAAGACCTGGGGCTTAGAAATGTCTACCGCTGTCAAGTGGGTGCCATAGGCGCGCACTTCGTCCAGATACGCCGCAAAGAGCAGAAAGGCCGCGAGGGCAGCGCTGCCGATGGCATAGCCTTTCGTCAGCGCCTTGGTGGTGTTGCCCACCGCGTCTAGACGATCGGTTTTCTGGCGAATCTCATCGGGTTGCTGACTCATTTCGATGATACCGCCAGCATTATCGGCAATGGGTCCGAAGGTATCCATCGCCAGGATGTAGGCCGCCGTACCCAGCATGCCCATGGTGGCCACCGCGGTGCCGAACAGGCCACCCGTGAGCACGAATTCCTTTCCCTCAATGGTCCTTTTGATGATCACACCGCTACTCTCTCCAAGCATATACGAGGCAATGAGCGCTATACTAATCACGATGACTGGGAGAGCTGTCGACTCCATGCCTACCGCCATACCAGCAATAATATTAGTCGCTGGGCCAGTCTGCGACGCATCGGCAATCGACCGTACTGGACGATACTTGTACTCCGTGTAGTACTGCGTAATGAAGACAAACGCTACGGCAGTTGCCAGACCAATCAGACCACAGAGCCAGAAGTTGAACCAAGCGTGCGGCGCCTGGTCCGAACGCAGCAGCCATAGACAGCCGATGCCAAAGCCAATAGCCGCCAGCAGCGTGGTCAGATAATAGCCTTTATTGAGCGCCTGCATCGGATCGGCATCTTCCTCGGTGCGCACAATCCAGATCCCTGCCATGGAGGCGAGCACACCAAAGGCGCGTACCACCAGCGGAAAGAGCACGCCCTTCAGGCCGAAGTAGGGATACAGTGCTACCCCAAGAATCATCGCGCCAATATTTTCCGCCGCGGTCGATTCAAACAGATCAGCCCCGCGGCCGGCGCAATCGCCGACGTTATCCCCCACCAGATCGGCGATGACCGCCGGATTGCGTGGGTCGTCTTCCGGGATACCCGCTTCAACTTTGCCGACCAGGTCTGCTCCCACATCGGCGGCCTTGGTATAGATGCCACCGCCAAGTTGCGCAAACAGCGCCACAAAACTGGCACCAAAGCCGTAGCCAACAATCAAAAAGGGAATTTGCTGATCGGCGATGCCAAAGAAGCTTAGCAGGGCAAACAGACCACCCACGCCGAGGAGGCTCATGACCACCACGAACAACCCGGAGACGGCGCCGCCACGCAGGGCAATCTGCAGACCCAGATTCAAGCTGCTACGCGACGCTGCCGCCGTGCGAATGTTGGAACGGATCGCGACCCACATGCCAACATAGCCGGCAATGCCCGAGCAGATGGCGCCAAAAATGAACGATCCAGCGACATACAGCGCTAACTGGGACGTGGTAATGTTTTCCTGTCCAGAACTGTGGCGCAGAGCATACAGCAGATAGATCACCACCGCTACCGGGATCGTCAGCAGCGCAATCGTTTTATACTGCCGCGCCAGGAATGCCTCCGCCCCTTCACGAATCGCGCTCGAAATGCTCTGCATCTCTTTGGTGCCCTCATCATTCTGGAGCACCCATTTGGCAAGATAGATGGCAAACCATAGTCCTGCCACACTACAGATAAGCGTAAACACCAGCTGTGCCATCCCTACCCTCCCTTCATTGAGGTGAAAAGTCAACAATAGTCGCAGTGCTCTCCCGCCGTCCGTCTCCCAAGGAGCGTTACGGCACGGGATTGTAGCATATTAGGCTCCCTAAGGTTGCCTAGAAGCGTACCCAAGGCGTCCCTGTCTTGCAAAAAGCACGCGAATTCGGTACAACCAAGCGTGCGTCCGTCATGTCCTGACCAGATTCGCCTGTTGCGAAAGGACTCCCATGATTACGCTGCCGGCATACTGTCATGATCCCTTTAGTTACCGTCGCCGCCAGACTCGTGTCGTGTACATTGGTGACGTGCCACTCGGCGGCAACTATCCGATCCGCATCCAGTCCATGACCATCAGCGATACGATGGACACTGCCGCTACGGTAGCTGAAACGATCCAGTTAGTCGAGGCTGGCTGCGAAATCGTGCGCATTACGGCACCCTCGCTCAACGAGGCGGAGAATCTGCGGCACATCAAAGCTGAGTTGCACCGGCGTGGCATCCGTGTGCCCCTGGTGGCAGACATTCATTTCACGCCGAATGCCGCGTTAAAAGCCGCGGAATATGTGGAAAAGGTCCGCATCAACCCTGGCAACTATGCCGACAAAAAGAAATTTGCCACGCGGGAATACAGCGACAACGAGTATCAGGCGGAGTTAGAGCGCATCGAGGCACGTTTTAAGCCCCTCGTGCTCAAGCTCAAACAGTACGGGGTGGCGATGCGCATTGGCACGAATCATGGCTCGCTCTCCGACCGCATCATGAACCGTTTTGGTGATACCCCGGAGGGCATGGTCGAGTCGGCGCTGGAGTTTGTGCGCATCTGCGAACGCTATGATTATCACGCTATTGTGCTGTCCATGAAAGCCTCCAATCCCCTCGTCATGATCCAGGCCTATCGCCTGCTCGCGGCGCGTATGGCGGACGAAGGCATGGACTACCCCTTTCACCTGGGCGTCACCGAGGCTGGAGACGGTGAAGAAGGACGCGTGAAGTCAGCGATAGGTATCGGGTCCCTCCTGGAGGATGGCATCGGTGATACCATTCGGGTCTCTCTCACCGAAGATGCGGTGCACGAAATCCCCGCGGCCTATGCTATTGCCAAACCATATAATGCGCGTCTAGCCGCGCCGGATCAGGTGGCGTCGTTGCCGGTGCGTATGTCGACATGCACGTCGCCCCTGCCGCAGGAAAATCGGAATCCCTACGGCTACAGACGCCGTCCTAGCGACGAGGTCAGGCTCGGCGACCTGCAGGTGGGCGGGGCCCAGCCAGTGCGGGTGGAACTGGCCACCACTGTGCCTCTCGCCGATGTGGATGGGACGCTCGGCCAGATACGGATGTTAAGCACCCCAGCCCATCCTGGCGCTCCTGTCTGTGAAATGGTCCGTCTCCAGGCCACCTCGGGCGCCGACCTGGAGGCGTTGGCGCGGCTGCGCCAGCGTCTCCCTGAAGCCGGCCTGAACGTCCCCCTGTCGCTGTGTCTGCCTCTGACTCTCCTGGGCTCCTGGCCCACCCTGCCAGAGGCCGCCAAACTCATTACAGCCCCGGACCCGCTGCTGTCCGAAGGGCCGTGGCATGAACGGGTCCGGCGCGGTGCGGCCCTGGTGGCGCGCCATGGCGTAGGGCTTGAGTGGATCCTGACGCTCGAGACGATCCCCCACTTCCTGCGTGCCACGTATGGCGCGACCTTTGAAGGACTGGCATATACGGCCAGCCGTTTAGTCGAGCTATGCCGTGAGATGGCAGTGCCGGGCGTCATCGTGTCCTTAGACATACCCCAACCCGTGGCAGCCTATCGCTTCCTGGCGGCCCACCTGGATACTCAAGGTCTCGCGGTGCCGCTGCATGTGAAAACACCGACGCTCAGAGGCCGTACCGAGGCCCTGTTCCTGGGGTCGATCTGGCTGGGGACATTGCTGTGTGATGGCCTGGGGGATAGCTTGCAGGTCGACAGCGACCTCCCGGCCGCTGAGGCCATCAGTCTCAGCTACAATATCCTGCAAGCAGCCCGGTTGCGCATGTCGAAGACTGAGTTCATCTCGTGCCCCTCCTGTGGCCGCACCCTGTTCAATCTGCAGACGACCACCGAGCGCATCAAGTCCCGTATGTCTCATCTCAAAGATGTCAAAATCGCCATCATGGGGTGTATTGTCAATGGTCCTGGCGAGATGGCCGACGCGGACTTCGGCTATGTGGGCTCGGGACCTGGGAAAATTAGCCTGTACGTGGGCAAAGAGTGCGTCGAACGCAACCTCCCTGAGGAGCAGGCTGACGAGCGGCTCATCCAGCTCATTCAGACTAATGGCCGATGGGTGGATCCGGTGTAGGGAAGCATATCAGGACGGAGGTAGGGTCATGGTACGTCAATATGGCAAGCTCTTGCTTCTGGCCAGCATGGTTCTTATCACTACTGCTTGCGCCAAGTCTCCAACGACACAGAGTGAGGATTTTCAGTGGAACAATTCTCATCGACTCGGAGGTGACTCGTGATCAGCGATGCGTGGCGCGGAGCGCCACGAACGGCACCTTGTGAGTGTGGAGACACCCCAACAGCATCATGGCGCATCCACACGTGAGCCTTTGAAAGTCATATAATGGTACCTCAGGCGATTCTCTTTGATTTAGATGAAACGTTGATTGATCGCACGCAGTCTATCGTGTGCTATGCGGAACGCTTGCAGCGCGATTTTGCGGATCGCCTGGCTCCTACCACGGCATCTACCATTGCCGCCACCATCATGGCCGCTGACGAGCGGGGCTACCGTCCTCGCGAGGAACTCTGGTGTGATCTCGTCCAGCATCTCCCGTGGCAGACACCTCCCGAGGTCCTGCACTTGCATAGGCATTGGGAGAGGTGGTTTCCAGCCTCGTCGGTGGCACGT
>Ga0081538_10001879_pt1 | contig 21147 bp, 17 predicted proteins | sample TabmetS5T2R1_FD_71022 | JGI IMG/M metagenome (GOLD analysis project Ga0081538, IMG submission 71022) | Tabebuia heterophylla rhizosphere microbial communities from the University of Puerto Rico - S5T2R1 | ecosystem: Host-associated > Plants > Roots > Rhizosphere ...
AATCGAGTCTTTACCTGATTCCATATATTATTATTAATAACTCTGATAATCTTAAATTGTTAATTCTTTTTTTTATGGCGCGCATATGTGTGTATTACATTGGTCCGATGCTTATCATTTGTGCAATCTCTCGAGTCGTCGCAAGTAATGTCGCCATTGTGTTGAATTTTCACCACATGATGTTTATCATTGCAATAAGATCATGCACATAGTTTTGCCCAACTTTAACTCACAATCTTCTGTTGTCTTCTTTCTTAATATTGCCCTTATAAAATTAGATTTTATTTCCTCCCAGGTTAACAGCTCTTCCGCTTGTCGATTATATTATTTGCCCCTATCCGATTGGCCGTCTTGTTTGCTATCTCTAGAGAGACAGTGAATGGTGTATTCTGCCTCCACTATCTTGCTGAAAATTTTTTCCGCAGGGCACATTTAGCAGTAGTATTTTAGCTTACAGGTTTTATGGCTGCTCTCCTTCCTACCCTAGGACCCATGTATACATGCATGAAGGCAGGGTTCCCGAAACGATACAAAGATTTATGAGCTATGGAAGGCACTCTCTTAAATGCAAATGATGGGCCGCTGTGATCAATGCGGAATGACAAATGTTGAAGTAAAGAGTATAAAAATCGAAAATAACAAGATAAGAATTCTGTGTAATCAATGCAGGCCTGCAGATGGGGCTTATGCCTATTGAATACGTCGCAAAACCTTCTTACTTTTAGTTGACGATCATTTATCCGCTATATGTCTATTTGTTCTTTAGGATCAAAAACCAGCCTTTTTCAATTTAGAACCACAATTGGGACATGCTGCCTGATTATGCTTAGTTCCACAATTCATGCAATAATAATTGATTCCTTGCCTGCCTGAGGTCGAAGAGGAGCCAAAAAAGCTCCATGAGCTGAGGCCCATTTTTCTCATTTGTCTCTGCCGTATGAAATAGTTAATGCCAAGAAAGACCGCTATTATGGCAATAATATCAAACGGAAAGGGAAGAAGAAAGGCAAGTGCAAGGCTGATACCTATAGAAATCGCAATCCACATAAGTTGAACTCTTAGGAATCTTTTTGTATTAGGATCCAACAGCTATTGTTGGCTGTACATCCCTAAAATGTTTTTGCAGGTTTAGTATCATATCTATCATCTGTAAGTAATACAATGATTGGCTCCTTTTTTCATTTACTGCAGTTATATTGACTGCATATGGCTGTATTGGTCCAGGTGGCAAAATTATATGGTTGTAAAACCCTTGACAATCCTGATAGGTGACATATACTTACGCGAGTTCAACTACAACTGCGCTAGTTTTCTTCATCTAAGCATGGATGTGACAATATTCTTTGCTCACCATGCGAGCTCAAGTTCAATTCAAAACGTATTAAAACGATCAATCTCATCAACATAGAACCAAATCGATGTCTTCTATTACGTAGCGCTCTGGTTACAGCCTCACAACATCGAAGACAGTTCCTTTAGGAATCTAAATAATTAAATCAAAAATAAACTCAGCATTTGTCAAACCCAGACGCTATTCATGTACTTCAGGTTTTTGTAGCTCTTATTTGAAATTCTCCTAGGCACAGAGGTGCACCGCAACTGATGCAGCGGTTGCTCGACTGATTCAAGACCTCCTTTACAGAACGTAGCGCTTTCATCTTGTATACTATGGAACTACATTTGTCGCATACAACGCTTACAAACATATGCACAACATATTCATTTCTAAGTTAATACGGGTATCCTGAAGTAATCTTTACAAAATGTACAGTTACTATTGGCTACCTTGATCAGCATCTTTGCAATCAAGCTTAATAGTTTTGACTATCTGCCTTTTAGTAGCTGATATAACCCTCCTTGTCAAATACATCCCACGAACTATGAAATTGCTGCGATGATTGTTGATGGAGATTATTATTAGGTTATGTTGATGCCTTAGGACATGATAATATATTGGGATTTCTTTCATGCTTAGCTCAAATCGTTCATTAAGAATTGGTAAAAAACTTGATCTCAAAAGTAGCAATATCTACATTACAACTATGATGTGAGCAATTTCTACAGGTATGCCAGCACCCTGGACGATGTCATAGTGACCTGCTAAGATTAACGCTGCCTTTGCTACCCTTTGAGGCAGCCCAAAATGAAACCTGCAGCAAAACTTCCAGTAAGCGGCACCCCAAAGTTCATCATCGTGGGCACTACTTGGCTGTCCATTACTGAAGAAGCATAGTTTGCAGTGCCCAAAGAAAATTCTGAAATGGCATTATTAGTTACAGAAGCGATTGACTCCCAATCGACAGATACCAGTCCTTTGTAGTTCAAATATGCCAGAGCTCCTAAAAAAAGCCCTGCTATGCCCAGTATTATCTTTATTCCTTTTTTGATAGCATAGCCAATCAAGAATCCTGATACGCCGCCTGATGAAACTGTAGTCAACATGAAACCAAGATCGTACGCCAATTCACCTTGTTGTGCTATCAAACCCTGAAAAGTACGAGTGGCAAATAGCCAAGACAACTGTGTCTATCATAAATGACATACGGTTGTAGGAAACATTGATAAATTGAGCTAGAGGGTTAGGAATTTAAATATAAAAATTATGGACTCTTGTTCGCCCAAGTTATAACAGCGAACGTGCTAACTGCTGAGCCGACTATACCTGCCAAAATAGCGCTAAGTACTGCTTGGTTGACTACTATTTCAGGCAATATGTTGCCTAACCACGATACTGCGTTTGGGACCATGAGATATCCTGCAGCACCTATTGTAAAACCTAGTGCCCAGAAAATAAGGATAGCCAATGCCCTAGACATTTTCTATCCCTCGTATACTCGGACATTGTATGCGATTCATCATCGTGCAGCACCCGCTGTGTTAATAACTTTGATAGTTAATTTTTATCAAGCGCTGGTTATTAGTCACTTTATATTGCTGCAGATACTTGTGACGTTCTCTGAGAAAGCCACTTTGAGAATTTTAGGCGTCACCGCGGTATGAATTATAATTTAGAGCTAGGTTAAATTTATGAAACAATGAAGTATAAGTTATATACACTACATTTCTACCTGAAAATGAATCTCATGATAATTCCAGCAGCAGATTCGCTTAGAAGTATACGTCAATTGATGAGCCATAGGTCTGACCCGTTACCAACCAGTCATCTAACTTTAGACGGGCCAAGGTCCTTAGAGAGGTGCTCATAAGAATGGAATCAGGGATCACTCTATTTGCTCAAGGAATAAAAAATGATAAGGATACAAAGCCATCATGCCCAGAATGCAGCTCGCATATTATCTTTGATGTCTATCATGGTGAGTATATTTGTCAGTCGTGTGGATATGTAGTGCTCGAGAAGATGGATTATTGCGGCCATGAGACTCATTCGAATAATTCTGACGATAGGTTGAGAAACATGCGTGGCAGCGGACAAACAAGCTCTTTACTACTGAACTATGGATTGCAGACAGAAATTGGTTTGTCTGATAAAGATTATAATGGAAAACCAATCAACTTAGCCAACGCAGAACGTATCGCCTGTGTGCGCAAACTGCATGCTAGACTGAAAGCATCTTCAGAGGAAAGGAGGATCGTTAGAGTGCTTTCCGTAATAGAAAAAGTATGCTCCAAGTTGCTTCTTCCAAGATCCCTTTCAGAAACTGCCGCCAAAATATACAGGATGTACACATCCAAAAATAATACTAAAGGCATGTCGGTGAATGGTAATGCTATAGCGGCTGTATACCTTGCATGCAAGCAATCCTGCATTGCTAGGGGGTTGGAGGAGATTGTTGAATCGACTGATTTTTGCAGTAACAAAAGGTCATCTCTGCGCATTGCATTTCGCTGTTACAAGAGGATGACAATGTGCATGACAAACACTACAGAAACTGAGATGATCAAGACCCCTCGGGCTACTTTCGATCACGTCATCCCTTTAGAAAAGTACATCTCAAAGATTTCAAACAAAGCAAGAATAGATTGGCGAATACAAAAACTAGCGTTGGAAATCGCCCGTCAGACTGAGGACAATATACTGCTTTCTGGTAAAGATCCTGTCGGAATTGCGTCGGCATATCTGTATATATCTGCATGTCTCTGCGGCTATCAGATGTATCTTACAGATATAGCCAATTTTTCACAAGTAACAGAAATCACCATCAGGACAAGATGTAAGGAGATCCTTTCTAGCTTCAAGCTTGAGATAAGAGTAAGGTCGGCAGGTTGCAGTAATGTCGCCTACTAGATTGCGGAAATCGCTTTAGAACGCTAGATTTCCTAATCTTATTGGGCTCTGAATGTATATATAGTTCAGTGCGTGGATTACGTATTGAGTAGATTTCCATGCTCAGGCCCTGCTGGTTATTGAGACGACAATTGCTAATCACTCGCTGAAAGATATTTTTATTATTTTGTAACAGTGTAAAAAGTCATGAAAGCAAAAGTTTGACTGAATACCTAGCGGAGCTAAGCAGGATGGGTGACTGAAAGACAAACATGAATATTGCTATCGCAATTGAAGAAGACTTTGCAAATTCCTGTAGATATTTCTTTAGCTCACTATAGCGATTCCTTATGGTCACTTCTGTCACACCAGCCGCGATGGATAGCTCCTTCTGTGTTTTCATTTCACCTGCTTGGAGGCAAGCAATGTAGAGTACTGTAGCCGCTATTCCCATCGGACCTTTACCTGCAGATACTTGCATAGCAATAACTTGGCGCATAATCTTAACTGCCACCCTTTTAGTTTTTTCGCTGAGCCCTACCTTATTTGCAATACGTGTTATGCACCTCACGTGGTCTATTGCTGGAATTTTGGGATCAAAGGTATGAACAAGAAGCCTGTAGTCGCGAGAGATTTTCTTTCGAGGTACATTACTAGCTGAAGACACCTCATTTAGTGTCCTTGGCGTCTCTAATTCCCTACACGCAAGGTATACTGAAGCAGCGAGTATAGAAGATACTGTCCTGCCTTTAATCAGATTAATTCTCGCTGCCTTTCTGTAGAAGTATGCTGATTTTTCCACTATTGTTTCAGGTAATGCCAAACTTACCTTCAAGTGCTCAAGTGCAGGTAACGCCTGCTTCAGGCTCCTGTCATTTGCTGCTTGTATTCTAAAGTCCCACACCCTAATTCGATCAAAGTTAAGACCCTTTTCCTTTGTGTCTCTGCTGCTCCCTATTGTCGTGAGGAGCCCTTTGTTATATCGTGCAAGTGAAGTAGCACCGCCTGTCCGGCTCTTGCGATAAAAGTCATCAATGCTGAAAGATCGCCATTCTTGTACTGCTGGCGATTCGATTCTGTCTACCACGACACCGCAGCGGCTGCAAATAACTTCGCCACATTCATGATCGGTTACCACGATCTCGCTCCTGCATACAGAGCACATAAGTGGTCCTTGCATTAAGGTACTTTGGTATAGCAAGCCAGATACCTATAAACCCTTATCTCAAGGTCAAAACACATTTTCAATAACGAGCACAAATTAGCGAAATTCCTCTATCACCGTTTTGACAATCTCTATGCTCTCTGATGCTTCAACTGCTAGGCTGGTCGAACAGTTCTAATTCCTACGGTGATATGGTTTTTCCAAGGAGAGTTGAAAAATTATATTTCATTTCTTAATGTCCATTATTGTCATATTTAGAATTAGAATAAAAAACAATATTCTAATTTATATTATGCAGAAAATAAATATGAATATGACACTGAGCGATCCACCTAATCATAGCGCAGAGGCTTTCGAATATAATGACATAGAATTTGTGCAGCTAAGATATACCGATGTGCTTGGAAAATTTTTGGCAAAGTACATTGTCAGTGACACAGGGAACCCCACTGAGGATTTAAAAAAGGGCATAGCGCTGGATGGTTCATCTGTTGCAGGGTTTTCAACGATAAACGAATCAGATCTTTTACTCGTTCCTGACAGGACAACGTTGCGCCCCCTACCATTAACCAATTATAGGGTCGCAACTGTGATCGCAGACGTTTATGAAGGCTTCGACAAGGGCAGGTTGGCTAAAGATCCACGGCATGTTCCTCAGATGTTGGAGGAAGCTCTGAAGAGTCAAGGACTGTTGTGTCAAACCGGCCCAGAGGTTGAGTGTTTTGTATTCGAGGATATTGTATATGACAACAGCGGAACACCAGAGATCAAATCATCCGAAAGGTTTGGAAAGTACCCTATACGCATCAAGCATGGGTATGACGTACCTCCATTCCAAGACTCTTTATTGGAGCTGAGATTCGAAGTTGCCGAGGTCATGAAAAAGAACTACTCCATTAAGGTCACCCATCTTAACCATGAAGTTGCAAGTAGCGGCCAGATGGAGATTAACTTTATGCACAGCACAATCACAAAGGCGGCGGACAGCGTACAGATATACAAGGATGTTGTACGAACCCTCGCTAAGAAGCATGGCAAGGTTGCAAATTTTATGCCAAAGCCAATCTTTGATGAGAATAATCCAAGGAGCACTGAAAATGATAATGGTTCAGGGATGCACGTAAGCATGAGTCTGTGGTCCGGAGGAAGTAACTTATTTTATGATCCTGACGATCGCTACGCAGAGCTGAGTCAGACTGGACGGTACTTTGTCGGGGGCTTACTCAAACACGCTGCCTCACTTGCAGCTATGGTGGCCCCGACTGTAAATTCATATCACCGTTTAGTTCCCGGCTTCGAGGCGCCGGTTTATGCTGCCTGGTCTAGAGGAAATAGATCTGCTGTTTTAAGAGTACCCGTAAATGAGAAGAATACTCCGAAGTCAAAAAGGATAGAATTCAGAGCCCCTGATCCTTCCGCCAATCCTTACCTTGCTTTTTCTGCAACAGTTGCAGCAGGACTCGATGGTATAAAACAAAAGATTGATCCTGGTGATCCAGTTAACGAAAATATTTACAAAATGCCTGAGCCATCTCGGAAAGACTTGGGAATAAAAACGCTTCCTCGAACATTAGAAGGTTCAATTGATTCACTAAAAAATGACAACAAATACCTTAGACCGTTCTTTCGTAGTGAGTTGATAGAAGCCTATATCGAACTTAAACGCGAGGAGGTAAAATTTGCAACAGGTTCCAAAGAACGCCAATTCTTGCTTTATTACGATATCTAATTTAATTTCACTGCGTCTCATTCATTAGAAATCGAATTTTATTGATTTTGTATTATCTTTCTGATGGTTCTTGGCAAGTTAATTAGATAGTAGCAGAAGCCATGACAATATTCTATTGCTACCGCTGCAAGTAGCCGAGGTCTCTTGCGAAAGCAATAAAGGACGAGTAAAGAGAACACTCCACCCTTTTTTCTTGATGATGAGCAATGATCAAAAAGAGAATCAATGGGTGTTGTCGGAATAAGCGAGAACCCCATCTTTGAGGCTTTATTTTTTGAGATTATTCGAAAAGATTATTGCTTAATGCTACATATAAAATTATGAATTGCATAATCCAGTCAATATGGTCGTCTCATTTGCTATCCTCCTCTCCGTAGTTGGCGCTTCATTTTATTACGTTTATGCTACTGACACAACAGAGCCGTGGCTTGGGATAGAGGGGAGCAATGTCACACCTGGTATTGCTCAAATTCTTGGCCTGCAGGAGCCTGTCGGCTTTCTCATCTTTTCTGTTGAACCTGGTAGTCCAGCAAGTTCTGCTGGATTGAGAGGCGGTGATAGGGTCGTGGCAATTGAGGAACGACCTGTTGTGGTCGGAGGAGATGTAATAACAGCCGTTGACCATATTCAAATTCAAGATGGTCAAGACATCGAGTCTCAGCTGGCTGAAAAGACCGTAGGTGATTTTGTGGAGTTTACTGTAATACGCGGAGGTTCTACTCTAGATTTTGAAGTACAGTTGGGCGCAAGATAAGATTCATCGAACTACAAAATGAAATGCAGTTATGGCAAGTGGCTGGTGTTGTTAACGTGTCATTTGATGTTGCCACTTATCTGAGACGATCCTAGTTAGAGATGGTTGTGATATCTAAGAAACGCATGGAGAGGGAATGTGCAGGCTAATGCAAAGAAACAGTTGCTTTGATTCATCATATTAGCAAACCAATAATTATTTTTAGAAAAATCTCCTGAAAAAGCCTGTTGTCGCTCCCCCAGAAAGCAAGTCTCCCACAATAAAGAGCCCGATTGCCCCAGCCATTGTCAGCACCCAGACAATCTTATTCCAACCAAAGATCTTCTGGCCGTCAAGGCCCATGAAGGGTATCATATTAAAGAAGCCAATAAAGCCGTTGAATCTCACGCCCACCAAAAGAATTGCACTGGGAGAATCAATGATAGAAGTCAAGAGGTATGCACATAGGAAGCCTGTGCCCATCGCCAAGTTAGTGAGAGGCCCAATTAATGAGACCCGGCCGTAGCGACCTATACTGAGATTACCACTTATCATTACTGCCCCAGGAGCTATGAATTTAAATGGAAAGAACGGAAGTGCAGAAATGGCTGTGACCACCGCACCATAGAACAATACACGAAATTCTGCCCAAGCCCTATAAAATTGTGCTAGAAACTTGTGTCCTAGTTCGTGGACAATGAATGCACTAATAAAGATTGCAAGGAAATCCCATCTGATCTGGTACCTATACAGCGACAATCCTACGGCTGCTACTAGAGAGGTAGCTATGAGTAAGTGAAGAATTTCAAGCTTCGAGAATCGAAGGCGGATTATGTCATAAAGGAAAGACAATGTTCGCCCTTGTGCAGACGTGGCTCTTCTCTCTATACGTTCAAGAAACTCGCGGTCTCTTGCGGGTTGCTCGAGGTAATCCCGAAGAAAGAAGCAGTTGTGGTTAGGGGGTAATCGATGTATAGAGCAGAATGTCTCTTTGCAGTAGCGGCACCTGAAGGGCATTGATTCTGTTGTACCACATAAATGGCACTGCATCTATTATACTATATCATGCACACTAACGTCTATTAAACGAACAGGATTAATGAGGCATCACTAAACATCCTATCCAAACTCTACATGAATTCCATGGTCATATTTTTACAAATGGTTGTGAACTAAAGTGGCGTTTTGGTTCATAGCACTTATACTGGAAAACAAAGCTTCCTAAAACGTTCTGATTACCGCTGTACTGTACATTCTAAAGTTGAATAACCTTGTCAGTCATTCTGACCCCGACCGAGTAATGGAACCCTTGGTCCTGACAAGCAGGGTTGTGGTTATATCTGCGATAATATCCAAATAGCATGGATTAAGTACGCAATTTCATCATCCTGTGAGCCAATTATAATGATATCATTCTCCGAGCGTTATATCTGAATGGTGTTCAGCATGATGCCTGTCCGCCTCATCTTTTGTCAAAAATTCCTTAGCGCAATCCATGCATCGGAAGGTTCCAGACTCGTATTCAGACATGTGTACGGACGTTTGAAATAAGTTTGATAATATATAGCTATAACCAGCTGTTTTATAGGATAGGCGACCATACCCGACGTGGAGAGATTTGAAAATCGATTATGAACTCCTAAATTCGATATGTGATGATGTACTTGCAAAGGATAGTTCTGTTCGATGGGCAGGAATAGTAAATAAGAATGGTGTAATATTGGCACAAAAGGCCGGAAAAGGGGTAAAACTTTTGCTCTCCGACGAAGAGAACGAAGAGTACGCCTCAACGGCGATAGCTAGGCAAAAGACAAGGGGAAAGTTTGAACCGAAAATAGGCAAGATTCTATATTCATTTGGCCGTTATGAATTACTTCACCGCGCCACTATTCCAATAAACGAAAACTATTATTTACTAATGACTTTAGATGTACAAGAAAAGAATTTCGACTCCATCATAATGGATAAAATATTACCAGCCGTAACCAGAGCTAGGAGTCAGTTAGTCACCACAGAGGATTTTGTTTAAAGTCCAAATGTAATATATACGGCTTTGAATTTTTTTCAAGTCTGGCAGACGAAGCACAATTGCAGTAGTTGATCATTAACATTGATGCTAAGCATAAGGGTTTAGCATTGCTATGGTGGAATTCACATCTGGGTCCGACGGGTAATTATTGTTCCTGAACTAACTACTACTATATTTGTAACCAAGCGCCTGAACTGGAGCATCATGTACTTATCTCACCCTATCGATATATTCTGGGTTGTCCTGTAATGCTTTGTTATATGCTTTGTTAGTCAACTTATCTGCTTCTCTATTCTCTTCTCTTGGTATCCATTTTATCTGAATGTCTTGAAATTTGTTTTTTAGGAGAAGAACCTGTTTGTAAAGGGACATGATCCTTTTTGCCTTCACCTTATAATCACCCGTAAGTTGGTTTACGACCAGCTGAGAATCGCTCTTGATCTCAACCTTTTTGGTGCTATAATTGTTCGTAAGTAGCCATTTCAGTGCTTTAGCAAGTGCTGTATATTCTGCAACATTGTTAGTAGAGTCCTCTGAAAAAGGCTCTCCCGCAATGCCATAATCACAGTAAATGATCTTCCCATCACTTTTGACTATAAAGGCATAGCAAGAGATACCCCCTGGGTTTATCGGTTGACAGAGCCCGTCGAAGTAAACTTCAATCAATGAAACTTATTATTCCTTGCCCTAGATATTTCTGTGTGTCGCTAAATTATTGAAGACTCTTTGCGCTCTCTCACAAAATATCTGGTTTATTTCTTATGCGGACAATTCCCTTGTTCTGACGGGTTTTTCGGGTTGAGAACAGAAGAAGATTAATATGGTATCCTTAGTGCTCTCTTTATTATGCTAGTGCATGCCTAGAGGCAAGCAAACAACTATTCGCAATTATCTGCCGAGTTGGCAACTCAAAATAATTCGAGGCACGATATCAGCCTGAGAAAAAAACTATGGTTTGAAGTAACCCTGATTAGGGCTATACTAAAAAATGTAACTTGCTATGGACTGTGATCTTTGAATAGCAAAATAATAACTTAGTGAATGCAGAACGAGCTTGAATGTTGATCCACAATCTATATACTCTCTAAATATCTCGTACAATTAGACGAAGAATCCGTTATAGCGAGCTTTACCTATAATTCGCCCGCTTTCTTTATCTCTATAAATGCTGGTCGAATATTTTGGAACATAGCCTCCGGGCTGAACGAGATGTGGAACTCCATAGATATTTGCCAAAATGTACTCGTAGCGCCAAAGAACGTACCTCTCCTGATCTGTCATAAGTCTCTTTATCGGAACAGAGTATTCTGTGCTGCCATCTGCTAAGAGGGTATTGTCATGCCAAAGAGGATACTTCAGCCAATCAGAATCAACTGGGCCTGGTCGATTTCTGGTAAAAAGAAGAGAAGGCCGATAGCCAATAATTATACTGAGAGTAACCATAGATATTCCTAGATAAAAGTTCATGTCAGCACCCACACTTACCGCAGTTGCAGCATATAATGTCCACGTGATCTTCACGTCTCCAAAAGTAGCCTCGCCTGGCTGCGGCTCCGTATAATGGGGTAGTATTATGGAATTGTGGATTAGGATTATCCCAAACAAGCATATTACTATCGGAACCATGCCTTTGGATAAAACGGGTAGAATTATAATAGATACAAGAATTAACGTAACTATTTGGATAACTAATAGGTTTTCCTGAATCAAAAACTGAAACGCTGGTGGAATAAAATGAACGAAGAACAGAAGAACAATGCAGATAGCATCAGTTGCAAGCAGCTTAGACTCATTTCTTTGAAACCATAAATTAACCCACCGCACCGCTTTTTTGCTGCTTCCTGGGTCTGAGCTATAGGATCCCCACTCCCCTCTCGTCATGCTTTATTCTTTGGCAAATCTTTCCATTAAGCATTACTGAATCGTAACCTTTTTGATGCTGTCTGTTAGTCATACTACTACAGTGCCTCCATTTGGGCTTTTTAAAAAGAAGCCTAGCGACATTCCACCCGCTGAGCAATCGATACCAATGCCGACCGCGGACAGACTATCGATACATCAGGCGCAGGACTTGTTGGAGAGTCTTGAATGTGGAAAGGTGAAGGAACTTTCTACTTCTCTAATCCGAATTAGAGAATCTGCAATAGAGTCACTAACGGTGATAAATGCGCTGGCGAAAGACATGGACAGGGAAAAAATAAAACTTGAGGGCTTAGAGATAAAGCTCAAGTCTGTTGTTGAACATTCAAAGAGGACGGTTGTATCATCACTCAAGCGTGAAGCATCATCAGAACTTCCAGTTCCTCAATCCGCAAATGACGCCAAGAAATTCAAAGAGAGGCTTGAGAACATGATGAGGCGTTTTAGCGAGGTAAGCGGCTCGCATAGCAAAGTGCTTAATGCATTTATGAAAAAACATTCTGGCAAGATGAGGGAAGAATTTGATCAACTAACGAAGTTGCTAAGTGATACGAGAGAGATAATTGCAGATTTCGATGAAAAGCGTAAGCCGATAATTAAGTGTGATAATATGTTGAATACAGCCCTCCAAAAGGTATCATCTATCAAGACAGCTGAGGCTTCTGCAAAGAAAATCGAGGATGAAATTCGAGACATAGAAAGTGATCTAAAAAGCCTTGAGACCGAACTTGCCTCACTGAGAGATTCCCAGGAATTTGAACAAGCGTCTACCATCATGCAGAACATAGCTGAAGCCGAAAAGAAACAAGAAGAATTTCATGCCAATATTAAAGACCTCTTTTCTCATTTATCGAGAGCATTTACAAAATACTCCTACGGCATTACAAAGGAGACAGAACGACGTCTCAAGATCTTGTCGGAGGAGCCATGGAAGATATTCTACGAAGGTAACATTTCACCATACTCTTCACTTCTACAGGAAATTCAGAAGTCAATAGTTAGTGGGCAAATCCAACTCAAAGATTCTGAGAAGATACTGCAGTACGCCGACATTGCATTGGAGTCCCTGCCCGCTCTTCAACATAAAGCAAAGACAATCAAGACAGAAATTGATTCATTTCAACAGGCTAATCTAGAAGTAATATACAAAGTTGAAGGCATTGAACAGCAGATTAGTCAACACACAGAAGAACTAGCACGAAGTAGGCATGAATTGGAACAACAGATGCGGCAGTCAAAGGATAAGACAGAAGAGGTCAGTGCTATCTTGAACCAAACAGGTGAGATATTAGCCGAGCTATCTGGCCGGAAATACTATTTAACATTCGACGAATAATCGTCATCCAATACCTTTTGTTCTTGCCCCTAATCCTGGAGATGTACCGTAAGAGCGTTTATTTGGTATATACAACGTTGACTATCTTGCTCAGAACAGTGTGATTATTTATAGGTGACGATGATTTTAGTTCAGATATAAAATATCCATACAATGTATGTCCTATCGCATACCTGCGGATGCGAATAAGTTCTCTTCTCTTTGCAAGTAGCTATGCACAAAGTCCTTTTCTTGGCAATGCCACTGTGGCTAGTACTTTGTCGTAAAGAGCAATAGTTTGCTTGCACAATCTCATTGCTGTTATGGATTAAGGAAAGTATATTTTTCAATATCCATTATAGCTCATATGTTGTAAGCGCCCAAAAAGCAGGGTGCTATATTTCAAATAATCAGTACAATCTCCAAACTGTGCGGCAAATATCGAAATTAAAATGATTGTCCTCTTGCGCATTATCTCCAAAATACGGATATAATCCCAAGACCAACTATGCAGAGGCCGCCATAAGATACAGACTGGACGCCAAGAAATGAGCCAAGCACAGCGACGCCAATACCACTTGCGATAGTTATTGTCTCTCCGACTCTTCTCGGATTTCTCAAATGTCGGCGTTTGCTGTTACGCAATAACAAAAGGTATCCTGCAGTGGATTTATAAAATTACCTACGAGTGTAAATCTGGCAAAAGACTATGCTAATTTGATTGTTCTTCCTATAGCCCGTTATGGTTCTGCTTGTGGTACATTGTTTTCTCAGTAATCTGCATCAGGGAATCGAACCCAGATTAACCTCCTGGCGGAAAAAGCTGTCTTGCCTTTCAGAGCACCGCCACAATTTTTATAATACCAGCTGTATGCATTACCTCTAATTAGCTAGGCCGCATAAGCTTCTAGAACATTAATCTTTCTCCCTCTGGTTACCAGCTATCAATATCTCCCGTGTAGTTACCAGTACTTAGCACCGCAATCTTAATATATTTCACTAGCGATATTACTAGTGATATGATTTCTGAATGGTTAGCAAGAGTAGGAAGCGCAATTCCGCGGGGTTTTTCTCGACAATATATACTGTCACTCTTGAGAGATCAGCCTATGACAGGTAAGGAGATAATTGACAAGGCTACACTTCAAAGTGAAGGTAAATGGAAGCCTTCTCCAGGTCTCATCTATCCATTGCTTGGTAGGCTTCTAGACGATGGCTTGGTTGTAGAAGATAATGAGGGCAGGTATACAATCACAAATAAGGGTCTTGAGATAACCTCTGACTTGCAAACCTTTGGAAATATGATACAAAAGCAGATTGACGTGATGCTGCGAGTCGGCAACGTAGGTAGGTTTATGGCGATGGAGCTTATAGACAGAATCACAGCAATAGGTACAGCCCTTAGTTCAAACCTCGATTCAATGACTCAAGAGGAGCGTGACAGATACAAAGAATTTCTGCAGAGTGAGTTGAAAAAGATCTATGAGCAGGAAGCCAAAGGTTCTGATAAACAAGAGATAAAAGTAGAATAACACTATCATGTGAGACAGAGAATTTTTAAGGCTTTGGCTTCTTCATGGAATAGTAGTGAGAAATAATAAACTCGTACCCATGCGTTAGTGTACATTTATTATTATTACTTTGACCCATTGTCCTATATCACTTTCTGCCATTGCTATAGATGCTTGCTAGCTTGTTGAAAAAAAGGGAGAAAGCATTATGCTTTCGAATACAAGTCGTAATCATCCCTACAACTTAATGACGGTGATGATAAGCTTGCATAGGCGATGCAAGCTATTAATTCAAGTCAGGTCATGATGAGTATGCAGACGCGTTATGCTGGAAGATGTAACAGAAAAGATCAGCTTGCTCTTGGACTCGCTAAACAAACTTGATTTAGAGATCACCATCGCAACAGATGTGATAAGGGGTTATTACATTAGGGCGTCTCAAGATATGCCCGATGGCAAGAGCTATTTCTTAAACGGTGTGCAGACAGGCCCTGTTGTCAAGTCATATCTACTTACCCGTCAAGGTATTGAGGTTCCTGGAGAAGAAATGATGCAAATACCTGAATTCATTGAGAGTGCACTGCGCTTCGCAAATTATCCCAAGAGGAAAATAGAAGTTCTAAGTGACCTCTTAGTCCACCTTCAAAAAATACACGTAATGAATCAAAAGAAAGAACTACAGTAACATTACATCAATAGCTATGTAACATATCCCTGGTGGAAATTAAATGTAATGAGAATTTAAACATCATATTGAGGATAAATCGATCAAACTTTGATTGATGCCATGTCAAATTAATTTACTCGGCCCCTAGCCAAGACCCAGGGATGATGTGAACCCCAGAAGTAATTCGACAACTAATAGATAATGTAGCTTGTCCTACTGCTCAATACGATAATAGTTCTAAATCTCCCGCTATTTTTGAAGTCTCAATACCCTCAAGAACATAGAGTTACCAAGTATCAGGAGCATCCTAAAGAAGATGACTAGTCAAATAACACTTCTCGATTTCATTAAGGTAATAAAATAAAATATAATGACCCTCGGAAATCTACCGGCAGTTCTTTATTCTCATACTGAGAATGCTTGTTGCCTACCGTGCGGTTAGCAAGGTTCACTGCGGGTCGTACAGCACTGCAGAAAATGTCTGTGTAAAAAATATTTCTTTAATATTCCTACATCTCTGGCTCTTCCTTAACATAAAGACTCACATTGTCGGCTGTAATGTCAATACCCATTGTTCCAATGATGGCCCGCGCTTTCTCTAATCCTTCTCGCTCTATGATGTTTCTTGCCATCTTGAGCCGATACGGTCTTGGCCATTGTTGCCCTATCTTGTATTTTCCGCGTATGTCTTTGGGGATAATCCTGATAATGGCAACTTCATGTACTGAGGGCATGTTAGAATCGAGGGCTTCATACCTGCCTTCTTTTTGGTATTTTGTCATTAGTGCGTTCAGCGAAATCGCCTTCTCTTCGTTATCACTCACAATCTCTGCCTTGCCCTTGATAACCACACTTATGTAGAGTGTATCCGCCTGGGAAGCATCGGTTGGATGAAAATAATATGATGGCAGGAAGCAAATGTGCTGATCAACTTCAAATCCGACGTTAGGATTACGTCTAATGTTGTCAAGCTTCTCACCAAATGGGTGGGAATGCATGTATATTGCTCTGTCATGGTAAACGAAGTTCATCGGAATGACCTGTGGATAACCATTGGAATCAAGCGACGCTATTCTTCCGACCGGCTGGCTATTGAGAAATTTTATTATTTTATCCTTCGAACGTATCTCGTATTTTCTGACCAGCTGCATTTATGCTCTTGAATTGTATAGCTCTCCTTTGGTTAAAAGTTATACGATACTTTGCTTCAATAGGACTGTGAACAGAAGGACAGTTCGGTAACGGCATATCTTGCTGCATAATCGCGCTTGCTGCTGCAGTCATGTATGCGGTAGTGAGGCTTTATGTCCTTTGGCACCGCGTCGATTTGTCAATCCTATTTGTTAACGTTGTTGGTTTTGAGGCTATAGCAGCTGTCTTGATTTATCTGACAAAGAAAGATAAGGATCTTGAGGAAGAAGAACTGTTCAGGGATTAGTGTGAATTTACCTTGCATAGCGACTTTTATGATGCGGGGTAGGGGTACTGGAACAGAATGTTATTCAGAGTTTGAATTTAAGATAGCACTCTCAAACCTTGCTTTGGCCTTAAACCCTATCGTGGTACATTTTTCGGCCTGCTTGACGAGAAGTAAAATGCATACTTAAGGTTATATGATGGTGTTGCGCCGACACCTTAGGATCTTCATTGCTTTTCTACTAAAAATCCTAGTTGGACATCGGGACAATAGGAATTGATGAGTGGTTTTCATTGCAATTGGTTGTCGAAAACGAAGATAGAATCTTACCATCTACATAATACAGTTGTTGTTCTAATCTTTGCTCTGAGCTTGTGAAAGTAACTGGCAAAATATCAGTTTTGGACATCCAACAACAACGAAATTTAGATTGATAAGGCCAATTGCAGTACCAGGAACGAAGTATCGAAGCATAAAAAAACAAGTTTGGTATCTATCAGATCTAGGTAATATTTATGCAGGATGAGAGAGTGAAATATCGAATAAACCAGTTTACAGAAACTGGGGCGAATGTAAGTCTTACACTAAGCGAAGATATAGAGTTAGAGCCAATATCTCAACAGCAAATGATGCTTGAGGCGGTTGATAGGGCTGTCACTGACAAGGATGTAAAGCAACAGATTAAGCCAATACTCGAGGCTATTCTAAGATCCCAGCCCCAGACAGTGATCAAAACCTACTCCCAAACAGTCATACAAATAACGATGCCAAAGAAACGCTATGAGAGATTGGGCAGCCCACGAGTAGGTGACAAACTAACAATAGATATCAAGAGGCTATAATTTCCCTTTGTAGCATTTCAACAGATTGCATTGGGAGCGAGCAGCTAAAGTTCTTGCAGACGTAAGCAGTTTCACGTGCTTCTTGTGGCTGGCGGCCCTTAAAAAAGGGATATTCCTGGAGCTTTTCGAGCTCGTTTACATGCACCATACCAACTATGCCATTTGGAAGAAATTGCTTGTTAAGCCAAGCTGCCAGGCTGGGATTATTGGTGGTGTTGTTACCAGTGTCTGTAAGTATTACTGTCACTTCTACTGGCTTCTTCACATAGAGATAAATAGAGTTGAGCATCTGGCCAAAGCCAAAAGGATTTTCAGCTGCTGATTGCGAGCCAGTTTTCATTATTCTCACTGCGTTGTCAAGGTACAAGTTTTTCTGGGTGTAATGATATAGCTTCAATAGGTTAGATGCAGCCATGGAATTGCCGCTGGGTATCGCAAGATCATAAAAGCTCTTTGTTCTTGAAATCAGCTGCTCATGATCATCGGATGTAAAGAATAGGTTGCCCTCCTTCGCGTCCCAGAAGTGCTGTAACATGAAATCTGTGTACTTGACTGATTTTCTAAGGTATTCTTCTTTCGAATTAGCAGCAAATAGATCAAGGAGACCATTGACGTAAAAAGCGTAATCTTCAAGGTATCCATTAAGTTTTGACTGCCCGTCTTTGAAGGTACGTCGCAAGCGCCCGTCATTTGAAGCAAGTTTCTTTTCGATGAAGTTGATTGCATTAATTGCGGCATTGAGGTATCTTTTGTCTTCGCTAACGGCATATGCTTTCGCAAATCCTGAGATCATGAGGCCATTCCAAGATGTCAAAATCTTTTCGTCCCTTCCTGGCTTAACTCTGCCCTCCCTCGCTGCGAAGAGCTTCGCAGAAGCATCGTCTAGTATCTCTGTGATTTTTTCGAGCGTCTTGTTATGATTCTTCGCAAGATTTGCTGTTGGGACTCTAACATTCAGAATGTTCTTGCCTTCAAAATTGCCTCCTTGTGTGACCCCTAAGTGTTCGCAAAAGATGTCGGAGACAGTTTTGTCGCCAATTATCGATTCAATTTCGTTCTTTTTCCAAAGATAAAATTTGCCTTCCTCTCCCTCGGAGTCGGCGTCCTGTGCGGAGTAAAATCCCCCCTCGGGATGTGTCATTTCTCTTATTACGTAATCAAGTGTTTTGTTAATTATTTGCAAGTAAGGCTCAGCTTTTGTAATCTGATAGAGATCACCATACAATTGTGAAAGCAGAGCATTGTCATACAGCATTTTCTCGAAATGTGGTATGAGCCACTTTTGGTCGGTGGCATAACGTGCAAAGCCTCCACCAAGATGATCGTGAATTCCTCCTTCCGCCATTTTGTCCGAAGTGAAGATAACAAAATCTCGGAAGCGGTTGATGCCCGAAATGTCGTAGTATCTTAACAAGAACATCAAGTTAGATGCATTTGGGAATTTTGGTGCATGTCCAAAGCCTCCGTAAATCTTGTCTCCCATTTGAAGTAATCCCACAGCCGCCTCATCTAGTACGGAGCGCCCTAAGCTAGTGTTTTCTATTATTTCTGGTCGCACGACAAGATCCATCACTGTCTGAGACAGGGCATGTGTGAACTCACCGCTTGCAGCCTGGATCTCGCTCCTTTTGTTCTTGTAAGCATCAGCGAGCTGAAGTAGTATATTCCTAAAACCTGGCATGTTATAATGACTACTGCCATCTTTAGGGAAGTATGTCCCAACATAGAATGGTTTTTGATCTGGTGTCAAAAAAACCGACAGAGGCCAACCTCCGGTTCCAGTTGCGAGTTGGCAAGCGCGTTGGTATATATCGTCTAGGTCTGGACGCTCCTCTCTGTCAACTTTGATATTGATAAAATTGCCATTCATTATCCTGGCAATTTCGTTATCTTCAAATGACTCATGTGCCATGACATGACACCAGTGGCATGCGCTATAGCCAATGCTCAGGAAGATGGGCTTATCCTCATTTTTTGCGCGTTGTAGAGCCTCCTCTCCCCAGGGATACCAGTCAACAGGATTGTAAGCATGCTGCAAGAGATACGGACTTGTTTCACCTGAAAGCCTGTTGGTTTTCTTGAAGTCTGAATGGCCTGCGCTTTCTTGATGCATAAGGGAGAAATGCACTGCAATGCTATATAGACCTTGTAGAGTTGAAATCTGGTCTGTCGATAGAAACGAGTTAGACGAATATCTCAAACCTATGCAGGCATATGTTTTTGATGATAGAGAAGAAGCCTAAAGGACAGGATTAGCCAGCTGGCTACAAGCTCAAAGCCCATGAGATTCCCAAGGATAAACGGCAATATTTTTGTTTTCTCAACACCGCTCTACCATTACTGCTGAATTGTACAATAATATGAGGGATTCTTTCAAAGCCTTTATTTACCTCTATTCAGTAACTTCACGATCGAGAACCACTCTTTTTCAATGGGTATTCGATCTGGTGACGGTGAGTGTTGAGATCATAAAGGTTTATATCAGTGTACCGTAAAAGGATGGATGCTTCGAACGCAATATGAAAGGCGGCGTCAGTGAGGATGTTTGGTCTTAGTGCCATTTTGTGATCCACTGACCTCCAGTTGCGCTCATACTATGGAGATCCGATGTCAACATTGGATCTGACTAGGTCACACGATCACCCAAATACGATCCGCACAATACCAAGTTGTCCGGCCGTACTCTCATTATAATTGAGAAAAAAGGATTGACTCCGGTTGATCCTGCCGGACCCGACTGCTATCAGAGTAGGACTAAGCCATGCGAGTCGACGCTGCAAAGCGTGGCATACGGCTCAGTAACACGTAGTCAACATGCCCAAAGGACGTGGATAACCTCGGGAAACTGAGGATAAACCGCGATAGGCCAAGGTTTCTGGAATGAGCCATGGCCGAAATCTACATGGCCTTTGGATTGGACTGCGGCCGATCAGGCTGTTGGTGAGGTAATGGCCCACCAAACCTGTAACCGGTACGGGCTTTGAGAGAAGGAGCCCGGAGATGGGCACTGAGACAAGGGCCCAGGCCCTATGGGGCGCAGCAGGCGCGAAACCTCTGCAATAGGCGAAAGCTTGACAGGGTTACTCTGAGTGATGCCCGCTAAGGGTATCTTTTGGCACCTCTAAAAATGGTGCAGAATAAGGGGTGGGCAAGTCTGGTGTCAGCCGCCGCGGTAATACCAGCACCCCGAGTTGTCGGGACGATTATTGGGCCTAAAGCATCCGTAGCCTGTTCTGCAAGTCCTCCGTTAAATCCACCCGCTTAACGGATGGGCTGCGGGGGATACTGCAGAGCTAGGAGGCGGGAGAGGCAAACGGTACTCAGTGGGTAGGGGTAAAATCCATTGATCTACTGAAGACCACCAGTGGCGAAGGCGGTTTGCCAGAACGCGCTCGACGGTGAGGGATGAAAGCTGGGGGAGCAAACCGGATTAGATACCCGGGTAGTCCCAGCTGTAAACGATGCAGACTCGGTGATGGGTTGGCTTTGAGCCAACCCAGTGCCGCAGGGAAGCCGTTAAGTCTGCCGCCTGGGGAGTACGGTCGCAAGACTGAAACTTAAAGGAATTGGCGGGGGAGCACCACAAGGGGTGAA
>Ga0081538_10001880_pt1 | contig 21147 bp, 21 predicted proteins | sample TabmetS5T2R1_FD_71022 | JGI IMG/M metagenome (GOLD analysis project Ga0081538, IMG submission 71022) | Tabebuia heterophylla rhizosphere microbial communities from the University of Puerto Rico - S5T2R1 | ecosystem: Host-associated > Plants > Roots > Rhizosphere ...
CCCGCCCGGCCAGCGCACGACCGGCCAGCGCACGACCGGCCAGCGCACGACCGGCCAGCGCACCACCGGCCAGCGCACCACCGGCCAGCGCACCGCCGGCTAGCGGCCGACCGGCCAGCTCACCACCGGCCACGTGACGAAGGACACGATATAGGACGTTGACGTATCGCTTAGAGACGCATACGTTTCGAAGAGAGACGAGAACGTCTCGGTCGTAGCGACATCCGCGGTCCCCCTAGGAGCTCACGATGGCCTCGCCAGTCATTGACGCGCCCGCGATCCCCTTGCACGAGCGGCCGGAGATCCACGCCCGACGCTGGTTCCTGCTCGCGATCATGTGCCTGTCGCTGGTCCTCGTGGTCATGTCGGTGTCGGGCCTCAACACCGCGCTGCCGACGATGCAGCGTGAGCTGGGGGCCTCGGCGTCCGAGCTGCAGTGGATCGTCGACTCCTACGCCGTCGTGTTCGCCGGCCTGCTGCTGAGCGCCGGCGCGATCGGCGACCGGTTCGGCCGGAAGGGTGCGTTGCTCGCGGGTCTCACGGTCTTCGGGGTCGGGGCCCTGATGGGCGGGCTCGCCAGCGACGCCACGCAGGTGATCGGGAGCCGGGCGGTCATGGGCATCGGCGCCGCGTTCATCATGCCGGCGACGCTGTCGATCATCACGTCGATCTTCCCGCCCGACGAGCGGCCGCGGGCGATCGCGATCTGGGCGGGCTTCGCAGGCGCCGGGGCATCGATCGGCCCGATCGTGACCGGCGCGTTGCTCGAGGGCTTCTGGTGGGGTTCGACCCTGCTGGTCAACGTGCCCATCGTCGTCGCTACCATCCTGGCGGTCTCGCGATTCGCACCCGATTCCCGGGACGACACGCAGACGCCGCTGGACCCGGTGGGCGCGTTGCTGTCGTTGGTGGGGTTGAGCACGTTGATCTTCGGGATCATCCAGGGCCCCGAGGACGGCTGGACCAGCCTCCCCGTGATCGGCGCCTTCGTCATCGCCGGCGTCACCCTGTCGCTCTTCGTGCGGTGGGAGCGGCGCAGCGAGCATCCGATGCTGCCGCTGACCCTGTTCCGGGATCGTCGCTTCAGCACGGGGAGCGGCGTCATCACGATCGCCTTCTTCGTGATGTTCGGGTTCTTCTTCCTGATCACGCAGTACCTGCAGTTCGGCCGGGGGTATTCGCCCCTCGAGGCCGGGCTCGCGACACTGCCGCTGGCGCTGTCCTTCCTGGTGTTCTCGCCCCGCAGCGCGGCGCTGGCGGAGCGCTATGGCCCCAGCCGGGTGATGGCGCTCGGGCTCGCGATCGTCGCCGTCGGGTTCGGCATCCTCACGATGCTGACGCCGGACACGCCGTACCTCGTCGTCGCCGCCGCCTTCACCGTCCTCGGCGCCGGCATGAGCATCACCGCCGCCCCGGCCACCAGCGAGATCATGACGTCGGTGCCGCTCTCGAAGGCCGGCGTCGGCTCGGCCGTGAACGACACGACCCGAGAGCTCGGAGGCGCACTCGGCATCGCCCTGCTCGGGAGCATTGCCAACACCGCCTACCGGTCAGGCGTCGACCTCGAGCAGACTCGACTCCCGGCCGGCGCCCGGGAAGCCGCGGGGGAGTCCATCGGCGCCGCCAGCGCGATCGCCGAACGGGTCCCGGGCGGAGGTGAGGTGGTGGCCCAGGCGGCCTCCGCCTTCACCAACGCCTTCACGCTCACGAACACCGTGGCGATGGGCATCGCCCTCGCCGCTGCGGCCGCGGTGCTCGCGGTGTCGCGGCGGTCCGGCGGGGACACCGTCGAGGCCGATGTCGTCGACGACGACGCCATCGAGGCCCACGACCTGGAGCTGGTTCCGATCGGGGCCGCCGAAATGAGAGAATGACCGCATGGTCGACGTGGGCACCGCTCCGGGTGCGGCGGCGGAGCTGGATCCCCGCGTCGAGCGGTCACGCCGGGTCATCCTCGGCGCCGTCCTCGACGAGCTGGGTGACGTCGGCTACGGGGCGCTGACCATCGAAGCGGTGGCGGCCCGGGCCGGCGTCGGGAAGAGCACCATCTACCGGCACTGGCCCGGCAAGCTCGAGCTGGTCGAGGACGCGTTCCGGACGCTCAAGGCGCCCGTGGCGGTCCCCGATCAGGGATCGCTGCGCGAGCGTGTCGTCGCCGTCATCGAGCAGGTCGCCTGCCTCGTCGCAGAGTCGACGTACTCCACCTGCATGCCTGCGCTGATCGACGCCGCGGAGCGCGATCCGAAGGTGCGTGACTTCCACAGCCGGTTCAGCGCCGAGCGGCGGGGTGCGCTCGTGGGGCTCCTGCGTGACGCCGTCCAATCGGGTGAGCTTCCGGCGACGACGGACCCCGAGCTGCTGGCAGATGCGCTCGTCGGGCCGATCCTCCTGCGGCGGTTGATGCTCGCCCAGCCGGTCGGTCCGGAGATCGCCCGCGCCCTCGTCGACCAGTTGCTGCCGGCCGCCGACGCCTAATCGTCGCCGGATCGCGTGCTGGCCAGCGCCGCAAGCTCGGTTCGATTGGACACGTCGAGCTTGGCGTAGATGTGCGACAGGTGGGTCTTCACCGTGGCCCGGCTGATGAACAGGCGTGACCCGATCTCCGGGTTGGTGAGGCCCTCGACGACGAGGCGGGCGACGTCGAGCTCGGTCGGCGTCAGGCTGGCCCAGCCGGTGGACGGCCGATCGCGGGCGCCCCGGGCCCGGCGGGCATAGGAGACGGCGTCGTCGAGCGACGCGCGGGCGCCCTCGGCCCAGAGGTCCGAGAAGGCCTCGTCACCCAGCGCCGCCCGCAGTTGGGCGAGGGTGGCCTCGTGCTCGGGCCGATCGATCGGTGGCCGCGGGTAGCCCATCGCGGCGCGGGCGGCGTCACTGGCGGCCAGGAGGCGGACGGCCTCGGCGAAGCTCTCGGCGCGGCCGGCCAGCCGGGCCAGGGCGTCGAGGTCGTCGACCATGAACGTGCGCAGCCCGTGGTCGACGCGTACGGCCAGCGCCTCGTGGTGGAGGTCCTCGGCGGCGCCCGGGTCGTCCGCGGCGACCAGCAGCGCCGATTGATCGAGGGCATCTGCCACGAGGTGGGGGACATCCAGCTTGCGTGCCAGCTCCAGCGCCCGGTCGACCAGCCGTTGAGCCTCGTCCCGCCGGCCGAGGTGGCGCAGGGCCGCAGCCAGCCCCGGTAGCGAGCGGGCGACGATGAGGTTGTCGGGCGGGACCGGATCCGCGGTCCGAACGTCGCGCTCGAACCAGGCGACCGCACCCGCCGGATCACCGCTCCACAGGTGCAGCATGCCGAGGACGGATCCCATCCTGGGGATGAACACGGCGTGGTCTGCGCCCTCGATCGACCGCACCACCGGCTGCATCAGGCGCAGGGCCCCGTCGATGTCGCCGGCCACACCCTTCACGAAGGCCAGGTGACAGGTCGACAGGCCGACCGCGTAGTAGTCGCCCAACGGCCGGGCCACGTCCAGCGCCTGGGTCGCGAGGCGTTCCGCCAGGCCGATGTCACCCGTGCTCACGGCGATGTCGTCCTGGTAGTTGAGTGCCAGGGCGGCGAACGTGCGGTCGCCGCGTCGCAGGCAACGCTCGCCCCCCTCCCGGAGCAGTGGCAGGGCGACGTCGTAGCGGTCACGCATGCACGGGATCGAGCCCTGGAGGACCAGCACGCCGTCCGCCGTGAAGGCGTCGCCGACGGCGTCGGCGCACGCCCGTGCCTGTATGCACAGCTCCCAGGCGGCATCGAGGTCCAGGTAGAACTGCACGAAGGCCAGGAGGAACAGGCACTGCCCGCGAACCCGGTCGTCGTGGTTGAGCGTGGCCACCTCGACGCCGCGCTGCGCGTAATCGACGATGCGCGGGAACTGCCCGCACACCTGCGCGAGCGCCGCAGCGCTCACCAGCAGCCGCGCCTGGACGCTCGAGCGGTCGTCGGGCGCCCGATCGATGGCCCGTTGGATGAAGTCCAGGCCCTCGTCGCCGTGGCCGTGCTTGTACCAGAGCCAGACCAGGGCCGCCGCCAGGCGGCGGCCACGCCCCGGGTCGGGTAGGGCCAGGCCCCAGTCCAAGGCCGCCCGGAGGTTGTCGTGCTCGGCCTCGAGCCGGTCGAGGTTGGCGTCCTGGTCGGGGCCCTCGAGCTCGGGCTCGGTAGCCTCGCCGAGGGCAAGGAAGTGGTCGAGGTGGCGCTCGCGGGCCGCGTCGCGCTCGCCGGCGGCGTCCAACCGATCGACGGCGTACTGCCGGATCGTCTCCAGCAGCCGGTACCGGGCTTCGCCCCGGTGCTCGTCGGCGACGACCAGGGACTTGTCGACCAGACGGCCCAGGGCGGTGAGCACCTCGGTCTCCGTGACCGGTCCTGCCGGGCCGTCTGCGCACACGGCGCAGGCCGCGTCGAGCGTGAAGCCACCCTTGAACGCGCCGAGACGACGGAACACCACCCTGTCGGTCTCGTCGAGCAGGTCGTGGCTCCAGTCCATCGACGCCGCGAGCGTCTGCAGGCGGCGGGCGGCACCCCGGGGACCACGCACCAGCAGCGCGAACCGGTCGTCGAGCCCGGCAGCGATCTGCGCCGGGGTGAGCGTGCTCAGCCACGCCGCCGCGAGCTCGACTGCCAGGGGGATCCCGTCCAGGCGGCGGCACAGCGTGCGGACGGCCGCCTCGTTGGTGGGGTCGAGCGTGAACCACGGCCGGACGCGGCTGGCCCGATCGACGAACAGCGCCACCGCCTCCTCCTCCTGGAGGGACGGCACCCGCCACACCATCTCGCCGGCGACGCCCAACGGTTCCCGGCTGGTCGCGAGCACCGAGACCCCGGTGCAGTTGCGCAGCATGGTCTCCACCAGCTCGGCGCTGGCGTCGAGCAGGTGCTCGCAGTTGTCGAGGCACACCAGCACGCGGCGATCCCGGAGCTGCAGGGAAAGGGCCCGCTTCGGCCCACCAACCGGCTCGACCATGACGCCGATGGTGGAGGCGGTCAGCTCCGCCACCAGGGCCGGGTCGCTGGCGGGACCGAGGTCGACCCACCACACCCCGTCGGGCCAACGGTCGGCCAGGTCGGCTGCGGCCTGCGCTGCCAAGCGCGTCTTGCCGGCACCGCCCATCCCGGTGAGCGTGACCAGGCGCTCGCTGCGGAGCATGCGCTCCACGGCGGCCAGCTCGTCGGCGCGGCCCACGAAGCTGGTCAGCTGGATCGGCAGGTTGTGGGTCAAAGTGTCCAGCGAACGCAGCGGCGGAAAGTCACGGTCGAACCCGCTGGTACGCAGCTCGCAAACCCGGTCCGCGTGGGACAGGTCCCGCAGCCGGTGAGACCCGAGGTCGCGGAGCAGGGCTCCCTCCGGCAGCGCGTCTGCAACCAGGGATGCCGTCGCCGACGACAGCAGGGTTTGACCCTCGTGGCCGATGTCGCGCAGCCGTACGCAGCGGGTGAGTGCCGCCCCCGTGTAGTAACGGTCGCCGCGCAGGAGGGCCTCGCCGGTGTGGAGCGCGGTGCGGGGACCGGGCCCGCCGTGGTCGGGGGCGGGCCCTGCCAGGAGGTGGCGCTGCAGGTCGACGGCGGTGGCCAGCCCGTCGGCGGCCGCGCCGAACACGGCGACGACCGTGCCGTCCGCGGCTGGCGGACGGTCGACTTCGGCTCGCATGCCGTTGTGCGCGGCCACGGCCGCCGCCACCACGTCGGCGTGGGACGCGTCGCTGACCAGGAACGTGACGGTCCCCGCCGGCAGGATCGACGCGCGCTCGTCAGCGTCCATCGGGTGCGTCCAGGCATCGCACGATGCCGCCAGTCTGGCGCGACCGGAGCCGGGCGGTGGCCCGATTAGCCACGTGGCCGATGTTCGACGCCCACGATGATGCGAGCGTCGGCGGCCTGGTGACCTTCGACGACGTGCTGTCCGGGTGGATCGAGGCCGAGGCGCGTGGCGACGCCACCCTGCTCGACGCTCTGCTCGACGACGACTTCCGGGGGGATGGGCCGCGGGGCTTCGTGCTGACCAAGCAGGAGTGGCTCGATCGCTACCGCAGCGGGGACCTGGCCAACGACTCGTTCACATGGGAAGGTACCCGCGTCAAGGTGCACGACGACGCCGCGGTGGCCATGGGGATCCAGGTCCAGACCGCCCGCTACCGGGGGCTCGACTGCAGCGGACGCTTCCTCGGCACCCTGGTCGCCATTCGCCGCGGGGATCGCTGGTCGATCGTCAACGTGCAGCTCAGCCCCGCGCAGGATTTCTCGGGGACGCCTGGGGTCTCCGCCACCGAGCGTCCCTGAATCAGCCAGGTGGGCGATGTCATGGGCCCGGCCCGATGCCAGCGTGTTCCCGTGGAGGTGATCGCCCGATGCCCACCCTCGAAGCGACACGCGACGCCGGCTGTGCCGCGTCCCGCGAAACCGCGACGCTGCAGACCGGCTTGGAGCAGCACCGGCACGAGCTCACGGGGTACTGCCGCCGGGTGCTGGGATCGTCCTTCGAGGCCGAGGACGCCGTCCAGGAGACGCTGGTGCGGGCATGGCGGAACCTCGATCGCTTCGAGGGCCGCGCCACGCTGCGGTCGTGGCTGTACCGGATCGCGACGAACGTCTGCTCCGACATGATGCGTCGGCCCCAGCGCCGGGCCCGGCCGATGGACCTCGGCCCCCTGACCCACGACGACGCACCCCCCGGGGCGGCACGGGCGGCCTGCAGCGGCGCCGCCCTGGCGGCGGCCGACCCGGCCGACCCGGCGGAGGTGGCCACATCGCGTGAGACGATGGTGCTGGCGCTCACGGTGCTGCAGCGGCTGCCTTCCCGGCAGCGGGCGGTCCTCATCCTGCGAGAGATCCTGCGTTGGCGGGCCGAGGAGGTCGCCGACTTGCTCGGGACCACGGTCGCATCCGTCAACAGCGCGCTCCAGCGGGCCCGCTGCGCGCTCGCGGCCGCCGACGTCAGCCCGGCCGACGCCCGCGCCGTGGTCGACGCTGCCCGCGGCGGGCACGTGGCGGCGTGCGTCGACGCCTTCGGGCAGGTCGACGTCGAGGCCCTGATGGCGTGGCTCCATCGTGACGCCACGGGGCAGCGGCGGAGCGACCGGCGAGCTGCGGGTGTGACATCCGTCCAATACCCGCCCACACCGAACTGAGATCAGGGAGAACGAGATGCCTCCGGCGATCGAATCCGACTCGAGCTGCACGGCGCCGCCGAGCCACCCCACGACGAGGTCCGTCTCGCCGGTGGCTCGGGCCCGCAGCCTCCGGGTCCAGGCTCGACGGCTCGATCCGGTCGTGGCCGTTGCCTATCGCCGCCGCGCCGCCGAGCTGAGCTTTGAGGCCTGGCTGCAGGCGAGCCGCGAGGCTGCGGTCGAGGTCGACCGCTTCGCCGCAGTGGCGACCTGACGGGGAGGACCCCACGGGTTCGTGAGGTCCGCGCCGGCCGGAATTGGCTGGGGCGCGCGTCACGCCCCGGGAATACTGGCCGGTCGTGGCGGAGGGTGTGCTCGAGGCGACCGGCCTCGTCAAGTCGTTCGGCCCGGTGCGCGCGGTCGACGGCGTGGACCTCAGCGTGCGCGCCGGCGAGCGGCTCGGGCTGCTCGGCCCCAACGGCGCGGGCAAGACCACGACGCTGCTCATGCTCCTCGGGGCGATCACTCCTGACGCCGGCACGATCGAGATCGGGGGCCACCGGCTTCCCCGGCACCGATCGGCCGCCATGGGCCACGTCGGCTTCGCCGCGGGCTATCTGCCACTGCCCGACCGCCTGAAGGTCGGCGAGGCGCTGGCCGTGTTCGCCGGGTTCTACGGGCTCCACGGGCGCGCCGCCCGGGCCGCAATCGACGACGCGCTCGAACGCTTCCGGATCACCCGGCTCGTGGACCGGCCGTGCGAGCAGCTGTCGTCGGGTCAGCGGACGCTCGTGGGCATCGTCAAGGCGGTCCTCCACCGGCCGCGGCTGCTCGTGCTCGACGAGCCCACGGCGTCGCTCGATCCCGACGTGGCCTACCGCGTGCGCCAGGGCCTGCTCCACGAGGCGGACACTGCGCAGACGGCCCTCCTCGTCACCAGCCACAACATGGTCGAGGCCGAGCGCCTGTGCCAACGGGTGGTGTTCATCTCGGGGGGCCGCATCGTGGCCGACGGCGCGCCCGCCGAGGTCGCGGGGCGGTTCGGGCACGGCGACCTCGAGGGCGTGTTCCTGGAGCTCGCCGGCACGCTGGAGGACAGGACATGAGCCTCAGCTGGCTGCGGATCCGGACGGTCGTCCGCCGCAACTTCGTGGTGTTGTGGCGCAGTCCACACCGGTGGTTCGACCTGACGGTCTGGCCTCTGGTCGACGTGATCGTGTGGGGGGCCCTGGGGTCGTTCGTGGCGCAGGAGAACGACGCGAGCCGTGCCGGGACGCCCTACCTCCTCGTCGGGATCATGCTGTTCCACGTCCTGTACCAGAGCCAGATCGCGGTGACGACCGGGTTCATGGAGGAAACGTGGACCCGCAACCTCCTCAACATCATGACCACGCCGTTGCGGGAGGTGGAGTACACCATCGGTCTGGCCCTCTACGGGCTCGCGAAGCTGGCACTCGGCATGACGGCGGTCGTGGTCACCGCATTGGTCTTCTTCGGCTTCAACCTCGCCGACGTGGGGTGGTCCCTGGTACCCATCGCGCTGGTGTTGCTGATCGCGGCATGGGCGGGCTCGCAGTTCGTGATCGGGCTCATGCTGCGCTACGGGCAGAGCGCCGAGATCCTGGCGTGGGGCGTGCTGTTCGTCGTCATGGCGCTGTCGGGGGTGTTCAACCCGGTCGAGTCGATTCCGGGACCGCTCCAACCCATCGCCCGCGTGTTGCCGACGACCCACGCCTTCGCCGCCGCTCGCAGCGTGCTCGACGGCCAACCGCTCCCGTGGGGGCACATAGGTGCCGGCCTCGTGGGCGCGGCCGTGGCGGCCGCCGCCGGCCTCACCTTCGTCGTGCGCATGCTGGCCGTGTTCCGGCGTCGCGGGTACGTCACCCGCTTCAGCTGAGGGAGCGCGTGGTGCGCAGGATCGGCGTCGAAGTGCCTGCCGCCCGGACCGACCAGCACCGTCCGTCCTATCGTGGGGCTCGTGGCCACCGAGGACGACGTGCGACGCATCGCCCTGTCGCTACCGGAGACGATCGAGAAGCCCTGGTTCGGTACCCCGGGGTTCCGGGTCAAGGACAAGGGCTTCCTCCGCATCCGCTCCGAGGCCGAGGGCGGGCTCGTGGTATGGGTGTCCGACCTCGGCGAGAAGGAGGCCCTCCTCGCATCGGAGCCCGAGAAGTTCTTCACCACGCCCCACTACGACGGCCATCCCACGGTGCTGGTGAACCTTCCCGCCGTCGACGTCGACGAGCTGCGGGAGCTGATCACCGAGTCGTGGCTCATCCGCGCGCCCAAGCGGGTCCGCCAGGCCCACGAGGACGAGCTCGTCGGCGACTCCTAGGCGACCGCCGGGCGAGCGTCGGCGGCATCGACTGGTTCGGGCGTGAGGTCGACCCGGCGCAACAGCTGCGCGTTGAGGGCGACCACGATCGTGGATGCGCTCATGAGGATGGCGCCCACGGCCGGTGACAAGGTCAATCCGGCCCACGCCAGGACGCCGGCCGCCAGGGGGATCGCCGCCACGTTGTAGCCGGCGGCCCAGGCCAGGTTCTCGACCATCTTCCGGTAGCTCGCCCGCGACAGCTTGATCACCCCGACCACGCCGCGCGGGTCGCTGCCGGCGAGCACGACATCGGCCGACTCGATGGCGACGTCGGTGCCGGCCCCGATGGCGATGCCCACGTCGGCCCGGGCCAGGGCCGGGGCATCGTTGACGCCGTCTCCCACCATCGCCACCGACAGGCGCCGGTCCTGCAGCTCGGCGACGGCCCGGTCCTTGTCCTCGGGCAGCACCTCCGCGAACACCTCGTCGATGCCCAGGTCGGCCGCGACCGCGTCCGCGACCTGGCGGGCGTCGCCGGTGATCATCACGACCTCGACCCCCAGCGACTTCAGCGTGGCGACGGCCTCGCGCGCCTCGGGCCTCACCTCGTCCTCCAGGGCGAAGGCGCCGATCACGTCGGTGCCGCGCACGAGGTGGAGCACGGCCGCACCCCGCGTCTGCCAATCGGCGATCGTGGCGGTCAGCGCGGGCGGCACCGCCGCACCCCGTTCCCGCAGCAGGGCCGGCCCCCCCACCGCGTAGGCGGTGCCCTCGACCGTCGCTTCGACGCCCCGGCCGGTGAGGGAGCGGAAGCCGTTGGCGGTCGCGACGCCTGCCCGCTGCCTGGCCGCGGCGACGATCGCCCGGGCCAGCGGATGCTCGCTGTCGGACTCGACGCCGCCGGCGATCCGCAGCCCCTCGTCCTCGGTGAGGCCGTCGGCGGCGGCGACGCCGGTCACCACGTGGGCGCCCCGCGTCAGCGTTCCGGTCTTGTCGAACAGGACGGCGTCGATCGTCCGCATCCGCTCGAGTGCCAGCCGGTCCTTGACCAGGATCCCGGCTCTGGCCGACACCGCGGTCGACAGGGATATGACGAGCGGGATGGCCAGACCCAGCGCGTGCGGGCAGGCGATCACCAGCACCGTCACCGTGCTGACCACGGCGTTGTCGGTGTCGCCGAGCACCAGCCACACCAGGAACGTGACGATGCCGGCGCCGGCCGCGACGTAGAAGAGCAGCGCTGCGAAACGATCGGCTAGCGCCTGGGCCCGGCTGCGGCTCGACTGCGCCTCGGCGACCAAACGCTGGATGCCGGCCAGGGCGGTGTCGTCGCCCACCGCCTCGACGCGTACCCGGATGGCGGAGTCGGTGGACACCGTGCCGGCGACCACCCTGTCGCCGGGTGACTTCGGGACCGGCCGCGACTCGCCGGTGATCATGGATTCGTCGAGCTCCGCATCGCCCTCGACGATCTCGCCGTCGGCGGGGACCCTGGCTCCCGACCGGACCAGCACGATGTCGCCGGGCCGCAGGTCGGCGAGGGACGCCGCCGTCACCCGGCCGTCGGGCCCGACGCGCTCGGCCTCGTCGGGAAGCAACTCGGCGAGCGCCGCCAGGGCGCCCTGGGCCTGTCCGATGGCCTTCATCTCCTGCCAGTGGCCCAGGAGCATGATCGTGACCAGCGCCGCCAGCTCCCACCAGAACTCGAGGTCCAGCCAGTCGAGGCTCGTGGCCATCGATGCGCCGTACGCGACGACGATCGCCATCGAGATGAGCAGCATCATCCCGGGCTGGCGGGCCCGCAGCTCGGCCACGCCCCCGGCCAGGAACGGCCAGCCGCCCCACCAGAACACGAGCGACCCCAGGACGGGCCCGAGCAGGTCCATGCCCCAGAACTCGAGGGAGTAGCCGAACCAGTCCATGACCATCTCGCTGGTCACCACCAGCGGGATCGTCAGCGCGAGGCTCAGCCAGAAGCGCCGGCGGAACATCTCCGGGTCGTGCCCGGCGTGTCCGTCGTGTCCGTCGTGTCCGTGCCCGTGTTGCCCGGTGTGCTCCGCGTGGCCCGCGTGGCCTGCGTGGCCGGTGTGGTCGCCGTGGACGCCGGCGGCGGCGGTCTGGGTCGTGTGCGGTGATGCCGCGGGGTCGACTCGGTGGTCGGCGTGGATTTCGGAATGCGCTGCAGCGCCCGGCATGGCGGTACCTCCGCCACATACCCTAGGGGGGTACAGTGGCCGAGACAACAGGACCCGACGGTCGCCTCGGCCGACCCGGACCGGGTACCGACCCGCTCAGTCCGGTGGCGTCGGCGCGAGTGCGGCTCGGAGGGCGGCGAGGCGCTCCGGCACGACGCGCCACCACACCCACTTGCCACGTCGTTCGCCGGCGATGAGCCCGGCCTCGGCCAGGGCCTTGGTGTGGTGGCTGACCGTGGGTTGGGACTTGCCGAGGGGCGCCTGCAGGTCGCAGCTGCAGACCTCGTCGACGGCGGCGACCAGGCTCAGCAGGCGCAGCCGCACGGGGTCGGCGAGGGCGGCGAACATCCGAGCCAGCTGGCCCGCTTGGTCCTCGCTCAGGGGCGCCTCCGTGACGGAGGGGCAGCACACGTCCGTCACAGTTGCGATCTTGGTGGTCGGCACGTCGGGCTCCTCACCGATTTCGTATTGACAGGTATCGATGCATTGACCAAACTCGATGCATTGACATATCCGAATCTATCAGGAGGCCCCTGATGTCCCGTGTGCAGCTGGCTCTCAACGTGTCCGATCTCGACGAGGCGATCGGCTTCTATTCGAAGCTTTTCGCCACCGAGCCCGCCAAGCTACGGCCCGGATACGCCAACTTCGCCGTCGCCGAGCCACCCCTCAAGCTGGTGCTCATCGAAGGCAGCGGTAAGCCGGGCTCGCTCAACCACCTGGGCGTCGAGGTCGACTCGACCGACGAGGTGGCGGCTGCCAACGCCCGCCTCACCCACGAAGGGCTCGCTTCCACGGCCGAAGACGAGGTGACGTGCTGCTACGCGGTGCAGGACAAGGTCTGGGTGGATGCGCCCGACGGTGAGCCATGGGAGATCTACACGGTGCTCGCGGATGCCGAGATGCCCGCCGGTGAGCTCCGCGGCGTGGACCCGGCCGCCGACGCGCTGTGCTGCGCCGCGGCGCCGGAATCAGCTGCCCGCTGCTGCTGAGCGATGGCATCGCTGGGCCTAGCCCGACGGCTGACGGCCGAGGCCACCGGCACCGGGTTCCTTGTGGCCGCCGTGGTCGGATCAGGGATCGCCGCGCAGCGGCTGTCGCCCGACGATCTCGGCCTCCAGCTGCTCGAGAGCTCGTTGGCCACCGGCGCCGCACTGTTCGCGCTGATCCTGGCGTTCGGGTCGGTGTCCGGCGCCCACTTCAACCCGGTGGTCACGCTCGCCGACCGAATGCTCGGCGGCATGGCAAGTGGCGAGGCCGCGGCCTACGTCGCGGCGCAGGTCGTTGGCGGCTGTGCCGGGGCGATGGTCGCCAACCTGATGTTCGCGCTACCGGTCGTCGAGTGGTCCACCCACGAACGGGCCACCGGGGGCGTGTGGTTCGGCGAGGTTGTGGCGACCTTCGGGCTGGTGCTGGTGATCCTCGGTGTCGTGCGCTCGTCCAGCGCGGCGACGCGCGCCGCCTTCGCAGCGGCTGCGGTGGGCGCATACATCGCCTCCGCATACTGGTTCACGTCGTCAACGTCGTTCGCCAACCCAGCCGTCACCATCGCCCGGACCCTCACCGACAGCTTCGCCGGCATCGAACCGGCCTCGCTGCCCGCCTTCGTGGCCGCGCAACTCGCCGGTGGCGTCGGCGCCGTCGGCCTTGCCCGGTTCCTCTGGCCCGCCCTGCCAGCCACCGACCTCGTTGTCCCCCACGAAGCAGCCGATGCCGCCTGACCGACGCCCACACCAAGGGAGATCCGCCATGCCCGACCTCCAGGAGCTCTCGCCCGAGGCGAACCTCGCGCTCGAGTCCGCCGCCGGCCACCTGCGCCGGGAGTTCGAGGGAATCTTCTCCGTCGAGACCATCGAGCAATTTCTTGCAAGCGGCTACGACCAGTTCGCCGGTCGCGCCACGATCACCAACTTCCTCCCGCTGATCGCCGAACGATTCGCGCGCCAACGACTGCACGCCCTGGCCCGCGTCGAGGGGCGCAGCGACGACGGGGTGCCCATCGTCCTGTTCCTGTGCGTCCACAACGCGGGCCGCTCGCAGATCGCACTCGGATGGTTCAACCACCTCGCCCGCGATCGGGCGATCGCCTGGTCAGGCGGCTCCGAACCGGCCGGCGAGGTAAATCCCGCGGCCGTAGCGGCGATGGCGGAAGTCGGCATCGACATCACCAGCGAGTATCCCAAGCCCTGGACCGACGAGGTCGTCCAAGCCGCCGATGTGGTCGTCACGATGGGTTGCGGGGACGCCTGCCCCATCTTCCCGGGCAAGCGCTACGAAGACTGGGTGCTCGACGACCCCGCGGGACTCGACCTCGACGGCGTCCGGCCGATCAGGGATGAGATCGGCAGACGCGTCGGGCAACTCCTCGACCAGATCACGAGCGCCGGTCCCCAGGCTCGGCGTGCACGCTCTTAGGGCAGGCGACCGACGTCGCGATGATCGGCGGCCACCGACGGCGCGAGGTGGCTGAGCTGCCAGGTGACCTGCGCCCGGCAGGTCGGGCACCGCGGTGCGACCGCGTCGGCAGCGAACTCGCGCAGGGTTCCCTCGCCCTGGCAGTCGCCGTGGTCGACGATCTCCCAGGTGCCGGCGCGTGGCAACCGCTCGCCGGTGGAGATCCGGGTGCCTACCGGCACCGGCTTGTGTTGCGCCTCGCCGGGACTGTCCATCGGGAGGTTCATCGCTCACGCACTCTCGATCACGACGACGTCGGGATCGGGCGGGGGGCCGGCGCCGGGCCTGGCGGGACAGGCGGATCCGGCGCGGGCGCCGGCGGCGGCATGGGGATCGGCGGATTGGGGTCGGGCGGCCGCTCGGGACCCGGATCGGGCGGGGGCATCGGGGTTGCCCGAGGTAACGCCGCGGTCGACCGCAGGGAGCAACTCAGCATCGTTGCGCGGGCTACCCCGGTGCCGACCCGCTAACCCGCGTTCTGGCTACGCCGGAAGGTCAGGCGACGAGCAGGCCGAGCGCCAGGGCATCGGCCAGGGCGAGCGAGGCCGCGAGGAGCGCCACGGTCCACGGCGCTGCCGCCCTGGGGACCGGCTGTCGCTGGAGCGCGTGGATGCGCGCCAGCGCGGCCGCGCACCCCGGCGCGGCGATGACCAGGCCGAACACGGTCGCCAGGACGAGGGACGGGCCGCCCCGGGTCAGGCGGGTGGCGACTGCGGCCAGCGCGCCCGCGGCGAGGGCCATGCGGACCCAGGCGAGCTGAGTGCGTTCAGCCTGGAGGCCGGTGCCGGCGTTCCGGGCGGGAGCCCCGGTCATCGCACCAGCAGCACGACGGCCACCGTGCCGGCGACCGCCGCAATCACGGTGGCGAGGACGGGGACGGCCAGGGGATGGGGGAGCGGCTCGCCCAGGCGCATGGCGCGCTCGATCTGGCTCCAGCGCATGTAGCTGGCCACCGCCAAGACCAGGCTGAGCACCACGGCCACGACCGCCACGGTGGTGCGCACGTGCGCGATCCCGAAGGACGGGACGACCTGGCGGAGCGCGATGCCGCCGGCCAGCAGGGCCAACGAGGTCCGCATCCAGGCGAGGAAGGTGCGCTCGTTGGCCAGCGTGAAGCGGTAGTCGGGGAAGTCGGGATGGCGTTCGCCCTCGTCGCTGGGCACGGTCGTAGCCTGACAGGCGGCCGGCGGCCGGGGAGGGATGCCCACCCGCCTCGGCACCCCGCCGCGCCCCGGGTTGACGAGGTCCCAGGTTCCGGCAGGCGACGCCCGAGATCATGGGTACCGAACCGGGAACCCGACCTCGCCCGCTCGCCGGCGGAACCTATGACGTTGCCCGCTCGCCGGCGGAATCCGTGGCTTCGTGGCTCGCCGGCGGAACCTGTGACCTCGCCCGCTCGCCAGCGGAGCCCGTGGCCTCGTGGTTGGGTCCGTCCGTGGACGTCGACGTCGGCGTCGAGGCCGGGTCTGGAGTCGCTGTCGGGGTTGGTGCGGCGAGTGGCGCCGGCGCCGGGGCCGGCCGATCGGCCGACTCGGATGCCTGGCGGTCGGCCGCCGGCGGCTCGACGGCCGCGTCGGTCACGGTGGCGGGCACTGCCGGCGCCTCCTCGGAGCCCCGGCGTACGGCCAGTTCGTCGAGGACGGCCAGGCCGAACACGGCGAACACCAGCGCGAAGGCGGCGCCCCCGACGCCGTACACCGCGTAGCCGACCAGCACGACGACCCACGGCACGAGCAACCCGACGTGCACGCTGTACAGGGAGATGCGGCGCCGCACGACGTACGAGTCCACGAGCTGGCAGGCGATGACCACGACGGCGGCCACGATCGCGGCGAGGTCGGAGCGCAGCGCCAGGAGCAGCAGGATCAACGGCAGGTTCCCCAGCACGATGCCGACGTGCGGCAGCATGGCGAGCAGCCCGGCGGCAAACCCGAGCGCCGCCGACGACGGCAGGTCGAGTAGGTAGGCGATGCCGGTCACGAGCAGTCCGACCACGAGCCCCTCGGCGACCATGAGGAACACCGCCCGGCGCGAGCGGTTGAGCGCCCTGGTTACGACGTCGGTGACCGCCTCCCGCTGGCGGGGTGAGGGCAACTGGTTCACGGCGGATCGGGCGAGCCGGGGCCCGTACGACATCAGGAAAAGCGTCAGGATCCCGCCCACGAGGTAGGTCGGGGCGGTGCCGGCGGTGGACACCAACACCTCGTCACCGCCGGTGACGCGTTCGTCGAGGGTGTCGACGAACAGGTCCACGCGGCGGGCGACGTCGACGTCGCGGGCGAGGTCGCCCACGCTGTCGTCCCGCTCCTCCAGTCTCTCGGCGGCGTCCTCTGCGGCACGACCGAGGCGGTCGAGGCCGTCGGCCAGGTTGTCGAACGCCACGTAGGTGGCGGCGAAGGCGGCGCCGCCGGCGACCAGGAGGGCGACGATGACCGCGGCCAGCCGGGGGATGTGGCGATCGAGCAGGTCGACGATCGGGTCGATGAGGACGGCGATCACGACCGCCGCCGCCGCCCACGAGAGCGGACGATGGGCGGCCACGAAGATCCGTTGGGCCACGATCCCGGCCACCACGACGAGAACGCCCACCACCGCCGAGCGGGCGGTGATGCGCACGACGCGATGCTCGGTGGGGCGGTGGCCGGGCTGCACCGAGGCGTACCGTACCGGTGTGGTCGACCAGGTGACCGCCGAGCAGGGCTCATCGCCTCCGGGCGACCGGCACGATCAACCCGATGCCGCCGACGGGCGCGTGCTCGTCGACATCGATCCGTGGTCGTTCGTCGTGCTGGTCCTGGCGGCGGCGGTGGCGCTGGCGGTGTTCGCGATCGGTGATCGGGCCGGCGACGTCCTGACCGGCATCGGCGTCGGCGTCCTGCTGGGCCTGGCGCTGACCCCGGTCGTCAATGCCGCCCAGCGCCGCTGGAACACGAGCCGGGGCACGGCGGTAGTGATCGTGGGTGCGGGGCTGACGGTCGCGGTGGCCGCAATCGTGTTGCTGGTCGCGCCGGCGGCGATCCGGCAGTCGCGCGAGTTCAGCGAGGAGCTCCCGTCGACCGTGCGAGAGTTCTACAGCTGGCCCATCATCGGTCCCCGTCTCGAGGAGGCCGACGCCGCCGGCTCCATCGAGGAGTGGATCGAGGACGCGCCCGCCCGGGTCGACGACCGGACGCTGGCGAACCTCGGCGAGCGGCTTCTGGGCGGCGTGCTGAGCGCCGTCGTCGTGCTCATAACCGCCCTGGGGGTCCTGGTCGATGGCGAAGGGATCGTCCGCCGGTTCCGGGTGCTCGTCCCCGTGGGCCGCTTGGGGCAAGCAGATCGGCTGGGGCGGATCGTCTACTCCACGTTCGGCAGCTACTTCGCGGGTTCGATGTTCGTGGCCATCCTGGCCGGCCTGGTGACGTTGTCGACCGGCCTGCTGCTGGGCGTGCCGTTGGCACCGGTGGCCGGGCTCTGGACCACCTTCACCAACCTCATCCCCCAGATCGGCGGCCTTCTCGGCGGCGGGTTCTTCGTGCTGCTGGCCGCCACCCAAGGACCGATCGTCGCCGTGATCGCCCTGGCGGTGGTCATCGCCTACCAGAACCTCGAGAACCACGTGATCAGCCCCGCGATCGTCGGCCGGGCCGTCAACCTGTCGCCACCGGCGACGATGCTGGCGGTCCTGGTGGGTGGGGCGGCCGCAGGGGTCCCCGGCGCGCTGGTGGCCACGCCCCTGTTCGCCGCCAGCAAGGCCGTCTACCTGGACCGGCGGGGCCAGATGCCCGAACCCGAGACGCATGTCATGCGCAAGCGCCTCTCGGGCCTGCGCAGCCGCCTGCCGTGGCGGCGCCGCGAGGCGCAGCTCGATGGTCGTGACGGCACGACGCAAGGGCAGTGACCGGCGGGGGTTGCGGGGGCGAGCTACAGGGGTAGGTCGCCGGTGGCAGTCCGCGTCGAACCGTGGTCCTTGTAGGCGGCGATGGTGCGCTGAGCGATGCGCATCTGGTGGACCTCGTCGGCACCGTCGGCGAACCGGGCCCAGCGCGCGTGCTGGAACATGTTGGCCAGCGGCGTGTCGGTCGAGTAGCCGAGGGCCCCGTGCACCTGGATCGACCGGTCGATGATGCGGTTGAGCGCGTTGGCCACGAAGTGCTTGGCCATCGACACTTCGCTCTTGAAGTCGAGCTTGTGGTCGATCCGATAGGCGGCGTGCAGCACCATGAGCTTGGCCTGGTAGAGCTCCATCGTCGAGTCGGCGATCATCCACTGGATGCCCTGCTTCTCCGCCAGGAGCGACCCGTGGGCGAAGCGGTTGAGCGAGCGGTCGACCATCATGTCGAGCGCCATCTCGGCCTGGGCGATCCAGCGCATGCAGTGGGCCAGCCGGGCGGGGCCGAGCCGGTACTGACCCAGCATGTGGCCCTGGCCCCGCCCGCCCAGCATGTGGTCGTCGGGCACCCGCAGGTCCTCGATGCGGATCTCGGAGTGACCGGTCGAGCCGTGCATGGTCTCGATCTGGCGGACCTCGGTCCATCCGTCCGACGGGATGTCGACGAGGAATGCGGTGTTGGCCGCCTGGGGCAGCTCGGGGTCGTCCTCGGTGCGGGCGATGAGGATGGCGAAGCTGGCGCGGTGGGCATTGGAGATGAACCACTTGTGGCCGTTGATCACCCACTCGTCGCCGTCCTGGTACGCGTGGGTGCGGATCAGCGTGGGGTCCGAGCCCGCCACCTCGGGCTCGGTCATGGCGAAGCAGCTCATGGCGCGGCCCTCGCACAGCGGGCGCAGGTAGCGCTGCTTCTGCTCCTCGGTGCCCCAGTGCAGCAGCGTGTGCATGTTGCCCTCGTCGGGTGCCTGGCAGTTGAAGACCCAGGGGCCGTAGGTCGACTTGGCCGCCTCCGCCTGGACCATGGCGAGCTCGACGTGGCCGAGCCCCATGCCGCCCCACTCCTTGGGCATGTGCGGAAGCCAGATGCCTGCCTCCTGTGCCGCCGCCCGCATCTCCAGGAGGATCTTGATGTAGTCGGCCCGCTCGATCTCGTCGCGGTTGCCGATCCGGGCCTCACCGGGCTTGACGACGTCGTCGACGAACGAGCGCACTCGGACGCGGATGTCCTCGAGCTCCGGGGTGAGGGTGAAGTCGATGGCCATGGCGGGGTCAGCCTCCTGCGGCGGGGACGTCAAACAGGGTGTTGCGGTCGGAGCCGACGGCCCGGGTGCGCTCGGCGTCGAGGCGGCGGGTCTCGTCGGACAGGGGTGCAACCAGCAACCCGGCGACCAGGTCGACGAGGTGGCTGACGAACAGCCGGTCGTCGGTGTGGGGTGCGGACCGGGCGCGCCGGGCCAGCTCGACCGCGGCGAACCGCATCGCCACGAACCGGCGGTGGAGCCGGGTGGCGTCGTTGTCGAGCAGGTCCGCGACCAGGGTCCGCCAGCGGTAGATGCTCGAGGCAGGGTCGTCGAGCGCCGCGGGGTCGATCACCGGGCGGGGCCGGTTCATGAGGTCGGCCATGATCTGCAGATAGGCGGGCCCACCGTCGCCGTCGGCCAGCATGGCGGCGCTGGGCCGCACGAGCGCCCCGGCCAGTGCGCGGAGGTCGGCGCGCCCGTCGGCCTCATACGCGTCGAGCATGGCGTGCCGGCGGGCCTCGACGGCGTGGTGGTGCTTGGCGAGGACCGCCCGGAGCAGCCCGTCGCGGCCGCCGAAGTGGTACTGGAGGGCCGAGGCGTTGCGGGCGCCGGCGGCGCGATTGATCTCGCGGAGGCTGACGCCCTCGATCCCGTGGGTCGCGAACAGCACCTCGGCGGCACCGATGAGCCGTTCGGCGGTCGTGGTCCCGGCGGCCTCAGACATTCGTCTTAGAGGGTAGACCGATCGCATTGCTGCAGCCATTGACGGTCATCGGGTCCGGCAGCGACGACCGACGTAGCGTGACGGGCGATGGTCGTCCGGCTGCAGTTCGTTCCCGGCGGCGAGCCGGGCGGGCTGCTCGACCTGCCATGGAGCACGCCCCTGGCCGCCTGGGACGACCCCCGGCTGGTCGACATGGTCCACGGCACGAGCCGCCACGTGGTGCGCTTCGTGGCCGACGGCGGCCGCGTCTTCGCGCTCAAGGAGACCACCGAAGGCGAGGCCCGCCGCGAGTACGGCATGCTCCGGCGCCTCATCGCCGAGGGGCTGCCCGCCGTGCAGCCCATCGGCATGGTGACCGGGCGGCAGGCGGCGAACGGGGAGCCATTGGCGGCGGTGCTCATCAGCCGCTACCTCGACTTCTCCCTGCCCTACCGGTACCTGTTCACCCAGGAGCGGCGGCCCGACCTCTCGGGCCTCCTGATCGACGCCGGAGTGGTGCTCCTGGTGCGCCTGCACCTGGAGGGGTTCTTCTGGGGCGACTGCTCGCTGTCGAACCTGCTGTTCCGTCGGGATGCCGGTGCCCTCATGGCCTACCTCGTCGACGCCGAGACCGCGGAACGGCGCGACGAGTTGCCCGACGGCATGCGGTCCAACGACATCGACATCGCCCGGGAGAACATCGCCGGTGGGCTGCTCGACCTGCAGGCGAGTGGCGACCTCGGCACCGAGATCGACGTGGTGGACGTTGCCGACCAGCTCGAGGACCGCTATCGGGCCCTGTGGGACGAGCTCACCGGCACCGAGGAGCTCTCGCTCGACGATCGCCACCTGATCGACCGCCGCATCCGGCGACTCAACGAGCTGGGGTTCGACGTCGACGAGCTGCTCGTCGAGCACGATCCCGAGGGCTTCCGGCTGCGCGTCCGCCCCGTGCTGCTGGAGGAGGGACACCACGCCCGGGAGCTACGGCGCCTGACCGGCCTGGCGGTACAGGAAAACCAGGCCCGCCGTCTCCTGAACGACATCGCGGCCTTCGGCGCGTCGATCAGCCGCGAAGCCGAAGCCGAGATCCCGCAGGCAGTGAGCGCGTCCCGTTGGCTCGCCGAGGTCTACGAGCCGGTGATCGCCACGGTTCCCGGCACCCTGCGCGGGCGCCTCGAGCCCCCGGAGCTGTTCCACGAGCTGTTGGAGCACCGCTACTACCTGTCGGAGCGAGCCGGAACCGAGGTGTCCAGCGACGAGGCGTTGAGCTC
>Ga0081538_10001881_pt1 | contig 21129 bp, 22 predicted proteins | sample TabmetS5T2R1_FD_71022 | JGI IMG/M metagenome (GOLD analysis project Ga0081538, IMG submission 71022) | Tabebuia heterophylla rhizosphere microbial communities from the University of Puerto Rico - S5T2R1 | ecosystem: Host-associated > Plants > Roots > Rhizosphere ...
ACGAGATCAAGTCGACCGTGGTCGACCGGCTGCGCGAGAACCCCTACACCCGCGACGACGACCTGCGGGTCGACGTCGAGCAGGGCGTGGTCGTCCTCCAGGGCAAGGTCTCATCGCCCCGGTCCAAGCGGGCCGCCGGCGACGACGCCTGGGACACCCCGGGCGTGGCCGACGTCAGCAACCAGCTCGTGGTCGTCAGCTGACCACCGCGGCCATCGCGCAGGCTGAGCGACGGAGGAGCCCATGGGACGCCTCGACGATCTGGTCGTGTTCATCGCCGATGGGACGCGGGCGCGCGGGCACAGTCAGGCCCTGGCCATCCGCGGTGACCTCCACGATGGCGCCGATCAGCTCGACGCGGCCATCGACCGCACGGTCCGCGAGCTGGGCCGCCTCGATCTCGTCGTCGCCCGAGAGGGCGTGTTCACCCTGGTCCCGCCCACCCGTCGTTGCCGCCGTGCGGGCGGCCGGTGCGCTCGGATGGCTGGGTGAGGCCGCCCGGCCCGCCCCGCGGGCCGAGGTCACCACGGCTCTGGCCGGCCGCCCGCCAGCATTCCGGAACTGACCGGGCAGATGGAGCTCACGGACGAGGCGATCCCGCGACGGTCCGGAGGTCCTGTCGCTCGGCCGCCCGGATCCAGGCGGCCAGCAGGGCCAGGGCCGCCCCCACATAGACCAGGCCGGCCGGGATCCACATGATCACTCCGGCGAGCTGCTGGTCGGCCAGGGGCGTGAGGCCCCAGGGCTCGGTTGTGGTGGCGTAGCCGGCGTACCAGGGCGCGCGGGCGAAGGTGAGCAGGGCCGAGAGCAGGACGCTCTGGATCGCCATGGCGAACACCAGCAGGATCCCCAGGCCGTTGGACACCCGCCTGGGGTTGCGGGTGCCGAGGACGACGCGCCAGAACAGCCAGGCGGTGACCAGGAGGCTGGCGTGCTCGACGGCGTGCAGGAGCGGGTTGGCCAGGGCGGCGTCGTAGGGGACGGCGGCGTGCCAGAACCACAGCGTTCCCACACCCAGCAGCCACACCGTCGCCGGATGGCCCAGGACACGCCGGCTGGCGGCGGCCAGCCCGAGCCGGCGACGCCAGGGGCCGATTGCCCGGCGCACCCCCAGGGGGCTGCCGCGCAGCAGCGTGCTGGCCGGGGCGCTGAGGGCCAGGAGGGGCGCCGCGACCAGGACCAGCAGCAGGTGCTGGACCATGTGGGCCGAGGCGAGCGCACTCGACAGGGCATCGAGGGGCGAGAGCAGCGCCACCCCGAGCGCCAGCAGCGCGCCGCTGAAGGCCCGGTCGCGCCAGGTGTCGGACGTGCGCCGGCCGCCGCTCCGCCCCCGCCGGTAGGCCCACACCGCGAGCAGGCCGCCGGCGATGAGGACCGGGTCGAGGTTCCAGGCACCCCAGAGGTCGTGAGGAGCGGGCGGCTGGCCGGCGTGGGCCACGACCCCGGTCAGCATGCCGGGAGCACCAGGGCCGGCAGCCCGACGAACAGGACCGTCACCAGTCCCAGCAGCGACAGCAGGAAGCTGGCGAAGGCCAGCGACCCGCCGCTGCCGGGCCTGTCGAGGCCCTCGGACGGGCCGCCGCCGTCCCCGGTCGCCCCCAGGCCGGCCCGCCAGCGCCGCCAGCTCCACCGGGCCGACCACAGGCAGGCCAGCGCCGCCGCCGCGGTCGCGGCCAGGGTCACCACGGTCGGGACGGGCGGGTCGAACAGCCGCAGGCCGGGCCCCTCGCCGCTGCAGCCGGCCTCGACGGCGAGGTACACGACCATGAAGTGGACCGACCAGATGACCGGCCCGGCGACGAACATGGCCAGCGCCCAACGCGCCCGCCGGTCGGCCGAGACGTCCACCGCCATCGGGGTGCCCTCCCCGGCCGTCGTCGACCCGTCTCCCCGCGGGGTCTCGTCGGGCGGGACGTCGCGGACGCTCATGTCAGCCGGGGGCCCAGGTAGAGGGTGGCGAAGCCGACGAGCCACACGACCACCATGGCGGTCCAGAACCGGGCCACGTTGACGACAGCGGCATACCGGCGGGCGGTGTACTCGCCCCGGACGGCCCAGAACACGGTCATGGCCAGCATGATCATCGACCCGACGGCGACCACCAGGACGAAGCCGGCCAGGGTGTAGAAGATCGACCCGTAGGCATGCTGGGTCCAGCCGAAGTCGAACCCGGCGAGCTCCCGCCACTGCACCGCCACCCCGGCACCGCCCAGGACCAGGGCCGCGACCAGCCCGCGGGTGAAGCCGGGCTGGTCGCCGGCGGCCACCCGACGCCGCGCCGCCCGCATCCCGGCGCCGCTCGCCACCACCAGCGCCGCGGCCAGCAGCGCCCAGATGAGGCCGGGGTCGGCGATGCCCGGAGGCGGCCACCGCGGGTTCTCCAGCCGCAGGTAGAAGTAGCTCAGCAGCAGGGCCGAGAACGCGATGGCGACGAACAGCATCACCAGGGCCGTGCCCCAGGCGGCGACGACGACGCTGCCGCCGGCGTTGACCGGCACCTGGTACTCGCGCTCGAAGGCGTCCTCCTCCTCGACCGTCATCGGTGGCGGCTGCGGCCAGTTCCAGGCGATCACCGCCGCGATGACGACGGCCGCGCCGGCGGCGATGCCCCAGCGCAGCTTGGTCAGTTCGGCGGCGAAGATGATCACCAGCCCGATCCCGGCGACCAGCGGCCAGATCGACGGGTTGCTGACGCGGAAGACCTCCTGGGGCCGCCCGTCGGCGGTCCCGACGATGGCCGCGGCCCGCCAGCGCAACGGCCATTGCGAGAGCCCGTGGACGAACCGCTCCAGGCGCTCGTCGCCCCGGTGCAGCTCGTCCTGGTCCCACAGGGGGTGGCGGCTGCGCACGATCGGCAGGATCGACCAGCCGTGCTCGGCCGGGGGCGAGGTGACGGCCCATTCCAGGCTGTCGGCGCCCCAGGGGTTGTTGCCGGCCGGCTCGCCCCGGCGGTAGCTGCGGACCACGTTCCACACGAACACGGCGATGCCGGGCACGATGATCAGCACGCCGACGGTGGAGAGCAGGTTGTAGGTCTCCCAGCCGAGGCCGTCGGGATAGGTGTAGACGCGCCGCGGCATCCCCAGCAGCCCGACGATGTGCATGGGGAAGAAGGCCACGTTGGTGCCGACGAACAGCAGCCAGAAGTTCCAGCGGCCGAGGCGCTCGTCCAGCAGCCGGCCGGTGAACTTGGGGAACCAGTAGTAGACGCCGGCGAAGATCGGGAATGCGACCCCGCCGATCAGCACGTAGTGCAGGTGGCCGACGACGAAGTGGGAGTCGTGGGCCTGGAGGTCGAAGGGCGGGGCGGCGACCATCACCCCGGTGATGCCCCCGACCACGAAGATGATGAGGAAGCCGACGACGAACAGGAACGGGGTCTTCCACACCGGCCGGCCGGCCCAGATGGTGGCCAGCCAGGAGACGAACTGCACGCCCGCGGGGATGGCGATGACCATGCTGGCGGCGGCGAAGAAGCTCAGCACCAGCGGCGGCAGCCCGACGGCGAACATGTGGTGGGCCCACAGACCGAAGGACAGGAACCCGATGGCCACGAAGGCGCCGACCACCCAGGTGTAGCCGGCGATCCGGTGCCGCACGAACACCGGCAGGATCATCGAGACCACACCCGCGGCCGGGATGAACTGGATGTAGACCTCGGGGTGGCCGAAGATCCAGAACAGGTGCTGCCACAGCAGCGAGCTGCCCCCCTGCCGGGGGTCGAAGAACTGGGTGCCGAAGCCGCGGTCGAGCTCCAGCAGCAAGCTCCCGATGATCAGGGTGGTGAAGGCGAACAGGATCATGAACGCCATCACCAGCACGGCCCAGGCGAACAGGGGCATGCGGCTGAGCGTCATCCCCGGCGCCCGCATCTTGAGCACGCCGATGATGATCTCCACCCCGGCGGCGATCGCCCCGACCTCGGCCACCCCCAGCCCCAGCACCCAGAAGTCGATGGCCAGGTCCGGCGAGAACTCCGGGCCGCTGAGCGGGGTGTAGGCGAACCAGCCGGCGTTGGGGACGAGCTGGAACAGGGTGCTGCTGTAGTACAGCAGGCCGCCGAGCAGGAACGTCCAGTAGGAGAAGGCACCCAGCCGGGGGAACGGCATCTCCCTGGTCCCCAGCACCAGGGGCAGCAGCAGGATCGCGAAGCCCTCGAAGATGGGCAGGATGACCAGGAACATGGTCACCGAGCCGTGGTTGGTGAACAGCTCGTTGTACAGCTCGGGGCTGATCAGGCTGTTGTTGGGCACGGCCAGCTGCAGGCGCATGACCAGCGAGTCGAAGCTGCCGCCGAGGAGCACGAAGAAGAAGCCGGTGAGCAGCAGGCGGGTGCCGATCTTGTCGTTCTGGACCCCGGTGAGCTGTCCGCGGAGGCCGGGCGGGTCGGCCCAGAGCCGGTTGAGCTCCTCACCGGTCATCGGCTCGGTGACCGCCGGCGTCTCGCCGGGCGGCGGCACCCGCCGCTGGTCGCTCATCCGCCAGCCCGGCGGGCGGCCAGCCAGGCGTCGAACCGGTCGGCCGGCTCGGCGACCACGGTCATCCGCATGTCGGCGTGCCGGAGCCCGCAGAACTCGGCGCAGATGCTGAGGTGCCGGCCCGGCTCGTCGGCCCGGAGGACGAGGGTGTTGACGTGGTCGGGCAGCAGGTCGAGCTTGCCGGCGAGCTCCGGGACCCAGAAGCTGTGGATCACGTCCGCGCTGGTGAGCCGCAGCTCGACGGGACGGCCCACCGGGAGGTGGAGCTCGTCGGTGAGGGTCACCCCGGCGTCGGGATAGCGGACCTCCCACCAGAACATGTGCCCGACGATCTCCACCTCGAGCGCGTCCGAGCGGCCGCTGTCGGGCAGGGCCCGCATCGCCGCCAGGGTGGCCCCGAAGACGACGGCCAGCACGAGCAGGGGTCCCACGACGCCGGCGCCGACGAACCAGCGGCCGAACCGGTCCGGCGCCTGCCGGTCCGGCTCGTCGCCGGCCGGCCGCCGGCGGAACAGGCCCAGCCCGAGGACCACCGCGAAGGCAACGAACACGGCCACACCCAGACCGAGCAGCAGCCACCAGAGGCCGGCGATGGTCTCGGCGACCGGACCCTGGGGGTCGAGACTGCCGTCCCCGGTCGGCGTCATCATGCGCCCGTCACCGCGTTCCCCTGTCGGTTCGCTGGCCAGGACCGGCGGGGCAACACTCCGCCAGTTCGTCGCAGTCTGCGTGATATGCGGCTATTGGTCCAGCAGCCGCCCCTTCCGGGCTGTCGTAAGCGGACGGTCTTCGAACCGACACGGGATCGCCATGGAACGGCGCGTGCCGGCCGGTTGGCCTGGCGTTGCCGGGGTACCAGGCACGATGGGTGGCCGCACCGGATCGACGGGAGGCCGGCATGAGGACGCGGGTCCTGCTGATCGAGGACGACGAGCGCATCCGGACCGCCATGCGGATGGCCCTGGAGCACGAGGGCCACAAGGTCGAGGAGGCGGCCAGCGGCGAGGACGGGCTGCGCGTCTTCGCCGACCAGCCGGTCGACGTGGTGCTGATCGACCTGATGCTGCCCGGCGTCGACGGCTTCGAGATCTGCCGGTCGCTGCGCCGCACCAGCGACGTGCCGATCATCGTGGTGACGGCCAGGGCCGACAGCCACGACGTGGTCGCCGGCCTGGAGGCGGGCGCCGACGACTACCTCACCAAGCCGTTCGTGGCCAAGGAGCTGTCGGCCCGCATCCGCGCCCTCATGCGCCGGGTCCGGAGCGAGCCGCCGACGCCGTCGCGGCTCGCCTTCGGTGACGTCGAGGTGCTGCCCGACGAGGGGGTCGCCCGGCGCGCCGGCGAGGAGGTCCACCTGACCAGGACCGAGTTCCAGCTGCTGTGCGAGCTGGCCGCCAATCCCAACCGGGTGCTGCGCCGCGAGGAGCTGCTGGAGCGCGTCTGGGACTACGACTACTTCGGCGACGGGCGCCTGGTCGACGTCCACGTCCGCCGGCTGCGGACCAAGATCGAGGGCGACCCGGCCGAGCCCCGCCACATCGTCACGGTCCGCGGGATGGGCTACAAGCTGGTCCCATGACCGGGATCGGGCCCGCCGCCGGGCGGGGCCGGGCCAGCCAGCGACTCGGCCTGCGGACCCGGGTGGCGGCGGCGTTCGCGCTCGGCGCCCTCGGTCTGGCGCTGCTGCTGTCGCTGCTCAGCTACACCCTGAGCAGCACCTACCTACTCCGCCAGCGGGAGACCTCGGCCCTGCGGCAGGCGTTCGTCAACGCCCGCTACATCCAGGCCGGGCTGCGGGCCGCCGACCCCGACGTGCCCGGACTGCTCAGCGACCTGGAGACACCGGCCACCTCCGAGTCGCTGCTGGACCGCCGCGGCAAGCGGTTCGCCAGCAACCCGGTGGAGGTCGGCCACGACGACCTCCCGGGCGAGCTGCGCGACCGGGCCCAGACCGGGACGGCCGCCCGCCAGCGGTTCCGGCTGGCCGGCAGCCCGCGCCTGGCCGTCGGCGTGCCCCTGCCGGCCGTCGGGGCCATCTACTACGAGGTCTTCTCCCTGGCCGAGCTGGACCGCACCCTGCGCGTGCTCACCGGGTCGCTGGCGGCCGGGGCGGCGGTGACGGTGCTGCTGGGCGTCGCCCTTGGCCGCTGGATGAGCGGGCAGGCGCTGCGGCCCCTGGCCGACGCCGGCCGGGCCGCCCGGTCGATCAGCCGCGGCCGCCTCGACACCCGCCTCGAGCCCGACCCCGACCCCGACCTTCGGGGGCTGTCGGTCGCCTTCAACGACATGGCCGACGCCCTGGAACAGCGCATCGAACGGGACGCCCGCTTCGCCTCCGACGTCAGCCATGAACTGCGGTCACCGCTGACCACCCTGGCCACCGCGGTCGAGCTGCTGCACGCCCGGCGCACCGAGCTGCCCGCCTCGGCCGCCGAGAGCGTCGAGCTGCTCCGGGTCGAGGTGGAACGCTTCCAGCGGATGCTCCTCGACCTGCTGGAGATCTCCCGGCTGGACGCCGGCGTGGCCGAGCTGGCCCTGGAGGAGGTCAGGGCCGAGGAGCTGGTGCGGGAGGCGCTGCGGGCCGTCCGGTCGGCCGGGGCCGCCGGCTCCTCGGACGGCCCGCCGCCGGAGGTGGCCGTCGGTGGCGAGGTCGGCGACCTGGTCGTCCAGGCCGACAAGCGGCGGCTGGTGCAGGTGGTGGCCAACCTGGTCGCCAACGCGGAGCGCCACGGCGGCGGCCTGGCCGCGGTCGGCCTGGAGCGGGCCGGCGACCGCGTCCGGATCCTGGTCGACGACGCCGGGCCTGGCGTCCCCGAGGCCTACCGGCGCCGCATCTTCGAGCGGTTCTCGCGCGCCCCGGCGTCGGCGGGGGCGCGCCGCGACGGCGGCGGTGTCGGGCTCGGCCTGGCCCTGGTCGCCGAGCACGTCCGCCTCCACGGCGGGGCGGTCTGGGTCGAGGACCGGCCGGGGGGCGGGGCCCGCTTCGTGGTCGAGCTCCCGGGGGCGTCGCCATGAGGGCCCGCCGCCGGGTCGGCTGGCTGGCCGCCGGCCTGCTCTGGCTGGCCGCCTGCGGCGTCCCGGCCGACCCCGGCCCGAGGAGCATCCCGGCCGAGGAGGTGCCGTTCGGCCTGCTCGGCACCACCACGACCGCCACCACCAGGCCGGCGCCGACCGCCAGGGCGGCGGTGTTCCTGGTCGAGGGGGACCGGCTCACCCCGGTCCGGCGCCAGGTCCCGGCGCCGGCAACGCCCGCCGCCGTGCTGGCCGCGGTGGCGGCGGGCCCGACCCCGCAGGAGGCCAACGCCGGGCTGCGCACCGCCCTGGTCACGGAGGCCACGCTGGCGCAGCTGACCGCCGGGACGGCCACCGTCCGGCTCGACCGGGACTTCGTCGCCGCCGACCTCCGCGAGCAGGTCCTGGCCCTGGCCCAGCTGGTGTACACCGTCACCGAGCTGCCGGGCGTCGGCGGCGTGCAGTTCACCCTCGACGGCCGGCCGGCCGAGATCCCGACCGCCGCGGGGCCTCTGAAGACGGGGGCCGCCGGCCGGGCCGACTTCGCCGCCGTCGGCCCGGCCGGCTGAGGGGTCCGGGCCGGCTGTTGCGACCCGGTTGCGATCGGCGGGCGAGGCCGTGAACGACCGTCCCTCGAGGTCTCGGTCCGGCAACCATCACCTCAGCCGCGGTGTCGGAGCGCGAGGTCGAGGACCGGATGCGGAGCTGGGACGAGCAGCGGATCGGCTGGCAGGTCGTGGGGTCGTTCCCGTCCTACCAGCAGGCCCAGCTGGCCGTCGACCGGCTGGCTGGCGCCCGCTTCCCGGTCCGCCGCCTCACGGTGGTCGCCCGCGGGCTGCGCCTGCTCGAGCAGCGCGGTGAGCGGCCCGGGTACGGCTGGGCCGCCCTGCACGGGCTGCTGCTGGGGGCGCCGACTGCGGCCATCCTCGGCGTCCTGGGCGCCGTGACCGTGCTCGACGAGCCCCTGGCGGCCGGCCTCACCTTCGCCGCCTGGGCCGCCCTGGCGGGCGCCCTGGCCGGCCTGGCCATCGGCGTCGGCGTGGAGGCGCTGGGCAACCCCCCGCGGGGCCGGCGGAGCGTGCTCCACGCCGACCGCTACGACCTGGTGGCCGACGGCGAGGTGGCCGACCAGGCCCGCCAGCTGCTGGAGCGCCTTGGCAACGGCGACCGGGGCCTGGGCTGACGGTCGACGGTCCTCAGCCGGCCTTGGTGTCCGGGGTGTCCGGGGTGTCCGGGGTGGCGCCAAGGAGCTCCCCGCGCAGGCGGTGCACGGCCCGCCGCAGCAGGCGCGACACCGACATCTGGCAGCGGCCGGTCAGCTCGCCGATCTCCCGCTGGGTCCGCTCCTCGAAGTAGTACAGCCAGACCACGGTCCGCTCCGGCTCGGGCAGCGCGGCCACCAGCTGGGGCAGCAGGATGCGGTCCTCACGGTCATCCGGGGCGTGGTCGGCGAGCAGATAGGCCGGGCGCTGGTCGGGGTCGTCGCCCAGGGGCTGGTCGAGCGATGCCTGGAGCCGGCTCCTGGCCGCCCCCATGGCCTCCCGGACCAGGTTTTCCTCCAGGTCGAGCGCGTCGGCCACGTCGGCCGCGGTGGGCGACCGCCCAAGCTCGCCGGCGAGCTCATCGGCCGCCCGGCAGACCCGCAGGGCCAGCTCCTTGGTCTGGCGGGGCACCGCCACCCGCCAGGTGGTGTCGCGCAGGTGGCGCTTGAGCTCGCCGACGACGCAGGCCACGGCGTAGGCCACGAACCGGTCGGAGCGGTCCGGGTCGTAGCGGTCGATGGCCGTGAGCAGCCCCAGGCGGGCCGCCTGCCGCAGGTCGTCGGGGCTGGTGTTGCGGCTGTGGCGGAACCGCTCGGCCAGCCGGTCGGCCATGCCCAGGTAGGCCCGGAGGATCCGGTCGCGCAGCTCGGGGTCACGGCCTGCGGCGTAGGCCCGCAGCCATGCCTCGACCAGCTGGCGGCCGGCGTGGTCGTCCGGCTGCAGGTCGACGAGCTCGGGGTGGACGGACGAGAGCGTCATGACGACGCGGTCGCGGCACGCACGAGCACGGCCATCAGGGGCCGGTGGCCTCGGCCTGGCAGGCCGTGGCCGCCTCCTGCAGGTCCGGCTGCACGTCCTGGAGCCGGTCGATGGTGCCCTGCAGGCCGGTGGTGTCGACCCGGCCGAGCTGGCGGAGCCCGGCGGTGATGGCGTCCAGCTGCTGCTGGGCCAGGCGGGCGGTCTCGGCGCAGGGGGCGGCCGCGGCGCCGGCCGGCTCGCCGGCGGGGTCGTTGTCGGGCGCCGGCACGGCCACGGTGCGGGTGACGACCTGGGGGTCGTCGTTCAGCGAGTAGACGACCGCGCCGGTGATCAGCCCGCTGGCCAGCGCGCCGAGGAGGAACGCGACGATCAGGCCGGCCCAGGACCGGGGGATCGCCGGTCGGCGCGGGCGCTGATTGCTTGGCTGGGCCGGCAGCCGCGGCTGGTCGGCGGCGTCCGGCGAGGGGGTCGTTTCGGTTCTGGCCATCGCTGGCCCTCCTTGTGCACGGCGCTTACCGGTTTGTCTCGGAGGTCATGTTCCCGGCCACGAGCGGGCCAGCCGGGCCGTCATGGCCGTGGCAACCAACCGCAACGCATCCGCAGCCTGCCGGGATGATTCACACGGCATCATCCGGTCAGCCTGAAGGCGTTCCTGTCACGCGCGCGGAGGTGCCCATGCGGCTGGAAGCCGGCCTGCTCCCGAGGCGGAGGACGATCCGTGTCCTGGACGTGCTGCTGACCCTGTGGGTGGCGTTGTGGATCGCGGTCGGCGTGCTCGCCGGCAACGAGCTGCGCCAGCTGCGCACCCTCAGCGAGACGGTGGTCGGCGCCGGCACCGCCCTCGACCAGACGGGACGGGCGCTGGAGACCATCGGCGAGGTCCCGCTGGTCGGCGAGGGGCCCGGCGAGCTGGGCCGGCGGGTCCGCGAGTCCGCCGCCGACGTGCGGGCGGCCGGGCACTCAAGCGGCGAGAGCATCCGCAACCTGGGCCTGCTGCTTGGCCTGGCCATCGCGGTCATCCCGGCCACCCCGGTGTTCGGCTTCTACCTGCCCCTGCGGCTGCGCCGGGCCCGAGAGGCGGGGGCGCTGGCCGAGCGCCTGGCCGCCGGCGGGCTCGACCCCGGCCTGGAGGAGCTGCTGGCCCGCCGGGCCATCCATGCGCTGCCCTACCACGTGCTGCAGACGGTCAGCGCCGACCCGGTCGTGGACCTCGAGGCCGGGCGGTTCGACCGGCTCGCCCGGGCCGAGCTGCGCCGGCTCGGCCTGGATGCGCCGGCCGGCCGGAGCCGTCACCAGGTCAACGCCTGACCCCATGGAGGGCGCATGAGCAGCCCCCATGCGCCCTCGGGACGCTGGGCCCGCCTGGCCAGCGTCCTGATCCGGCTCCGTTACCTGGTGGTGGCGGCATGGGTCGCCCTGGCGGCGTGGGCCACCCTGGCCCTGCCCAGCATCCAGCAGGCCGGTGGGGGCAGCTTCGGCGGCCTGGTCCCCGAGGACAACCCGGCCATCCAGGCCGAGATCGACTCGGTGCTGAAGTTCGGCTTCCCGATCCTGAGCCGGGTGGCGGTCGTCCAGCGCGACCCCGACGGTTTCTCCCCCCTCAAGCAGGCCGAGATCGTCAACCGCGCCGCCCGGCTGACCCAGCACGGTTACCCGGGGCTGGAGCGCATCGGCGGGGCCCTGCCGCTGATCAACACCGCCGGGATGGTGCCGGGCTCGCGGGAGGCCAACACCACCGCCATCACCTTCCTGTTCTTCGACCCCCGGATGGGCTTCGCCGAGCAGACCGACCTGGCCCGCCGGTTCGCCCGCACCCAGGCCAACGAGCCCGACGACCACCTGGTCGGCGTGACCGGGGCCATCCCGGGCCGGCTCGCCCAGGCCCGCACCATCGAGCGCAGCCTGCCCCTGATCGAGGCGGCCACCCTGGCCGTGATCGTCCTGATCGTGGGGCTCAACTACCGGGCCGTGGGGGCGCCGCTGGTCTGCCTGGCCGCGGCCGGGGTGGCCTACCTGGTCTCGGTGCGGGCGGTGGCCTGGCTGGGCGGGCTCATCGGGGTGGCCGTGCCGAGCGAGCTGGAGCCGCTGATGGTGGCGCTCCTGCTCGGCATCGTCACCGACTACGCCATCTTCTACCTCTCGGCCATGCAGCACCGGCTGCGCGACGGCGACCGCCCGCTGGAGGCGGCGGCCCGGGCCACCGGCGAGGTCGGGCCGATCGTGGTCGCGGCCGGGCTGACGGTGGCCGCCGGCACCGCCGCCCTGCTCGCCGCCGAGCTGGAGCTGTTCCAGGCGTTCGGCCCCGGCATGGCCCTCACCATCCTGGTCGGCCTGGTCGTGGCCGTCACCCTGATCCCGGCCCTGCTGGCCATCGCCGGGGCGGCCGTGTTCTGGCCGAGCCGGCCCGGCCGCGGCCATCCAGACCGTCCGGCGGCCGCCGCCCGCCGGACCCTGCAGGAGCGGGCGGTGCGACGGATGATCACCCCCAAGGTCGCCGTGCTGATGGTCGCCGGCACCGTCGGCGTGCTGGCGGTGGCGGCGCTGCCGCTGCGGGCCACCGACCTGGCCCTGACCATCGTCCGCTCGCTGCCCTCCGACGCCGAGGAGCAGCGGGCGGCCGCGGCCGCCGCCCAGGGCTTCTCCCCCGGCATCCTCTCCCCCACGGTGGTGGTGGCCTCCCAGCCGGGCATCACCCGCCAGCGCGGCGACCTGGCCAGGTTCCAGGACCTGCTGGAGGGCCAGCCGGGCGTGGCCGCCGTGGTCGGCCCCCGCGAGCAGCTGACCCCGCTGGTGCTGGGGGCCGTGCTGTCCCGGGACGGGGACGCGGCCCGGTTCGTGCTCGTGCTGGACCAGGACCCGCTCGGCTCGACCGCGATCGACCAGGTCGGCGCCCTGCGCGATCGGGCTCCGCGGCTGCTGGCCCAGGCCGGCCTTGAGGGCGCCACGGCCAGCTTCGCCGGCGACACCGCCCTGGCCGAGGCGATCGTCCGCCAGACCCGCAACGACCTGGGCCGCATCGCCCTGGCGGCCGTGCTCGTCGACCTGCTGCTGCTGGTCATCTTCCTGCGCGCCCTGGTCGCCCCCCTGTACCTGCTGGCCACCAGCGTGCTCGCCCTCGGCGCCTCCCTGGGGCTGACCATCCTGGTGTTCGAGGGCCTCCTCGGCCACGACGGGGTCACCTTCTACGTGCCCTTCGCGGCCGCGGTGCTGCTGGTCGCCCTCGGCTCCGACTACAACATCTTCGGGGTCGGGGCCATCTGGGAGGAGGCCCGGCGGCGCCCGCTCACCGAGGCGATCGTGGTCGCCGTGCCCCGCTCGACCCGGGCCATCGCCGCCGCCGGGCTGACCCTGGCGGCCAGCTTCGGCCTCCTCGCCCTGGTGCCGCTGGAGCCGTTCCGGGAGTTCGCCTTCGCCATGTTCGTCGGGATCCTGCTCGACGCCTTCGTGGTCCGCTCCCTGCTCGTCCCCTGCCTGGTCGCCCTGGTCGGGCGGCGCAGCGGCTGGCCCAGCCGCCAGCTCGAGCCCGCCCCGGCGGCCGCGGCCGCCGCCCACGCCGGTGGCTCACCACCGGAACGGGGCAGCTGAGCGGCATGCTGTTCCGGAGCTGGAGCTGGTCGAGGCCGAAACCGGAGGGCCGCCAGGTGGTCACCTGCTCTCGCCCGGCCTTGGCCGGGTAGCCTTGCGCCATGACCGCCGTCACCGTGTTCGCCACGGTGCTGCTCCTGGCCGTGCTCGTCTCCGAGCTGGCCCGGCGCAGCGTGCTCTCGACGGCGGTGCTGTTCCTGCTCGCCGGGTTCCTGGCCGGCGAGGGCATGCTCGGCCTGCTGCCGATCGCCGCCGACGTCCCGGTGGTCGAGGGCTTCGCCGAGCTGGCCCTGTTCAGCGTGCTGTTCACCGACGGCATGCAGGCCGGGGTGCGCGACCTGACCAGGGCCTGGCGGCTGCCGGCCCGGGCGCTGCTGCTGGGCATGCCCCTGACCATGGCCGGGACGGCGGTGTTCGCCCACTACGTGGCCGGCCTCCCCTGGACCCAGGCGTGGCTGGTGGGGGCCGTGCTCAGCCCCACCGACCCGGTGTTCGCGGCCGCCATCGTCGGCCGCCCGGACGTCCCCCGCCGGCTGCGGCACCTGCTCAACGTCGAGAGCGGCGTCAACGACGGCCTGGCCCTCCCGGTGGTGATCGTCCTGCTGGCGGTGGTCGGCGAGCGCGAGGTCGAGACGCTCGTGCTGCTGGAGGAGCTGGCCCTGGGGGTCGCCCTGGGCGTGGCCATCCCCTGGGTGGCGATCAAGCTGGAGCGCCTGCGCTTCTTCGAGGCGGCGGCCCGCTACCAGCCGCTGTACGCCTTCGCGATCGGGCTGCTGGTCTTCGGGGCCGGCAGCCTGCTGCACGCCAACCTGTTCCTGGCCGCCTTCGCCGCCGGCGTGACCGTGGCCACGGTCGGCCCGGAGGTGCGGCGCGAGTTCCACGGCTTCGGGGACACCATCACCGAGCTGCTCAAGCTGGCCGCCCTGCTGGTGTTCGGGGCGCTGATGTCGCCCCAGCTGTTCGCCGAGATCCCCCTCGGCGGCTACCTGTTCGCGCTGCTGGCCCTGGTGGTGGTGCGGCCGGCGGCCATCGGCCTGGCCCTGCTGGGCAGCCGGATCGGGCGGCGCGAGTGGCTGGCCGCCGCCTGGTTCGGGCCCAAGGGGTTCGCCTCGGTGGTCTACGGCCTGCTCATCCTGACCGCCGCCGTGCCCGGCGGCGAGGAGATGTTCCACCTGATCGCCCTGGTCGTGGTGGCCTCGATCCTGGCCCACTCCTCCACCGACGTGCTGGTCGCCCGCTGGTTCCGTGAGGAGGGGGCGGAGCCCGACGCCGTCCCGGCCGCCGGGCGGGACGGGCCGCCGGCGGGCTGACCGGCGGCCGCGGCCACCGAGTGAGGAATCCCTCGCGCAGCGCGCTCACTGGGCCGGTGAGCGCCGGCCGGACCGGGTCGGCGGCCGCTGGTCGGCCCTGCCGGAGGTGGCCGTGATCGCCGCCAGCGCCACCACGATCAGGCCGGCGAACCAGGCGTTGCGGGCCGCGGTCTCCACCGACGTGTAGTCGAGGACCCTTGGCGAGAGGGTCAGCCAGGCCCCGAGCGGCAGGTTGGCCCAGGCGACGGCGCGGCCGCGTCCGACAAGGACGGCGGCCGCGACGGCGGTGATGGCCAGCCCGGTGGCGGCCGCGTTCCACGAGGGGCGGCCGGACTCGCTGTACCCGAGCAGCCAGGGACTGAGAACCACCCACATGCCGACGAGGACGGTGAGGGAGCTCGTCACCTGTGGAGACCGCGTCATGGGCATCACCTGTTCTCGTGTTCCGGCGTTCGGCCGTCTGGCAACGACGGCCTCCGGCTGACCGCGGCGCCCGGGGGGCAACCGGGCCGTCGCGGGCCCGCAAGGCGACCGTAACCGGGTCGTCGTGGCCGGGCCCGGGAAGCCGGCAGGGTGAGGGCCGTCCCGGCTGCCGGTGGTGTTTCGGGCCGATGACATCCGGCTTCAGGGTGGATGACGGCCGCCCTCACGACCGCGCCAGGGTGGTACAGGTCCAGATGGTCCGGGCGCGGCGAGGGTCGCCGCCGGGCCTGCCCCTTCCCAGTTCAAGGAGGTACCCATGTCCTCGAAGACGCCGACGCTGAGCAGGTCGCAGCGACCGGCCCGGACGCGGCGCACCCGTCTCCTCGCCCTGGTCGGTGCCGCGGCTGCGGCGCTGGCGGTGTGGGCGCTGGCCGACCCGCTGGCCGGCGTCGACCTCACCGTCAGCACCGGTGGCGGCACCCAGGAGATCGGCTCGGGCACCGTGGTGCTCGTCAGCCTGCTCGCCGGACTGGCCGGCTGGGCGCTGCTGGACCTGCTGGAGCGGTTCACGGCCCACGCCCGCGAGATCTGGACCGCCACCGCCCTGGTGGTGCTCGTGGTCTCGCTGCTCGGTCCGCTGGGTGCGGCGGCCAGCGCCGCCGCAACGGTCGCGTTGGCCGGTATGCATCTGGCCGTCGGCGCGGTCCTGATTCCCCTGCTGGCCCGGTCGGCTTCCTTCCCAGGGGACTGACCGTGGCTGCCGGGCCCCCCCGGCTGGCGGCGGCCCGGGCGACGCGACCCCGCAGGCCGCGACCGGCAAGGATTCCGCTCAGGCGAAGGCGAAGTAGCGCAGCCACAGGTAGGGCACGCAGACGAGCATGGTGGCGACGGCCACGACCAGGCCGTACCTGGTGAACTCGAGGAAGCTGATGGGCTGGCCGCTGCGCTGGGCCAGGCCGAGGATGACCACGTTGGCGCTGGCCCCGATGGCGGTGGCGTTGCCGCCCAGGTCGGCCCCGAGGGCCAGCGACCACCACAGCACCCGCGCCTCCTCTCCCCCGCCGAGGTCCTGGACCAGGGTGGTCGTGACCGGGGCCATGGTGGCCACGTACGGGATGTTGTCGACGATCGCCGACAGCGCCCCCGAGGCCCAGAGCAGCAGCATGCTGCCCACCCACAGGCTGCCGCCGGTGGCGGCGGCCACCGCCTCGGCCAGCTCGGCGACCACGCCGGTCCTGATCAGGGCCCCGACCATGACGAACAGGCCCATGAAGAAGGCCAGGGTCGACCACTCGACCTCACGCAGGAACGGCTGGACGTCGCGCCGGGCCAGCACCACCAGCACCCCGGCGCCGAGCAGCGCCACCACCGACGGCTCGATGTGCAGCACCCCGTGCAGGGCGAACGCCCCGGTCACCAGGGCCAGCACCACCATCGAGCGGACCAGCAGGGGCCGGTCGGTGAGGGCCTCGCGCTCGTCCAGGGCCATGAGCTGGCTGACCCGCTCGGGCCGGTGGACCAGCGCCGACCGGAACAGCCAGCGGCTCATGGCCACGAACAGCAGCATCAGGACCACCACCAGGGGGGCCAGGTTGACCAGGAAGTCGGTGTAGGACAGGCCGGCCTCGCTGGCGATGATGATGTTGGGCGGATCCCCGATGAGGGTGGCCGTGCCGCCGATGTTGGAGGCCAGCGCCTGGGCGATCAGGAACGGCGCGACCGGAAGGTCGAGGCGCTCGCAGATCAGGAAGGTGACGGGGGCGATCAGCAGCACGGTGGTGACGTTGTCGAGCAGGGCCGAGGCCACCGCGGTGATGGTGGTCAGGGCGACCAGGATCCGGAACGGCCGCCCTTGGGCCCGCTTGGCCGACCACACGGCCAGGAAGTCGAACAGGCCGGTCTGCTTGATCACTCCGACGATGATCATCATGCCCAGCAGCAGGAAGATGACGTCCCAGTCGATACCGAATTCTTCGGAGTGGAAGGCGTCGCCCGACGAGACCAGGCCGAAGGCCAGCATCAGCCCGGCCCCGGCGAGGGCGACCGCGACCCGGTCGAGCTTCTCGGTGGCGATCAGCAGGTAGGCGCCGAGGAACACGCCGACGGCGAGGGCGGCGCTCATGGCGCCCCCAACAGCTGGCGGATGAGCCGGGAGGCGGCCGCCACCGGCACCCGGGTGTCGTCGCCGTCGACTTCGGCGAGGCCCACCGCCTCGGCCGGCGCGTCCGGGGTCAGCACAGCAGGCATACGGAACTCCTGGTCGGCAACGAGCAACGACTGCCGACCAGGCTTCCCGGCGCACCGTCGCCAGCATACCGACGCCCCGTGGGGCGCGCCTCGCCGTTCGTTGCGGCTCTGTTGCAATCGCCCTCTGGCCGGATCCCGCGCCGGATTCGCCGGGCGCCCCGTCGAGGGCGGGCGATTGCGATTGATTTGCGGAGGGCCGACGACCGTATGACGGTGGGATGCGCCGTCGTCGTGTCTGGCAATCCCGTGAGGGAGGTCGCCGCGCGACCGGTGGGTCGCGAACCGGCCTTTCCGTCAGCGACCATCGGAGGTAGGTCATGGACGAGGCAGCGGTCGACCAGCAGCTGCAGCGGTTGTCCGGATGGGAGCGTCACGATGAGCGGCTCGTCAAGGTGTTCGTGTTCGACGAGTTCCGCTCTGCGATGAAGTTCCTCGGCCGGGTGGCCGACGCCGCGGTCACGGATGACGATGAGGTGGAGATCGAGGTCCGCTCGAACCGGGTCAAGCTCACGGTCATCAGCCCCGGTTCGGGGACCGTCACCGACACCGCCGTCGCCCTGGCGGCCCGTGTCGACCGGCTGACCGGCGACCATCGCCACCCGGTCGGCATGGCCGGACCCTAGCTGCTCTCGGCTGGCCGGCCCGCGGTCGCCATTGGCCTTTCGGTCCGTGGGCTAGCGCAGGTCGCGCTGGCGGAAGGCGACCCAGCCGGCGGCCAGCAGGGCCACCGAGACGGCGACCGGGAGCAGGACGGCGGCCGGGGCGGCGCCCTCGGCCAGCATGTTGCGGTCCAGGTACCAGTGCCAGGGGCTGAACTGACGCAGGGTTCCGAGGTCGCCGGCGGCCGACAGCACGGTCTCGATCAGGTAGCCGGCCACGGCCACCGTGGTGGCGAGCGCGACGGCCGGGCCGTGACGGCCGGTGGCGGCGCCGATGGCGAAGGCGAGCGAGCCGTGCAACAGGCCCAGGGCGTACACGGCCGCGCACGCCCACAACACGTCGGCCGCGGCCACCCCGACCAGCGCCTCAAACGGCGGAGCCAGCATGAGCAGCGCGGCCGCGAACACGACCAGCAGGGCGGCGAGCAACCCAAACGTGGCCAGGTAGCGCTCGAGCAGGACTCGGCTGCGGGTGACGGGGTTGGCCAGCAGCAGTTCCAGGGTGCCGGCCTCCTCGCTGCCGCCGATCGCCCGCGCCCCGCCGCCGATGGCGAACACCACCGCCAGCAGCGGCGCCAGGGTGGAGAACAGCCGAGCCTGGAGATAGCCGGCCGGCGACGACAGGGGGACGGCCGCGTCGTAGCCGATCGCCGACCTGAAGGCGTCCGGCAGGTCGGCCAGCAGCTCCTCGAGCGACGGCTGGCCCTTGATGGAGGGGTACAGCGCCACGGTGAAGAGGGTGAGGCCGACGAAGCCGAGCGCCCACGACAGCGTCGACCAGCGGCGGTCCCGGATCAGGCGGGCGGCGACGATCATGCCGGTTGCTCCTGGTAGTAGCTGAGGAAGACGTCTTCGAGGTCGGCCTCGTGGGTGACGATGCGCTGTACCTCCAGCCCGGCCGCAGCCTCCAAGGTCGGTCCCACCGGGCCCTCGATGACCAGGCGGATGCGGCGGTCGTCGGCCTGGGCCTCGACCACGCCGGGGACCCCGGCGAAGCGTGTGGCGTCGGCCGGCCGTGCCAGCCGCAGCTCGATCCGCTGGCGGGCCTGCTGGCGCAGGGCTTCGACGCTGGCGACGGTGACCAGCTCACCCCGGCGCAGGATGGCCACCCGGCCGGCCAGGGCCTCGACCTCGGGCAGGACGTGGCTGGAGAGGATCACCGTGGTCCCCGCGTCGGTCAGTTCCCGGACCAGCTGCTGGAACTCGTACTGCAGCAGTGGGTCCAGGCCGCTGGACGGCTCGTCCAAGACGAGCAGCTCGGGCCGGTGCATGGCCGCCTGGACGATGCCGATCTTGCGCCGGTTGCCGGTGCTCAGCTCCCCGACCCGGCGGGTCGGGTCGAGGTCGAAGCGGCCCAGCAGCTGCCGAACCCAGCTGGCGTCGACGCCGCCGCGCAGCTTGCCGTAGAAGTCGATCAGGTCTTGGGCGGTCCAGCGGGGGTCGACCGGCAGCTCGGCCGGCAGGTAGCCGATCCGGCGGCGCACCGCCGGGTCGGCCCCGGTGCCTCCGAGGACCTCGACCCGGCCACTGGTGGGCCGGATGAAGTCGAGCAGCAGCCGGATGGTGGTGGTCTTGCCGGCCCCGTTCGGTCCCAGGTAGCCGAACACCTCGCCTCGCTCGACCTCCAGGTCGAGCTCTCGCAGGGCCTCCACCGTCCCGAACCGCTTGGTCAGGCCGACCGCCTTGATCACCGGCTCGCTCATCGGCCGCTCGGTTCCGGCTCCCGCACGGCGCCCGATGCGCGCATGGTGTCGACCAGCCGCATCAGCTCGATCGGCAGCGGGAAGATCAGGGTGGAGTTGCGCTCGGCCGACACCTCGGCCATGGTCGACAGCACCCGCAGCTGCATCGCCGCCGGGTGCGCCTCCAAGACGACGGCCGCCTCGCCGAGGGTGGCGGCCGACTCCTTCTCGCCGAGAGCGTGGATGACCTTGGCCCGCCGCTCGCGCTCGGCCTCGGCCTGGGCGGCCATGGCCCGGCGCATCGTGTCGGGCAGCTCGACGTCCTTGACCTCGACCAGGGTGACCTTGATCCCCCAGGCGTCGGTGAGCTGGTCGATGATCTGCTGGAGCCGCTGGTTGATGTCGTCGCGCTTGATCAGCAGCTCGTCCAGGTCGACCTGGCCGAGGATGCTGCGCAAAGTGGTCTGGGCGACCTGGGAGGTCCCGAACATGTAGTTCTCGATGGCCACGACCGCCCGGACGGGGTCGACGACGTTGAAGTAGGTGACGGCATTCACCTTGACGGTGACGTTGTCGCGGGTGATGACGTCCTGGGGTGGGATGTCCATGGTGACGGTGCGCAGCGACACCTTCACCATGCGGTCGACGATCGGGATGATGAAGAACAGGCCGGGGCCTTTGGCGCCGATCACGCGGCCGAGCCGGAAGATCACGCCCCGCTCGTACTCGGGGACGATCCGGACCGACATGGCCAAGAGGATCAGCAGGACGCCCAGGGCGATGATGAGGCCGATGGGCACGGAGCTCATGATGGTTCCTCCTTGTCGGGTTCGACGATCAGTTCCAGGCCGTCCAGGTCGACGACCCGGGCCGGTTGTCCCGGCGCCAGAGGGGCGCTGCGGCTCCGCACCGTCCACCAGGCGCCGTCCAGCTGGACCTGCCCGACAGGGCCGTCGGCGGTCCGCACGGTGACCTGGCGGCCGACCAGCGCCTCCCGGCCGCTGACACTGGGGGCGCGGCGCGCCCGCCAGGCCAGCCGGCCGGCCAGGACCGACCCGCCCCCGGCGACCAGCGCCGCCGGGACCAGCACGGCCGGGTCGACACGGACCGCGCCCTCGAACAGGAACAGGCCGGCGAGGACCAGGGCGACGGTGCCGCCGGCGGCGAACACGCCCACGCCGGGGACGAACAGCTCGGCCACGAACAGCGCCGCGGCCAGTGCCAGCAGCAGCACCCCGACCAGGTTGATGGGCAGCACCGACAGGGCGAAGAAGCCCAGGAGCAGAAGGATCGCCCCGGCGATGCCGCCGAACCCGACCCCCGGGTTGGCCAGCTCGTAGATGATCGCCAGGGTGCCCAGCGACAGGAACAGGAAGGCCAGGTTGGGATCGGCCAGCAGCTGCAGCAGCCGCCGGAACAGCCCGAAATCCTGCTCGACCGTGGTGGCGTCGGCGGTGCGGAGCGTGACGGTGTTGCCGGAGGCGACCTCGACGCTGCGCCCGTCCAGCTGCCGCAGGAGCTCGGCGCGGTCGGGCGCGAGCAGGTCGACCGCGTCCAGCCGTACCGCCTCCTCAGCGGTGACCGCACGACCCTCGCGGACGGTGTCGACGGCGAACTCGGTGTTGCGGTCGCGTTGGGCGGCGACCGACTCGGCGAAGGCGGCGGCGTCGTTGATGATCTTGTCGGTGATCTCCCCGCCCTGGAGGTCGACC
>Ga0081538_10001882_pt1 | contig 21127 bp, 18 predicted proteins | sample TabmetS5T2R1_FD_71022 | JGI IMG/M metagenome (GOLD analysis project Ga0081538, IMG submission 71022) | Tabebuia heterophylla rhizosphere microbial communities from the University of Puerto Rico - S5T2R1 | ecosystem: Host-associated > Plants > Roots > Rhizosphere ...
ACCTCGAGCAGGAACTCGGGGGTCACGAGCACCCACACGGGATGGCGGCCGGCGAGCCGGTCGAGGCCGATGTCGCCGAACGCGTCGAGCATGAGGCCGGCGGTGGCGGCCGGCGAGTCGGCGTTGCCGCCGACCAGCTCGTACCCCACGACAGCGCCCTCCCCGTCGGTGACCGGCCGCCGCACGACGGCGATCTCGTCCGCCTCGACGGGCTCGGCGACGGCCACGGCGACCGGCGCAGGCTCGGGAGCGGCGACGACCTCGGGCTCGTCGGGCACGACGACCGTGCCGGCCGGCTCGACGACGACGGGCTCGTCGGGCGCGACGACCGGGTCGGGCTCAGGCTCGGGCTCGGGAACGAGCTCGGCGAAGTCGTGCAGGCGGTACTCGGCGGGGAACTCGGTGCCGGGCTCGCGGCGGGTGGCGGTCGCGGTGAACGTGCGCTCGCCGACCCTGACCGTCACCTCGACCGGGCCCGTCGCGCCGTCGAGGCCCTCGCCGGTGAGGACGAGCGTGTCGCCCGGGGGCGGAGGCGGCGGGGGCGGAGGCGGCGGCGGGGGTGGCGCGGCCACCACCGGCGCGGGAGGCGGCGGAGGGGGCGGCGGCGTGCGGCGACCGAGGATCCGGCTGAGCAGGGACATCCTGCCCGTGATTTCGGCCGTGCTAGGGCCGAGCTTGAGGCAGCAGCTCGCGCAGGAAGGCCAGCCCGTCGACGGCGATCGCGTCCTGCGAGGCGGCCAGCGGGCGCCAGATCGAGGCCGCCGTGGCGATCGTCTCGTTCTCGGCGGTGAACGACTCGATGACCACCGTGCCGTCGTAGCCGATGTCCGCCAGCGCGTCGCCGACCTCGGCCCACGGCACGTGGTCGGCCCCCGGGGCGCCGCGGTCGTTGGCCGACGCGTGCACGTGGAAGAGCCGGTCGCCGGCCAGCCGGAACGCGTCGCCGACCGACTTCTCCTCGATGTTCGCGTGGTAGGTGTCGACCAGCAGCCCGCAGGCCGGCAGCCCGTCGATCGCCTCCAGCGCCTGCTCGACGGTGTTGAGCAGGCTCGTCTCGTAGCGCACCAGCGGCTCGATCGCGATCCGGACGCCGACCTCCTCTCCGTGGTCGCACACCGGCTTCAGCGACTCGCGCAGCTCGGCGTACAGCGCCCGGCGCTCGTCGGCCGAGATCCGCCACGTCCGCCCCGTCGAGGTGTAGATGGGGCCGGCGATGGCGCCGGCCCCCACCTCCGCCGCCACGTCGAGGCACGACATGAGGAACGCCTGCGTGTCGGCGATCACCGACGCGTCGGCGCCGCACAGCTCTCGGCCCGGCGCCATGGCGATCGCCATCGACGCACCCAGCCCGTGCTCCGACAACACGGAAGCGGCACGGGCGGGCGTCCAGTCGCCGAGCTGCTCGACCGGGAGCTCGACGAGGTCGAACCCCCAGTCGCGCAGCTTCGGCGCGAGCTCGGCGAGGCCCTCGTCCGTGAGCGGCGAGGTCCAGATCCAGGTGTTGGCGCCGAGCTTCACAGCGTGCCTACTGCCAGGGCCCCGGGAACCCGGGCATGTCCTCGCAGCCGCATAGCGCGTAGTGCAGCGGCGGCATGTCCGGCTGGACGTAGTCCGCGAGGTTGTCGTTGGTGATCTTGGGCTGCGGCAGGACCCACTCCTTGGGGACCTCCTCGCCCTTGAGGATCTTCAGCGCGGCGATGATCGGCGTCCGCCACTGGTAGGTGGGGTACGTCGGCGCGACCGTGTCCCAGCCCTCCTCCTGCCACTTGGCCAGGAAGTCCTGCTGGTCCTCGCCGGTGACCGGCGGCACGTCCACGCCCGCGTCCTCGAACGCCTCGCTGGCGGCCACCGAGGTGGCGCCGGCGTCCATCCAGACGCCGTCGATCTGGCCCTCGCGCTGGATGTAGTCGGACACGATCGACTTCGCCTTGGCGGCGTCGCCGTCGGTGAACTCGACGCCGACCACGTTCAGGTCGGACTCGTCGAAGATGACCTTGGCCGCCGACCAGCGCGTCTCGAGCACGTCCACGCCGGGCAGGATCCGCAACGCGAGGATCTTGCCGCCCGCGTCGACGTTGTCGACCAGGAACTCGGCCGCGTCGGCGCCGAACGCGTAGCCGCCGATCGGGTGGATGAACGTGACCGGGCAGTCCGTGTTCACGCCGCGGTCGAAGACGATGACCGGCACCTCCTTGCACGCCGCCTCGACGGCGGGCGTCAGCGTCGCGGTCGTGTTCGGGGAGACGATCAGCGCGTCGCACTTCCCGCCCGCCAGCGACTCGATGTCGGAGATCTGCTTGTCGTCGTTCGCCTCGGCGTCGACGGCGCGGAAGTTGCCGATCTCGTCGTGGAGCTTGACCTCCTCCTGCATGGTCTTCCAGCCGACCTGCCGCCATGGGTTGTCGACCGCGGCGTTGGAGAAGCAGATGTCGTACTTGGCCTTGTTCGACTTGTGCTCGGCCGTGTCGACCATCTCCGGCTCGATCGCCTGCTCCCACGGCTTGTCCGCCGGGCCCTCCGGCTCGATCGAGCGCTGCTCGAGCTGCCGGTCGTAGTCCTCCTGCACGAAGAACTCGGACTGCTCGCCCGTGTTCGACTGCGTCTCCTCCTGAGCAGCGGGCTGCTCCGAGTCGCCGCTGCTGTCCGAGTCGTCGGTGCCGCACGCGCCCACGAACAGCACGCAGGCGAGCAGGGCGAACAGCCCCGCCATCCTCCTCAACGTCATCCCGTGTCCCTCCTGTTGTGTACGACGAACCGCCTCATCGCGCGCCCCGCAGCCGGTAGGCCGCGAAGGCGACGGCGGCGATGATGATCACGCCCTGCACGGTGTCCTCGAGCGCGCCCGAGATCCCCTGCAGGTTGAGCCAGGTGAAGAGCGCCTCGAGCGTCAGCGCCCCCGCCATGGCGGCCACGACCGAGCCGCGACCGCCCCCGAGCACGACCCCGCCGAGCACGCACGCGGTGATCGCGTCGAACTCGAGGCCCTGCCCGACCTGCGCCGACACGCCGGCGAAGCCGCCGAGCATGATCCCCGCCACCGCGGCCAGCGTGCCCGAGAGCACGAACGCGATGATGCGGACCTGCTCGACGCGCACGCCGGACAGCCGCGCGGCGCGGTCGTTGTCGCCCGTGGCGATGAGCTGGCGCCCGTAGTCGGCGCGCATGAGCAGCACCGCGCCGACGCCGATCGCCACCAGCAGCAGCACCGACCACGGCAGCTCGTCGATCAGCGGGATCCCCTCGATCCCCTCCCGGCCGATCGCGCGGAAGTTCTCGGCCAGCGCGCCCCGCGGCGCGCCGCCCGTCCACAGGAAGACGGCGCCTTCGAGCATCAGCAGCGTGCCGAGCGTGGTGATGAACGACGGCACCCGGAGCAGCGTCGAGACGACGCCGTTGAAGACGCCGACCGCGGCGCCGATCGCCAGCAGCAGGACGATCACCGGCCACGTGCGGCCCGCATCGCCGTCGATCAGCCGCGCCGCGACCACCACCACGACGGTGACGATCGACCCGACCGAGAGGTCGAAGCCGCCGCTGATGAGCACGAAGTACGAGCCCGCGGCGAGGATGACGAGCGGCGCCGCGCGCTTGAGGTAGGCGAGGAACGGCCCGGGCTCGAGGAAGTTCGGGTTCAGGACCGCGATCCAGGCGAGCAGGATGAAGAGCAGCAGGAAGATCGTGCCCGTGCTCAGCAGCGCCTTCAGGGCGCGGCGGCCACGCGAGCCGGCCTCCGACCCGAAGCCGGCGGCGGCGGGCTCGGCGCTCATGCGTCCCTCCCCTGGCGCCGCGCGTAGACCGCGACGGCGGCGATGATGATGAGCCCGCGCACGACGTCCTTGAGGAACGCGTTGACCTCGAGCTGGTTGAACGTGTTGTCGAGCACGGCGAGGATGAAGACGCCGCCGATCGTGCCCAGCACGCCGCCGCGCCCGCCCATCAGCGCCGTGCCGCCGAGCACGACGGCGGCGATCGACTCGAGGTCGTAGCCGCCGTCGGTGCCGACCGTCGGCGTGCCCGACCCGAGCCGGCTGGCCAGGAACAGGCCGGTCACCGCGGCGAGCATCGAGCACAGCACGTGCGCGGTCACGATCGTGCGGTGCGTGCGCAGGCCGGAGAGCTTGGAGACCTCCTCATCGCCGCCGACCGCGTAGATGCGGTAGCCGAAGCGGGTGTAGCGCAGCAGCGCGTACACGAGGACGACCACGGCCAGGAGCAGGAACGCGGAGGCGGGGACGATCCCGAAGCGGGTGTAGCCGAAGGACTCGAAGCCCTCGCTGACCCGCCCCGCCGGGCCGTCCCAGTTGTTCTGGATGATGCCGCTGATGATCAGCGCCATGCCGAGCGTGGCGATGAACGCGTTCACGCGCAGCTTGGTGATGATCAGTCCGTTGGCGAGGCCGATCAGCGCGCCGACGCCGAGCACGAGCAGGATCGCCGGGATGACGTTGGCCGACTGCCCGTCCATCGTCGTCGCCGCCAGCAGCGACGACAGGCTGATGACCTGCGAGACCGACAGGTCGAGCGAGCCGAGCAGGATGACCAGCGTCTGGCCGGCGGAGACGATGCCCAGCGCGACCGAGCGCTGGAGCATGTTCACGATGTTCGAGACGGTGAGGAAGTCGCCGCCGCGGATCGTGACCACGATCCACGCGAGGATGAAGACGCCGATCAGCGCGCCGAACACCGGCGCGGCCGGCGAGGCGAGCGCGCCCCGCCGCCACGAGGCCGACCGGCGCTCGCGTGGCGGCCGCGGATGCGTCTCCGGCGGGTCGACGACGGTCACGCCGCCGCCTCCTGGTGGCCGGTGGCGAGCTGCATGATGTCCGACTCGCCCGCGCCGGCCGGCAGCTCGCCGGCCACGGTGCCCTCGTGCATGACGAGGATGCGGTCGCTCATCCCGATCAGCTCGGGGAGCTCGGAGGAGATCATCAGGACCGCCACGCCCTCCTTCGCGAGCTTGCGGATGAGGTCGTGGATCCCGGCCTTGGCGCCGACGTCGATGCCGCGCGTCGGCTCGTCGAAGATGAGGATCTGCGGCCGCGTCTCCAGCCACTTGGCGAGCACGACCTTCTGCTGGTTGCCGCCGGACAGGAAGCGCACCTCCTGCTCGGGTCCCTGCGCCCGGAGCTCGGTGACCGCGGCGAGGTCCTTGACGCTCATCAGCCCCTTGGCCGCCCGGCGCTTGCGCGCGCCCGGGATCACCGTGCGCACGGCGAGCAGCATGTTGTCGGCGATCGACTGCGCGAGCGCGAGCCCTTCGAGCTTGCGGTCCTCGGTGATGAAGCCGAGCCCGGCGCGCACGGCGGCACGCGGCGTGCGGAAGCGACGTGGCTTGCCGTCGATCGCGACGGTGCCGGCGGTGATCGGGTCGGCGCCGAAGATCGCCCGCGCGAGCTCGGTGCGGCCCGAGCCCTGGAGCCCGGCCACCCCGACGATCTCGCCGGCCCGGACCTGGAGGCTGACGTCGCGCAGGAGGGCGGTCGACAGGCCGGTGACCTCGAGCCGCACGTCGCCGAGGTCGCCGGGCTCCGCGCGCGGCGGGAAGTAGCCGTCGAGCTCGCGGCCCACCATCAGGTTCACGAGCCCGCGCGAGTCGGTCTCGGAGGTCGCGAGCGTCTTGACGAGCCCGCCGTCCTTGAGCACGGTGATGCGGTCGGCGAGCGCGAACACCTCGCGCAGCCGGTGCGAGATGTAGAGCATCCCGATGCCGCGCTCCTGCAGCCGCCGCACGAGCGCGAACAGCAGCTCGACCTCGTGGTCGGCGAGCGCCGCCGTCGGCTCGTCGAGGACGAGGATGCGCGCGTCGAGCGAGCGCGCCTTGACGATCTCCACCACCTGCTGCTGGGCGACCGAGAGGCGGCGCACGAGCGTGCGCGGGCCGAAGCTGGTCTCGCCCACCTCCTCGAGCAGCGCGGCGGTCTCGCGCTCCATCCCGCGCCGGTCGACGATCCCGCGCGCCGCGGGCTCGCGGCCGACGAACACGTTCTCGGCCACCGTGCGGTCGGGCAGCAGGTTGAACTCCTGGTAGACGATCCCGACGCCCGCGGCCTGCGCGGCGTGCGGGTGGGTGAACGAGACCTCCTCGCCGTCGATCCGCACCGTGCCCTCGTCCGGCGCGTGCACGCCGGCGAGCACCTTCACCAGCGTCGACTTGCCGGCGCCGTTCTCGCCGACGATCGCATGGATCTCGCCCGCGCGGAGATCGAGGTCGACGCCGTGCAGCACCTCGACCCCGACGAAGCTCTTGCGGATCCCCCGCATCTCGAGCAAGGGCGCACGCCCCTCAGCCATCCCCCCTGCGACCTCCTCCATGCGGCGGCAGCTTACGAAGAGTTTTGACTTCGCGCAACCAAAAGCTGCGACTCCATGAGACAAAGGTCACGTTAGGTCCCGGTCAGGCGGATGACGTTTCGCCGTACGGTCCAGGAATATTGCTACGGGTAGGACCCCTTTCGTCAACGTCCTCGAGGGAGGGACCGGAGTGACGAGCATGGACCGGCGGGGGTTCCTCGCCCGCAGCGCCGCGGTGGCGGGGAGCACCGTGGTGACATCGGAGGCGCTCACGCGCCTCAGCAGCCGGATGGCGCTCGCCGACCTGCGCGCGGTCGGCAAGTCGAGCTACGGACCGCCGAAGCCCAAGCGCGACCAGCACGGGCGCCTCGTGCTCGCCCTGCCGGCGGGCTTCTCGTACGTGACGTTCGGCGAGATCGGGTCCCCGCTCAGCGACGGCACGCCGACGCCGCTCGCGCTCGACGGCATGGCCGCCTTCCGCGGGCCGCGCGGGACGGTGCGGCTGATCCGCAACCACGAGGACCGCAACGTGCCTCCCGGGCGCAGCATCGAGCCGCGGCCGGGCGCCTACGACCCGCTGGCGGGCGGCGGCACCACGACGCTCGACTACGACCCGCGCCGCCGGCGACTCGTGCGCAGCTTCATCTCGCTCGACGGCACCACCGTCAACTGCGCCGGCGGGTTCGGCCTCCACCGCCGCAGCTGGCTGACCGGCGAGGAGACGACCACCGGCCCGGCCCGCCAGGGCTTTGCCGAACGGCACGGCTACCTGTTCGAGGTCCCGCTCGACCGCGGGCCGCGCGACGCCCCGCACAGCCGGCCGCTGCGGGCGATGGGCCGCTTCGCCCACGAGGCCGCCGCCACCGACCCGCGCACCGGCGTCGTCTACGAGACCGAGGATCCGGGCAGCGGCCGCGGCGCCGGCTTCTACCGCTTCATCCCGAAGAACCCGCGGCGACTGGCCGCCGGCGGGCGGCTGCAGATCCTCGGCATCCGCGGCAAGCCGCAGTACGACGCGCGCGAGGGCCAGGAGCCGGGCCGCCGGCTCCCCGTCCAGTGGTTCGACATCACCGAGCCCGACCCCGAGTACGACAACGACGACGATCCGCGCGGCACGTTCCAGCAGGGCTGGCGGCAGGGGTGCGCGAAGTTCAACCGGCTCGAGGGCTGCTGGTACGCCGGTGGCAGCATCTTCTTCGTCTCCACCAGCGGCGGCGACGTCAAGAGCGGCGACACCAACCCGGACGGCTACGCCGAGGGCTACGGGCAGGTGTGGGAGTACCGGATCCGGTCCAAGCGGCTGATCCTGCACTACGAGTCGCCCGGCGGCGAGGTCATGGACTCGCCCGACAACCTCACCGTCACCCCGCGCGGCGGGCTGATGGTGTGCGAGGACGACGCCTCCGAGGCGGACGCCGAGAACCCCAACCGCGTGATCGGGATCTCCCCGCGCGGCCGGGCGTTCTCGTTCGCGGAGAACATCTTCAGCGGCTCCGAGCTGGCCGGGGTGTGCTTCAGTCCCGACGGCGAGACCATGTTCGTCAACCTCTACGGCGACTCGACCGGGACGCCCGCCGACCACGCCGGCGAGGGGATGACGTGCGCGATCACGGGGCCCTGGAGGAAGGGACCGCTCTGATCCTCGTCGACGAGCTGCGCGAGTACGCGCATTCGAGGCTGCCGTTCCGGCACTGGTGCCACCTGGTGAGCGACACCGGGTTCGACGAGCTGCACGCGTTCGCCGCGCAGCTCGGCATCCCCCGCCATCGCTTCCAGGGTGACCACTACGACCTGCCGCCCCACCTGCGCTCCCGGGCGATCGAGCTCGGGGCGCAGGAGGTCGGCACGCGCGAGCTGACGCGGCGCATGGCCGGGCCGCGCGGCGACCGCGTCCGCGCGCGCCGCGCCACCCGCGGGGTCTGACCGCCGCTAGCCGCCGACGGTGCGCTCGAGCAGCAGCGTCGCGCGTCCCGGCGCGCTTGTCCCGATCACGCGCCCGCGCACGAGATCGACCACGTGCAGCGCCGGATCCGGCGGCGTGCGCACGTACGCGAACGACCCGGCGCTCGCCACGATCTCGACGCGCCGGCCGTCGAGCACGCGGAAGCGCTCGCCGCCGTCCGGCGAGTAGGCGGCCAGCCCGCCGTCCGGTCCGCTGATCAGGAGGATGCCCGCCGCGGCCTCGAAGGCGGAGGCCCGCTCGTCGAGCGTCCGGATGCTCCAGTCGCGCGTGTCGATGACGTGCAGCCCGGCCGGCCTGCGCTCATCCTCGACGGCACCGTCCGAGCGCCAGACGGCATCGCCGTCGTAGCCCGAGAGCGCGATGCGCCCCGCTCCGATCCACGCGGCGTCGCGGACCGGCCCCACCCGGGCGGCGGCTGCCGCGGATGGCTCGAGCAGCTCCCGCAGCCGATCCGCCAGCGAGGTGCGGGCCACCAGCCGATGACCGCTCACGCGCCGGCGCTGCAGGTCGACCTCGAGGACGTACGGGCGCGAGGCCACGACATAGGCGCGGCGCGCGTCGGGGTCGACCGCCAGCCCCGGCGTGCGCACGCGCTCGACCGACGACGCCGCCGCGGTCGACATCAGCCCGGCCGACACGCCGTCGAGCGGCACCTGCTGAACCGCGCCGCCGGCGTCGACGGTCGCAAGCCATGCCGGGCCGATCACCGAGGTCGGCGCGAGCAGCAACACCGGACCGTCCGCTGACGCCGCGACCCGCACGACGCCACCGGCGAGCCGGCGGCGCGCCAGGACCCGGTGCGCGATCGCGTCCACCGTGATGACGGTCGTCGCGCCGCCGGACGCGGTCAGCACGATCCACAGGCGGTCACGCCGCGGCCAGACCACGGCGGCCGGCGACCCGCGCGCCGACGTGCGGACGCGGCCGACCGTGCGCAGCCGCTCCGCATCGATCAACCGCAGCACCGACCCCCGGCCCGTCACGGCCGCCAGCCATCGATCGTCCGGCGACAGCGCCCACGCTCGGAGCGGCCCCTGCATGCGCATGCGGCGACTCGGCAGCGGCCGCAGCGACACCGGTGAGACCCGGACGAGCTCACGCCGTCCGTCGTCGTCCGCAACGCCGAGCAACAGCACGGGCCGAACAGCCGGGGCGCCGCCGGGGGTCGTCTCCAAGCCGGCCCCCGACACGAACGCCGCGCCGCAGACGAGCGCGACGCCGGCACACGCATAACGCCGCCTCACCCCGACAACCGTACGCCCGCGCGACAATGCTCGTCGTGAGTCGCCGCCGGAAGCGCCTCGTCGCAGAGTCAAGCGGATGGATCCTGCAGAACTGGACGCCTTGCTCCGCGGGGAGATCGACGAAGCCGATACTGGCGCCTAGTCGCGGCGAACCTTGAGCACGCCGCGGTCGAGTCGCGCTCTCTGGCCCAACACCACCGCGGTCGCTGGAACACCGAGCTCGTCGAGCCAGCGCAGCGGCTCAGGGTTCAACCACTTCGGCCCAGGCGGAGGACGTATCGAGACGATCACTTCGTCGTAGCGTCGCTCACTGACCGCCCGCCGCACGGCACCGACGTAGTCGCGATCGCATCGCACGGTCTGGACGCGCTGGCCGGCGGCCTGCTCCACATGCGCCAGCGCGACGTCCAGCGTCCAGTCGGGGTGCCGCTCGTCCGCGGGAGGCACGAGCAGCGCGAATTCACACGGGCCGGCCCTTGACCGCCGCTCGATCTCTTCCAGCAGCCACGGCGTAGCGGCCGTGCGACTCGCGACCACGAGCACCCGAGTGGTTCTCTGGCCTTCGCGGCCTCGGCGTCGTGGCGAGTGAGTGATCACCGCCGCCGCACGAGAGGCGGACTGACTGTCACCAGTCCTCCGGGGGTTTCTCGTCGTCCTCGTCGGCCGGGAACGGGAAGGCCTCGCGCCCGGGCGCGGGGGCGAACAGCGACGCGCGCACGTCCGCGCTGACGATGACGAGCTCGTCGAGCGCGGACAGCAGGTGGCGATCCTCGACGACGATCGCGGCGTCGCCTTCCTCGGCGGCGAGCAGCGCGGCCTTGCGGAGCAGCTCCTTCACATGCGCGGGGCTGGCGCCGTCCAGGCGCTCGACAACATCGTCGAGACGCTCGGTGCGGAGCTCCAGCCCGCGGGCATAGAGCTCGATCAGCCGCCGCCGGTCGGTGGCGTCGGGCAGCGGCAGCTCGACCGACTGATCGATCCGGCCGGGGCGGGCGGCGAGCGCGGGCTCGAGCACGTCCGGCCGGTTCGTCGTCAGCAGGAAGAGCACGTCCGCGTCCTCGGCCAGCCCGTCCATCTCGTTCAGCAACTCGAACAGCAACGGGCGGCTCGGCATGTCGAAGTCGCGTTCGTGGGCGACCAGGTCGACGTCCTCGAGAACCACCGTCGCGGGCTGCAGCTTGCGCGCCAGGGCACAGGCCGGCTCGATCAAGGCGAGGGCGCCGCCGGTCAGCAGCACCGTCGTGCGGCCGGGCATCCGCCCGATCAGGTACATCGCGGTCAGCGTCTTGCCGGTGCCGGGCGCCCCGTGCAGCAGCAACCCGCGCTTGAGGTGCCGTCCGGCGGCGAGCAGCCGCTCGCGATGGCGGGCCGGCCCGAGCGCATGGCGCTCGATCCGCTCGAGCGCGCCCTCGGGCAGGACGATCGCGGCGCGATCGACGGCCGGGAGCGTCCGCACCTCGAGCCCGACGTCCTCCATCTCCGGATCGCCGCTGAACGCCACCACGCGGCCGCGGTAGACGTTGTGCTCGCGCATCAGCGCCTCGATCTGCTCGACCAGGGCCTCAGCTTGAGCGCGCTCACGGGCGATCACCTCCAGCCGCAACGCGGGAGCGCCCATCCGGGTCTCGCCGCGGCTGATCAGCGCGGCAAGCCTGCGCTCGCCGTCGCGCATCAGAAGCAGCGCGTTGACGACGCAGACGATCGACTCACCTGCGCCCAGCGGCACCGTGACATGTTGGAGCGCCGCGATCGCGGCACCGGCGCCCAACGCTCGGCGCCCGCCGCGAGCCAGGAACCCGAGATTGACACCCTCGGACCAGTGCTCGACCCCCTCCGATCGCAGCCCGAGCATCTCGACCGACCAGGTCCCGCCCGCCTGCAGCCGGTCCAGCGCGACCTGGAGGTTCGGGTGGTCGCTGCGCTGGAGGTCTCGCCTCAGGATCGGGAGGTCATCCAGGCGGTCCGCGCCGAGATGGTCGCGTAGCCGACGCGCCACCTCCGGCTCCTCGACCGGAGCCAGCTCGAGCGAAACGCGGAGGAACTCGTGCAGCGCACGCCCGAACTCGCCGGGCGAGAGCGGGCCGGATCCCTCTCCCGTCACAGCGTCAGCGTACTAGTGCCGCGTCGTCCCAGCCTCCCGCGCCGGTCAGCGCCCCATGCGGTTCAGGCCGGTGACCGCGAGGAGGCCGAGCGCGGTGGCCAGACCGACGAGCGCGAGCACGCCGGGGTAGGTATTCGCGAAGCTCGGCTCGATCCCGGCGACGGTCGCCTGGCGCGCGAGTTCGAGGACGTGGGTCACGGGGTTCAGGTGCGCGACGTCGGCGAGCCAGCCGCGCAGCAGCACCTCGGGCGTGTAGGCGGTCGAGAGGAAGACGGCGAGGAAGACGCCCTGCTGCATCAGCGGACCGGCCTGCTGCGTGCGGAACGTCACCGCCATGAAGATGCCCCACAGGGCGGCGATCGCGCAGAACGCGGCACTGGCGACGTAGAGCGCGATCAGCCCGGCCACGCCGCCGGTGAGCTCGGCGCCGATCGCGAACCCGACGAGCAGCACGACGGTGGCGGGCACGAGCGAGCGCGTGACGGCGCCGAGGATCGGGCCGGCGACGAGCAGCGGCCGCGGCACCGGCGCCACGAGCAGTCGGTCGAACCAGCCCTGCTCGATGTCGCGGGCCAGGTTCGACCCCGTCGCCGCGCCCGCGAAGCCGGCTCCCTGCAGGCAGGAGAGCGGCACGACCCACGACAGGTAGGAGTCGGTCGGGAACCCCTCGAGCCCCGTCAGCCGCCCGAACTGGCCGGTGATGCCGAGCATGAAGATGACCGGCGCGACCGTGGCCGGGACGAGCGCGCCGCGGACCCGCAGCACCTCGTTGAGCGACCGCCGCCAGAGCGTGAGCGCGACGCTCATAGCCGCCGCAGCCGCCGGCTCAGCGCGAAGGTCGAGAGCGCGACGCTGGCGGCGGCCATGCCGAACGCCGCCGCGAACCCGGCGAGCGGGCTCCCCAGCGAGGAGTCGCCGCCGAGCATGCCGCGCACCCCCTCGACCACGTAGGTCAGCGGGTTGAAGACCGAGACGTCCTGCAGCACCGGCGTCAGCAGCTCCTGCGGGAAGAACGCCGGCGCCGTGAACAGGAACACGAACATGAACGGGAACACGCTCTGCAGCAGCGACAGCGAGCCGGTGCGGATCGCCATCGCCGTCGACACGCCGCCCATCGCCACGGCGTTGACGGTGGCCAGCGCGATCGTCCCCAGCACGCCGGCCACGCCGCCCGGGAAGCGCGCGCCGAACAGCGCCGCCACCACGATGAAGAACGCGGTCTGGAGGACCGACAGCGAGAGCGTGCCCGCCAGCCGCCCGAGCACGAGGCTCGTGCGCTGCACGGGGGCGGCCAGCAGCCGGTCGAAGAACCCGAACTCGATGTCCGAGGCCATCGCGATACCCGCCGTCAGCCCGGCCAGCAGCGTCCCCTGGACGATCGTGCCGGGGACCACGAACGCGAGGAACGACTCGACGTCCGGGAACCCGCGCAGCCCCTGCCCGGCGCTCGTGCCGCTGGCGATCACGGCCAGCAGCACCAGCGGCAGCACGAACGTCGGCATCAGCAGCTGCGCCCGCCGGAACTGCACGCTCAGCGCCCGCCGGCCGAGCGCCACGACCACGCGTCCCTCCCTCATGCGGCGCCGGCGCCCTCGAGCGTCGAGCCGGTGACGGCCACGAAGACGTCGTCGAGCGTCGGCGACTCGACCTCGACGAACTCGACCGCGACGCCGGCCTCGTCGAGCGCGCGCACGATCGGCGCGATCGCGGCGCGGCCGGCGGCCGTGCGCACCCCGATGCGGGTCGGCGCGCGCTCGGTCGGGCGCTCGACGGCGCCGAGGCCGGCCAGCGCCTCGCACGCGCGCGCCCCGTCGTCGGGGTCCGACATCTCGATGTGCACGGTGGGCTCCCCCACGCGCTCCTTGAGCGACTCCGGCGTGCCCTCGGCGACGAGGTTCCCGCGCGCGATGATGCCGACGCGGTCGGCGAGCTGCTCGGCCTCCTCCAGGTACTGCGTGGTGAGGAACACGGTGGTGCCCTCCTCGTGCAGCGCGCGCACCTCGCGCCACAGCGCGGCGCGGCTCGTCGGGTCGAGCCCGGTGGTCGGCTCGTCGAGGAAGAGCACATGCGGGCGGTGCACGAGCGCCAGCGCGAGGTCGAGCCGCCGCCGCATGCCGCCCGAGTAGCCGCCGACGCGGCGGTCGCCGGCCTGGGTGAGGCCGACGCGCTCGAGCAGCTGCGTCGCGCGGTCGCGCGCCTCGGCGTTGCGCAGGCCGTGCAGCGCGCCCTGCATGCGCAGCAGCTCGCGCCCGGTCATGAGCGGGTCGATCGCCGCCTCCTGGAGAGCGACGCCGATCGCCCGCCGCACCGCGTCGCCGTCGCGCACGACGTCGTGGCCGGCCACGCGCGCCTCGCCGGCGGTCGGGCGCAGGAGCGTGGTGAGGATGCGCACCACGGTCGTCTTGCCGGCGCCGTTGGGCCCGAGGAACCCGTAGATCTCGCCGTCGCGGACTTCGAGGTCGAGGCCGTCGACGGCGCGAATGCCGCCTTTGAACTCGCGCACGAGCTGCTGGACTTCGACGGCGGCGCTCACGTAGGCAGTGAGCCTAGAGATCGGCCGCCGCGTACCCGGCGCGTCGGCCCCACACCGTGCCCGCCGTGAGCCCGCTGCCCCCGGGATAGTTGTGGAAGAAGAGGCCGCCGACGAGCTCGCCGGCCGCGAACAGACCGGGCATCGGAGCGCCGGCCTCGTCGAGCACCCGTGCCCGCTCGTCGACCCGCAGGCCGCCGAACGTGAACGTGATGCCGCAGGTGACCGGGAACGCGGTGAAGGGCGGCTGCTCGAGCGGCAGCGCCCAGTTGGACTTCGGCGGGTCGATCCCCTGCGTGCGCTTGCCGTCCTTGACCGACGGGTCGAACTCGCCCGGCTGGACCGCGGCGTTGTACTCGGCCACCGTGCGCACGAGCCGCGCCGCGTCGATCCCGAGCCGCTCGGCCAGCTCCTCGATCGTATCGGCGTCGACGCGCGTGGCGCCCGGCGCCTCGTAGTCGATCGTGCGCAGCATCCCGGCCGTCCGGGCGTCGAAGAGCTGGTGGGCGACGGCCTGCGGCTGGCGCAGGACCTCGGCGCCGTACTTGGCGTACGTGTAGTTGCGGAAGTCGGCGCCCTCGTCGAGGAAGCGGCGGCCGTCGGCGTTGACGACGATGCCGAGCGGATACGACTGGCGCGAGTAGCGGTTCGTGAGCTCGAGGTCGCCGGTCGGCGGCGCCCCCGCGTCCCACTGGATCGCGTGGCAGCCGCTCCAGTTCCCGTACGCCTGGGCGCCGCGGGCGAGCGCCGCGCGCAGCACCTCACCGGTGTTGTGGGGCGTCCCGCGCACCTTCGCCACGTCCCAGTTGGGCCCGAGGTAGGCGGCGCGCATCTGCGGGTTGGACTCGAACCCGCCGGCGGTGAGGATGACCGCGTCGGCGCGCAGCTCCTCGCCGCGGACGATGACGCCGCCAGGCACGAGATCGCTGACCGGCGAGTCGTCGCGCACCTCGATCCCGGTCCGCTCCGCCGCCGCGCGGTGCTGGGCGACGAGGCCGGCTCCCCCGTCCACGGCGCCGACCGCGAGCCCGCCCCAGAACCGGTGGCGGCCGTCCTGCTCGTACGCCTGGCGCTCGTACATGAGCCGGAAGCGGATGCCGCGCCCGTGCAGCCAGCGCACGGCGTCGCCGGAGTCGCCGACGAGGATGCGCGCCATCGCCTCGTCGCCGCGGCCGAGCGTCACCCGTCGCATGTCGGCCAGGAACTCGTCCGCGGTGTAGGGGTCGAGCTCGGTGTCGGCGTGGCGCTCGTCGGGCTCGAGGAGGTCGCCCAGGTCGTCGAGCCCGCCGTGCGCGAAGCGCATGGCGCCGGCCGTGAACGCCGAGTTCCCGCCCGACCACGCGCGCGACGCCTTCTCGAGCACCGTCACGCGCGCGCCCCGCTCGCGCGCGGCATGCGCCGCCGACAGCCCGGCGTTGCCGGCTCCGACCACGATCACGTCCACGGAACTTCGTGATACCAGGCTTCCCCTCCGGGTACTCGGCGTTCCGAGGGATGGGTACGCGTGCCGTCATCGGGGGCCTGCTCGCGGTTGCCGCGCTCGTCGCGATCGTGGTCGGCGGCGGCGAGACCGGCGACGACGCATCGCAGCCCTACCCCACGCGCCAGATCCAGATCATGGCCCCGGCGGCGCCCGGCGGCGGCTGGGACAGCACCGCGCGCGCGTTCCAGGCCGCCTCGCGCGAGGCCAAGCTCGACGACGGCGTCGAGGTCTACAACGTCGAGGGGGCGGGCGGCACGCTCGGGCTCTCCGAGCTCGTCTCCAAGGACTCGGGCGACCCGTACGAGCTGATGATGACCGGGCTGGTGATGCTCGGGGCGATCGAGACCAACCAGTCCGACGTCCCGCTCGACGCCACCACCCCGATCGCGACGATGATCACCGAGGCGGAGGCGATCGTCGTTCCCGCCAAGTCGAAGTACCGGACGCTGGAGGACCTCGCCGGCGACCTCGAGCGAGACCCGGGTTCGGTGCGGGTCGGCGGCGGCTCGGCCGGCAGCACCGACCAGCTCCTGCTCGGCGAGCTCACCCGCACGCTCGGCGCCGACCCCGCCAAGACCCGCTACGTCGCGCACTCGGGCGGCGGCGAGGCCAACGCGGCGATCCTCTCCGGCTCGGTCGACGTCGGCATCACCGGGCTGTCCGAGGTCGTCGACCAGATCGAAGCGGGCAAGATGCGCCTGCTCGCCGTCTCCACGCCGGTCGACATCGAGGTCGACGGCCGCAAGCCGCAGACCATCGAGGACGCGGGCATCGACCTGGAGATGACGAACTGGCGCGCGATCACCGCGCCGCCGGGCATCTCCGACAGCGAGCGCCGGCGGATCGCCGACTGGGTCTCGAAGGTGCTCGAGAGCGATGCCTGGGCCAAGAACGTCGAGCGCTTCGACTGGAAGCCGTTCGTCAAGACCGGCCCGGAGCTCGACGACTTCGTCGCCTCCGAGCAGGAGCGCGTGCGCGGGATCGTGACCGACCTGGGCCTGAACCAGTGAACGGCGTGTCCTGGACGCGGCCGCGGATCGCCGGCGCCGTGCTGCTGGCCATCGGCGTGATCGCGCTGATCGCGACGTTCTCGATCTCCTCGCCGCGCTACGGCTGGTCGATCACCGGCCCGCGCTTCGCGCCGCTGCTCGCCTCGATCGCGCTCATCCTGCTCGCGCTCGCGTTCCTGCTGCGGACGTGGTGGCGGCCCGACCCCGAGTGGGCGCGCCACGTCGCCACCGAGATGGCGGAGACGCACTGGCCGACGCCCGGCGGGCTGCTCCTGCTGCTGGTCGGCTACGTGCTGCTGCTCGAGCCGCTCGGCTACGCGCTCGCGACGACGATCTTCGTGTGGCTCAGCGCGTGGCTGCTCGGCTCCGAGAAGCCCGTGCGCGACGTGATCGTCGGGCTCGTGCTCGGCGTCATCGCCGGCTTCGCGTTCGGCGAGTGGCTCAACGTGCAGCTCCCGACCGGACCCTGGGGCGTCTGAGTGATCGTCTTCGCGGCCAACCTTCTCGACGGCTTCGGCGAGGTCCTCACGCTGCAGAACCTGCTGCTGGCCGGCGCCGGCGTCACGCTCGGGACGCTGGTCGGCGTGCTCCCCGGCATCGGGCCGGCGCTGACCATCGCGCTGCTGCTGCCGATCACCTTCAACTTCGACGACCCGGTCGGCGCCTTCATCCTCTTCGCCGGCATCTACGCGGGCGGGATGTACGGCGGCTCGACGACGTCGATCCTGCTCAACACGCCGGGCGAGTCGGCCTCGGTGGCGACGGCGATCGAGGGCTTCGAGATGGCCAGGCGCGGGCGCGCGCGGGCGGCGCTGGCGACCGCCGCGATCGGGTCGTTCGTGGCCGGCACGATCGGCATCGTCGCGCTCACGCTGATCGCCGATCCGGTCGCCGACCTCGCCGTGCGCTTCCGCGCCGAGGACTACTTCATGCTCACGCTGCTCGCCTTCGCGTCGGTGACCGCGCTGACCTCGAAGTCGCTGATCCGCGGGTACGCGGCGCTGGCGCTCGGGCTGCTGATCGGGTTCGTGGGGATCGACGAGCTGACCGGCCAGTCGCGGCTGACGTTCGGCGTCGACCAGCTCGGCAACGGCATCGACATCGTGATCGTGGCGGTCGGGCTGTTCGCGGTCGGCGAGGCGCTGCACATGGCGAGCAAGCTGCGCGCCGGGCATGCCGACGAGCTCGTCAAGCCGGAGGACCCGTCGGGCTCCGGACGCTGGCTCTCGCGGGCGGACTGGCGGCGGTCGTGGAAGCCGTGGCTGCGCGGGGCCGGGCTCGGGTTCCCGTTCGGCGCGCTGCCGGCCGGCGGCGCCGAGGTGCCGACCTTCCTCTCGTACGCGACCGAGCGCAAGCTGACCAAGCACCCCGACGAGTTCGGCAAGGGCGCGATCGAGGGCGTCGCCGGGCCGGAGGCGGCCAACAACGCGTCGTTCTCCGGCACGCTCGTGCCGCTGCTCACGCTCGGCATCCCGACGTCGGCGACGGCGGCGATCATGCTCGCCGCCTTCCAGATCTTCAACCTCCAGCCCGGCCCGGAGCTGTTCGAGACCAACAGCGACCTCGTGTGGACGCTGATCGCGTCGCTCTACGTCGGCAACGTGATGCTGCTGCTGCTCAACCTGCCGCTCATCCGCGTGTGGGTGAAGGTGCTCGAGGTGCCGCGGCCGCTGCTCTACGCGGGCATCCTCGTCTTCGCCACGCTCGGCGTGTATTCCCTGTCGGGCAGCGTCGTCGAGGTGCTGGTGATGTACGTGATCGGCGTGCTCGGGTTCTTCATGCGGCGCTACGACTTCCCGATCGCGCCGGTCATCCTCGGCGTGATCCTCGGGCCGCTGATGGAGGTCCAGGCGCGGCGCGCGCTGGTCGGCTCGGGCGAGGACCTCGGCGTGTTCGTGGGGCGGCCGCTGACCGTGATCCTGCTGCTGCTCGCGATCGCCGCCTTCATCCTCCCGAATCTGCCGCAGCTGGCGGGCTGGCGGCGGGAGCGGGCGGACGCAGCGGCTGAGGACTGAGGAAGCGCTCCTGCTCCTGCTCGGCGCGGATCACGTGCATGACCGCGTTGATGAGGGCGAGGTGCGTGAAGGCCTGCGGGAAGTTGCCGAGGTGGCGGCCCGTGCGGGTGTCGATCTCCTCGGCGTAGAGGCCGAGCGCGCTCTGGTGTGAGAGCAGGCGCTCGCACAGGCCGCGGCCGCGCTCGAGCTCGCCGATCTCGCACAGGGCGCTGACGAGCCAGAACGAGCAGATCGTGAACGTGCCCTCCTCGCCGGAGAGGCCGTCGTCGGTGTCGTCGACCTTGTAACGCAGGACGAGGCCGTCGATCGTCAGCTCGTCGGCGATGGCGAGCACGGTGCTGCGGATGCGCTCGTCGTCGGCGGGCAGGAAGCGCACGAGCGGCATCAACAGGACCGAGGCGTCGAGCGCGGTGGTGTCGTAGTGCTGGGTGAAGACGCCGCGCTCGTCGAGCGCGTGCTCGCAGATGTCGGCGTGGATCTCGTCGGCGACGCTGCGCCACTGCATGGCGAGGTCCCAGTCCTCGCGCAGCTCGGCGAGGCGGGCGCCGCGGTCGAGCGCGACCCAGCACATGAGCTTCGACGACGTGAAGTGCTTGGGGTCGCCGCGGACCTCCCAGATGCCGCGGTCGGGGTCGCTCCAGTTGGCGATGGCCGCCTCGACCTGCTGCTTGAGGAGCGGCCAGACGCGCTCCGGGAGCGCGTCGCGCGACTTGGTGTGCAGGTACACCGAGTCGAGCACGGCGCCCCACACGTCGTGCTGGTCCTGGTCGTGCGCGGCGTTGCCGACGCGCACCGGCCGCGCGTTCTCGTAGCCGCTCAGGTGGTCGAGGATCCGCTCGGGCAGCTCGGCGCGGCCGTCGATCCCGTACATGATCTGGAGCTGTCCCTTCGCGGCCTCGGCGCAGTCGGCCACGAAGTAGAAGAAGTCGTTCGCCTCCCAGTCGAAGCCGAGCGTGTAGAGGCCCCAGAGCGCGAAGGTGGCGTCGCGGATCCAGGTGTAGCGGTAGTCCCAGTTGCGCTCGCCGCCGGGGGTCTCGGGCAACGACGTGGTGGCGGCCGCGATCACCGCGCCGGTCGGCGCGTACGTGAGGCCCTTGAGGGTGAGCGCGCTGCGCTGGAGGTCGCTGCGCCACGGGTGGTCGGGGAAGTCGCCGCGATCGAGCCAGTGCTGCCAGTGGTGCGCGGTCCAGACGAGCCGCTTGTAGGCGTCCTCGAACGTGCGCGGCGCCGGGTGCTCCGACCAGGCGAGCGCGCAGAAGACCTGCTCGCCCTCCTTCATCAGGTGGCGGGCGGTGATGCGCGGGCCCTCGATGCCGAGGTTGAGGTCGCTGACCAGGCGCAGCTCGAGGTCGTCGGGCCCCTTGATGACCGCCTCGTGGTAGTCGTTGCCGCCGTACTCCCAGCGCCCACGCGTCCTGCCGTAGTCGAACACCGGCTCGCACGCGAGCGAGAGCTGGACCTCGCCGTTGACGCAGCGGACCGTGCGCAGCAGCACGTGGTCGGCGTCGTAGTCGGTCGGCGCCCGGCGGTGGGTGTGGGAGCGCTCGGTCGGGTGGTGCCAGGGGCCGATGAGGAGGACGTCGCGGACGATGATCCAGCCGCCGCGCGTGCCCCAGCTCGTCTCGAGGATCATCGTGCCGGGCAGGTAGCGGCGGGCCGCGGGGACGGACACGCCGGCGGGCCCGAGGCGGAAGGTTCCGGCGTCGCGGTCGAGGAGCGCGCCGAACACGCTCGGCGAGTCCATGCGCGGCAGGCACATCCACTCGATGCTGCCGCTGGGGGCGACGAGCGCGGTCGCCTCGCAGTCCGACAGGAAGCCGTAGTCGGCGATCGCCGGGAACGGGCTGCGCGCGAACCCCTTCCCCGCGAGCTCATCGATCATGCGGTGATTGGCCACGAGCGCGAATGTACACGCGGGAATGGGCCGTCGGCCAGTCGCACGAGATCGTGCGGAATACAGGCGCGCTCGAACGCGTCTGTAGGGCGATGTCACGGGTCACCGGAGCAGCCGCGCTGGGCTATGTCGTGCTCGCCGCGATCGAGAACATGAGCCTGCTGGGCGCGCCCCGTCTCGGTGCGCCGGACGACGCGATCCGCGCGGCGTACGCCGACACCGCGCTCGGCGCCGTGACGACGACCGCGGGCGTGCTCTCGCTCGCGTGCTACGTGCTGTTCGCCGCGACCCTCGCGCGACCGTCGGCCGCCGCGCGCTCGTGGCGCGTCGCGCTGGTCGCGGCCGTCGCCGCGGCGGCGCTCGCGCTCGCCGGCGTCGTCGCCGCCGGGCTGCTCGTCGCCGGCGCGGACCCCGCGCTGTTCGACCTCCAGCTCCTGCTGCGCTACCTGGCCGGACCGTTCATGGCGCTCTTCCTGCTCGCCGCGGCGTCGCACCTGCCGCGGCCGCTGCGGATCGCCGGCCGCGCGCTCGCCGTGCCGCTCGCGCTGACCCCGCTGGCCCTCGCCGGCGTCGAGCTCGGCGCCCAGCTCGCGTTC
>Ga0081538_10001883_pt1 | contig 21120 bp, 19 predicted proteins | sample TabmetS5T2R1_FD_71022 | JGI IMG/M metagenome (GOLD analysis project Ga0081538, IMG submission 71022) | Tabebuia heterophylla rhizosphere microbial communities from the University of Puerto Rico - S5T2R1 | ecosystem: Host-associated > Plants > Roots > Rhizosphere ...
GCTGCTCGACGAGATCGAGAAGGCGCACAGCGACGTGTTCAACGTCCTGCTCCAGGTGATGGACGACGGGCGCCTGACCGACGGCCATGGCCGCACGGTCGACTTCAAGAACACCGTGCTGATCATGACGTCGAACGTTCCGGGCGGCCGTGCGGGCGTCGAGGCGCAGTTCAAGCCGGAGTTCATCAACCGGCTCGACGACATCGTCGAGTTCGAGTCGCTGACGCGCGAGCAGCTCGGCCGGATCGTCGACCTCCAGGTGGCGCGCCTGATCGGGCGCGTGTCGGAGCGCGGCGTGACCGTGGAGCTGACGGACGGGGCGCGGGCGCTGCTGGGCGACATGGGTTACGACCCGACCTACGGGGCGCGGCCGCTGAAGCGCGTGATCCAGAAGCACCTGGTCGACCACCTGGCGCTCGGGCTGCTGCAGGGCGAGTTCACCGCCGGCGACACGGTCGTGGTAGATGCCGCCGCGGGCGAGCTGACGTTCGAGCGGGCGGCTACTCCCGTACCAGCCTGATCCGGATCGCGAGCCGGACGAATACAATTGGGGTGACCTCCGGGTCGACGAACTCCTTGGACTGATCGAACTGGATCGTCCAGAGTCCGAGGCCCGGGCGCCGGACCGGGATCTGGCGGCGGCGGACCTTGAAGCCGCCGCAACTGCGCGGCTCGCGCGCCATCCGCACCGTCTTGCGCACCTTGCCCTTGTAGCGGTAGTGGGCGTAGATCGGACGGTCCTCGGTGAAGCCCTTGCCCTTGAAGCGGATCCGGTCGGACGGCCTGGCCTCCTCCGGTTTGACCGAGACGCCGAGCGCGGTGCTCTTCGCGGTCGCCGAAACCGTGTTCGCGGGGTTGTTCACCTCGGTCAGCGTGACGGTGAACTCGCGGCTGCCCCTGCGCACGAACGGCGCCGGCACCGGCGGCAGCGGCAGGTTGCCGTTCTGGTCGGCCTGCAGGTTGGTCCCGTCCTCGACCGGCTGACCATCGATCGTGAGGTTGACGCTGGCGTTCGGCGTGAACCCTGCGCCGGTGATCTGCATCGGCTCCTGCTGGCGGCCTTCGTCGGTCTTCGCCGTGACGTAGCACGGCTTGAGCGGCGCGATCGTCGGTGCCGCCTGCGCCGCCGCCGGTGCGGCGAGGGCGACGATCAGCGCGCAGCTGCCGGCGAGCCTGCGAGTGGCCATGGGGCGGCACTGTAGTCCGCGATGGGGTAGAACGGGGCCGGTCACTGCCAGCGCCCGAGAGGACTGCCGATGCCGACCTACATCATGCTCTGCACGCTGACCCCCGAGGGCGTCCAGACGATCAAGAACAACCCGGCGCGGATCCGCGAGGTCAACCGCGAGGTCGAGCAGCTCGGCGCGACGGTCAAGGCGCAGTGGGCGACGCTGGGTCACGTCGACTTCATAAGCGTCGTCGAGGCGCCCGACGAGACGACGATGGCGCGCGTCTCGCTGGAGCTGGGGTCACGCGGGACGGCGCGCTACGAGTCGCTGTCCGCGATCCCGATCGACGACTTCATCGGGGCGGTGTGAGGGTCCTCGTCGTCGGCTCCGGCGGGCGCGAGCACGCGCTCGTACGCACCCTGCTGCGCTCGCCGCAGGCGCCCGAGGTGCTGTGCGCGCCCGGCAACGCGGGCATCCGCCGCGACGCGCGCGTGCTCGACGCGCCGGCCGAGGACCCGGCGGCGGTCGCGCGCGCCGCGCGCGAGGCGGGCGCCGAGCTGGTCGTGGTCGGGCCCGAGGCGCCGCTGGTGGCCGGGCTGGCGGACGAGCTGGCCGCCGCGGGGGTGCGCTGCTTCGGACCGGTGGCGGCGGCCGCGCGACTGGAGGGCTCGAAGGCGTTCGCGAAGGAGATCATGCGCGCGGCGGGGGTGCAGACCGCCGCGCACCGCGTCGTCGACACCGTCGAGGACGGCATCGACGCGATTGCTGGCTACCCCGCGGTGATCAAGGCCGACGGGCTGGCCGCCGGCAAGGGCGTCGTGATCGCGCCCGACGAGGGGGCGGCGCGCACCGCGCTCGAGGACATGCTCGTCGCGCGCCGCTTCGGCGACCGGCCGGTCGTCGTCGAGGAGTTCCTCGAGGGCTACGAGCTCTCGCTGCTGGCGCTCTGCGACGGCGAGCGCGCCGTGCCGCTCGCGCCCGCGCGCGACTACAAGCGGATCGGCGACGGCGACACGGGGCCGAACACCGGCGGGATGGGCTGCTACTCGCCGGTCGAGGGCGCCGGCGATCTCGTGCGCGACGTGATCGCGACCGTCCACCAGCCGGTCGTGGAGCAGCTGGCGCAGCGCGGCACCCCGTTCCACGGCGTCCTCTACGCCGGCCTGATGCTCGGCGATTACGGCGCCAAGGTGCTCGAGTTCAATGTGCGCTTCGGCGACCCGGAAACACAGGTCGTGCTGCCGCGGCTCCGCTCGGACCTGCTCGCGCTGCTGCAGGCGGCGATCGAGCCCGGTGGCCTGGCAGGCGTCGAGCCGGAATGGGACGACCGGACGGCGGTTTGCGTCGTGCTCGCCTCGCGCGGATACCCGGCGAGCTCGTCCGCGGGCGATCCGATCGCCGGCCTCGACGACGTGCCCAAAGAGGTGGAGGTGTTCCACGCGGGCACCGCCGAGCGCGACGGCGAGGTCGTCACCGCCGGCGGCCGCGTGCTCGGCGTCACCGCGCTGGGCGAGACGCGCGCTGCCGCCCGCAGCGCCGCGTATGCTGCCGCCGACATGATCAGCTTCGACGGCGCGCAGCTCCGCCGGGACATCGCGGCGTGAACGAGGAGCGCGGTCACGCCCGGCCCGCGGAGGGCGGGCCCGAGGCGCTTGCCGAGGCCGACCCGAGCGAGGAGTTCGAGGCGCTCGAGGTCGACGCGCCGCGCGTCGGCATCGTGATGGGCTCCAAGAGCGACATGCCCGCGATGGAGGCGGCCGCGCAGGAGCTGCGCGAGCGCGGGATCGGCCACGAGGTGCGCGTCATGTCGGCGCACCGCAACCCGGACGTGGTCGCCGAGTACGCGCGCAACGCGCGGCTCCGCGGGCTGCGCGTGATCATCGCCGGAGCCGGCCTCTCCGCCGCGCTGCCGGGCGTCGTCGCGGCCCATACGCCGCTGCCGGTCATCGGCGTCCCGCTCACGTCGTCGAAGTCGGTCGCCGGCGGCCTCGACGCGCTGCTCTCGATCGCGCAGATGCCCCCGGGCGTGCCGGTCGCCTGCGTGGGGGTCGACTCCGCGCGCAACGCCGCGGTGCTGGCGGCGCGGATCCTCGAGTCGTAGGTAGCGCCGGTCACCAACTCACGCTGTCCTGCCCAGGGGTCGCACTGCGACCCCAAAGCAGGACGGCGGCTCGGATCCGGCTGGCCGTCCGCTTTCATTCGCGCGGATGATCGAGCGCTACACCAGGCCCGAGATCGGCGCCGTCTGGACGGACGAGGCGCGCATGACCGCGTGGCGCGACGTCGAGGTCGCCGCCGCCGGGGCGCTCGACGGGCCGACCGAGGAGGACCTGCAGGCGATCCGGACCGCGACGTTCACGGTCGAGGCGGTCAAGGAGCGCGAGCGGGTCACCGACCATGACGTCGCCGCGTTCGTCGACGTTCTGGGCGCCTCGGCGGGCGAGGCCGGGCGCTGGATCCACTACGGGCTCACGTCGTCGGACGTGCTCGACACCGCGCTCGCGCTGCAGCTGCGGCGCGCCTGCGACGTGATCGTGCCGGGGGCGCGCGCGTTCGCCGCTGCGCTGGCGGAGCGGGCGCGCGAGCACGCCGACACGGTCTGCGTCGGCCGCACCCACGGCGTGCACGCCGAGCCGACGTCGTTCGGGCTCAAGCTCGCCGGCTTCGCGTTCGAGGCGCATCGGAATGCCGAGCGGCTCGAGCGCGCGTTCGCCCAGGCGGCGACGGGTGCGATCTCGGGAGCGGTCGGCACGTACGCGACGCTCGGGCCGGACTACGAGCGGCGCGTGCTCGCGAGCCTCGACCTGCCGGCCGAGCCGATCTCCACCCAGGTCGTGCCGCGCGACCGCCACGCCGAGCTGGTGCAAGCGATCGCGCTGGCCGGCGCGGGGCTCGAGCGCTTCGCGACCGAGATCCGCCACCTCCAGCGCACCGAGGTGCGCGAGGTCGAGGAGCCGTTCCGCGAGGGCCAGAAGGGCTCGAGCGCGATGCCGCACAAGCGCAACCCGATCACGACCGAGCGCATCACGGGCCTGGCACGGGTGCTGCGCGGGTATGCCCAGGCGGCGCTCGAGGACGTCGCGCTTTGGCACGAGCGCGACATCTCGCACTCCGGCGCCGAGCGCGTGATCCTGCCCGACGCGACGATCCTGCTCGACTACATGCAGCATCTCGCCGTGCGCGTGGTCGAGGGCATGACCGTCCACGCCGACCGCATGCTCGCCAACCTCGAGCTGACCTGCGGCGCGCTCTTCTCCCAGCGCGTGCTGCTCGCGCTCGTCGCCGCCGGGATGGCGCGCGACGACGCGTACCGGACGGTCCAGCGGCTCGCCCAGCGCGCGTGGGACACGCAGACCTCGCTACGGTCGCTGCTCGAAGCCGAGGAGGGCGTCGAGCTCGACCTCGACGCGATCTTCGACTACCGCCACTACACGCGCCACGTTCCCGAAGTGCTCAGACGACTGGATGTGATCCCGAGTGAAACGTAACGTCGCAGGCGAGCCGGAGCTTGCGGAGGCAAGCCCGCGAAACCTCTTGATCTACGGGGCTCCCGACACCTCGCCGGACCTGTTCCACGCGATCCCGATCGGAATCATCGACCCGTTCCTCTACGCCGAGGTCGACGGCCGCCGCGCCGCGACGGTCAGCGTGCTCGACGCCGACAAGGTGCGCGCGCTCGGAATCGAGGTGATCGACAAGGCCGAGCTCGGCGACGACGAGCTCGTCGCGGCCGGCGCGACGGAGATCGAGCGCGGGCTCGAGATCCCCTTGCGCGCCTGCCGCGCGCTCGGGGTCGAGCGCGCGATCGTGCCGCCCGAGTTCCCGCTCGGGGTCGCCGACCACCTGCGCGCCGGCGGCATCGCGCTCGACGTCGACGCCGAGGCGTTCGCGCTCCGCCGCCGCGCCAAGACCGACGCCGAGCTCGCCGGTATCCGCCGCGCGCAGAAGGCCGCCGACGCGGCGATGGCGGTAGCGGCCCAGCTGATCCGCGACCTGCGGCCGGGCCTCACGTCGGAGGAGGTCCGCGCCGCGATGACCGACGTATGCGACGAACGCGGCTGCGACCTCCCGGGCGACGTGATCGTCTCCCACGGCGCCCAGTCGGCCGACGGGCACGAATCAGGCCACGGCGCGCTCGGCGCGGGCGAGCCGGTCGTCGTCGACATCTGGCCGCGCGATCGGGAGTCCCGCTGCTGGGCCGACATGACGCGCACGTTCGTCGCCGGCGGCGGCACACCCGACGACGAGCTCGCGGAGTACTGGCGGTTGACGCGCGCGTCGCTCGATCTCGTGTACCCGGAGGTGCGCGACGGCGCCGACGCCCACGCGATCTACCGCCGCTCGTGCGAGCCGTTCATCGACGCCGGCAAGCCGACGCAGTTGACCAAGGCCGACGGCGAGGTCCTGCGCGACGGCTACTTCCACGGCCTCGGCCACGGCGTGGGCCTCGAGGTGCACGAGCGCCCGGGCCTTGGCCGCTCGCCCGACACGCTCCGGGCCGGCGACGTCATCACGCTCGAGCCGGGCTGCTACCGCCAGGGCTACGGCGGCTGCCGTCTCGAGGACCTCGTCGTCGTCACGCGGGACGGCTGCGAGACGCTGACGGATTTCCCGTACGACATGTAGGCGGCGCGGATCGGTCGCGCCTGCGGCGCCGCTCGCGTTGCTACGTTGCGGGCGTGACTCTCGAACTCCTCGCCAGGGGCAAGGTCCGCGAGATGTACGACCTCGGCGGCGAGCTGCTGATGGTCGCGTCGGACCGGATCTCCACCTACGACGCCGTCCATCCGACCGAGATACCGGACAAGGGCAAGGTCCTCACCGGGCTGTCCGTGCTCTGGTTCGACATGACGCGCGACATCGTCCCGAACCACTACCTGTCCGCCACCGACGGCGTGCCCGACGAGCTGCGCGGCCGCGCGCTGCGCGTCAAGCGGCTCGAGATGCTGCCGGTCGAGTGCGTCGTGCGCGGCTACATCACCGGCTCGGGCTGGAAGGACTACCAGGCGACCGGCGCGGTCTCCGGGATCGAGCTGCCGCCCGGCCTGCGCGAGTCCGAGCGGCTGCCGGCGCCGATCTTCACTCCCTCGACGAAGGCCGACGAGGGCCACGACGAGGCGATCGACATCGGGCGCGCCGCCGAGCTGGTCGGCTCGCGCGCCCTCGCCGAGCGGCTGCGCGATGTCTCGATCGCGGTCTACGAGGCGGTCGCCGAGCACGCGCGTGCGCGCGGGGTGATCCTCGCCGACACGAAGTTCGAGTTCGGGTTCGACGCCGACGGCACGCTGACGCTCGGCGACGAGGTGTGCACGCCGGACTCGTCCCGCTTCTGGCCGGCCGACCGCTACGAGGTCGGGCGCAGCCAGCCGTCGTTCGACAAGCAGTACGTGCGCGACTGGGCTTCCGGGACCGGCTGGGACAAGACGCCGCCGGCGCCGCCGATTCCCGACGACGTCGTGGCCGCCACGCGCGAGCGCTACGTGACCGCGTACGAGAAGCTCGCCGGCGAGCCGTTCGAGGCGTGGCTGGAGCGCACCCGGGCGTGAGGGCGCGGGTCCTGATCCGGCCGAAGGCGGGGATCCTGGACCCGCAGGGGCAGGCGGTGGAGCGGGCGCTGCCGGCGCTCGGGTTCGACGGCGTGCGCAACGTCCACGTCGGCAGGCTGGTCGAGCTCGACGTCGAGGATCCCGGCCAGCTGCCGGCGATGTGCGAGCAGCTGCTGGCGAACCCGCTGATCGAGGACTACGAGATCCACGGCGGCGAGATCCACGGGGCCGCGGCCAGGTCGTGAAGTTCGGCGTCATCCAGTTCCCCGGCTCGTGCGACGAGCGCGACGCGCTCGCGGCGGCGTCGCGGGTCGGCGAGGCCGTCCTCCTCTGGCACCGCGACCACGACCTTCAGGGCGCCGACGCGGTGATCGTGCCCGGCGGCTTCTCCTACGGCGACTACCTGCGCGCAGGGGCGCTCGCGCGCTTTTCGCCGATCATGACCGAGGTCGAGCGCTTCGCCCGCCACGGCGGGCTCGTGCTCGGCATCTGCAACGGCTTCCAGGTGCTGTGCGAGGCCGGCCTGCTGCCGGGCGCGCTGCTGCCGAACGTGTCGCTGCGCTTCGTCTGCCGCCAAGTGCTCCTCGACGTCGTCAACGCGGACACGAGCTGGACGCGCGCATGCGAGCCGGGCGACCAGCTCTCGATCCCCGCCAAGCACCAGACCGGCCGCTACTGGGCGCCCGACCCGGTGCTCGACGAGCTCGAGGCCAACGGCCAGGTCGTGCTCCGCTACGCGACCGGCAACGGCTTCAACGGCGCGGCGCGCGACATCGCCGGGGTCAGCAACCACGCCGGCAACGTCGTCGGCCTGATGCCCCACCCGGAGCACGCGGTCGATCCGTTGACGGGCTCCGCCGACGGCCTGCGGCTGTTCGAGTCGGCCGCGCTCGTAGCCGTATGAGCCGCCACAAGGAACTCGGGCTCACGGACGCCGAGCACGAGCGCATCGTCGCCCTGATCCAGCGCGAGCCGAACGACGTCGAGCTCGCGATGTTCAGCCTCATGTGGTCCGAGCACTGCGGCTACAAGCACTCGCGCAAGCTGCTCCAGACGCTCCCCACCGACGGTCCGCGAGTCGTGCTGGGCCCGGGCGAGAACGCCGGCGCGGTCGACGTCGGCGGTGGGCTGTCGTGCGCGTTCAAGGTCGAGTCGCACAACCACCCGAGCGCGGTCGAGCCGTTCCAGGGCGCCGCGACCGGCGTCGGCGGGATCCTGCGCGACGTGTTCGCGGTCGGCGCCCGCCCGATCGCGGTGCTCGACTCGCTGCGCTTCGGCGAGCCGGGCGAGTCGGCCCGCTCGCGCTACCTGCTCGAGCACGCGGTCGCCGGGATCGGCCATTACGGCAACTCGATCGGCGTGGCGACCGTGGGGGGCGAGATCTACTTCGAGTCGGCCTACGAGCAGAACTGCCTCGTCAACGCGATGTGCCTCGGCCTGATCGAGACCGAGAAGCTGATTCGCTCCGCGGCCGCGGGCGCCGGCAACGTGGTCTTGCTGTTCGGCGCCCGCACGGGCCGCGACGGCATCGGCGGCGCGTCGGTGCTGGCGTCGGCCGAGCTGGGCGACGAGGATGCGGCGAAGCGCCCGACGGTCCAGATCGGCGACCCGTTCGAGGAGTCCAAGCTGCTCGAGTGCTCGCTCGAGCTGCTCGGCCGCGGCCTGCTCGTGGCGCTGCAGGACCTTGGCGCCGCCGGCCTGACCTCCTCATCGGCCGAGATGGCCGCCAAGGGCGACGTCGGGATCGACCTCGACATCTCCAAGGTGCCGCTGCGCGAGGCCGGCATGGAGCCGTTCGAGATCATGATCTCCGAGTCGCAGGAGCGGATGCTCTGCATCGTCGAGCCCGAGCGGGTGCAGGCTGTGCTCGACGTGTGCGCGAGGTGGGACGTGCTCGCGACGGCGATCGGGGTCGTGACGGGCTCCGGCCGCCTGCGCGTGCTCGACGGTGAGCGCGTCGCGGGTGACCTGCCCGTGCCGGCGCTGGTCGACGAGTGCCCGGCATACGACCTCGCGCCCGCGCCGCCGGCGCGGCCGCTGTACCCGGCGCCGGCACGGTCGCTCGACGACGGCGCCGATCCGCGTGCCACGCTGCTCGCGCTACTCGGCTCCGCCAACCTCGCCTCACGCAGGCCGGTGTTCGAGCAGTACGACTGCATCGTCGGCTCGCGCACCGCGCGCCGTCCTGACCAGGCCGACGCCGCAGTGCTGATGCTGGACGCCAACGGTGGCCGGCGGCGCCCCGCGCTCGCGGTGTCGATCGACGGCAACGGCCGCCGCGTCGCGTGCGATCCGTATCGCGGCGCGGTCGAGGCGGTGCTCGAGTGCTCCGCCAACCTGGCCTGCGTCGGCGCCGATCCGCTCGGCCTCACGAACTGCCTCAACTTCGGCAACCCCGAGAAGCCGCACATCGCGTGGCAGTTCAGCCGCGCGGTCGCCGGCCTCGGCGACGCCTGCCGCGCGCTCGGCATACCCGTCGTCGGCGGCAACGTGTCGCTCTACAACGAGGGCGGCGAAGGCCCGATCCTGCCGACGCCCGTCGTCGGGATGGTCGGCGAGTTGCCCGATGCCGTGCGCGCCGGCCGGCTCGGCTTCGCGCAGCGGGGCGACGCCGTCGCGCTGATCGCCGCGCGCGGCTGGGCGCCGGCGCGCGCGGGCTCCGAGCTGGCCAAGCTCCGCGGCGAGCCGCTCGAAGGCGAGCTGCCGGCAGCCGACCTCGGCGAGCTGCGGGCGGTCCACGCGGCGATCCGGCAGGCGGTCCGCTCGGGCGCGCTGCACTCGGCGCACGACGTCGCCGAGGGCGGCGTCGCGGTCGCGCTCGCGGAGTGCTGCGTGGCGGGCGGCGTCGGCGCGGACGTCACCGTGGACACGAGCGAGGAGTCGCTGTTCGGCGAGGGCCCGGGCGCGTTCGTCGTCTCGGGGCCGCGCGACGCGTTCGCCGCCTTCGGCTCCGCGGTCACGGTGATCGGCGCGGTCGGCGGACGCGAGCTGCGGATCGCGGGCGCGCTGACGGTCGCCGTGGACGAGCTGGCGGCCGCGCACGCCGACGGGCTCGTGCAGCTGCTCGGTTGATCGCCGAGTGCGCGAGGATGGGCGCGGCTACGTCGTGAGCTCCGCCGCCATCTCGTCGAACACCGCGACGTAGGCGTCGACCGCCTCGTCGGTGTGCGTCACCGACAGCGTCCACTCCTCCTCGCGCCCAGGCGTCATGAAGATGCCGCGGTTCATGTTGAACAACCAGGCGAGCTCGGTCAGGTCCTTGTCCTGGTTCGCCTTGAACGTCTCGTAGTCGATCACCTTCGTGGTCGAGAACGTGACGCAGCCCTTGCCGGCGATCCCGATCGCGTAGCCGGGCAGGTTGTACTTGTCGACGACGCCCTGGCAGCCGGTCAGGATGCGCTCGTTGAGGTGGTCCAGGTGCGCGTAGCCCTCGGGCGTCATGACCTCGAGCAGGTTCGCGCGCACCGCGGCCATCCCGAGCGGGTTGCCGTTGTAGGTGCCGACCTGGAAGACGCTGCCGTCGGCGACGACGCCGAAGACCTCCTCGGTGCCGCCGATCGCGCCGGTCGGGAAGCCGCCGCCGAGCGCCTTGGCGAGCGTGACCATGTCGGGCTTCACGCCGAAGCGCTCGGTCGCGCCGCCGGCCGCGATCGTGAGCCCGGTCTTGACCTCGTCGAAGATCAGCACGATCCCGTGGCGCCGCGTGATCTCGCGCACCGCCTCGAGATAGCCGGGCTCGGGCAGCACGATCCCGAGGTTCATCATCGCCGCCTCCATGATCACGCAGGCGGGCTTGCGCCCCTCGGCGTCGAGCTTCTCGATCCGCCGCTCCATCGCGTCGGCGTCGTTGAACGGCACCGGGATCGTGAGGTCCACGACGGGCTGGGGGATGCCTGCGCCGTAGGAGAGCGAGGCCAGGTTCTCGCGGTCGCCGATCTTGTCGTACTCGACGCCGATCGAGACCATCACGCCGTCGTGGTGGCCGTGGTAGGAGCCGAAGATCTTCATGATCGTCTCGCGGCCCGCCCACGCGCGCGCGATCCGGATCGCGTCCATCGTGGCCTCCGAGCCCGAGTTCGTGTAGCGCCACGTCGGCAGGTCCCAGCGGCGCGCGAGCTCCTCCGCGACGACGACCGCGTCCTCGGTCGGGGCGGCGAAGTGGGTGCCGTCGCCGTAGCGGTCGGAGATCGCCTTGCCGATCGCCCGATGAGCGTGGCCCTGGACCATCGCGCCGAAGCCGTTGTGGAAGTCCCACATCTCGTTGCCGTCGACGTCCCAGACCTTCGGGCCGACGCCGCGCTCGAGGTAGATCGGCCACGGGTCGCGCAGCTGGTACGAGGAGGCGACACCGGCGCTGAGCACCTGGTTGGCGCGCTTGAACATCTCGGCCGAGGCGCCCGTGCGTTGGTTGAGCAGCGCCTCCTCGCGCTCGATCAGCTCCTGGATGCGCCCGCGATCCAGCGTGATGGGGGTCGTGACGGCCATGCTCCGCTCCTCGTCCGTGTGCGAACGGGAGGGTAACGGCCAACCTGCGCTCCATCCTTCGGCGGACAGAGCGGGATGAGCCGGCCGCGCCAGGCCGGCCGCTCACCGGAAGCCGCCGATTCCCTCGCTAACCTCCAAGTTCCGTGTACGAGCCCCGCGACGGACCCCGCGACGAGTGCGGCGTCTTCGGCATCCACGCCCCGGGCTCGGATGTCGCCCGCCTCACGTACTTCGCGCTCTACGCCCTCCAGCACCGCGGGCAGGAATCCGCCGGCATCGCCGCGGCCCAGCGCGGCCACATCATGGCGATGCGCGACAAGGGGCTCGTGAACCAGGTCTTCGACGAGCAGAAGCTGCGCGCCCTGCGCGGCGACATGGCCGTCGGCCACGTCCGTTACTCGACGACCGGTGCGAACTCGTGGGAGAACACACAGCCGGTCTGGCGCGCGGACCGGCGCGAGGTCGCGCTGGCGCACAACGGCAACCTCGTGAACGCGGTCGAGCTGCACGGCGAGCTGCGCGACGGGGGCGTCACGTTCCGCTCGACGTCCGACTCCGAGATCATCGCCGCGCTGCTCTCGACGCATGAGGCGGAGCGGATCGAGGACGCCGTCGCCGACGTGATGGAGCGGCTCGAGGGCGCGTACTCGACGGTCGTGATGACGAAGGACCGCGTCGTCGCGTTCCGCGATCCCGCCGGGCTGCGGCCGCTGTCGCTCGGCATGCTGGGCGACCAGTACTGCGTCGCGTCGGAGACGTGCGCGTTCGACATCATCGGCGCGCGCTTCCTCCGCGACATCCAGCCGGGTGAGGTCGTCTCGCTGTCCGCGCGCGGGATCGAGACGCGGACGGCGGTGCGCGGTGACCGGCGCGCGCTGTGCGTGTTCGAGCACATCTACTTCGCGCGCCCGGACTCGCGCCTCGGCGGCCAGGTGCTGCAGGTGTCGCGCGGGCGGATGGGCGAGATCCTCGCGCGCGAGGCGCCGGTCGAAGCCGACCTCGTGATCGCGGTGCCCGACTCCGGCAACGCCGCCGCGCGCGGGTTCGCGCGCGCGAGCGGGCTGCCGCAGGACGACGGCTTCGTCAAGAACCGCTACGTCGCGCGCACGTTCATCCAGCCCGGCCAGGAGCTGCGCAAGCACGGTCTGCGGCTGAAGTTCAACCCGCTGCCCGAGGTGGTCTCCGGCAAGCGGCTGGTCGTCGTCGACGACTCGATCGTGCGCGGCAACACGACGCGCCAGATCGTGCAGATGCTGCGCGACGCGGGCGCTTCCGAGGTGCACATGCGGATCTCCGCGCCGCCGATCCGCCATCCCTGCCACTACGGGATCGATATGTCGACGCGCGAGGAGATGATCGCCCACGGGCGGACCGAGGCGGAGGTCGCCGACGAGCTGGGGGCCGACTCGCTGGCGTACCTGTCGTTGGGCGGCGTCTACGAGGCGATCGCGGGCACGCGCGACACCCACTGCGACGCGTGCTTCTCGGGCGACTACCCGCTCGCGGGCGGGGGCCAGGCGAAGGACGCTTTCGAGCTACCGCTGGCGCGGGCGTAGCCCGCGCCAGAACTTGAACTGCGGCATTCAGGGAGCGGGTTCGGCCGGGGCGGCGGGTCCCGTCGCGGATTCACCGCGATATGCGCCGTCAACCCGCGACGCGCTGCTCGGACCGGCCGAACCCATTCCCTCAATGCCGCAGTTCACGCGCCCTCGCAGACGTCGTCGAGGAACTCCTCCAGCACCGCCAGGTACTCGTTGATATCGACCTGCTCGTGCGCGAGCGAGGCCGCCGGGCCGGCGCTGGCGATCGCCTCCCAGACGCCGCGGTTCGCCATGAACACGCGGCGGGCGTCGATCAGCGGGAGGTCGAGCGAGCGCTCCGCTTCGTGCGCATCGCGCGGAAGCTCCGGCTCGAGGCAGTAGCCGGAGCGCGGGCCGAGGCGGTGCGCGCGCCAGGGCAGGCCGTGGCGTGCGGCCGCTGCCTCGATCCCGTCGGCGAGCCGCTCGCCGAGCGTCGCCGCCCGCTCGAACGCCTGCGGCGTCTGGACATGGCGCAGCGTCGCAGCGGCGGCGGCGAGCGATAGCGGGTTCGCGTACGTCGTGCCGCCGGTTGCCAGCCCGGCGACGCGGCCGTAGGCGTAGCGATGGCGCTCCATCCAGTCGCGCAGGTCGTCGGTCATCCCGTAGGCGCCGATCGGCACGCCGCCGCCGAGGCTCTTGCCGAGCGTGACGACATCGGGCTCGAGGCCCCACGCGCGGGTGAGGCCGCCGTAGGCGACGGTCTGCGTGTGCGTCTCGTCGATGACCAGCAGGCTCCCGTGCGCGCGCGTGAGCTCGCGCGCGCCCGCGTGGAAGCCGTCGGCGGGCATGACGACGCCGACGTTCGTGAGCGCCGGCTCGGTGATCACGGCGGCCACCGCGTCGCTCGCGAGCACGCGCTCGAGCGTCTCGAGGTCGTTGAACGGCACGATCCGCGTGTCCGCGGTCGCGCGCGGGTTCACACCCGACAGCTCGGGCCGGACAGCGTGCTCGTCGCCGGCGACGAGCGTGTCGTCGATGTGCCCGTGGTAGTGGCCGCCGAAGACGACGATCAGGTTGCGACCCGTGCGGTGGCGCGCGAGCCGGATCGCCTCGGCGTTGGCGCCCGAGGCCGCCAGCGTGAACTGCCAGGCCGGCAGCCCGTAGCGCTCGGCGAGCAGCTCGGTGGCGTCGATCGCCTCCGCGACGGGGAGCAGGAACTGCAGGCCGCGGGCGGCGCGCTGCGCGATCGCGTCGACCACTGGCGGCGGCGCGAACCCGCAGCTCGCGCTCAGGTCGGCCTGGTTGAAGTCGACGTAGGAGTTGCCGTCGACGTCGGTGAAGCGGCAGCCCGCACCGTGCGCGACGAACAGCGGGCGATGGTCGTAGAGCCCGGCCATCCACGCCATCGGCACGCCGTCGGGCATCGAGCGGCGCGCGCGGTCGGCGAGCTCGGCCGACCTGCGCGTGCGGGCCTCGAACGCGTCGTCCTCGCGCGTGCGGACCGCGGCGAGACGGTCGCGGTCGATCGCAGTGGCGGCCATCGTCACGCCTTCGTACCGACTTTGCAGCGGCTTTGCAACGGCAGGCGGAAACGTGGACTTGGCGACCGGGCCAGGGGTTATGGTCGTCCGCCCGTGCCAGCCCCGACCGTCACCGACCCGTCGATCGCGCCCGCGCTGCCCGGCCTTGGGCCCGATCCGCCGCGGCCGTTCGCGCGCGCGACCGAGCCGGGCAAGGCGCTGCGCGAGGTGTTCAGCTTCCCGGCGTTCCGCCCCGGTCAGCGCGAGGCGGTCGAGGCGGCCGTCGCCGGCCGCGACGTGCTGGTGGTCATGCCGACCGGCTCGGGCAAGTCGCTCTGCTACCAGCTGCCGGCGCTGATGCGGGCGGACCTGACGCTGGTCGTGTCGCCGCTCGTCTCGCTGATGCAGGATCAGGTCGACGCGCTCGAGCGGGTCGCTCCCGGGAAGGTCGCGCTCGTCAACGCCCAGCAGGACTCGGCCGCGAACCGCACGGCCGTCGAGCGCGCGGTGTCCGGGCACGCGCGCCTGCTCTACGTCGCGCCGGAGCGGTTCTCGTCGCCGGGCTTCCTCGACCGCATCCGCCACGCCCGGATCGGCCTGTTCGTCGTCGACGAGGCGCACTGCGTCTCGCAGTGGGGCCACGACTTCCGGCCCGACTACTTCCGCCTCGCCGACGCGGCGCGCTGGCTCGGCGCCGGCGCGATCGTGGCCTCGACCGCCACCGCGACGCCGCACGTCGCGAACGACATCGTCGCGCGGCTCGGCCTGCGCGACCCGGTCCGGATCGCCACCGGGTTCGACCGCCCGAACCTGTCGTTCACGGTCGTCCCGTGCGCGACCAAGGAGGCCGGCCACCGCGGCATCGCCGCGGCGTTGAAGCAGCCGGACGCGCTGCCGGCGATCGTCTACGCGGGCACGCGCGCCGAGAGCGACAAGCTCGCCGCGCGGCTGGCGCAGGAGCTCGGCACGCGCGTCGTCGCCTACCACGCGGGGCTCGGGCGCGAGGAGCGCGCCGACGCGCAGCGGCGCTTCATGGACGGCGAGGTCGACGTCGTCGTCGCGACGAACGCGTTCGGGATGGGCGTCGACAAGCCCGACGTGCGGACCGTCTGCCACGAGGCGGTGCCGGGCTCGATCGAGGCGTACTACCAGGAGGCGGGTCGCGCGGGCCGCGACGGCAAGCCGGCGCGCTGCATGCTGTTCGCGTCGGCGCGCGACAAGGGGCTGCACGTCTTCTTCATCGAGCGCGCGACGGTCGAGGAGCCGGCGCTGAAGGCGATCGCACGGGCGCTCACCGGCGGCGCTGCGGTCGACGGCGAGCCCGCGGTCGCGGGCAGCCAGGCGGCGCGCTTCGACGTCCCGGTCGAGCAGCTCGCGCAGCTGGCCGGGTGCGACGAGGAGGTCGTGCGCGCGATCGTCGGCCATCTCGCCCGCGTCGGCGTGATCCAGCCGAGCCCGTCGGCGCCCGACCGCGTGCTCGGCCGCGTCACCGGCGTATGGGACGGCCGCGCGCTGGCGCTCTGCAGGTCGGCGGCGCAGGAGGGCACCCGAGCGCGCTGGCGGCAGTACCGGGCGGTCTGGTCGTGGGTCGAGGGGTCGAGTTGCCGCCGCGAGGGCATCCTGCGCCACTTCGGCGACCGCACCGAGCCGGCGCCCGACGGCCCGTGCTGCGACGTCTGCGACCCGTCGCTCGCGCCGCCGCCGCCCGCGCTGCCGGCGCACCGGGAGCACGGCCCGCGCCAGCTCGCGCAGCGCCCGGCGGCGGCCGGCGAGCTGGCGGCGCTCGACGAAGCGATCGTCGAGGTCGTCGCGCTCGCGCGGCCGTCGCTCGGTCGCACGCGGGCGGTCGAGGTGCTGCGCGGCGGCCGCTCGAAGGTACTGCTCAAGCACGGCTGGGACGGGCTGCCGCACTACGGCACCTTCGGCCACCTGAGCGGGCCGTCCGTGCTCGCGCGCGTCGACGCGCTGCTCAGCGCCGGCACGCTGCGGTCGAGCGGCGGCCACTATCCGGTGCTGGAAGCCGCGTGAGGGTCTCCGGCGACGGTCGTCGCCGCTATGCGGCACCCCGGGACGGCTCTGCTCGTCCGCCGCCGGGGGAGCCATGAAGCTCGGCGTCCTCGCCTCGGGCGAGGGCACGAACCTGCAGGCGATCCTCGACCGGCTCCACGGCCGCGGCGGCATCGAGGTCGTCGCTGTCGCGTCCGACAAGCCGGCTGCGCGGGCGCTCGAGCGCGCGCGGGCGGCCGGCGTCCCCGCGCGCGCGTTCGAGCACGCCGACCGTGCCGACCGCGACGTCGCGATGGCGGACTGGCTCGAGGAGTCCGGCGTCGAGCTCGTCGTCCTGGCCGGCTACATGCAGCTGCTCGGCGCGCCGTTCCTCGCGCGCTTCGCCGACCGCGTCATCAACGTGCACCCGGCGCTGCTGCCCGCGTTCCCCGGCATCCGCGCGGTCGAGCGTGCGCTGGCCCACGGCGTCAAGGTCTTCGGCGTCACCGTCCACTACGTCGACGAGGGCGTCGACACCGGCCCGATCATCGCCCAGCGCGCGCTCGATCTGGCCGATGCGACCGACCCGGCCGAGGTGCGCGAGGCGCTGCGACCGCTCGAGCACGACCTGCTCTGCGACGCGATCCTGCGGATCGCTCGCTCGCGACGCCCGCTGTAAGGTGCGCCCGGAATGACGCAGCCGGGTGATGTGCGGGTGCGCCGCGCGCTGCTGTCGGTCTCGGACAAGCGCGGCGTCGCGGACTTCGCGCGCGGGCTCGCGGAGCTCGGCGTCGAGCTCGTGTCCACCGGCGGCACGGCGCGCGATCTCGCGGAAGCGGGGCTCGAGGTGCGCGCGATCGAGGACTTCACCGGCTTCCCCGAGATCATGGGCGGGCGCGTCAAGACGCTGCACCCGAAGCTCTACGCCGGGCTGCTGGCGCTGCGCGACGACCCCGAGCACATGGTCGCGGCAAGCGACCACGGGATCGAGTTCGTCGACCTCGTCTGCGTCAACCTGTACCCGTTCGAGCGCACGGCGGGCCGCCGCGGTGCGACCGAGCACGAGACGATCGAGAACATCGACATCGGCGGCCCGGCGATGATCCGCGCGGCGGCCAAGAACTTCGGCTTCACCGCCGTCGTGACGCGGCCGGAGTCCTACGACGCGGTGCTGCAGGAGCTGGTCGACACCGACGGCAAGCTGTCGCTCGGCACGCGCGAGTCGCTTGCCGCCGAGGCGTTCTCCTACACCGCGCGCTACGACACAGCGATCGCGCGCTGGTTCGTCGAGAAGCAGGAGGACTTCCCGCCGCTGCTGATGTCGGCCTACGAGAAGGTGACCGACCTCGCGTACGGGGAGAACCCGCACCAGCGCGCCGCCTACTACGCGCAGGTCGGCGCGCGCATGCATGTGCTCTCGATGGTGCGCCAGGTCGCGGGCCGCGATCTGTCGTTCAACAACGTGCTCGACCTCAACTCCGGCCGGCTGCTCGTCGAGGAGTTCAGCGTCCCGGCCTGCGCGATCATCAAGCACAACAACCCCTGCGGGGCGGCGATCGGCAGCTCCGCGCGCGAGGCCTACCAGCGCGCGTTCGCGTGCGATCCGCAGTCGGCGTTCGGCGGCGTCGTCTGCCTCAACCGCCCGGTCGACCGCGCGCTCGCCGAGCTGATCGTCGACCAGTTCTGCGAGGTCCTGTTCGCCACCCGCTACACGGACGAGGCGCTGGAGCTGCTCGCCGCGAAGCCGAACATGCGCATCCTCGAGGACCAGGAGCGGCGCCGGTTCAACATCGCCGAGCGCGACCTCAAGCGCGTGATGGGCGGCCTGCTCGTCCAGGACCGCGACATCGACCTCGAGGACCGCAGCGAGATGGAGGTCGTGACGGAGCGCAAGCCGAGCGAGGCCGAGTGGGGCGAGATGCTGTTCGGCTGGAAGGTCTGCAAGCACGTGCGCTCGAACGCGATCGTGCTGTCGCGCGAGCTGGCGTCGATCGGCATCGGCGCCGGGCAGATGAGCCGCGTCGACTCGGTGCGGCTGGCGATCGAGAAGGCGCGCGCGGCCGGATCGGAGCTGCACGGCGCGGCGCTCGCGTCAGACGCCTTCTTCCCGTTCGCGGACGGACCCGAGCTGGCCGTCGCGGCCGGCGTCAGGTCGATCATCCAGCCCGGTGGCTCCAAGCGCGACCTCGAGGTGGTCGAGGCTGCCGATGCCGCCGGCATCAGCATGGTCTTCACGCACCGGCGCCACTTCAAGCACTGACTCCTAGCGTCAGAAGCCCGCCATGGTCGAGCTCGATCGCGTTGTCGCGGGTCATGCCGCGACCGTACGTCAACGGCCGCCGGCCGGGTAGCCTGCCGCGCCATGGACGCGCGCGCGCTCGCTCGCCTGCACGCGCTGGGCCGGCTCTGCGTGGGCGCGGGCTTGACGCTGACGCCGGGGTTCGCTGCCGGCGGCTGGGTCGGCGGCGTGGCGGACAAGCCGGAGGGCCAGGTGCTCGCGATCGGGCTCGGGGGCCGCGACGCCGCGATCGCGATCGGCACGCTGCGCGCGCTGAGCGCGGGCTACGGGGCGCGGAGCTGGGTGCGGGCGGGGATGCTCGCCGACGCCGCGGACCTGCTCGCGACGCTCAAGGCTCGCGACCGCATACCGGCGCTCGCGGTGCCGGCGGTCGTGGCGATCGCGGGCGCCTCGGTGCTGCTCGGCGCGTGGCTCCAGGCCGCGGTCGACTGACCGGCGGCGCCGTCGCGATCGCCGTCGCGGCGCTCGATCGACCGATCAGCCCGCCCCGTAGAGCACGCGCGACCAGATCGTGTGCAGCGTCTCGGCGACGAGCGCGCGGTCGGCGGCCGGCTCGCGGCCGAGCATGAGCGTGAGGTAGCGCTCCTGCATCCACACGAGCGCGGTCGCGGTCTCGCGCGCGTTCAGCGGGAGGATGCGACCGGCGGCGATCTCCTGCTCGATGTGCTCGGCGGTCGCGTCGATGAAGCTCGTCACGAGCTCCTCGTATGCGCGGTCGACGTGCGGGTCGTCGGCGGCCGCGTCGGCGAGCGCGCGCAGCACCGGGCCGTGCTGAGCGAACACCGCGACGATCCCCTCGGTCGCCTCGCGCGCGAGCTCCGGCCCCTCACCCTCGCCGGTGAACCAGCGGTCGGCCATCGTGAAAAGCTCGCCGCCGATGTGCTCGGCCACGCGCAGCACGAGGTGGTGGCGGTCGCGGAAGTAGACATAGAACGACGGTCGCGACAGCTCGGTCCGCCGCATCACCTCGTCGACGGTCAACTCCCGGAACGGCCGCTCCCGCAGCAGCGCCTCGGCGGCGGCGATGATCTCCTGCTCGGCGACCTCGGGGGTCCGCCGGCGCCGCCGCCGCGGCTCAGAGTCCGGGGGTGCGTTCACGGCCACCGGATGAGCGTACTCGCGGCGCGCCTAGAATGGCCTGCGCCGCGCCCCCATGGTGTATCGGTAGCACGCGAGACTTTCATTCTCGTAGGACGGGTTCGACTCCCGTTGGGGGTATGGCCCGGGTTCGATTTCGCTCGTTCCGTCCGATACGCATGCGAACATGTGTTCGTGAAACGCGAGGAACGCGAACTGGCACGTCGGCTACGCAGCGAACAGGGTCTGCCGGTCAAGGAGATCGCCCGGGTCGTCGGCGTGTCGGTTAGTTCCGTCAGCCTGTGGGTCCGGGACGTCCCGCTAACGCCGGAGCAGGAGGCGGCGCTCGACGCGCGCAATCCGGTGCGCAACGGTCAACGCCTTGGGACCGTCAACAACAGTCGGCGATGCCGCGCGGTGAGGCAGGCGGCCCAGGAGCACGGGCGGCAACTGGCTCGGGCCGGCGATCCGACCTTCATCGCCGGATGCATGCTCTACTGGGCCGAGGGCACGAAGTCACGCAACGTCGCTCAGTTCGTCAACGCGGACGCCGATCTCATTGAGACGTTCCTGCGGTTCCTCAGGTCCTGTTACGACGTGCCGGACGAACGCGTCGCGTTCTCGGTCAACTGCTTCCTCGGGAACGGCCTGACGCTCGACGAGATCCACGAGTGGTGGCTCGCGCGCCTCGGGCTGCCGCATAGCTGCCTGCGCAAGGCCGCCGTCAATCGGGCCTCCTCGGCGTCGAAGCGGCTCAAGGGCCACATCCTGCCCTACGGCACAGCACGGCTGGCCGTGCACTCCACTTTCATCGTGCAGAGCATCTACGGCGCGATCCAGGAGTACGCCGGCATTGACCGCCCGGAGTGGCTCGATCTCTGAGTGGGCCGTCTGGGACTCGAACCCAGAACCACGGGATTAACCTGCCGCACCGGCTTTCGCCGGCCACCCGGCCGAACGGCGCGGGCTTGCGGTCTGGACCATCTCTTCACCCTCGGCTGCCCTCGTTAGGGTGGGCGGCGTATGGCCTCTGAGGGCTCTCCCGCTGCGCGGGGTTGCCTGCTGATCGCCCAATCCGCTGGGATTTTCACCGGTCGGACCGGTACCCAGGGCTCTAAGGGGGTTCCAGCAAATAGCCGCCGACGTACTAGCGGTTTCCCGACTAGCGCTCCTTCCAGAAGTCCCTTGCTCTGCCAATTGAGCTAACGGCCCTACCGGCCGCAGTCTAGACGGAAGCGGTCTTGCCGCCGTCGACGAGCAGCGTCGTGCCGGTGATGTAGCTCGCGCGCTCGGAGCAGAGGAAGACGGCGGGCGCCGCGAGCTCGTCGACGGTGCCGAGCCGGGCGGCGGGGATGTCCGCCCGGGCCGACGCCTCGGCGGCCTCGCGCGAGCCGGCGGTCGAGAAGGAGCGCTCGGTCGCGATACTGCCCGGCAGCATCGTGTTCAGCGTCACGCCGTCGGCGGCGACGCGCCTCGCGAGCACCTTGAACGTGGCGACAAGCCCCGGCCTGTACGCAT
>Ga0081538_10001884_pt1 | contig 21119 bp, 30 predicted proteins | sample TabmetS5T2R1_FD_71022 | JGI IMG/M metagenome (GOLD analysis project Ga0081538, IMG submission 71022) | Tabebuia heterophylla rhizosphere microbial communities from the University of Puerto Rico - S5T2R1 | ecosystem: Host-associated > Plants > Roots > Rhizosphere ...
CACCGACCTCGCCCGGTCTTCCCTGATCACCACTGGGGCGATGACCTCGCGGCTGGACCGGCTCGAACGATCCGGGCTCATCCGCCGCATGCCCGATCCGGCCGACCGGCGCGGGGTGCTCGTCCGTCTCACCTCGCAGGGCAGCAAGGTCGCCAGGCAGGCGCTTCACGACCTGATAGCCGCGAACCAGGCATTCCTCGAACCGCTCAGCGGACGGCAGCGGGAGTCGATCGCCTCCGCGCTCAAACTGCTCCTGCTTCACCACGAACCCCGATGAACGCCGCCTGCCGAGCCTGACCCGGCGCGAGTCGCCGCGGACCGAGCTCGGCAATGCGAATCTACGAAGGCCGAGTTTGGCGACGGATCATGCCGCTGAGCAGGGCGAGCAGCAAGAACCAGTCGGCCACCCTGCCGGCCGACTGGCAGTCGATCCAGTCACGCTGGCAGCGGTGGCACACCATCCGCACCTTCCTGTCCATCGCCGCCGTGGTCGCGGCCACGATCAGCGCCGCGGTCACGGGACGGCCCAACCAACCGCCGAGCAGTGTCGTCCCTCCAGGCCGAGCGGTCGCCCGGGACGGTTCGGCGTGACGACGGCTCCTGGTGTGACCCTGGACAACCCGGTGACCTACTCCTGGTTCGCCGCTACCGATGCCTCCAGGATGCGCTTCACATTGGCCAGGTCGTCTTGGCTGTGCTTTTTGAGGGTCCGGACGAGGACGGGCGCGAGCAGCCTGTAGAGGCCCGTAGCCTCCGCTTCGCCCGAGGCGGTCAGCCGTGTCGCGGCTCCTGCCGGTTCGACCGAGTAGCGGGCTCGACTGGTCATCGGCCCGGAGGTGACCTCGAAGGCGAACGCATGGTTGGGCTCGTACTCGGTGACCAGGTAGTCGGCGGTGCGGCGTCGGCCGAAGGCCTTGACCACAGTCTGCAGCGTCGAGCCGACACCGAGGGGGCCGTCCGAGGTCTGTCTCGCCTCCAGAACGCCCCGAGACCATCGGGTGGTGTTCTCGAAGTTGCTGATGAAGCTCCAGACCTCTTCAACGGATCGGTTGACCGTCACGCTCTGGGTGATCGTTGTCATGGTGATGTCCCCTTTCAGAAGGTGTGCCCACTGGACTGACGAGTATGATACTGAGTAGTATCCTAATACTAGCCAGTATGTCAAGAGGCTGACCCTGGAGGGACGGCATGGCCCGACTGACCCGATCACAGCGCCGAGAGCAGACCCGTGCCCGGCTGCTTGACGCCGCCGGCCAGGTGTTCGCCCGTCGGGGCTTCCACGCCGCCACGGTCGACGAGGTCGCCGATGCGGCCGGCTACACCAAGGGCGCCGTCTACTCCAACTTCGCCAACAAGGATGAGCTGTTCCTTGCGTTGCTGGACCAGCGCCTGGCCGCTCAGCTCCAGCAGGTGGAAGCGCTGTACGCCATCGAGTCGTCTGAGGAGCTGCTTGCCGCTCTGCGCGGCCAGACCGAGCAGGAGTTCGCCGCGGCCCGCGACTTTGGCGTGCTCATGGTCGAGTTCTCGCTGTACGCCATGCGTAACCCCGCCGCCCAGGCCGAACTCGCCGAGCGGTACCGGCAGCTCCGGGGTCGCCTGGCCGAGCTGATCACCAACCGCTATGCCCGCCACCAGACCTCCCCGCCAATGCCCCCCGAGCACCTGGCCGCGCTGGCGCTCGCCACCGACGCCGGCCTGTTCCTCCAGTACTCGGCCGAGCCAGGCGCGCTCCCGTGGGAGCTGCGCGCCGACGCCATGGTCCAGCTCCTGGACCCTCCCTATCGGCGCTCAGGCGACCGGGCAAGGCCAATGCCGAGCGGTGGTCGGGGTAGGCTGCCCAGCCCCGGCACAGGAGAGGATCCCTCGTGACCACCCAGGTGCTGACCGGCCTGCTGCTGCTGATCTTGCCGGTCGCCTACAACGGCCTCTATGCCCTGCTCGCCCGCAGCTTCGACTACCCCGACATCCTCCGCCAGCCAACCGGCCAGGTCCTGGAGCGGTTCACCGCCGGCGGCAGCCGCCTGGTCCTGCTCTGGTGGGGGTTCGCCATGACCGCGGTCCTGCTCGCCCCGGCCGTGGTGCTGCTGTCGGCCACCCTGGCCGACGCCGACCCGACCGTGCTGGCCCTGGCCACCGCCATTGGGCTGCTGGCCGCCCTGGTCCAGTTCCTGGGCCTTGTCCGCTGGCCGTTCGCCGTCGCCCACCTGGCCCGCCTGGCCGGTGACCCGGCGACCACCCCGGCCACCCGCGACGCCGTCGAGGTCGTCTTCCAGACCCTCAACCGCTACCTGGGCGTGGCCGTCGGGGAGCACCTGGGGTATCTGTTCACCGGCGGGTGGACCGCCCTGGCCGGCGTCGCCCTCATCCAGTCCAGCCGGCTGCATCCGCTGTTCGGGATCGTCGGGCTGGTGCTGGCGCCGCTGTTTGTGCTCGGGTCGCTGGAGTTCGTCGGCCCGTTCGAGGCGCGTGGCTGGAAGCTGGCCGGCACCCTGGTCCCCTTCGCCTACATCGGCTGGTCCCTATGGCTGCTGGCCCTGGGCATCGGCCTCCTGCTCACCGCCTGACCGGGCCCGCGTGACCGCCAGGCGTACGAACGCATCCGCAGGCCGGTGGGCGCGCTGTCACCACCGGCCACTCCCACGCCCAGGCCGCCTCCCCCATCGAACGGCGGAGTCCTCGCGCTGGGTTGCGAACAGGTTGTACGAGCCGACGACGTCGAGGCGCTCGATCACCGGCGGTCCGTCCACCCAGCCCTTGAGCTGCTCCAGGAACCGCAGGAACTCGCGGATCGCCGGCCGCGGGTCCTCGGTGCCGTCGGCCAGCTCGGTCAGGATCACGAACGTCGAGCTGTCCACCACCCGCGTCGAGGCGTAGCGCAGGCCCTCGGGACGCACGCGATCCAGCGTCGCGAACAGGTCGCGCACCGCCGCCTCGGCCTCTTCGACGCTGTCGTCCTTGACCTTCTGGCGCACCATCATCACGCCATCTGGTCCTCCTTTTGTTCGGCCGCCGCGCGGCGGCTCTGTCACACCGGCCCCCAGTTGGTCGGTCACATGGATGACACCTGGCGACGGGAGGATGTGACGGATGGACGCCAACGAGGCGCTGGCCGAGCGGTTCGAGGAGCACCGGATCCGACTCCGGGCGGTCGCCTACAGGATGCTCGACTCGCTCAGCGAGGCCGACGACGCCGTCCAGGACGCGTGGCTGCGGCTGAGCGCTGCCGCGAAGGACGTCGAGAACCTGGGAGGGTGGGCTGACGACCGTCGTGGCCCGCGTGTGCCTGAACATGCTCCGGAGCCGCAGGACGCGTCCGGAGGTGCCGCTCGACCCCCACGTCCCCGATGAGGCGGCGACCTCGAAGCGCTCGTGGCGGTGCTCGATCCCGAGATCGTCCTGCGTTCCGACCACGGGACGCTGCCGGGATCGGCCGTCATCCGCGGTCCGCAGGCCGTGGCGGCGCAGGCCCTGCTGTTCGACGACCGGTCCGGCTGAGCGGAAGGCGCTGTGCCGCCACAGCGCACTGGCTATCGGCGGTCGCGGAAGGTTCGGCGGAGGTCGTCGACCCAGCGGTCGGGGATCTCCCAGGGATGAAGTGGCCGCCGCGGTCGTGGGCGCGGAGGTTGACGTGGTTGTACCAGGCGGCGCGGTCGCTCTCGAGGAAGTGCCGGACGCGCTGGTCGGTGCTGACGCCGGGTGGGTTCTCGTAGCCGACGAAGGTGATGCCGGTGGGGGCCTCGATGGCCGGCTGCCGGTCGTGGGACGGGGTCCACGGGTAGCGGTTGTTGTTGGCGTAGGTGCGGATCGAGGTACCGATCGAATTGGTCACCCAGTAGATGGTGGCGTGGGTGCACAGGTCGTCCTTGGAGAACACGGTCTCGACGTCGCCGCCGTTGTCGCTCCAGTTCACCCACCGCTCCAGGATCCAGGCGAGCATCCCGGCGGGGGAGTCGGACAGCCCGTAGGCGAGAGTGCTCGGGGCGAGGACATGGGCGGCCAGGTGGACGGCGAACCGCTTCTCCAGCGCGACGACCCGGGCGTGGATGTCGGCGGGCAGGCCGTCGGGGATGGGCCGGCCACCGCTGAGGTCCCAGGCCCGGTCGCCGTTGAACAGGGTGAGCTTCTGGCCGGAGCCGATGTGGATGGCGTACAGCTCCTCGGCGTACCTGTGCCCGAGCTGGCCGGTGACCAGGGCGCCGACGTCGCAGCCGGCGGCGCCGTACCGCTCGTGGCCGAGGATCCGGGTCATCAGGATGTGCCAGAGGTCGGCGACCTTCCAGAAGTTCATGTCCGGGTTGTCGGGCAGCGGGGAGGAGAACCCGAAGCCGGGGAACGAGGGGACGATCACCTCGAACGCCTCGGCCGCATCGCCGCCGTGGGCGGCCGGGTCGGCGAGGGGGTCGACGACCTTGGACCAGTGCCAGAACGTCCAGGGCCAGCCGTGGGTGAGGATCAACGGCGTCGGGTTCGGGCCGACCCCGGGCCGGCGCATGAAATGCACCGGCACGCCCTCGACCTCGACGCGGTAGTGCTCGTAGGCGTTGATCGCGGCCTCGGCCTTGCGCCAGTCGTAGTCGGTCCGCCAGTAGTCGACCAGCTCCTGCAGATAGGCGCGTTGCACCCCGTAGTACCAGTCCTGATTGCCCGCGCCGTCCGGCCAGCGGGTCAGCTCCAGGCGCCGCCGGAGGTCGGCGAGGACGTCGTCGGGCACGCGGATCGGCGTCGGCGCCAGCGGGAACGCCCGGGCCTCGGCATCCTGCGATGGGGCGGGTTCGCGGCGGCGCATCGTCGCCTCCTGTAGCTGGCCTGGCCTCGTCAACGGATCCAAGGCGTGTGGGAGTTGGTCGTCGGTGGTGCGGGCGGCAGCATAGCGGTCGGGTTGGGGAACCATCGCCCGGGACCGGGGGTTGTCCATCTGGGCGGGTGATCGGCGCCGCCCGAGAGGGAAGCCGCCGACAGTTCAGGGGGCCTCACCATGAGGAAGACATTCGTTACCGCAGCGCTCCTGGCGGCACTTGCCCTGGCACTGGCGGCCTGCGGCGGCAACGACGACCAGGGGTCCGGGACCGCGGCCACGGCGGCACCGACGACCGCCGCCCAGGCGGCCGGGGGCACCACCGTCGCCGTGGCGACAAGCAAGCTGGGGGACATCCTGGTGGACGCGGACGGCCGCACCCTGTACGCCTTCACCAAGGACAAGGGCGACCAGTCGGCCTGCAGCGGCCAGTGCGCCAGCAACTGGCCGGCCCTCACCGGCCCCGCCACCGCTGGGACCGGCGCCCAGGCGGCGCTGTTGTCGACCGCCATGCAGACCAACGGCAGCGCTCAGGTGACCTACGGCGGCAAGCCGCTGTACTACTTCGCCGGCGACGCCAAGGCTGGCGACACCAATGGCCAGGGCGTGGGGGGCGTGTGGTTCGCCGTCACCGCGGACGGCCAGCTGGTCAAGGCGGAGGCGGCTGGCGGCGGCTATCCCTGATCCGGCGCTCAGGGCGGCTCGGTTCGCCAGCGGCTGGGGTGCGACCAGACGTCCTTCGGCTCGCTGGCGAAGGCCGACCTCCTCCCGGCTAGGCCTGCGGCAGGGCCTGCATCCCGGCGTAGAGGATGCCGGCGCTGATGGCGATGCCTGCCAGCAGCCAGGGGTTGAAGAACAGGGCCATCAGGACCAGCGCCACCGCTCCGGCGCCGATCCCGGTGAACCCCCACCAGGCTTGGTGGATGATGAGGCCGATCCCGGCGAGCACGAAGCCGGCGGCGGCGACCAGGGCGATGACGACGGCCAAGGGCCGGGCGTCACCAACCAGCCAGGAATGGGAGGCCCGGAACGGGGCATTGGCGTTGGCCGGGCTGACCCAGATGAAGGCGGTCAGTAGCCCGTGGGCGACGATGAAGGCTCCAAAGAGGACTCGGATCATTTCAGGCACCTCCTCTGGTTCTGCGTCCCTAGCGTCGCCCAACCGGCAGGGAGCGATCAGGGTCGTTGGACCCCCAACGGGGAGGACTGTTGGCGGGCAGGTCCGACCAGACCCAGAGGAGCGCATGCTGCGGGTGCTCGTGACGGCGGCGACCAGGTACGGGGCCACCGCCGAGATCGCCGTGGCAGTCGCAGCCATCGCGGCGTTATGCCCCCTCAACCAGCCCGAAGCGGAATCGTGGCGTCGCGGCGCCTTGATAGGATCCGACATGACCGTTCCGACGGGAGGACCCGTGCCCAACGACGAAGCCGCGCGACACCCGATGCTGGAGCGACTGGACGCATTCATCGGCGAATGGAGCATCGAGGCGTCGTTCGGCCCCGACGTGACCGCACGCGCCGTATTCGAATGGGTGCTGGGCGGACAGTTCCTGATGGAGCGCTCCGAGGTCCCCGACGTTCCCGAAGCCCCCGACGGCATCGCGATCATCGGCGTGGATCGCGATGGTGAGGCGTACACCCAGCACTACTTCGACTCGCGAGGCGTCGCCCGCCTGTATGCGATGACCTTCCGCGACGGCGTCTGGACGCTGTTGCGGGACGCCCCCGACTTCACGCCGCTGGACTTCTGGCAGCGTTTCACCGGAGAGTTCAGCGCCGACGGCCGCACCATCAGCGGCCGGTGGGAGACGTCGCAGGACGGTTCGACCTGGGAGCGCGACTTCGACCTGACCTACCGGAAGGTCACGTAGCCGGCACCACAGGACGGTGGCCCCGTCTGTGATCTAGCTGACCGACGCAGACCAGGCGGCTGGTCTCGGCTAGCATGGCGGCATGGCCGTCGACCTGTTCGCAGGCATTCCGGTCAGCGACTACGCGGCGGCGCTGACCTGGTACGAACGGCTGCTCGGCGCCCCACCGGCGTTCTTCCCCAACGACATCGAGGCCGTGTGGGAACTGGCCGAGCATCGGTATCTGTTCATCGAGCAGCGGCCCGAGCATGCCGGCCACGCCACACACACCGTCTTCGTCGACGACTTCGATGCCCGCCTGGCCCAGATCGGCGACCGGGGCCTTGCGCCCACCGAGCGGGAGGCCTACGCGAACGGCGTGCGCAAGGCCATCTACCGTGATCCCGACGGCAACGAGATCGGGTTCGGTGGCGGGCCGGCTGACCGCACCTGAGCCGGGGGCGGCCGCCGGGTCGCCCAGGAGGAACAGCTCCGGTCGTGGCCGGGCCGGCGGCGGCAGCGCACGAAGGAGCGTGGCAGCGTTCCACCGGCCTGCGTCGGTTCAAAGGTGCTTGACGAGCATGTCGATCAGCTGCGACACCGCCACCCCGGTCCCATCATCACGGACTGCCCGCCAGGTCCCCACCACTGGCCCATGGCCCCAGTCGACATACCCGAGCCGTTCATAGAGCCGCCGAGCGTCGACGTTGGCCAACCCGACGCCAAGGGCAAGCTGCTCCTCACCCAGCCGGCGGGCGGTGTCCTCACCCGCGTGGATCAGGGCCGTGCCGATGCCGCGCCGCTGCAGCGGTCCCACGACCTCCAGGTGATGCAGCTGCGGGACGCCGGGAAGGTGCCGGCGGACCTCCGGCACGTCGGCTGGTTCACGCAGCAGGTACACATCCCCCACGGGACGGTCATCCAGCCAGGCGACGAGCAGCACGCCACGCCCCTTCTGCTGGCGAGCCAGCCGGTCGGCGAAGAAGGGCCGCTCCCCGAGTGCTTCCACAAGAGCGGGAAGCTCGGCAGCAGAACCCGGCCGGATCTGCAGCTTCGCACCCACAGGGCTCAGCCTCGTGATGCTCGACACCGTCGCCGATGGTCGCCGACTGCTCGGGAACGTTCGGGTGTTGGCTGGGGCGGCTCGGCCATAGTTGACCACATGCGGGGTTCGCTCCACACTCGCTCGGCGTGATGATCCTGCTCGTTGTCGGAGTTGGAGTCGTCGTTCTGGGCGCTCTTGTCCTCTTGCTGTTTCCCGACCGCCCAGGCGGCAAGATCGCCTGGCGGGGGGTCGAGGTCAGCTCGATTGGCGCGGGCCTGCCGCTGATCGTCGTGGGTCTCGCCGCAATCGGGATCTGGAGTGGCGGCGTCATCAGAGGCGACGGCGGGGATTCCGGAGACCAGACAATCGCCGTGCTCAGGTGCCCTGACGACCTTACGAAGAGCGTTCCAGCCCAGCGCGTCGCAACTGTCGAATCCGGCGTCAACGCCCAGGTCATCGCCGGGCCAACCGTGCCCAAGACCGAGCCGTTTGGGCTGCGCCTGACCGACGGCGGGGAGACGGTCGGGGCGATGGCCGTCAGGTTCTTGCCGGCGAGCGGCATGTTCAAGGTCCAGAGCTTCGTCGACGCCAATTGTCATGTCGGGCAGGTGCAGAGCCTCGCCGTGCCCGGTCAGGGTCCCCTCCCCGAGATCCCCAACTGGGCCGATGTGCGGATCGTCTTGCTGGGCCGCTCGTACAGGTTCAACCTCGGCGCCGGCGACCAGATCCGCGTCAACTTCGGCCCGTTCGTTCCGTAGGCGGCGTCATGCACGTAGACCACCAGCTCGACATCCAGCCCGTGACCGCCGAGCGGTTCGAGGACCTGGCGGCGTTGTTCCATACCGGCCTGGCCCGGGTCTGCGTGGAGAGCCACCCGGCCGCACCGAGCGGGCCGTAGACACGGCCTGGGCCATGGAGGGAGTGTCGGCATGTCGGCAGTCGCCCACCAAGAGTTCATCGACATGCAGGTCAGGGACGTCCGTAAGGCCCCCGACAGCCCCAACCCGGATGCCCACGTGGTGCTGTTGGAGGAGCGCGGCGGGGACCGTCGCCTGGCTATCTGGATCGGCCGCGAGGAGGCGTTCTGGCTGGCCTGGCGCTTGGAAGGGGCCGAAGGATTCCGGCCCGGCACCTATGACATGACCGCCGGCGTCATTCGGGCGCTCGGCGGCCAGGTGCGCGAGGTCCGCATCGACCGGCTCAGCGACACGACCTTCTACGCCACCATCGTCCTCGACGGCGGCCCAGGGGTTGCCGAGGTGGACGCCCGTCCCAGCGACGCCCTCTGTCTGGCCCTCACCGCCGCAGCGCCGATCCGGGCCGACCGGGCCATGGTCGAGGCGGTTCTGGCCACCGAACATGGCGCCCGCGACACAGGAGAGCTGTGGGAGGGCCAGGACGTCCCCGGGTCGCGAGCGCTCCTGGATGAGTGGATGCGGCCACCCGAGCAGTCCGCCGAATAGCAGCGCCTCTGGTCGCCTCTGGTTTCGACCTCGCCATCTGCTCACCAGCCAGGTCACGATCTACGGCCGGATCACTGGTCGGGTCGAAGGGTGCGCCACCAGGCCACCGGGGCACAGCCGGTCCACCGCCTGGGCGGCCAGGTTGAGGGCAACGGCCACGACCAGGACGGTGACGCGGAAGCGGTGCCATCCGGCTGCGCCGCCGGACGAGTCGGCACATACAGCGGGGTCCACGGCCGACATCGGCCCGCCTCAACGCTTGGATCACTTAGAGCCGGCAGCGGCCACGGCGACGCGCTGCCGGTCGGGGACCGGGAGGGAGGTTGCGGTGGCCGAGGAGCCGAAGGTCGCCGTCGCTCAGGCGGGGGAAGGCGGCGAACCGGAGAGGGCGTTGCGCGAGCGTCTGCACGACCCGGCCCGCGTCCTGGCCCTGTCCGACGGGGTGTTCGCCATCATCATCACCCTGCTGGTGCTGGAGATCCACGTCCCCGAGCTCACCCAGGGCCATACCCTGAACCAGGCGCTCGGCGAGCTCCGGCCGTCGCTGGTCGCCTTTGTGATCAGCTTCGTCCTGGCCGGCATGTACTGGGTCGGCCACCGCGACCTGTTCGCCCTGATCCGCCGCACCGACCGTGGGCTGGTCTGGCTCAACATCCTGTACCTGCTGCCGCTGTGCCTGCTGCCCTTCGGGGCGGGACTCATCGGCCGCTACGACACCGAGCCGGTGGCCCTGCGGATCTATGGGCTGCTGCTGGTCGCCATCGCGGTCATGCGGGCGGTCATCTGGCTGTACGCCACCAACCGCCCACACCTGCTCTGGCAGCGGCTGGACGACCGCCAGCGCCGGGCCGGGCTGGCCCTCAACCTCTCCCCGGGGCTCGTCTACCTGGCCGCCTTCCTGGTGGCCAGGACGGCGCCGGAGGTGAGCCTGCTCATCTACGCCGGCCTGCCGGTGCTGTACTTCCTCAGCATCACCGTCCTGCGCACCGGCCGGGCCCGGAGCCAGGAGTACGCGGACTTCACCTGACCCTCCCTCGCGGGAAGCCCTACCGGGCGACGCGGTACTCGAGGTGGGTCACGCCGTCGGTCTGGCTGAGCCCGGTCTGTTCCAGCTCCATCCGCTCCGGGAGCTGGTCGAACAGCCGACGGCCCCGCCGAGCAGGACGTTGATCAGGTGGATCCTGATCTCGTCCACGAGCCCGGCGGCGAGGAACTGCTGGTCGATGTTCGCGCCCATCAGCCCGATCCGCTTCCCGGCGGCGACCTCCTGGGCCTCCGCCAGCGCCCGCTCGATCCCGTCGGTGACGAACGTGAAGACCGGGTCCGAACTCGCGGGCGGGCTGTGGGTGACCACGAAGCACGGCACGTCGCCCAACGGGCCCTTGCCACCCCACGCCTCGATCGAGTTGTCGTACGACCGGCGACCCATGATCACGGCCCCCGTCTCCTCGACCAGGTTGCCGTACACCCGCTCGAACACCGAGGGATCGTCGAACGCCCAGTTGTGGAGCCGCATCCCGTCCTCGCCCAGTCCCTGCTCCGGATTGTCATTGGGCGCCGCGATGTAGCCGTCCAACGACATGCTCATGTCGATGACCACGCTGCCCATGTCGCCTCCTCTGTCCTGCCGATCGGGGCCGGCCGATCTTAGGGCTCTTCTACGACAGGCCCGGCCGTACGGAGGCGTCGATCCGGTCGCCCTCAGGCCGCGTGCAGCACCCTCTCCGCCCGCTCGTCCGCCGGCGTACTGGAACGCCAGGCCCGGGCGAGGTCGGCCCGCTTGACCCGGAGCAGGGGGCCGCCGTGGCGCCTGACCTCGGGGCGCAGCCTGCGGCCAAGGGGCGTCCTCGTGGTCAGCAGGTGCTTGGCCACGAAGAGCAGGACCGGGAAGATCACGCGGGCCGGCCTGCCCTCGATGTCGAAGGGGGCCTGGCCGTGGATCCGGCCACGTTGTCGCACCGGTACGACGGCCCGTCGGTGGCCACCAGATACCCTCCGTCCTGGCGAGCCACCCGGCTCACCCGGACACCGGTCCGGACGGGCAGGTCGAAGGTCGAGGCGTAGCGCTCCAGGAAATCGGCCATCTCGTCCTTGGTGGGATAGCTCATCGGCGGCGCCGGGAACGCACCGTCTCCACCCGCACCGGACCCCGGTCGTCACCGCCGGAGCCGAACCGGCTGGTCATGACGTCACCTCCCTGCCTGATGAGGCCGGGCGGCCTCAGCCCAGGACGCTAGGGTCCCCAGAGGGCCTGCCGCGTCGGGAGAACGCCCCAATCCGAGCCGGCGCCTGGAGATGGGTGATTCCGTGTAGCGCAGGTACCAGACGAGCATCAGCCCGGTGCTGACCAGGTAGAAGGTGTGCAGGGCCCAGATGGGCCCGGCCGGCAGGTGGAACACGTAGATCGAGTGGACCAGGTTGCCGAGGTTGCTCAGCAGGATGTTCCCGAGGCTGTAGGAGCTGAGGTCCTTGGTCCGCGCGGCCTTCACCAGCATCGGCAGCGTGCTGCAGGCGAAGATCACGGTGGAGACGGCGCCCGCGAGCACGGGAATCGTCCCCTCCATGCTGGCCTCCGCGGTTCGGTTGTCGGGACCTCTGCCGCACATCACGCTAGGGGCCGCGTCCCGCCCCCACATCGGGCAGAGCACGCAACTTGCCGACCGGACGCGTGAGCAGATCTGCCCACGGCGGCGCTCAGACCAGGTCGTGCTGGAAGGCGTAGGCGGTGGCCGCGGCCCGGGACGACACCCCGAGCTTGGTGAAGATGTTGCTGAGGTGCCGGGCCACGCCGGTCAGGCCCTCGACCCGGGCCAGGTCGGGACCGGCCGAGAGGCGCTCGAACACCTGCCGCGCCGCGTCCAGCTCCATGCGGGCATCGCCCTCGGCCAGCCGCACCAGACCGCAGGCCTGCGCCGCCATGGCGTTCAGCAACGGGACGTCGTGTTCGGCGCCCAGCTGGGACAGCTCCTCGGCGGCGGCCCGGGCCGCCTCGACGTCGTCGCCCTCGAGGGCGATCTCGACGGCGGCGCTCAGCAGCCGGGGACGCCGGAACCGCACGGTGGTCTCGTCAAGCGCGCGTCGGATGCCGGCCGCGGCCGCGTCGAGCTGGCCCTGGGCGAGCCGGAGCAGGGCCAGGCCGGGCTGCGGATCGCGCCCGAACCCGGCCGCCTGGCGGTAGGCCTGCCGCAGTGCGTCCAGCGCATCCGGCCAGGCGCCCTGGATCTGCATGATCTGGGCCCGGTGCACCAGGCACCTCCCCGGAACGGGACCAGGTCGGGCTGGGCGTCGCACCAGTGGTTGAGCGCCACCGTCCACTCCTTGGCCCGCCGGGGGTCGAAGGTCTCCATGCACGCGGCGATCACCCCGCAGTAGACCACGCTCCAGCAGCGAGAACGAGTCGTCGTCGTGCCCGGTGAGGTAGGCCGCCTGGCTGGCGCGCTCCAGGTCCTCGGGGGCCAGCGGCGCTTCCTGGTCGGCGGCACGCAGCCGCTCGTAGGCCGCGGCCCAGGCCTGCCGCTCGAAGGCCTGGCGGCCTCGTTCGAGCGCCGCAGCTCCTGTCATGGGCTGCGCCCCCCTTGGCACCCTGGCGGTCTACGACGCATCTCCGCGTCGCGACACGCGGGATCGGTCCGCGACCCGCCGTTCCCGGGGCAGTCGGGTGATCGCATTGGCCATGGCGGTGTCCAGCTCGCTCTCCCACAGGGGCCGCTGGACGTGCCCGAGCACCCTGCCCAGGCCGGAGGCCGCGCTCTTCCAGGTGAGGCCGACCGCGCCGGCGGCGGTGAGGACGACGGCGGCCACCCTGGAAGCGGGGTGGACGAAGACCAGCGTGGCGATGATGGCGACGCCGAGCGCCGCCAGCGCCGTGGTGGTGATCCAGAAGCGGCGCAGGAACCTCAGCAGCAGGCCGCGGAGACGGCCCAGCAGCCGGTCGGCCGCCCGGACGTAGTCGTCCCCCGACAGCAGGTCGACACCGTCCTTCTCGCCGGAGAGGACGGCACGCCACAGCTGTCCCTGGCGGCGCAGCGCCCGGGTCACGCTCTCGCGGTCCGCCGCCGCCGTCCAGTCGACCGGGCGACCCCGCGGCACCTCAGGGCGCCTGGCCGGTCTCCACCTGGCCAGGGCCCGACCGGCCGGCGGCGCCGGCACGGCCGCGGGGGCTGGGTCCTCCACCTCCCACTCCCATGGCTGCCGCCGCTGGTCCGGCGGCGGGCGCAGGATCGGGTCCTGGCTCCAGGCCGCCCACAACGGCAGTGACCCACGGACGGCCTCGGCGGCGTGGGGCGGGAAGAGCGACTTGAGGTCGGCCAGCCACTCCAGCAGGTTGGCCAGCCGGTAACGGTCGAACTGCCGCTGGAAGGTCTGGGGGTTCCTGGCGTCGGGCAGCAGGGCCGTCTCGGCCAGGGCGCGGCCGAGCCCGTAGGCCTTGCCCAGGCGGAAGTCCGCAGCGGTCAGCGCCACCAGCAGCGCTCGGTGCAACCCAGCCACGGCCGCCGGGAGCTGCCCAGGCGCCCGGGCGTCGGCCTCCAGCAGCGACTGGACGGGACCCGGATCGGGTTGCCGATGGTCCCGGTCGATCAACCGCCAGACACGCCGCAGGTCCACCTCGACCTGGGCCAGCAGCAGCCTGGCCTGGGACAGCGGATCGAGCTCGCCGATGCCGGCCAGCTTCTCCAGGCTGACCTGGCGGCGGCGGACCGAACCAGGGACCTTGCTGTGGAACAGCTCGGCCATGTGCCATCCCAGGACGAACGCCGAGACGACGCCCTCGTCGGCCGCATCGACCGGGCCACCGGTCGACACACCGGTGGCCTGCGGGTTCGCCTGGTAGCTGTCCAGTTCAGACACGGATGCCCGGTATGTTGGCCAAGGCGGCGCCGCCTGACAAGGCGACACGGTGCATCGGCACCATCGCCCCCGCCGACGCGAAGGGTTGAACGCATGCTCCGGCTCTCCGGCTCATGGGTCTGGGACTTCTGGCTGGCCGAGGACGGCGACCGCCACCACCTGTTCTTCCTGTTCGCCCCCCGGTCGTTGCGGGACGAGCAGCGACGCCATCGCCGGGCCGCGATCGGCCATGCCGTGTCCGACGATCTGCGGACCTGGGCCCGGCGAGGCGACGTGGTCGCCGCCTCGCCGGCGCCGGCGTTCGACGACCTGGCGACCTGGACGGGCAGCGTGGCTCGCGGCCGTGACGGCCGGTGGTGGCTGTTCTACACCGGCGTCACGCTGGTCGACGACCAGATCCGCCAGAGCATCGGCGCGGCCACCTCCAACGACCTGGAGGTGTGGCACAAGCACTCGGCCTCCCCGCTGGTCACCGCCGACGGCCGCTGGTACGAGCGGCTGGGCGGGGGCGCCTGGCACGAGGAGGCCTGGCGCGATCCCTGGGTCTTCGCCGACCCCGGAGGCGACGGCTGGCACATGCTCATCACGGCCCGCGCCAACCACGGGCCAGATGACGACCGCGGCGTGGTCGGGCACGCCCACTCCCCGGACCTGCGTCGGTGGGAGGTGGGGCCGCCGCTCAGCAAGCCAGGGTCCGGGTTCGGCCACATCGAATGCCCGCAGGTGGCCGCGGTCGACGGCCGCCAGGTGCTGGTGTTCAGCTGCCTTGACCCCCAGTTCTCGGCGGCCCGGCGGGCCACCGGGGCCACCGGGGGCGTCCTGTACGTGCCGGTCGATTCGCCGACCGGGCCCTTCGACGTCGCCGCCGCCCGCCCGCTGACCAGCGACGCCTTCTACTGCGGGCGGCTCGTCCATGACCGCTCCGGGCAGCCGGTCCTGCTGGCCTTCCGCTACTACGACCAGGCCCGCCAGTTCGTGGGCGAGCTGTCGGATCCCATGCCGGTCGGCTGGGAGGACGGCGAGCTGAGGGTCGCCGGGGGAGCGGAGGCGTGACACCGTTCAGCCCGATCTGCGCCAGCCAGCGGCCGGTGTCCTTGTCGATCGCCGCCCACGGCCCGAAGCCGTGCACCCGCCACCGGCGCCGGAAGTGCTGGAACACCCCGACGGTGCGCTCACGGGGCCAGGGGCGACCCTCGACGCTCAGGAACCGGGCCACCTGGGGGTCGGCGTGCAGGGCGACCAGCCGCTCCAGGTCGTCGTCCTCCCAGCGGCGCAGCAGCAGCCGGGCGGTCTCGACCTCGGGCATCGCAGGACCGTAGCAGATGGCAGGCGAGGCGCCGGCCGATTGCGCCGGCGCGGGTTTCGGCATCGGGTCGGCTGGAGCCGCTCGGGCCGGTCGAGCTGAAGGGCGTGGCCAGGCCCCTGCCCCCTGTACCAGGCGCGGCGGACGCGGGCGCCGGTCCGACCGGGCTTCAGCGCAGGCCGCGGAAGAACCCGCGGAGGTCGCCGACGAGCAGGTCGGGGACCTCCATGGCCGGGAAGTGGCCGCCGCGGTCGAACTCCGACCAGTGCATGGCGTGGCCGGGGTCGAGCAGGGAGCGGATGGTGGTGTCGGCCGCGAACACGGCAACGCCGGTCGGCGGCCCCGACGGCTCGGCGTCCGACCCGGCCGGGTCGTGGGCGGCCGGCGCCTGCGCCTGCTCGGCGGCGATCCGGCGCCATGCCTGCATGCCCTCGTAGGTGGCGTGGGCCGAGGACGCCCCGGCGCCGGTGAACCAGTAGACGCTGACGTTGGTGAGCAGCTGGTCGCGGTCGACGGCGTCCTCGGGGAGCTCGGCCGCCGGGTCGGTCCAGGCCCGGAACTTCTCGGTGATCCAGGCCAGCTGCCCGGCCGGCGAGTCGTTCAGGGCGTACGCCAGGGTCTGGGGTCGGGTGGCCTGGAGGTGCAGGTAGCCGAGGTCGTCGGCCTGGGCGGCGTTGAAGCGCTCGGCGCGGGCCCGGTCGGCCCCGGACAACCCCTCCAGCTCGATCGGCGGGCCGAACGGCATGCCCGCCCCCGTCCCGGTGAGGTGCACGCCGGCCACCCGCCCGGGGTCGACCATGGCCAGCATCCCGGCCACGCCCGCGCCGACGTCGGTGCCCTGGACGGCGTAGCGGTCGTAGCCGAGGCGGCCCATCAGCTCGGCCCAGGCCCGGGCGACCCGGAGCAGGTTGCCCCAGCCCGGCTCCCGGACCGGGGTCGAGAACCCGTAGCCGGGCAGCGACGGGACCGCCAGGTGGAAGGCGTCGGCGGCGTCGCCGCCGGCGGACCGCGGGTCGGTGAGGGGCTCGATGACCTTCAGGAACTCCACCGGCGAGCTGGGCCAGCCATGGGTCAGGACCAGCGGGATGGCGTCCGGCTCGGGGGAGCGGACGTGCACGAAGTGGATGTCCTGGCCGTCGACGGTGGTGGTGAACTGGGGGAGCTCGTTCAGCCTGGCTTCCTGCTTGCGCCAGTCGAAGCCGCCGGCCCAGTAGGCGGCCAGGTCCTTGAGGTAGCCGAGAGGCACGCCGCGGGCCCAGCCGACCCCGGGCAGCTCGTCGGGCCAGCGGGTGCGGGCCAGCCGCTCGGCCAGGTCGTCCAGGTCGGCCTGGGGGATGGCGATCCGGAACGGCCGAATCTCGGTGCGGGACATCGGGGCTCCTTCCTTGGAGGCCGGCTGCTCGCCTTCTGGACGAACGGCCGGGCAGCAAATCGACCGTCCCGGGGCTCAGGCGGCCGCCGGGTCGCTCCAGACGCCGGTGGCGGCGGCGGCGCGGGCGTAGTCGGCGAAGTCCCGCGGCTCACGGCCCAGGGCGCGGCGGACGCCGTCGCTCAGGTAGGCGTTGCGGCCGTCCAGCACCTCGGTGAACACGTCGGTCAGCATCTTCACGTAGCCGGCCGGGACCTGGTTCGCGATCAGCAGGGACGCGTACTCCTCCAGGGAGACCGGCAGATACCGGATCGGGCGGCCGGCCACCGCGGCGATCTCGGCGACCGCCTGCGCCCAGCCCACCAGCCGCGGGCCGGTCACCTCATACACCTGGCCCACGTGCCCGTCGGTGGTCAGGGCCGCGACCGCGACGTCGGCGATGTCGTCGGCGTCGATGAACGGCTCGGCCAGAGCCTCGGCGGCCGGGAAGGCGACCTCGCCGGCCCGCACCGGCTCCAGGAAGAAGCTCTCGTTGAAGTTCTGGGCCATGAAGGCCGAGCGCACGATGGTCCAGTCGGCCCCGGACCGCTGCAGGGCCTGCTCGCCGCGCCGCGCGCCCGCCTCGCCGCGGCCCGACAGCAGCACCAGGCGCCGGACCCCACGGGCCACGGCCAGGTCGGCGAAGGTCCCCACCGCCTCGGCGGCGCCGGGGACGGCCAGGTCCAGGTAGTAGGTCACATACACCGACCCCACGCCGTCCAGCGCCGCGGGCCAGGTGGCCTCATCGGTCCAGTCGAACGGCGGGGTGCCGGAGGGGGTGCCGACCCGCACCGGCCGCCCCAGGGCCTCGAGGCGCCGTGCCACCCGGCGGCCGGTCTTGCCGGTCGCGCCCAGCACCGGATGGACGGCGCCTTCTACTGCCGCTCGGAGCTGACCGACCCCTGGGGCATGACCCTGGACCCGATGCCGGGGTACCTGTGGTTCCACGTCGTCACCACCGGCGGGGCCCTGCTCGAGGCCGACCGGGACCACGCCAGGTGGCTGCATCCCGGCGACGTCGCCCTGGTGCCCCAGGCCACCGGGCACGTCCTGCGCAGCGAGCCGGGCGTCCCCGCCCCGGGGATCCTGGAGCTGGAGCCGGAGCACCCGAGCGACCGCTACGAGATCCTCCGCCATGGCGGCGGCGGCACGCCCACGACCCTGATCTGCGGGGCGGTCCGCTTCGACCATCCCGTGGCCCGCAACCTGGTCGCGATCCTGCCCCCGCTGCTCTACATCCAGGCCTCCGACGAGCCCCGGGCCGGCTGGATGCAGGGCGTCTTCCGGCTGATGGCCGCCGAGGCCAGGGCCTTCCGGCCCGGCGGCGAGGCGGTGATCACCCGCCTGGCCGACGTGCTCGTCATCCAGGCCATCCGGGCCTGGATCGAGACCGCCCCGGCGGCCCGGACCGGCTGGCTCGGCGCCCTCCAGGACCCCCAGGTCGGCCGGGCCCTGGCCCTGATCCACCGGGACCCGGCGCGGGCCTGGACGCTGGCGTCACTGGCCCGCGAGCTGGCCATGTCGCGCTCGGCCTTTGCCGCCCGCTTCACCCAGCTGGTCGACGAGCCCGCCATGCAGTACCTCACCCGCTGGCGCATGCAGCTCGCCCAGCACGCCCTCCAGACCGAGGGCGCCACCGTGGCCGAGCTGGCCGGCCGGCTCGGCTACCAGTCCGAGGCCGCCTTCGCGCGCGCGTTCAAACGCGTGACCGGCGTCCCGCCCGGCACCGCCAGGCGCGGCGGCGAACCACTCGCCGTCGCCCCGCTCGGCGGGGCGTAGGCTCGTGGGAGCGCCGCCCAGGGCACGGCGCAGGAGGCTGGGAGATCGATGGCTGCCGCATCGCCGACCGGGGCGCCCGAGCGGGCGCGGTGGCCGCGGCTGGCCGGGGCGCCGCGGGGGCCGCTGCGGGCGCTGCTCCCGCGGGGGTACGCCGGCTTCACCGAGGCGACCACCCCCCGGCAGCTGGTCCTGCCCGCGACCACCTCGGTGTCGCTGGTGGTGAAGCTGCTCGACTCGGCCCATCGTCCCCCGGCCTTCGTCATGGGCGGCCATGGCTCCTCGGTGGCCGTGGAGGGCGACTGCGCCCCCTCGTACCTGGAGGTGTTGCTGACCCCGCTGGGGGCCTACACCCTCCTCGGGCTGCCCATGCAGCGGCTCAGCGGCCAGCTGGTCGACCTGGTGGAGGTGCTCGGCCCCGCCGGCCGGCGGCTGGGGGAGCAGCTGCGGGAGGCCCCGGGCTGGGGGCAGCGGTTCGGGCTCATGGACCGGTTCCTGCTCCGGCGGCTGGAGCGCGGCCCCCGGCCCTCCCCCGAGGTCGGCTGGGCGTGGGAGCGGCTGGTCGCCACCGGCGGGGCGGTGCCCATCGGCCGGCTGGCCCGCGAGGTCGGCTGGAGCCACAAGCACCTGATCGCCCGGTTCGGCCAGCAGGTGGGGCTGGGGCCCAAGACCGCGGCCCGGCTGGTCCGCTTGGACGGGGTCTGGCGGGGTCTGGACCAGGCGCGCGGGCGGCCGGACTGGGGCCGGGTGGCGGCCGAGGCCGGCTATGCCGACCAGGCGCACCTGATCCGCGAGTTCCGCCAGTTCACCGGCACCACCCCGACCCAGTTCCTGGCCCGGACGCCGCGCGCCGGTTGACGCGCCGTCCCGGTGGTCGCCGGCCAGGTCGAACACCGCACCGCCAGGCGGGACCCGAACCACCTACAGGTGATTCTCTTAGCTCCCTCTCAGGTTTGGGCCGTTTGGTCAGGTCGGCGCGGGGATAGCAGCAGCCCCATGCCCGCGACCCCCGCCCCGGTGTCGGTGGTGATCGCCACCCGCAACCGCGGCCCCGAGCTGCTCGGCACGCTGGCCCGGCTGGCCGCCCTGGCCGAGCGGCCGCCGATCGTGGTGGTCGACAACGGCTCCACCGACGGCACGGCCGAGCTGGTCCGGGCCAGCCACCCCGGGGTCCAGGTGGTCGGGCTGCGGCGCAACCGGGGCGGGGCGGCCCGCACCGTCGGGGCCCGCCTGGTCGACAGCCCCTATGTCGCCTTCAGCGACGACGACTCCTGGTGGGCCCCGGGCGCCCTCAGGCGGGCCGTCGACCTGCTGGAACGGCATCCGCGGCTGGCCGTGCTGGCGGCCCGGGTCCTGGTCGGCCCCGAGGAGCGGCTGGACCCGGTGTGCGACCAGATGGCCCGCAGTCCGCTGTCACCGGCCCCCGACCTGCCCGGCCCGCCGGTCCTCGGCTTCATCGCCTGCGGGGCGGTCGTCCGCCGGGCCGCGTTCCTGGAGGCGGGCGGGTTCGACGTGCGGCTCGGCGTGGGCGGCGAGGAGGAGCTGCTCTCGATCGACCTGGCCGCCCGCGGCTGGGGACTGGCCTATGTGGCCGAGGTGGTCGCCCACCACCATCCCTCGCCGAGCCGCGACCCCTCGGGCCGCCGCCGGGTCCAGGTCCGCAACGCCCTGTGGTCGGCCTGGCTGCGCCGGCCGCTGGACGGCGCGGCCCGCCGGACCGCCCACCTGGCCGCACTCGCCCTGCACCAGCCGGGGACGTCGTCGGGCCTGCTCCTGGCCATGCTCGGCCTGCCCTGGGTGCTGCGCGAGCGCCGCCCCGTCCCTCGCGAGCTCGAAGCCGCCCTGCGCACCCTCACCGGAGGGCAACGCTGAGGCGACGGGGATGATCCAGGCCTGACCTGGATCCTGGACCGGCGGCTCGGCCTGGTCACCGAGGGGCGGCTGACCAACTCAGGGGCGGGCTCCCGATCGTCGTCGGGTGAGGCGCCGGCCGCGTTTGACCCCGCTCGGGCCGACCACCATCCTTGCCCCCATGGCCGAGTGGATCTACTTCCTGCACCCCCCGCGGCACGACTTCGCCGCCACCATGACCGACGAGGAGCGGGCGGCCTTCGCCGCCCACGCCGCCTGGCTGGGGCGGCTGCTGGCCGACGGGGTCCTGATCCTGGCCGGGCCGACCCTGGGGACGGTCAACACCGGCATCGGGATCTTCGAGGCCCCCGACGAGGAGACGGCCAAGCGCATCGTCGCCGACGACCCCGTGGCCCGCGGCGGCTTCGCCCGGGCCGAGCTGCGCCCCTACCAGCTGGGGTTCCTGCGCGGCCGCGACTGAGCGGGGCCGCCGACCACCGGCCAGGCGGTACAGTCTTGGCCAGGGGACTGCCATGGCCATCGATCCCAACCTCCCCATACCGGTCTACTTCCAGCTCAAGACGCTGCTGCTCGAGGAGATCCTGGAGGGCCGCTACGGGCCGGACGGGCGGCTCCCCACCGAGCACCAGCTCTGCCAGCGGCACGGGATCAGCCGGACGCCGGTGACCCGGGCGCTGTCGGAGCTGGCCGCCGAGGGGGTGGTCATCCGGCACCGGCGGCGGGGGACGTTCGTGAACCCGCACTGGCTGCACGGGCACC
>Ga0081538_10001885_pt1 | contig 21119 bp, 21 predicted proteins | sample TabmetS5T2R1_FD_71022 | JGI IMG/M metagenome (GOLD analysis project Ga0081538, IMG submission 71022) | Tabebuia heterophylla rhizosphere microbial communities from the University of Puerto Rico - S5T2R1 | ecosystem: Host-associated > Plants > Roots > Rhizosphere ...
TGACCGCCACGTGGCGGCGGGCGGAGTACGACATCGCCGCGGCCCAGGCCGCGATCCGCGCCGCGAACCTCCCGGACTCGCTCGCGGAGCGGCTTCAGTACGGGCAGTAGCTCGCTAGCCTGCGAGGCCCCTATGCGTCGCCCTGCACTTCTGCTGGTCGCGCCGGTCCTGCTCCTGGCCGGCTGCGGGCAGGACGATCCCGGTCTGATCCCCGAGGACCGCGCCCAGGCTCTGGTCGGCACCGTCGACCAGATCGACAGCGCGTGCTCGGGCGAGGACCCGATCGAGGCGCGCCGGCTCGCCGACGAGGCCACCGCGCAGGTCAACGAGCTGCCGCGCTCGGTGGACGACGAGCTGCAGCGCAACCTGCGCCAGTGGGTGCGCCAGATCGAGCGCCGGATCGACCGCGACTGCGAGGCGAAGCCCGAGGAGACCGCGACGCCGGAGCCGACCGAGACCGCGACGCCGGAGCCGACCGAGACGCCGACGGCGACCGAGACGCCGACGGCGACGGAGACGCCCACCGCGACCGAGACGCCGACGGTGGAGCCGACCGAGACGCCGACCGAGGGCGACGAGGGCGGCGTGCCGGCGCCCACTCCGGAGGGCGACGGATGAGCGACGACCTGTTCGCCGGCCGCTACCGGCTCGAGCGGCGCCTCGGCGTCGGCGGCATGGCCACCGTCCAGCTGGCGTTCGACACGCGGCTCGAGCGCAACGTCGCCGTCAAGCTGCTCGCCGAGCACCTGGCCGACGACTCGAGCTTCGTCTCGCGCTTCCGCCGCGAGGCGCTGGCCGCCGCCCGGCTCGTGCACCCCAACGTCGTCCAGGTCTTCGACTTCGGGCTCGACGAGGAGACGCACCGCAACTTCATCGTCATGGAGTACGTCGACGGCCACTCGTGCGCCGAGCTGCTGCGCGACCGCGGCACGCTGCCGCCCGACGAGGCGGTCGAGATCCTCGCCCAGTCGTGTCGCGGGCTCGACTACGCGCACCGCCACGGCGTCGTGCACCGCGACGTCAAGCCGGGCAACCTGCTGCGCAGCCGCGACGGGATGGTCAAGCTGGCCGACTTCGGCATCGCCAAAGCGGCCGAGCAGTCGGACATCACGAAGGTCGGCTCGGTGCTCGGCACCGCGGCCTACCTGGCGCCCGAGCAGGCGCGCGGCGAGCCGGCCGGCCCGCCGTCGGACATGTACGCGCTCGGCGTCGTCGCCTACCAGCTGCTCGCCGGGCGGCTGCCGTACGACGCCGCGTCGCTGACCGACCTGGCCCGGTTGCAGGACTCGGGCCCGCCGCCGCGGCTGGACGAGATCGCGCCCGACGTGCCGCCGGCGCTGGCCGCCGCGGTGGCGCGGGCCCTCCACCGGGACCCGGACCAGCGCTACGTCGACGCCGCCGAGATGGAGACCGCGCTGCGCGACGGGCTGCGGGGGCGAGCGCCGGCCGGCGCATCCAACTGGACGACGGACGAGGACACCGCCGCCACGCGCATGCTGACGGGGACCGGCGCGACGTCGGCGCTGCCGCGGACGACGCAGGCGCCGCCGCGGCGGCGGCTCGAGCCGATCGACGAGCCGCCCACCAGCCCGGTGCGTCCGAAGCGCCCGCCGGCCGCCGCTCCGGCCCGGGAGCGCCGGCGACGCGGTGCCGGCCTGCGGCTCTTCGTCGGCCTGCTCGTCGTGCTCGCGCTCGCGGCGGCCGGCTTCGTCGCCTACCAGGCGCTCGACAGCGCGTCCGGCCAGTCGGTGCAGCTGCGCGAGAACGTCGAGGGCTCGGTCGACGACGCCGTCAACGAGCTCCGCGGGCTGATCGAGGACAACACCCGCAACTAGCCCGCGCGCTCATAGCCGTTCGAGGCCGGCGCGCGCTCGCGGCACCCACCAGCCGAGCTCGCCGCGCGCCCAGGCCTGCTCGGCGGGATCGGGATGGATCACGGCGCTGTGGCCGAGGATCCAGCCGTACATCACCAGGCCGCCGAGCAGGCCGAGGTCGAGCGCAGCCGGATCGTCGCGGAGCGCGCGGAAGTCGTGGACCAGCTCGTCGTGGGTGGCCTGGATGCGCCAGCCGCAGTGCATCAGGTACCACGCCAGGTCCAGCGCGGGGTGCCCGCGCGTGGCGAGCCCCCAGTCCAGCAGCACGACCCGGCCGTCGGCCGCGAATCCGAGCTGTTCGTCGCGCACGTCGCCGTGGATGAGCGTGCTTCCGTGCGGCTCGAGCGCGGCCGCCAGCGGCTCGGGCGCGGCGGCGAGCGCAACGACCGGCTCGCCGACGTCCGCCGGCACCGCCTCCACGTACGCCTCCCAGGCCGCCTCGAGCTGGTTCGGCAGCAGGTCGTGACCGGCGCGCTCGCGCTCGGCCGCCGTCGGGCCGAGCACGCTCAGGCGGCGCGCGGCGGTCGCGAGGCACTCGAGCCGGGTGCCCGCGAACGCGGTCCACATGTCGTCGAGCGCGGCAAGGATCCGGCGGTGCTGCTCGCGCGTGATCGGCGAGTGATCGTCGAGCAGGTCGTCGGTCACGTCGCGCATCACGACCCACCAGGCGTCGCCGTCGGGCACGGCGGTGACGACCGCGGGGTCGATGCCCTCCAGATCGGCGAGGACGCCGTCGCGGGCCAGGATCGCCTCGCGCCCGCGATCGCCGGTCCAGCGCGCGACCCAATCCTCCGAGGGGTCGAGCCGCTTCGCGATCAGCCGCCGGCCGTCGGCCAGCGTCGCCCGCTCGAGCCGCGCCCCGGACCAGCCGCGCGAAGTCAGCGGCGCGTGGTCGGCCACCTCGCCGACGGCCGCGAAGACGGCGCGGCTCGGGCCTGCGACCGGCGGCGCGGTGCTGCGCGGAGGAGCGGCGTAGATCCAGTGGCCGGTGACGAGGCCGTCGGCGAGCCGCAGATAGTGGCGTTGGCGTTGCGCGGCGCCGTCCGCCTGGCGGCGCTCGACCCACAGCGCGACGCCGGCCGGATGCTCGTAGCAGTCCCACTCGACGACCTCCGCCGGCTGACCCCACAACCCGCGCAACGCTTGGAGCACACGCTCCGCCCCCGTCCGGCGAACCCGCCGGCCGGGCAGTCCGGCGTCGAGCCGCGCGCCGGACGCGTACGACCCGTCGAGGACGCCGACCTCGCCCCCCGCGGCCGCACGCAGCCGCGCGCCGATCCGGCTCACGGCCGGCCGCCCGGCACGGCGCGTACGCCCACGCCGGTCATGGGCTGCGGCCGGAGGCGATGCGGACCAGGGTCGGGAGGGCGTAGCCGTCGCCGTCCCGGTAGGGCTCGGCCTCGCGCGCGAGCGCGTCTCGTGCCGCGTCGCCGCCGGCCGCGAGCCGTCGCGCGGTGCGGACCGTGCCGCCAAGCACGCCGGCCCACAGCTCGTCGAGGCTGCCCAGGGAGAGGGTGAACGAGAGGTCGTCGATCCGCACGTCGGCCAGCACCTCCAGCACACGGGCGAGCTCGCGAGCGTCGGTGAAGCGGGTGGAGCTCGGCCCGCCCGGCCCGTCGTCGTCGGCCACGCCGGCCGCTTCAGCCGCTCGTGCCGGCAGTCCGAGCAGCGGTACGCGGTCGAACGGCCCCCACATGGCGAGCGCCACGCCACCGCCTGGCCGCGTGACCCGTGCAAGCTCGGCCGCCCCGCGCTCCGGATCCGGCATGTGGTTGATCACGAACGCGGACACCGCGGCGTCGAACGTGCCGTCGCCGAATGGCAGCGCCTCGCCGTCGGCGTGCACGAACTCCAGCTCGGGATGGCGCCGGCGCGCCGCAGCCAGCATGCCCTCCGCGAGGTCGGTGCCGGTGGCCACCGCCCCGCGCGCCGCTGCGGCGGCGGCGAGGTCGCCGAGGCCGCAGCCGACCTCGAGCACGCGCATCCCCGCCTCGATCCCGGCGGCGTCGAGCAGCGGCTCGATCGCGTGCGCGGTGGCACGCGCGACCACGGTCGCGAAGCTCTCCGCCCGCTCGCTCCAGCCCGCCGCCTCGAAGGCCTTGTAGCGGGCGCTGTCGGTCATCCCAGCTCCCACGGCGCCGCGCCTTGGCGGACGGCCGCCGCCACCTCGGCCAGGCGGTTGCCGTCGATCGCGTCGCGCAACGCGGCCATCAGGTGCTGAAGATACGCCAGGTTGTGGATCGTGAGCAGCCGCTGGGCGGTCTGCTCGTGGGCCTTGAGGAGGTAGTGCAGGTAGGCGCGGCTGTAGCCGTGCGCGCACGCGGGACAGGGGCAGCCGTCGAGCAGCGGCTCGTCGACCGTGCGGAAGCGCCCCTTGGCGAAGTCGGCGCGCCAGCGGCGCGCCGGATCGGGCACGACCGCCATCCCGTGGCGGCCGATCCGCGTCGGCATCGCGCAGTCGAACGTGTCGATCCCGAGCTCGACGCCGCGCACGAGGTCGTCGATCTCGCCGATCCCGAGCAGGTGCCGCGGCCGCTCCTCGTCGAGCTCGGACACCGCCCAGTCGACGACCTCGAACATCTGCTCCTTGTCCTGGCCGAGCGTGCCGCCGATCGCGATCCCGCCGACCGGCCGCGCGGCGACCTCCTGCGCCGACGCCCGCCGCAGGTCCTCCTCGACCCCGCCCTGGACGATCCCGTACACGACCTGGTCCTCGGGACCGTGCTCGGCGTGCCAGGCGAGGCAGCGGTCGAGCCAGCGGTGGGTGCGCTCGGTCGAGCGCGCGGTGTAGTCGCGCCCGCCGTGGAACGGCGTGCACTCGTCGAACACGAGCGCGATGTCCGACCCGAGCGCGGCCTGGACCTCCATCGAGGTCTCCGGCCCCATGAACTTCGTCGTGCCGTCGAGGTAGGACCGGAAGCTGACGCCCTCCTCCTCGATCTTCAGGATCGCGCCCGAGCGCTCGCCGGCGGCCGACGCCTGCGCGGCGCGGCCCTTGATCTCGTCGGCCACCGTGCCGTGGCCCATCGAGAAGACCTGGAAGCCGCCGGAGTCGGTGATCACCGGCCTGTCCCAGCGCATGAAGCGGTGGAGCCCGCCGAGCTCGGCGATCAGCTCGTGGCCGGGTGCGAGGAACAGGTGGAACGTGTTCCCGAGCACCATGTCGAACCCGAGCTCACCGGCCTCGCGGACCTCGAGCGTCTTGACGACCGCCTTGGTCGCCAGCGGCACGAACGCGGGCGTGCGGACCTCGCCGTGGGCGAGCCGCAGCGTGCCCGTGCGGGCGCGCGAGGCCGGGTCGCGCGTGCGGATCTCGAAGCGGACGTCGATTTCGGACAGCCTGGACAAGCGTTCGATGACAGTAGTGGCCCAATGCTCTCGATACTGGACACGTGCTGGTGGCGGGCTCGCGAGCGCAGGACGACAGCTCCACCTTGCGGGAGCGGGTCGCGCGCTGCGCGCGCCGGCCCGCGGCGGGCGCGCTGACCGTCGCCCTGCGCGCCTCCGACCGGCGGCTCGGGCTGGCGCTCTGCTACCACGCCGTCGGCGAGCCGTGCGGCCGCGCCGGCTGGGCGCTCGTGCCCTCGCTCGGCACGCGGATGTTCGCCGCGCAGCTGCGCCATCTGCGCGCCCGCTACCGGCTCGTGGCGGCGAGCGAGCTGGCCGAGGCGATCGCCACGCGACGCCGCGGGGAGCGGTTCCCGCTCGCGATCACGTTCGACGACGACCTCGAGCTCCACGCCGACGAGACGGCGCGGATCCTGCGCGGCCTCGGCGTCCCGGCCACCTTCTACCTCGGCGGCGCGACCCTCGACGGGGCGCGCCCGTACTTCTGGCAGGCGCTCCAGGCCGCGCTCGACGCCGGGATGTCGCCGGCCGACCCGCTGCTCCCCCGGGTGCCGGATCCCGGCGGCCGGGGTGGCGCGCACCGGCTCGCGGCCGCGATCCGCGAGCTCGAGCGCGAGGAGCGGGACGCGCTGTGCGCGCTGCTGATCGAGCGCGCCGGCGGACCGCCGGAGGCCGGCCTGCGCGCCGCGGAGGTGCGGGGCCTGGTCGACGCGGGCTTCGAGATCGGCTTCCACACGCGCGACCACGAGCTGCTCGGCAGGCTCGACGACGAGGCGCTGCGGCGGGCGCTCCGAGACGGGCGCTCGCAGCTCGAGGCGGTCACGGGCGCGCCGCTCCGCACGATCGCCTATCCGTTCGGGATCGCCGACGGCCGGGTGGCCGACGCGGCGCGGGCGGCCGGCTTCGAGGCCGGCTTCACGCTCGACGCTCGTCCGGTGTCAGAGGCGGGCGACCCGCTCCTCATGGGCCGCTACGAGCCATCGTTCGCGACCGCCGGCCACACGGCGACGAACCTCGCGCGCGGGCTCGCCGCGGCCGTCAGGGCCGGCGCCCCGTCCGAAGGCCCCGGCGGGCGGCCGTTGCGCGTGCCCGCGGAGGCGGACACGGGGGCGCGCTCGGTCGTCGCGCCCCCGCGATGATCGAAGGGCTCAGCCCTCGATGGTCTGCTGCTGCGTGCCGCCGATCTCGATCCGGCGCGGCTTGCGCTGCTCGGGCTTCGGGATGCGCACCTCGAGGACGCCGCGGTCGAAGCTCGCGCTGACCGCCTCGGCGTCGACGCCCTGGGGCAGCGTCAGCGAGCGGGAGAAGCTGCCGAACGCGCGCTCGACGCGGTAGTAGCCCTCCTCGCGGTCCTCGTGCTCGGCCTTGCGCTCGCCCGAGACGGTCAGGGTCCCGTCTTCGAGCTCGATCTTGATGTCCTCCTCGCTCATGCCGGGGAGGTCGGCGCGCAGCACGAAGTGGTCGCCGGCCTCGACGAGGTCCATCGCCGGCATCCAGCGGCGGAGCGTCGAGCCGCCGGCGGTAGGAGCGGGCGTGTCGAAGACCGTGTTGAAGAGCCGGTTCATCTCGTTCTGGAGCGAACCCAGCTCCCGAAGCGGCTCCCAGCGGACAATGGCCATGTCAATCCTCCATCTGACGGGTCGGTGAAACCTGGCCCGCAGTATAGAAGATCTCAGTTGGTTGTTGTCAAGTTTCTTAGTCTCTTCGACTGAGATCCGCGGCCCCCGGGAGGACGCGGTTCCAGAGCCCGGCGAGCTGTTCGAGCTCCTCAGGCGCGAAGTGGCGCAGGAAGCGCTCGCGGACGCCGTCGAGGTGCGTCCGGCGAGCCTGCTGGAGCAGCTCGTCGCCCTTGTCGGTCAGGACCGCGAACGTGCCGCGGCCGTCGGACACGCACGCGTCGCGCTCGAGCAGGCCGTCGCGCTCGAGCCGGTCGACGAGCCGCGTCATGCCCGAGCGCGAGAGCAGCACGCCGTCGGCGAGCTCGGCCATCCGGCGGCGCCGGCCCGGGGCCGCCTGGAGGTTGATCAGCACCTCGTACGAGGTCAGAGGGAGGTCGTGCTCGGCCAGCAGCTCGGCGTCGAGCGCCTTCACGAGGGCGCTGTGCACGCGCAGGAGCCCGCGCCACGCGCCGAGCTCCTCCCGGGTCAGTTCCTGGATCGGAGCGGTTGTCGTCGGCGCCATCCCGAAGAGGTTACCGAGGGGTGATTGCACGGACAACCGCCGGGTACGATGGCACCGACCCCACGCGAGGAGGAGAGCCATGGCAGGGACCGAGTTCTGGCGCGAGCTGAAGCCGATTCCCAACGTCTTCAAGGCGGGCGCCCTCCCCGAGGTCTACCTCGAGGACATCGCGACCGACGACGAGCGCTACTACGTGCCGCTCACCGAGACGGTCGGGACGCGGCCGCTGCTCATCCAGCCGAGCCAGAACCGCTGGTGCGACGTCCTGCGCGCCACCGGGGCCGGCCTCGTCAACCGCCACTACCACCCGCACCAGGTCTTCGCCTACACGATCTCGGGCCGGTGGGGCTACCTGGAGCACGACTGGATCGCCACCGCCGGCGACTTCGTCTACGAGGCGCCCGGCGAGGCGCACACGCTGGTCGCGCACGAGTCCGACGAGCCGATGGTCGTCCACTTCAACGTCACCGGCCCGCTCGTCTGGCTCGACGAGAACGGCGAGCCGGAGGGCACGTTCGACGTCTATGACTACATCGCCATGTGCAAGGAGCACTACGACAAGGTCGGCATCGGCGCCGACTACGTCGAGCGCCTGTTCCGCTAGGGGTCGACCTCGCCCTCGAAGAGCGCGAAGGCGGCGCCCTGCGGGTCGCCGACCGCGGCCACGCGGCCCATCGGCGTGGTCATCGGGCCGGCGATCACGCTGCCGCCGGCCTCGCGGATCGCGGCGGTCGCGTCGTCGCACGAGGCGACCGTGAAGTAGACGAGCCAGTGGGTCGGCTCGCCGTCCTGCAGCGGGCGGATGCCGCCGTTGATCGCGCCGTCGAGCTTGATCACCCCGTAGCCGGACTCCTCGGGCTCGACCGTCCAGCCGAGCAGCTCGGCGAAGAAGTCGCGCGCCCGCGCGGGGTCGGGCGAGGCGAGCTCGTTCCAGACCATGCAGCCGGGTTCGTTGACGCGGCCGGCGCCGATCTGCTCGCGCGGCTGCCACAGGTGCACGAGCGCGCCGGTCGGGTCGCGCAGCGCGACCATCCGGCCCGCCTGCATGACGTCGAACGGCTCGGCCAGCACCTCGCCGCCGAGCTCGCGGATGCGCACGGGGAGCGCGTCGACGTCCTCGACCGAGACGTACGACGCCCAGTGCGGCATCAGGTGCGACCGCTGCTCCTCGTTCATCTCGTAGAGCGCCGCGACGTCGCGCCCGTCGAGCTTGAACGTGGTGTACGTGCCGGCCTCGCCGGCGTCCGTGTCGACCGGCTCCCAGCCGAACACGCGCGTGTAGAACGCCTTCGCCGCCTCGGCGTCGGTCGTGCCGAGGTCGGCCCAGCAGAACATGCCAGGCGCGTAGGTCTCGCGCTCGCCCATGAGGCCTGGCAGCCTACGCCAGCAGGGAGCGGCCCGTCATCTGCTCGGGCTGGTCGATGCCGAGCAGGGCGAGCGCGGTCGGGGCGACGTCGGCGAGGATGCCCTCGCCGTCGAGAGCGGCGCCCTCGGCGGTGACGACGAACGGAACCGGATTGAGCGAGTGGGCGGTGTTGACCGAGCCGTCCTCGTCGAGCATGTGGTCCGCGTTGCCGTGGTCGGCGGTCACGATGCAGGCGCCGCCGCTGCCCTGGACGGCCTCGAGCACGCGGCCGAGGCACTCGTCGACCGTCTCGACCGCCTTCACGGCGGCGTCGATGTCGCCCGTGTGGCCGACCATGTCGGGGTTGGCGAAGTTGATGATCGCGAACGCCGGCTCGTCCTCGAGCCAGTGCTCGACGAACGCGTCGGTCGCCTCGCGGGCGCTCATCTCCGGCTTGTGGTCGTAGGTCGGGACGTCGCGCGGGGACGGCACGAGCTCGCGCTCCTCGCCCTCGAACGGGTCCTCCTCGCCGCCGTTGAAGAAGTACGTGACGTGGGGGTACTTCTCCGTCTCGGCGACGTGGAGCTGCTTCAGGCCACGCTCGGAGATCACCTGCGCCAGCGTGATCGCGGGCCGCTGGGGCGGGAACAGGATCGGATACGACCAGTCCTCGTCGTACTCGGTCATCGTCACGTAGCGGTCGATCGTCTCGGTCAGCTTCTCGGTGATCTGCCGCATCCGGTCGGGCCGGAAGTTGAACGCGATCACCGAGTCGCCGGGCCGGATCCGCGCCTCCTCCCCGACGGTCGTCGGCGTGATGAACTCGTCGGTCTCGTCGCGCTCGTAGGCGTCGCGCACGGCCTGCTCGCCCGTGTCCGCGTGGTGCTCGGCCTCGCCCTCGAGCAGCAGCTTGACCGCCTTCTCGGTCCGGTCCCAGCGCTTGTCGCGATCCATCGCGAAGTAGCGGCCCACGACGGAGCCGACCCGCGCCGTCCCCCAGCTCTCGACCTCGGCCAGCGAGCCGGCGCCCGAGGTGGGCGACGTGTCGCGCCCGTCGGTGAAGGCGTGGACGACGACGTCGCCTTCGGCCAGCTCGGCGAGCGCGCGCAGGTGGCCGATCGAGGAATGCACCCCGCCGTCGGAGACGAGCCCGATCAGGTGCACGCGCTCGGCGTCCAGCGCCTCCTTCAAGGCGGGGATGTCGGCGAGCGTGCCGCCCTCCACGGCGGCGTCGATGCGCGCGAGGTCCTGCGGCACGATCGCCCCCGCCCCGAGGTTGAGATGGCCGACCTCCGAGTTGCCCATCTGACCGTCCGGCAGGCCGACCGCCTCGCCCATGGCGGTGAGCTGGGTGTGCGGATGCTCCTCCCACAGCCGGTCGAACACCGGGGTGTCGGCCAGCGAGATCGCGTTCCCCGGCCCGTCCGGGGCCAGGCCCCAGCCGTCGAGGATGATCAGCGCGACGTTCACGTCGTGGCGGCCTCGACGATCTCGGCGAAGCTCGCGGGGTCGAGGCTCGCGCCGCCGACCAGCGCGCCGTCCACATCGGGCAGGGCGAGGATCTCGGCCGCGTTGTCGGGCTTCAGCGAGCCGCCGTAGAGGATCCGTACCGCCTGCCCGGCCGCCTTGTCGCGGTCCTCGACCAGCGCGCGCACGAAGGCGATCGCCTCCTGCGCCTGGTCGGCCGTCGCGGTCAGGCCGGTGCCGATCGCCCAGATCGGCTCGTAGGCGATGACCACGTCGAGGATGCGGTCCTTGTCGACCTTCTCGAGCCCCTCCTGGACCTGGTGGCGGAGCTTGCGCTCGGTGTCGCCGCGCTCGCGCTCCTCCTCGGTCTCCCCCACGCACAGCAGCGGGGTCAGACCCGCCTCGAGCGCGCGCGGCACCTTCTGCTGGAGGGCGCGATCGGTCTCGTTGTAGTACTGCCGCCGCTCCGAGTGGCCGAGGATCACGCCCTGCACGTCGATCTCGGCGAGCATCGGCGCCGACACCTCGCCGGTGAACGCGCCCTCGTCGGCCTCGTGCATGCTCTGGGCGTAGACCTGGACGCTGGAGCCGCGGGCGGAGTCGACCATCGCCTGCAGCGCCAGGTAGGGCGGGCAGATGACGACCTCGACGTCGCCGACGGCGCCGGCCTTCGGCAGCAGCGCCTGGATGTAGCGCTCCGCCTCGGCGATCGTCTTGTTCATCTTCCAGTTGGCGGCGATGAAGGGCTTGCGGCTCACGTGAGCGCCTCCACGCCGGGCAGCGGCTTGCCCTCGACCAGCTCGAGCGAGGCGCCGCCGCCGGTCGACACGTGGTCGACCAGGTCGGCCAACCCGAACTGGGCGAGCGCGGCGGCGGAGTCCCCGCCGCCCACGACCGTGGTGGCCGCGCTGACGGCGACGGCCTCGGCCACCGCCTTCGTGCCGGCCGCGAACGGCTCGAGCTCGAACGCGCCCATCGGCCCGTTCCAGAACACCGTGCCGGCGTCCTTGACCGCGTCGGCGTAGCGCTCGGCGGTGGACGGCCCGATGTCCAACCCCATCCACCCCTCGGGCACGTCCACGCCGTCGATCGCCTTGATGGGCGTGCTCGCATTGAACTCCTCGCCGGCGACGAGGTCAACCGGCAGCTGGAGCTTGTCGCGGCCCGCCCGCAGCACGCGCGCTGCGGGCTCGACGCCCTCCTCCTCGCACAGCGAGGCGCCGACGTCGTGGCCCTGCGCCTTGAAGAACGGGAAGCACATGGCGCCGCCGATGAGGATCTCGTCGGCGCGGTCGAGGAAGGCGTCGAGCACGCCGATCTTGTCGGTCACCTTGGCCCCGCCGACCACCGCCACGAGCGGCCGCTGCGGGTTGTCGAGGATCCCCTTGAGGGTGGACACCTCGCGCTCCAGCAGCCGCCCGGCGGCGCTGGGGAGCAGGTGGGCGACCGCCTCGGTCGAGGCGTGCGCGCGATGGGCGGCGCCGAACGCGTCGTTGACGTAGGCGTCGGCCAGCGCCGCGTAGCGCTTGGCCAGCTCGGCGTCGTTCTTGGTCTCGCCCTCCTCGTAGCGGACGTTCTCGAGCATCACGACGTCGCCGTCCGGGACGTCGTCGAGCGACTCCGCCAGCGCCACCTCCGTCCCGAGCAGGTCCGAGAGGCGCTCGGCGGCGGGCTTGAGCGAGAACTCCGGCTCGCGGTCCTTCGGCCGTCCCAGGTGCGCCGCCAGCAGCAGCCGCGCCCCGCGCTCGCGCAGCTCGTTCAGGGTCGGGAGCGCGGCGCGGATCCGCGCGTCGTCCGTGATGCTGCCGTCCTCGTCCAGGGGAACGTTGAAGTCCACCCGGACGAGGACGCGCTTTCCCTCGACGTCGAGGTCCTCAAGCGTGCGCACGCACCAGCACCTTCTGCGCCAGCTCCACGCAGCGGTTCGAGTACCCCCACTCGTTGTCGTACCAGGCGACGACCTTGACCATCGTGCCGTCGAGGACGGCCGTCAGCTGGGAGTCGAAGATCGACGAGTACGGGTTCTTGACGATGTCCGACGAGACGATCGGATCCTCGGTGTACTGGAGGATGCCGGTCAGCGGGCCGGAGTCGGCCCGCGAGCGGAACGCGTCGTTGATCTCGTCGACGGTCGTCTCGCGCGCGACGTCGACGGTGAGGTCGACGACCGAGCCGGTCGGCACCGGCGCGCGCATGGCGGAGCCGTTCAGCTTGCCCTGCAGCTCGGGGATGACGAGGCCGATCGCCTTGGCCGCGCCGGTCGACGCCGGCACGAGGTTGATCGCCGCCGCGCGGGCGCGCCGGAGATCCTTGTGCGGGGCGTCCTGGAGCCGCTGGTCGGCCGTGTACGCGTGGATCGTGGTCATCAGCCCGCGCTCGATGCCGATCGTCTCGTGCAGCACCTTGGCCACCGGTGCCAGGCAGTTGGTCGTGCACGACGCGTTGGAGATGACGTGGTGGTTGTCGGCGTCGTACGTGTCGTCGAAGTTGACGCCCAGCGCCACCGTGGCGTCCGGCTCGGTGGCCGGCGCGGAGATGATCACCTTCCGAGCGCCGGCCTCGAGGTGCTTGGCGGCGTCCTCGCGCTTGGTGAAGAGGCCGGTCGACTCGATCACGACCTCGGCCCCGAGGTCGCCCCACGGCAGCGCCGCCGGGTCCTTCTCCGCGAGCACCTTGACCTCGCGGCCGTCGACCGCGAGCGAGCCGTCGCGCACCTCGACCGAGCCCGGGAACGGGCCGTACACCGAGTCGTACTTGAGCAGGTGCGCGAGCGTCCCCGCGTCCGTGATGTCGTTGACGGCGACGACCTCGACGTCCGCCTCGGACTCCTGCGCTGCGCGGAACACGTTGCGCCCGATGCGGCCGAAGCCGTTGATCCCGATCCGTACGGGCATCAGTCGTTCTCCCTGTAGCGTTATGGAAAGACGGGCAGGAAGGCTACCCGGCGCGCCGCAATGGCAGCCGGTCGACGTCCCGATGCTGGACCTCGACGAAGTACTCGTCGCGGTCGCGGAACGCCGCCGCGAGGTGCTCGGCGATCGCCACCGACCGGTGCCGGCCCCCGGTGCAGCCGATGGCCACGACGAGATGGGCCTTGCCCTCGGTCACGTACTGGGGCAGCAGGTACTCGAGCAGCGGCATCACGTGGTCGTAGAACTCCTGCAGGCGGCCGTCGCGCCCGACGTAGTCGACGATCCGCTGGTCGAACCCGGTCAGCGGCCGGAGGTCGGCCTCGTAGTGCGGATTGGGGAGGAAGCGGACGTCGAAGGCCAGGTCCGGGTCGCGCGGCGGGCCGTACTTGTGCCCGAAGGAGGTGAACGTGACCGACAGGCGGCCCGGCGCCTCGCGCTCGAGCAGCTCGTCGGCGACCTTGCGGCGCAGCCCGGCCGAGCTCAGGCCGCTGGTGTCGATGCACGTGTCCGCGCGCTCCTTGACCGGCGCCATCAGCTCGATCTCGCGCCGGACGCCGTCGACCACGTTGCCGTGCGGCACGAGCGGGTGGCGGCGGCGCGTCTCCTTGTAGCGGGCGAGCAGCGTCGCCTCGTCGGCCTCCAGGAACAGCACGCGGTGCACGACGCCGGCCTCGTCGAGCTCGTCGATCACGCCCGCCAGCGCCGACAGGTACTCGCCCCCGCGCGAGTCCGACACCACCGCCGCGCGCTCGACCTTCGAGCCCGGGTGGCGGAACAGCTCGGCCAGCGAGCGGATCATCTCGGCCGGCAGGTTGTCGACGCAGAAGTAGCCCGCGTCCTCGAACACGTTCATCGCCGACGACTTCCCGGCCCCGGACAGCCCGGAGATGATCACGAAGTCCTCGAGGTGCGACGGCCCGCGGCCGTTGGTGCTCACCGACGTAGTGTCGCGCGCGGGCCGGACGCTCATCGGCCGGTCTTGTTGAGGTGGGCGTAGAGGGCGCGGGCGACCTTCTGCGGGAAGCCGGGCACGCGCTCGAGCTCCTCCCGGGAGGCGGCGAGCACGGCGTCCGGCGAGCCGAAGTGCTTGAGCAGCGCGCGCTTGCGCGCCGGGCCGATCCCCGGCAGGTCGTCCATGATCGACTCGGTCATCGCCCGGTCGCGCCGGATCCGGTGGTGGGTGATGGCGAAGCGGTGCGCCTCGTCGCGCACGCGCTGCAGGAGCTGGAGCTCGGGCGTGTCGTGCGGGAGGACGACCGGCGCCGGGCTGCCGGGCTGGAAGACCTCCTCGATCCGCTTGGCCAGCGACACCACCGGGACGCCGCGCTCGCGGAAGCCCTGCAGCGCCTCGAGACCGGCCGCGAGCTGGCCCTTGCCGCCGTCGATGACGATCAGGTTGGGGAGCGCGGCGAACGACGGATCGCGCTCGGCGTCGTACGGCGACCGCTCCGCCTGCTTGGTCCACTGGCCGTACCGCCGTGCCAGAACCTCGCTCATTGCAGCGTAATCGTCGCCGGGCTCGACCTCGCGGATGTTGAATCGCCGATAATCCGACTTCTTCGGGGCGCCGCCCTCGAACACGACCATCGACGCCGTCGTGTGGGTCCCGCCGAGGTGCGAGATGTCGAAGCACTCGATGCGGACGGGCAGCGCGTCGAGGTTCAGCGCCCGCTGCAGCCCGTCGAGCGACTCCACGCGCTGCTGGCGCCGGCGCTCGGCCTTGAGCTTCTCCTGCTCGAGCGCGAGCCGGGCGTTGCGCTCGGCGAGGTCGAGGATGCGGCGCTTGCCGCCGCGCTCGGAGGCGCGGATCTCGACCGGCCCGTTGCGGCGCTCGGCGAGGATCTCCTCCAGGATCGGCAGCTCGGAGCCCTCGGCGAGGCTGGCCTGGACCACGATCAGCGACGGGATCGAGAGCGCGCTGGCGTAGTACTGCAGGATGAACTCCTCGGCGACGATGGCCGGCGGCTGCTCGCTCTCGTTCTCGAGGTAGAAGGACTGGCGGTCGCTGAGCACGCCGTCGCGGACCTGGAAGACCTGGGCGTTGGCCTCGCTGCCCTCGACGTCCACCGCCACCGCGTCGTACGTGCCCGCGCCCTCGTTGGCGACCCGCTGGCGCTCGAGCAGGGCGCGGACGGCCTGCAGGCGGTTGCGCTCGAGCGCCGCCGCCTCGTAGTCCTGCTGGCCTGAGTGGAAGTGCATGCGCCGCTCGAGGTCGCGCTCGATCTGCTTGAAGCGCCCGCTGAGGAACGTGATCACGCCGTCGACGCCGCGGCGGTACTCCTCCTTGGAGACATAGCCGACGCAGGGCGCCCCGCAGCGCTTGATGTAGTAGTCCAGGCACGGCGAGCCGGAGTGGCGGCCGGGCTCGGGCCCCTCGCAGCTGCGCAGGAGGAAGATCTTGCCGAGCAGGTCGAGCGTCCCGCGCACGCGCTTGGCGCTCGAGTACGGCCCGAAGTAGACGCGTTCGCGCTTGTGGCGCTCGCGCGTGAAGTACACGCGCGGGAAGTCCTCGTCGAGGCTGATCGCGATGTAGGGGTACGACTTGTCGTCCCGCAGCCGGATGTTGAAGCGCGGCTTGTACTGCTTGATGAACGTCTGCTCGGTGAGCAGCGCCTCCGCCTCGGTGGCGACCACCAGCGCCTCGATGTGGTCGATCTCGTCGGTCAGCGCCCGCGTGCCGTAGAGCGTCGGGTTTGCAAAATGGCTTGCAACCCGCTTGCGCAGGGACTTCGCCTTGCCGACGTAGATGACCCGCCCGCGCGCGTCGCGGAACAGGTAGACCCCGGGCTGGTCGGGGAGGCCTCGTCGCTGCTCGGCGAGCCGTCCCGCTCGGTCCTGTTCTGCGGCTTCGGCCTCGATCGCCATGCGGGTCTATCCAGAGGTTAGAGAAGCCGCCGGGCCGATCTTTAGCCTCCGTCTGCGCAACTAACCCGCGAGTGAGGGGATGGTGTGGACATGGCATTCCGAAAGATGCTCCCGCTTGTGCTGCTCGCAGCACTCGTCGTCGTCCCCGCCGCGGAGGCCAAGTACCGGGTCGGGATCGGTGATCAGAGCGCCACGATGTTCGACAGCGCGCGCTGGCAGTCGCTCAAGCTCAAGCGCACCCGCTACCTGGTGCCGTGGAACTGGAACAAGGACGCCGCCCAGAAGGCCGAGGTCGAGGCCTACATGGCCCGCGCCCGCGCCGCCCGCCAGCAGGTCCTCGTCGCCTTCACGGCTCGACGTGGCTGCTGGAACGGCCGGCGGTACTCGCGATCGCGCGCCTGCCGCGCGCCGAGCGCCAAGGCCTACAAGTCGTCGTTCGGGGCGTTCGACAACGCCTTCCCGTGGGTGAAGACCTACTCGGCCTGGAACGAGGTCAACCACGCGTCGCAGCCCACCTACAAGAAGGTCGGCCTCGCGGTCCGCTACTACGAGGTGCTGCGCAAGCTGGCCCGCAAGCGCAAGTTCAAGGTCATGGCCGCGGACATGCTCGACACGTCGAACATGCGCCGTTACCTGCGCTCCTTCATGCGCAAGGCCAAGGGCAAGCCGCGCCTCTGGGGCCTGCACAACTACCAGGACGTGAACCGCAGGACGTCGGCCGACACGCGGCTGATGCTCTCGCTCGTCCCGGGCGAGGTGTGGCTGACCGAGACGGGCGGCATCGTGAAGTTCCAGAAGTTCCGCTACAGCCCGAAGCGCGCCGCGGCGCGCACGAAGTGGATGTTCAAGCTCGCGAACCGCTACGACTCGCGGCAGCGCGGCCTGCGGTCGAAGATCACGAACGTCCTCATCTACCGCTGGTGGGGCGAGGGTCGCAGCGCGCGGTTCGACGCCGGTCTGGTGAACCCGAACGGCACGCCCCGCAAGGCGTACACCGTCGTTCGCAAGTACTCCAAGCGCCACCGCTAGCGGGACAGCGACCGAAGCCGTCGAACGGGGGCCCACGGGCCCCCGTTCTCGTTGTGCGAGTACGGTCCCGCGCGTGGTCAATCTCTACTCAGACACGCAGACGCGCCCCACGCCGGCGATGCGCCGGGCGATGGCGGAGGCGGAGGTGGGCGACGAGCAGTCGTTCGCCGACCCCACGGTGCTGGCCGTGTGCGAGCGGGTCGCGGACCTGCTCGGGCACGAGGCCGCCGTCTTCCTGCCCAGCGGCACGATGGCCAACGCGATCGCGTTCCGGCTCCACGTCCGGCCGGGCGGCGACGAGGTCGTCCTCCACCGCACCGCGCACCCGATCATCGCCGAGGCGGGCGGGCCGGCCGCGATCTCGGGCGCGGTCCTGTGCCCGGTCGAGGGGCCGCGCGGCATGTTCGACGCCGACACGCTGCGCGCGCACCTGCGGCCCGAGGACCGGTACATGCCGCGCTCGCGGCTGGTCTCGCTCGAGCAGACGACGAACATCGCGGGCGGGCGGGTGTGGCCGCTCGAGCAGATGCGGTCGGTGGTCGAGGTCGCGCGCGCGGCCGGGATGCGGGCGCATCTCGACGGCGCGCGGCTGATGAACGCGGTGGTGGCGTCGGGCGTCCCGGCGCGTGAGTACGCGGGCCAGTTCGACACCGCGTGGCTGGACTTCACGAAGGGGCTGGGCGCGCCCGTGGGCGCCGTGCTGGCCGGCTCGCGCGAGCTGATCGACGAGGCCTGGCGGTACAAGCAGATGTGGGGCGGCGCGATGCGGCAGGCGGGGATCGTGGCCGCCGCCGGGCTGTACGCCCTCGACCACCACGTCGAGCGGCTCGCCGAGGATCACGAGAACGCGCGGGTGCTGGCCGAGGGGCTGGCCGCGATCGACGGCGTCGAGCTCGATCCGGCGGACGTGGAGACGAACATCGTGGTCTTCGGGATGCCGGACGCGGAGGCGTTCTGCGCGGCCCTGGAGCGCGAGGGCGTGAAGATGGGCACGGTGGCGCAGGACCGCGTGCGGGCGGTCACGCACCTCGACGTGGACCGCGCCGGGGTCGAGCGGGCGATCGGCGCCGCGCGCTCGGTGCTGTCTGGCGCCGGGCGGGTGTAGCCGGCCGCCGCGGTCTGATCGGGCGCCCGACCTGCGGTCGTCGCCGGGCGTCGCTGGACCAGCATTCAGCCTGATTGAGCGGTGAAGGTGTACTGTCCCGTGTGCACCGGCTCTCATCCCTCGGTGCCCGCTCCGGTGGCGACCGACCCCGTCACCGGGGCGCTCCTGCGCGCCGGCGCGTTCCTCCCGCGCCGGCGCGTCGCTGCGCGCGCCGCGATCGCGCGGTTAGCGGGTGCGAGTTGTCAGCCGGACGGCCTCGAAGAGCAGGACGCCGAGCCCGGTCTCGATCGTCTCCTCGCCGCGGCGGGCGATCCGGTCGGCGGCCGCCGCCTCGATCTTCTCCGCCTGCTCGACCAGCTTGTCACAGGCCTTGGAGAGCTGGGCGAAGCCCTTGGCGTCGAGCTGCACGAGCGTGCGCCGGAGCTGCGCGTCGGGGCGGTCGAAGCCACCGGCGCCCGCGGACACGCGCGCGTACTCGCCGAGCACGTCGAGCGTCGAGCCGACGGCGGCCTGCTTGGCGACCGGCGGCGCGTCGGTCCAGGCCTCGACGCTCACGCTCGGGCGCGCCTTGGCACGGTAGTGGTGCTCGACGGCGCCGCGCACGCGCGTCTCGCCGACGAGGTCGATCAGCCCGAGCTGCTGCAACGTCCGGACGTGGTAGGCCACCGTGCCCAGGCTGGCCCCGAGCCATCCGGCCAGCTGGTTCGGAGACGCTTCGCGCTCGTCCAACATCGCCAGGATGCGGACGCGCAGCGGGTGGCTCATCGCCTTCACATAGCGCGGGTCGTCGATGCTCTTGATCGCTTTCACTGCCGCCCCTTCGCCGGTGTCCCGATGGGATGCGGGTGGCTACGGCCTACCCGGAACCCGACAGGCCCCGGCACGGCTGAGCGTGCCGGAGCTCTCCTTCTCCGATCCCGTCAGGTGCTGCGGGCCGCGGCGCGCCGCGACCGGGGGCGGCGACCGGCCGCCGGCTGCTTTCCGTCCTCGCGACCCGAGAGGCGAGCTGCTTCGAAGAGAAGCAGACCCATCCCCGCCTCCACGACGTCGTCGGCATGGGGGTCGCGGGCGATCCGCTCGGCTGCCGCCGCCTCGATCTTCTCCGCCTGCTCGACGAGCTTGTCGCAGGCCTTGGAGAGCTGGGCGAAGCCCTTCGCGTCGAGCCTGAGGAGCACGCGGCGGAGCTGCGCGTCCGCGCGGTCGAAGCCGCCGGCCGCGGCGGACACGCGCGCGTACTCCCCGATCACGTCCAGCGACGATCCGACGGCCGCCTGCTTGGCGATCGGCGGCGCCTGCGCCCAGCCCTCGACGGTGACGTTGGGGCGTGCCTTGGCGCGGTAGTGGTGCTCGACCGCGCCGCGGACGCGCGTCTCGTCCACGAGGTCGATCAGCCCGAGCTGCTCGAGCGTGCGGACGTGGTAGGCCACCGTGCCGAGGCTGGCGCCCAGCCAGCCGGCGAGCTGGTTCGGCGACGCCTTCCGCTCATCAAGCATCGCGAGGATGCGGACCCGGAGCGGATGGCTCATCGCCTTGACGTAGCGCGGATCGTCGATGTTTTTGATCGGTTTCATGCCTCCACCAATGTTTTACGCAGCTGGCGCCTGACGCGATGCAGGCGGACCCGGACCGTGACCTCGGCCACACCCAGCTGCTTTGCGAGCTCGCTGTTCGGAAGATCTTGCCAGTAGTGGCCGATCAATAGTTGTCTATCCCGGCCATTTATCGCGGTCAGAGCTCGTCGAACGTCCAGTGCGTTGTCCAAATCGTCGTGCCGAGCGGCCTCGAGCGCGTGCTCTTCGGTCGGCTCTGGCAGCGGCAGCTCGCGGTGGTGGGCGAGGATGCGCAGGGCTTCGCGGCGCGCGATGGCGGCGATCCACGGATTCGGCCGGGCGGGCGTGCGACAGTTGGCGCGTTGACGCCAGGCCCGGATCGTCGCCTCCTGGGCGGCGTCGTCGGCGGAGGCCGAGGCGCCGAGGATCCGGCGCGCTTCGCGCAGGCACAGCGCGCGGACGCCCGCCCAGTCCCAGTCATATGCGCGGGTGGCGGCTGACGTGTGGTTGCCCATAGTGCACCAACTTGCCCAACGATGAAACGGATTGAGCAGTCGCACCGGTCGAGCAAGTGTGCCCGCTACGCGCCAGGATCACCTCGCGCCGGCGTCCGATCCGGGGAGCGCCAGGGCGTCCGATCCGGGCAGCGCCCCGGCGTCCGATCGGGGCAGCGCCCCGGCGTACGACGTCCTCGCGCCCGCCTACGACCTCCTCACGACCGGCTACGCGTACGAGCCCTGGTTGCGGGCGATCGAGCGGGTGGCGGTCGAGCACGGCCTGCGCGGGCGGCGGGCGCTCGACGTCGCGTGCGGGACCGGCAAGAGCCTGGAGGCGCTGCTCGAGCTGGGGTTCGACGCCAGCGGATGTGACGCCTCGCCGGGCATGGCGGCGGTCGCCCGGCGCAAGCTCGCCGGGCGCGCGGACGTCTTCGTGGCGGACATGCGGTCGCTGCCGGTGCGCGGCGCCTTCGACCTCGTCACCTGCCTCGACGACGCGCTGAACCACCTGCCGACGGCGCGGGACGTGTGCGTCGCGCTGCGGGCGATGGGAGCGAATCTCGGGCCCGGCGGCCTGCTCGCGTTCGACGTCAACACGTTGCGGGCCTACCGCGAGACCGGCGACCGGATCGTGCAGGACGGGAGGCGGATGGTGCTCTGGCACGGAACGCCCGCGCGGCTCGATCGGCCCGGCGGGCGCGCCGAGGTGGCGATCGACGTCATGAGCCGGCAGGCGGACGGGCTGTGGCGGCGCACGAGCGCCGCCTGGGGCCACTGGCACTACCCGCTGGCGTCGATCCCGGAGCTCGTCACGCGCGCAGGGCTCGAGGTCGTCGCCGTGCGCGGCCAGCACGCCGGCGGGCGGCTCGAGCCGGGCGCCGACGAGGACCGCCACCCCAAGGCCCTGTTCCTCGCCCGCCGCCCGCTCCCTTCACCCGCCCCGACC